>Ga0164313_10001968_pt1 | contig 18450 bp, 15 predicted proteins | sample GuaBasSedimGuay4_FD_113735 | JGI IMG/M metagenome (GOLD analysis project Ga0164313, IMG submission 113735) | Subseafloor sediment microbial communities from Guaymas Basin, Gulf of California, Mexico - Guay4, Core 4569-4, 0-3 cm | ecosystem: Environmental > Aquatic > Marine > Hydrothermal vents...
ACCGGTGGACTGATCGGCGATCGTTTCGGGCAAAAAGGTGGCCTTAAAGGGCGGGTCAGATGGCTGTTCATCGCCCTGTTCATCGAGAGCCTCGCCCTGATCCTGTTTTCTCGAATGGCGGTCTTACCGGTGGCCATCGGTACGATGATCGTGTTCAGTCTGTTCGTGCAGATGTCCGAAGGGGCCACCTACTCGGTTGTTCCCTTCATCAACAAGAAGGCCCTGGGTTCGGTGGCGGGAATCGTCGGCGCCGGGGGAAACATGGGGGCCGTCGCGGCGGGATTCCTGTTCCGTTCCGAAGCCCTGTCATGGCCGCAGGCCCTGTTGATCCTGGGCGGCGGTGTCATGGTCTGCTCCTTCCTGACCCTGCTGGTGACCTTTTCGCCCGAGGCGGAGGCGGTTGCCGCAGAAGAGCACCGCAACGCCATGGCCGAACGGCTGGAAAAAGCCGCCGTGCGCGCACCTCGCCGCCGCCTGATCCCCGCCTTCCCGACAACGGTCTGGGGCGCCGGTCCCATGGATCTGCTGCGGGTCTTTCTGGGCATCGCCCTGGCCATCAAGGGCATCTATTTCATCCTGAACATGCAGGTGGTCGAAGCCCAGCTGGGTGAGGGCTTCGGACAGATGCAGGTCGTCATCGCCTGGTTCGTGGTGCTGGCAAATGCCGTGGGCGGAGTCAGCCTGGCCCTGGGATTCGTAACCCGGGTGGCCGCCGCCGCCAACATCGTGGTCCTGACCGGGGCCGTGATCTTCGTGCACTCGGCCGAGGGACTTTTTGGCGCCAGCCAGGACATGCAGTTCGCCATCTTCGTGCTCTTCGCCCTGGTTCTGCTCATGTGGCGGGGTTCGGGAGAGTTCACGATGGACCGGCTGGTGCGTCCGGGTCGTGTGGAATCGAAAGTTTAAGGTTTTCATAATAATCCGAAGCAGGGAGTTGATCTCATGCCCGCAAACATCGAAAAATGGGAAGTAGAAGACGAGAGTTTCTGGGAGACGACGGGTAAATCCATCGCCAACCGAAACCTGTGGATCTCCATTCCCAGCCTCCTGTGCGGATTCGCGGTGTGGCTCTACTGGGGCATCATCACGGTGCAGATGATCAACCTGGACTATCCTTTCGCCAAATCGGATCTCTTCACGCTGTCGGCCATCGCGGGCCTGACGGGCGCCACGCTGAGGATTCCCAGCACCTTCTTTATCCGGATCGCCGGGGGCCGCAACACAATCTTCTTCACCACCGCGCTTTTGATGCTACCGGCCATCGGCACGGGCATCGCGCTGGGGGACAGAAGCACCCCGCTGTGGGTCTACCAGATTCTCGCCCTGCTTTCGGGATTCGGCGGCGGAAACTTCGCCTCTTCCATGTCCAACATCAGTTTCTTTTTCCCTAAACGGGTGCAGGGCATGTCCCTGGGTTTGAACGCGGGACTGGGCAACTTCGGCGTCACCACCATGCAGATCCTGGTACCCCTGGTGATGACCTTCGGTCTGTTCGGCGGCAAATCGATGACCCTGGTCAACACCAGCGGCACGCTCATCGGCAAGATTCCCGCCGGCACCGAGACTTTCATCCACAACGCCGGCTTCATTTGGCTGGTCCTGCTGATCCCGTTGGCGTTTGCCGGCTGGTTCGGGATGAACAACCTCGCCACCGAGAAGGTGACGCCCAAACCGGGCAACCCGCTGGCGGCATTCGGCAAGATTTCCGGCCTGCTGATGATCGGCTTTGTGACGGCGGCGGCCGGTCTGTACCTGTTGCTGCCCGCGCCCACGGGGCTGGGCCTGCTGAGCAAGTGGATCGTGCTTCCGCTGGTCATCGCGGCCACGGTCCTGCTGATGCGTTACCTGACGCGAGGCGAACTGCAGGCCAACCTGATCCGGCAGTACAAGATCTTCGACAACAAACACACCTGGGCCATGACCATCATCTACACGATGACTTTCGGCTCGTTCATCGGTTACTCGGCCGCTTTTCCCTTGGCCATCAAGGTGATCTTCGGATTCACACACGTTCCCGGGCCCGACGGAAGCCTGGTCCATGACGCGCTCAACCCCAACGGCCCCAGCGCGTTGATGTATGCCTGGATGGGGCCCTTCATCGGTGCGTTGATCAGGCCGGTAGGCGGCTGGATCTCAGACAAGGTGGGTGGCGCAAAGGTGACCCAGATTGTGTCCGTGGTGATGATCGCTTCGGCCCTGGGAGTGGCCTACTACATGTCGGCGGCCTACAAGTCAGCCACACCCGAGCAATATTTCTGGCCCTTCTTCATCCTGTTCATCGTGCTGTTCTCCGCCACAGGAGTGGGGAACGGGTCGACGTTTCGGACCATCGCCATGGTCTTCAACCAGGAACAGGCCGGGCCAGTCCTGGGCTGGACCTCAGCCGTGGCCGCCTACGGGGCCTTCATCATCCCGAAGGTTTTTGGTGAGCAGATCAAGGCCACCACGCCCGAGTTCGCCTTATACGGTTTCGCGATTTTCTACTTCGTGTGCCTGGTGCTGAACTGGTGGTTCTACATGCGGCCGGGGGCTTACATCAAGAATCCCTGATTCCGGTTTCCGACAACCTGGAAAAATTCCATACCCCGCGCGGCCCCGTTGGACGGACGCGCGGGGTTTTTGGTATGGTGAGGGCAAGGAGGGAACATGACTTATTTGAGAGTGGCCAGACCGACAGACGATCTGGATCCGATTGGGTCGAGGCTTCGTGCGATGTTTCCAGCCACGCTGGGATATTGGATATCACTGCAATAATGCCCCCCGGGGGGTACTTTTCGCAGTGATATTTTTTATCCGTGCACACCAACCCGATCCTGTCGCATCTCAACGGCCAGCCAGACGATGACGCCCCATAACCCCGCCCAGGCGGGTTTGACCAAAAGATGTTCGATCACCGTGTTGGCTTCGCGCAGCGGAATCAGACCGCGGGAATTCAATAGGACCGCGAGAATCACCACAAGGGCAATTTTCGTCAACCGCCACGGCCAACGCGGATGTTGCACCGCCGCCACGGCCAACACCAGCAGGGCCGGATACAAGAGTACGGCGTGATGCGCCTGGAAAACGGGCGTGAAAGCTACCGCCAGTGCAAAGGACAGGGCAGGCAGCCACCGGGAGACGGCCGCGGCCGGGCAGCGCCACATCGCCCAAAGTCCCACCCCCCCCACCAGTAGCATGTTCAGCCGTGACATCCAGTTGATGACGTTGGGGGAGGGATCGTACGCGCGTGTCATGGCCGCCACCCAGCTTGAATTGTTCAGCATGGCCATTCCCCCGACCGTGCGGGTCTGGACGGCAGCCAGGTAATCGCCCACCGAAACCTTTGGCGCCAGCAGGAACGACAGCGCGATGATCAGCACGGTCGCGCCGCCGGTCCAGAACAGGGCTCGGCGCCCCCCTTGTCTGACCGCGAACACCCCCAGCAGGACCGGAATGATTTTCAGACATGCCGCCAACCCCAGCAGGATGGCTGCCGGTCGCATCCGGTCGTGCCGCAGCAGCCACACGCAGCCCAGCATCAGCACCAGTACGATAAAGTTGACCTGGCCCAGGGAAAGCGTCTCGAGAGTGGCCATCGGGGCACCCACCAGGCCGATCGCCAATCCCCAGACCCATGGCGTGCGCGGCAAACCCAGTCCCAGCACCAACAGCGGCACCGCCACCAGACACAGCGTCACGTTCAGCACCAGCCAGATCCATTCGGCGGTACAGGGAGTGACGGTCGCCAACGGCGTCATGGTCAACGCGAGCAGGGGCGTGTAGATGTATTCCATGGGGTCTTCGTAAATACAGGGCAGGTCGTCGGCGATATCGGTCTGTTCGTATACCGTGCGCCCCTCGATAACCCGGCGAGCGGCGGTGTGGTAGACGTCGAAGTCCATGAAGGCCCGCGATTGTCCTTCAAGCTTGAGCGTAACGGTATCAGGCACCACGCGCCCATACCAGTGGACCGCGGTGTAGGTCAGCGTCAGCCCCAGAAATACCCAGGGCAACCAGCGGGATACATGGCGCAAAATTATGTCCTTTCCGGTTCCGCGCTGTTCATGCTCTCGGTTGGTTCGGCGGTGTTTGATCTGATGAGGGACCGGTGCCGGACGGGTCGGTTTCCGTTCCTGTGGCAACGGCCGATTCCCCGGCGCTGAAACGGTTCACGAGATACAGGGGGCGGTTCTTGGTCTCGTTGAACATCCGGCCCAGGTACTCCCCGATAACACCGATGAAAATCAATTGCACGGCGCCGAGAAAAAGAATGATGATCATCATGGAAGGGTAACCGGCCACCGGGTCACCGAAGGCGAGGGTCCGGTAAAACACCACCGAAGCGTAGGCGAGAGCCAATGCCGCGGTGCCCAGGCCCACAGCCGTAGCCAGCCTCAGGGGCGCCGTCGAGAATGAGGTGATGCCTTCGATGGCGAAGTTCATCAGATTCCAGTAGTTCCATTTGGTCTTGCCGGCGGCCCGGGGATCGCGATGATACTCCACCGCCACGGCCGGATAACCGATCCAGCTGAACAGGCCCTTCATGAAACGGTGCTGTTCGCGCAGCTTCAGCACCGAATCGACGGCCCGGCGGCTGAGCAGACGGAAATCGCCGGTATTCTCGGGAATCTCGACCCGGCTCATGCCCCCGATGATCCGATAAAAAACCCTGGCCGTGAGTCGTTTGAAAAGGGACTCACCGCTGCGGGAAATCCGTTTCGCATAGACGTTGTCGTAACCATCGCGCCACTTACCCAAGAGTTCGGGGATCAGTTCCGGCGGGTCCTGCAAGTCTGCGTCGATGACGATGACGATGTCGCCGCGGGCGTACTCGAGGCCGGCGGTCAGGGCGATCTCCTTGCCGAAATTTCGGCTGAGATCCACGATCGAAACCCCGGGGCAGGATTTCTGCAATTCGGCCATCGTGTCCAGGGTCCGGTCCGTACTGCCATCGTTGACATAGATGATTTCCCAGGGCAAGCCGGTCTTCTCGAGAACCGCGGCGCAGCGTTGGTGGAAGTCGTTGAGAACCGTCTCTTCGTTGTAGGCGGGCACCACGACAGAGATCAGCTGATCCGCTCCGTTCCTACTGGTTTGCATGGCGGCCCTCAATCCCCTTGTGTCTGAACGTCCAGTATTTGTTTCCCAGAAAGGTAAGTACCAGAACCAGGCCGGTGGCGAGCAACTGGCATAGTAAATAGTACCAGCCCAACCATTTGGTCCCTATGGCCACAACCAGAGTATTGACGAACAGTCCGGCGACCGCAACGGAGAAGAACTGGGGCAGGGCGACCTGGTGGTTTTTGCGGCTCTTGAAGGTGATTTTGTAGTTGGCAACGTAGTTGGTAAATGCTCCAGCGATAAACCCGATCACTGAACCGAAGATCGCATCGAGGTGCCGGTACTCGACCAGTCCCCACAGAATCGAGTAGTGGACGATCGTGCCGATCAGCCCGACGGCCGCATACATGAAAAATTGTTTTACCGGGACTTGCCCGAGAATTTCCCGCATTATTCCAGTCCCATAATGTATAGTCAGGATGGTGGGAATCGAGTGAATTGCGATCCTACCATACTTCCCCAAGGCAATCATCCAAACGCCTTCGCCCACGGTTTGGGAGCCATTCGATTATGAGAACCATGATCACGGGAATTCCTTTTTTTTACTAGGAGTTAAGCCGGCCCTGTTTTAAAGTAAACAGCAACCCGTTTACCAGGAGGCGATCCCTTGGCCGATCAGAATAATCCAACCCCAGGCAAAAAACGCTATCCTTCGACTTTCTACAACTTGATTTCGATGATCGGCACCGCCATCGCGGTGATCAGTCTGGCGCTGATCATCTTCATGATGGCGTTGGAGTATTTTGCCGATTCCCACAGTCCCTACGTCGGGATCATCGCGTTTCTGATCCTGCCCGCGTTCCTGGTCATGGGGCTGGCAATCGCTGCGGCGGGTGTAATTCGCCAGAACCGCCGCCGCAAGCTGGGGTTGCCCAGTACCGAAAAGCTGCCCAAGATCGACTTCAACAACCCGACCCACTTCCGGGCCACGGTGCTGGTTGGTGGTGGTTTCATCATCTTTCTGGCCCTGACAGCCTTCGGCAGCTACCAGGCTTTCGAGTACACCGAGAGCGACGCCTTCTGCGGCACGGTCTGCCACGTGGAGATGAAGCCCGAATACACCGCCTATTCGGTATCTCCTCACGCGCGCGTCGGCTGCGTCAAGTGTCACATCGGATCGGGCGCCGAGTGGTTCGTGAAAGCCAAGATTTCCGGCATGTACCAGGTCTACGCGGTGCTCTTCGACAAGGTGCCGCGTCCGATCGAGACTCCCATCGAAAACCTGCGTCCATCACGTGATACATGCGAGCAGTGCCACTGGCCGGCCCATTTCTACAATGAGAAGCTGGTGGTGCACGACTACTTCGGTTACGAGGAAGACAACACGCACTGGAAATTGCAGCTGCTGATGAAAATCGGCGGCGGCGGCGAGGACGGTCCGGCCAAGGGCATTCACTGGCACATGAACATCAACAACACCATCGAGTACGTGGCCACGGACAAAAAGCGCCTCGAAATTCCCTGGGTTAGATCCGTCGGGCCTGATGGCTCGGAAAAGATCTATCGCAATGTCGATTCAGATTTCTCCGACGAAGACCTGCCCAATTATAAAACCCGCAAGATGGACTGTATCGATTGCCACAACCGCCCCACCCACCACTACAATCCTCCGGCCAAACTGGTGAACCGGGCCATGACGCTGAAGCAGGTCAGCCAGGATCTGCCGGACATCAAGTGGCTGCTGGTCGAGTTGATGAGCAAAGAATACGAAACGACCGAGGAAGCGCTGACGGCCATTGAAGAAGGTGTGAACAAGCATTACACCGAGGATTACCCCGAGCTCGTAACCAGCCGGGCCGATGACATTGCCGAGGCCATCGCCACCGCGCAGCGGCTGTTCACCACCAATATCTTTCCCGAGATGAAGGTGAGCTGGCGGGAATTCCCCGATCACATCGGGCATTTGACCACACCGGGATGTTTCCGTTGCCACGACGGTTTGCACGAAACCGAAAGTGGCGAGGTGCTGTCGCGCGACTGCAACGTTTGTCATACGATCGTGGCGCAGGAGCGCAAGACCGGGGAGACGCTGGTGTCCCTTGACAGTGTCGAGTATGTCCATCCGGAGGACATTGGCGGGGAGTGGAAAGAGACCAACTGTTCCGAGTGCCACGGGGAGTAGAGCGCGGTGTCGGGCCCATGAGCTGATGCCCCCCAAATAGAGGACGTCATGGAGGTCCCGAAGCCAAGGATGGCGATAGGGGCCGGAATGCCGAGGCGGGAAGCAACACGATGTTGCTTCCCGCCGTTCCTGTATTTGGGGGGCATCAGCTCATGGGCCCGACACCACACCCTGCACCTCTGGTTACCGGCTCAGTCGTTTTCTTCCGCCTCATCGTCGTCATCATCATCGTCATGCAAGTCATCCAGTGCTTCCATCTGCTCGATGGCCTTGGCAAATCGCTTCACCGCCGGCATGTCCATGGTCCAGTCCAGGCCGTAATTCGCGCCTTCAATTGTGTAGGCGGCGGAGAAGGGGATGGGGTTGCTTTCGATGGCGGCGTACTCTTCTTCTTCGATCTCTTCCATCAATTCGGTGATCCAGGCGAGGATGGCCATCAGGTCGCCCACGACCACCTGTTGGCAGCCCGGACCCGCTTTGGCGGCCACGGCGGCGGTTTGGGGGTGGGCGGCGCCGCGGCGCTGGCCGGCCAACTGGATCATGTGGGCCAGATTGGCCGGATTCGGATCGGCGCTGAGAATCAGGTAGTCGCCCCTGACGGCCATGTTGATGTTGGGGGTGACCTTGCGCAGGATGGCGATCATCTGTTCCGCTTGCATACGGCCCGTGCCGCCCAGTTGGGGATTCATCGGTGCGGGTGAGAGTGCGGCCAGCTTTTCGGGATCGTAGTCCACGGTCCAACTATGCACATCGACGCCCGCCACTTTGCCGGTGGGCATCTTCTTCATCTTCATGCCGATGTCGGCGGCAGTCAGCCCCTCGAACAATCCGGTGAACCGTTCAAGACTCGCGGGCGCATCCGCGCATTCCATGACCATGTTGGTGGACATGCCCTCTTCGAACATGCTGATGGAGGCCGCCAGCGGGTTGGCGAAAAGGTCCACGGAGTCCAGGTAGGACTGGACCCAACTGCGATAGGCTTCGCCCTGTTCGGGCGGCATGTTGGCGGTGGTTTTTTCAAGATTCGCAGTGTAGAAACTCCGGAAAATCTCGAACTGCCGTGTCTGATCCAGGGCCATGGTCTGGATAATGTTGCCGCCGGAGGGAAGAAGCCGCGTCAGTTGCAGCGCATGTTCGAACGAAGGTTGAGGTCCCGGGTCCAGGGGGCTGCCCGGCAGGACCGAAAATCCGGTATGCAGGGTCAGCTCTTCGCCCTCAATACTGAATGACAGGTTGAAACGGCGGGCGGAATCCATGACCGACCGGGCCAGGTCCTGCATGGCGGCGATTTCCTCGGGGCCCATTTGCTGGGGATGAGTTTCTTCACCAATGGATTGGGAATCAGGGAGCGCGGTAGCATTTCCCATGGCGCCCAAACCCATTTCGGCCAGGGGCCGGTAGGCGTCGATGACCATTTCCAGATCGAGACGAGCTGAAATAAAGCCGGGACCCAGTCCGATGGCGAGGTCCGGAGTTTCGACCGCCGGCGAAAAAAGGGGATCCATGGAAAGGGCCAGGTAGCCCCCCTCCTTGAGGTAAGTCACCCCAGTCGTGTCCGGGGCAGAGTCATCCGGGGACCAGGAGCTCTCAGCCAACGGAACGATGAAAGTGAAGGCCGGCTCTTCTCCGCCCATCAGATTGGGCAACCCCATGACGAGGGCCAAAGGTTTGTCCATATCCGCGAATTCGGCGAACTGGGGCATATTCTCGCTGAGCAGGCCGATCAGATCGGTTGATTCGCCGGAATCATCATCAAACATTTCTTCGATGGCCTGCCACTGCCGTTCCAGGTCATGGACCGAAGTGATGGCCACGATGAAGGCCGGATCGGCCGGCAGAAGCTTCTGCATGTCTGCGGGCAACGGAAAGGAGTCGTCCGCGCTCCAGGCGATGCCGGCGGTCAACAGGATCAGGCAACCAGCGACGATGGCATGTTTCAACATATCGCCCTCCTCAATAGTCTTCGGGTTCTTTCACCTTGCCGGCATCCTGGTCCGGCAGCAGAAACTGGTCGGGGCGCTGTTCGAGCACCGCGCGCAACCAGGCATCGGGGTAACCTTTTTCCTTCGCCCGGCCATTCTCGTCCTTCACGTAACCGTCATTGTACTTCGTCAGCAGATATTCGCCCAGGTCGCGCCATTTGTCGACCACGGCCTCGGCGTGGGTGACGGAGTAGTCGGTCAGATAACGGGACATCAGGGCGGGATCGGATTTTGCCAGTTCGACGGCCGTTTTTTCGATGGCCGGCTGCAGGTCCAGGAAGTCACCCTCAAGTTCGGCCTGAACGATCTGGATGTCCTGGATCATGTAAGAGTATTTCAGATGGGCGTAGTTGGAAACGAAGTTGAACACCCACCAGGCCGAGTCCCAGCCGAACTTGCCCAGGCTGCCGGTGGCGAAGGACTCCGGAACCCTTTCGATGCCGCAGTACAAAGGGACGTAGCAGGTGAAATAGGTGTCATCCACTCCGTACCAGGTCAGGCCGCCGACCGCGTCGGGCAGCCAGTCGCGCGATTGGGTGACCATGGAAAAACCCGTCTGCTGGGTGGAGATGGGACGTTCCCAGGTGTAGTTGTTTCCGTCCACTTCCCAACCCATGGGACGCCAGCGGTTGGGGGTTCCGTAGGGCCCCGCGTCCACACCTTTGGTCATGTCTATTTCCGTGCCTTCGTAGTGGTCCCGCATCAGTTCGAATACATCGGCCACTGCGAGTTTCTTCTCGGGCTTGATCCACAGGGGCAAAGGTTCTGCACCCTCGACGCCGCGGTGGAAATCCATCGGCCATTCCCGCGAGGGCGCGCAGCGCCGATACAGGCTCCACACGCGGGTGGACGTATAACGCAATTGCTGGGGAGTGGTGGGATGGAAGGCGCGGCGCCAGCTGAACTGTTCGCCGCTGTCGGGATCGAACCAGCCGTTGGCAGCGGCATAATCCTCCATGCCCTCGGAGGCCAGGCAGTTCTTCTTGTCTCCACGATCGAAAGTGTCGATGCGGCCGAGGTTGGCATGGGCGATCACGTAACCATCGGGTACGCGCAACGCCACCCAGTGGGCACCCTGACCGTCCGGGCCGGGGCCGACCATCTCCACCACCCAGGCCTCGTCGGGGTCGCCGATGTAAAAGGATTCCCCGCTGCTGCGGTAGCCGTATTCGCCCACCAGATCACCCATGATCTCGACGGCCTCGCGGGCCGTGGCCGCCCTTTGCAGCACCAGCCGCATCAGGACCCAGTAATGGATCAATCCGTCGGGATTGATCAGTTCCTCACGTCCGCCGGTGGTGGTCTCGGCAATGGTCACCTGGTGTTCGTTCATCAGGTTAACCACCTGATAGGTGTGGGCCGGCAGGGCCACTTCTCCCAGCACGTTTCCCGACCAGTCCTTGAGTTGTTCCATGGCGCCCGGTTCGTGGTCGGCCGCGGGATGCAGCCGCAGGTGCGGGTGAAACTCCCCGTCGCAGGTGTAGGTAACCATGACCGACCCGTCGACCGTGGCGCCCTTGGTAGCGATGAAGTTGGTGCAGGCCAGGACGGGTCCCTCGCTGCAAAGGAATGCCAGTGCAGGGATGATCAGCAGGAGAAGTCGGCGCATGAACAGGGCCTTTCGCGGATGGAAATCGCAGGATGTTGGAGCCCGGCCAAGATATCACGGCCGCAGGGATGCCACAACCGAAGGCGGGACCTCCCCGGAGGCGCATGTCGTCACTCAATCCAGTTCGCAGAAATCTGCGATCCACAGTTCTTAATCCGCAGTAAACTGCGGGATGTACTATCGGGTACAGGATGGAAATAATTTCTTGATTTATAAGCTGTTTAAGGAAAGGGACTTGCGGAGATCGTGTAAATTGCGTTCTGGCCGGAACAAAGGTTGCAAAAGGCAGGATGTTCGAATGACGCAGCTATCGACAACCCGTGAAGCGAGGAATCCCGATGAACAGAAAAACCCTGACCACAATAGTGATCGTCGCGATGGCCATGGCCGTGTTTGTCGCCGGTTGCAGCGATGATTCCACGACTCCCGAGTCCCCGGCGAACATCCAGGGGGACATTCTTTCCACTGAAGAAATCAAAGCGGCCCTGAGCAGAATTCCGGTTGGCGAACCCAGTGAAGAGGAAGTTGCCGATCTTCTTTTCATGCGCGAAGAAGAAAAACTGGCCCACGACGTTTACACTGTTTTATACGATCAGTACGGTCAGAAAATATTCACGAACATCGCGGCCAGCGAGCAGAAACACACTGATGCCGTCATGATGCTCCTGGACCGTTTCGGTCAGGAAGACCCCGTGGGGGACAACGGCCCCGGAGAGTTCACCAACGAGGATCTGCAAACCCTTTACAACGAATTGATCGAAAGCGGATCACAATCCCTCACCAATGCGCTGCTGGTGGGTCTGGCCATCGAGGAAATCGATATCCTGGATCTGGAAGAAGCCATGGCGGGGACGGAACTGCCGGCCATTCTCCTGGTCTACGGAAATCTCCTGAAGGGTTCGCACAATCACCTGCGGGCTTTTGTCAGGGTCTATGAGTCAACCACGGGTGAAGTCTACGCGCCGCGTTGGCTCAGCCAGGAAGCCTATGATGAAATTCTGAGTGAAGATTCAGGCCGGGGAAGGCGCCGGGGCGGCCGCGGCAGGTAAACAGGAATCAGGACAAGTCAAAGGCCCCCGGATTTTGGTCCGGGGGCTTTTCCTATAACCCGAACATGATCGTCACACCGATTTTGTGATCGGGAATGTCCCCGATGCCCCAGCGGTATTCGATGTTGTACCGGCGCGTGCTTTTCATGGGGATGTGCAGGCCGAGGATCAGGCTCAACCCTAATTCGGTGTCGGGCGAAAGCATGAGGGTGGGACCGGCCCCGCCGTAGAACCGGAGTCCGGTTTCAGGCAGGGGGATCAAATAAAGACGCAGATCCGCGTTCAGGGCGGTGGAGGAATGGTCCCCCAGGGTGAAATCCAGGCTCGGGACCAGGGTCGCGGATCCCAGGATGGGTCCGAATTCTCCCTGAAAGCCCAGAAAAAAGTCGTCGTTGCCACCGGAAAGGCCAAAGCGGGGGCCGAGGGCGGAGTCGGCGTGGGCCGAGGTGCCGCAACCCGTAGCCAACACGATCATCACCAAGGCGAGCAGGATTGTTTTCTTCATTAACACGAACCAACCTCCATGTCGGAATTATTAGCAGAATAAGCAGGAACCGGGGAGGCTGTAAACCTGATAGGTGGTATCGTCCAATGTCGGGGCCCGCATTCGGGTGGACATCCGCGGCCGGAATTTCTATGATGCCGGTTCATGAAACGAAACCAATTTTGAAATGACCGTACTTCAAGGAGCTTCGATGAAATCGCGCAATGGAATTCCAGCGGCAGCCGTTTTGTTGCTGGCCCTTTTTCTGGCCGGTTGCGGTGGGGGAAACAGCCCGGAGATGGAACTCGGCGGCATCAATACCGGCGATGTCCTCGATGGCCTGCTGGCCCGTACTTTCCGGGCCCTCGGCGGCATCAACAGTATGGAGTCGGCGGAGGCTGCCGCGCCCGTGCTCAAGGCCATCAATGATGACTTCGACGATCTTATCTATCATGTCCCCAACCTTTCGGCGAAGGGCCGTGAAAACATGTCCAAAAAGGCGGCCAAGGCTCTTCCGGAAATTCAGGATATGGCCCGGCGCATCAATGACACACCCGGTTTGAGCAGCATCCTGGGAGCGGAAATGGACGCGATGGTCGAAAAGATCGGCTATCTTCTCTAGATAATGTACAGGTAACTTTAACCAACCCGGAGGGGACCCCATGAGGACTCGCCATATCGTTTCGACCATTCTTCTGCTTGCTGTATTCACCCTCATCGCCGGTTGCAGCAGCAAGCCTCACGAGCTGGAAAGGGGCGGATTGAGCGCCGGGGATCTCATGACAAGTCTGCTCGACCGGACGATGACCACTCTCGGCGGGGTGACGTCGCGGATTTCAGCCGAAGAGGCCCTGCCCGCCCTGGAGGGGATCAACGAGGAATTCGAAAAACTGGTCGACACCAAGGGTGATCTTTCGGACAAGGGACAGGCTGATCTTTCCGACCAGGCGGCCAAGTCCATGCCCGGCCTGAAGGACAACTGGCGCCGGGTCAACATGCAGACCTACGGGGACATCCTGCGTCCGGTCATGGAGAGTTTGATCGGGAATCTGACCGAGCTGTTGTAATTTTCCGGGAATCAGCGAGGAGCAACCGCCGGGGTGGACCCGGCGGTTGCTTTTTTCCCCAGTTCGGCCGCGACCGCCGCTACGATCAGGGTGTTGATGGAAACACTTTCCGCTTCCGCGCGGGCCGCCAGGTGAGCATGGAGGCTGCGAGGCAACCGCAGGCGTAACTGCCCGCTGTATTCCTTGATGACAGCGGGCTCTGGAAGAGTCCAACCCTCCTCAAGGTGGGACTGGATTGCCAGATCAATTGCGATGGCCAGTTCCCGGATGGCTTCTTCCTGAGTGTCACCAAAGGCCGAGGTGTGAGGGAATTCAGGGCAGGCGCCGATGAAGCACCGGTCTTCATCGCTCCAGTGGATTTTCATGCTGTAGGTGGTTTGGTTATTCATGATCAATCACTCCGGTAACAATCCATGGATTTTCAGGATTGTGAGCAGCTGCCTTACTTGATAGGCCTTTGCCTCTCCGTTTTTTCCTGGTTGGAAACTTGTCGAAACCCGTAGATCCGGGTGGATATACCTGACATGGCTTCCCTTGCCTTGTCTTTCCTGAAAACCGTAATATTCGGCGAATAGGCACAATTCCCGGAAAGACAGAGAGCCCGCATCACGTAAAACTTTCTGGGTCAATTTTTCCCGACGTGACAATCTGAGCCTCATGTATGGTACCAGATGCGGTACCATTTGTCAATTGAGTGAGATTTGTAATCGGGAGGGGACGGAATATGGGTACGAACCCCCATATATCTGGATCTTTGGCAAAGATAGTGCCCCAGTGGGTCCTAATTGGCAGCTGATCATCCGGATTTTCCCCTGGCACACATGAATTGATGGCCAATTCTCCCCATCCCGGATAAATTGATGAATTCCATCTTCAATAACCCCTTCCAGAGGTCCCGCGATGACCTGCAAAACTCTGGCTCTTATCATGTTTGTCGCCCTGGCCGCCATCGCCGCGGATGATTCCGTCGACACCACCGTGATGAGTTTCAACATCCGCTACGCCGGAGCCAACGACGGAATCAACAGCTGGCCGAACCGGCGAGACCTGGTGCGTGACGCCATTGTGAGCCACCGGCCCGCCATTTTCGGAGTGCAGGAATGCCTGTGGAATCAGGGGGTGGAGTTGGGCGAAGCCTTCGCCGAATACCGGATGACCGGAGTTGGCCGTGATGACGGGGCGAAAAAGGGGGAGATGTGCGCCATCTTTACGAGCAGGGAGCGCTACCAGGTTCTCGACCAGGGTACTTTCTGGCTCAGCGAAACACCCGATGTCATCGGTAGCAAGGGGTGGGATGCCGCGCTTCCCCGCATCGCCACCTGGGTGAAGCTGCAGGACCGGTGGTGCCACCCTGATACTCTGTTTGTCTTCAATACCCACTTCGACCACATGGGAACCATTGCGCGAGAAAATAGCGCTGAACTGCTGCGGGAACGCATGGCAGCCATGGCCGCGGGGCAGCCGGTGATCCTGATGGGGGACTTCAACGATTCGGCAACATCCGCCAGTCCGTCCTACGGAATTCTGATGGCGGAAAGTGGCCCGGCCGGCCTGACTCTGCGCGACACCTGGTCCCTTGCATCCCGCGATCAGCGCATGCAGGGGGAAGGAACCTATCACGGGTTCAGCGGCGAGGCGACTCGCGGGCGCATCGACTGGATTCTGACCACGGAGGGTTTTCAGGGTGTCGATGCGGGAATCGAACGGCTACAGGATAACGGGCGCTATCCCTCGGATCATTTCCCGGTGTGGGCGACGTTCCGGTTGGAACGACTCTACTGATTGTTCGCCCCCAGAACCCCTTCATCATCCAGCATGGCCACGACCGCGCGGGCGCAATCCTCGGCGCTCAAACTCTCGGTCGCCAGCTTCAGCTCGGGCGAATCCGGCGCTTCATAGGGATCGGTGATGCCCGTGAACTGGGGGATCTCACCCGCCCGGACTTTCTTGTACAGACCCTTGGGATCACGCGCCTCGCAAACCTCGAGCGAGGTGTCGATGTGGACCTCCATGAAGTGGTCCGCGCCGATGATTTCCCGCGCGTCCTGCCGATCCTTGATGTAGGGGCTGATAAACGAGGTGATAGCGATGACACCGGTGCCGTTCATGAGCCGGGCCACTTCGGCGATGCGCCGGATGTTCTCGGTGCGGTCGTCGGCGCTGAAGCCGAGATCGCGGTTCAGGCCATGCCGGACGTTGTCGCCGTCCAATACGATACAGAGGTGGCCGGCCGCCGTGAGCTGACGTTCGACCTCGTAGGCGATGGTGGATTTACCGCTGCCGCTGAGCCCGGTCAGCCAAATAGTGTGGCCGCTTTGGCCGAGCATATTTTCACGGTCCTGACGACGGACAGTGCCCCGGGCTTCAGCGATATTCTTGCTCTTGGGGCCCGGGGAATCTTCTCGAACGACGCGGTCGATGATCATGCCGGCGCCGACGGTGATATTGGACAAACGGTCGATGATGATGAAGGATCCGGTGCCGCGGTTGCGGTCGTAGGGGTCGAACGCGATGGGCCGGTGAAGGGTGATGTGGCAACGACCGAATTCGTTGAGCTGCAGGGAGTCGGCCTCGCCGGCCTCCTTGCGCAGATTGTTGACATCCATCTTGTAACGCAAATCCGTCAGTACGCCGGGTACCAGGCTGGTGGCCTGTTTGATAAGGTAGGACCGCCCCTGCATGGCGGGTTTTTCGTGCATCCAGACCACCATGGCTTCGATCTCGTTACCGATGGTGGGCACGTTGCCCACCGGCGCCAGCATATCGCCGCGCGATACGTCGATTTCGTCTTCGAGGGTCAGGGTGACCGCCATGGGGGCGAAGGCTTCGTCAATTACATCTCCATTGAGAAGCACCGACTTTACCTTTGACGTCTGTCGCGAAGGCAGGCTCATGACCTTGTCGCCGGCCCGGACCACGCCCGAGGCGACGGTGCCGCTGAAACCGCGAAAATCCAGGTTGGGCCGCATCACGTACTGCACCGGGAAACGCATGTCGATCAGGTTGCGGTCGCTGGCGATGTTCACGCTTTCCATGTGATGCAGCAGGGTGGCGCCGTCGTACCAGGGCAGGTTGTCGCTGGGCTCGACCACGTTGTCGCCGTGCAGGGCGCAGATGGGGAAGAAGTGGATGTCGGCGAACCCCAAACGCGAGACGAAGGCGTTGTAATCCGCGCGAATCTGTTCATAAACCTCTTCAGACCAGTCCACGAGGTCGAGCTTGTTGATGGCCACCGCGACGTGCTTGATGCCCAGCAGCGAACAGATAAAACTGTGGCGCTTGGTCTGGGTGACCACCCCGTGGCGGGCGTCGATGAGGATGATCGCCAGGTCGGCGGTCGACGCGCCGGTGGCCATGTTCCGCGTGTACTGCTCGTGCCCGGGGCAGTCGGCGATGATGAACTTACGCCGGTCGGTGGAGAAATAGCGGTAGGCCACGTCGATGGTGATGCCCTGCTCGCGCTCGGCCTTGAGCCCGTCGGTCAACAGGGCGGGGTCGAAGTCGCCGCCGGTGGTGCCGTGGACCTTGGAGTCCCGGGTGACCGCGGCCAGCTGGTCTTCGTAGATCATCTTCGCGTCATAGAGCAGACGGCCGATCATGGTGGACTTGCCGTCGTCCACCGAGCCGCAGGTCAAAAGACGCAGCAGATCCTTGGTCTCGTGCTTGCGCAGATAAGCCGTGATGTCGTCGCGGATGAGGTCCTCATCCTGGATCCTGTATTCCTGGTCGCTCAATGAATGTCCTTCTTGCTAGAAGTAGCCGTCCTTCTTCTTTTCTTCCATGGAGCCTGCGCCATCTGAATCGATGATCCGTCCCTGGCGTTCACTGGTCGTCGTCAGCAGCATTTCCTGGACGATTTCCTCGATGGTCTCGGCCTCCGATTCCACGGCGCCCGTCAGGGGGTAGCAGCCGAGAGTACGGAAACGCACTTTCTTTTTCATGGGCACTTCACCATCGAGCAGCGGGAAACGATCATCGTCCAGCATGATGAGCACGCCGTCCCGTTCGACCACGGGGCGCTCGGCCGCGAAATACAGCGGCACGATGGGCACGTCTCCGCGCATCAGGTAGAGCCAGATGTCCAGCTCGGTCCAGTTGGACAGGGGGAACACGCGGATGGATTCGCCCTTGTTGACCTTGGCGTTGTAGAGGTTCCACAACTCGGGCCTCTGGTTCTTGGGATCCCACTGGTGAAATTTGTTGCGGAAACTGTAGACCCGCTCCTTGGCCCGCGATTTTTCCTCGTCGCGCCGCGCCCCGCCGAAAGCGGCGTCGTATCCGTAGTGGTCCAGGGCCTGCTTGAGGGCCTCGGTCTTCATGATCTGGGTGTGTTTTTCCGAACCGTGGGTGACGGGGCCCACCACGTCCTTGCCCTCGGGATTGATCCACACCTTGATCTCGACGTCGTACCGTTCGGCGATCTTCTCGCGGAACCGGTACATGTCCTGGAATTTCCACTGGGTGTCCACGTGCAGCAGCGGAAAGGGGATCTTGCCCGGGGCAAACGCCTTGGCCGCCAGATCCAGCATGACCGACGAGTCCTTGCCGATGGAGTACATCATCACCGGGTTGTCGAACTCGGCCGCCACCTCGCGCATGATGTGGATGGACTCGGCCTCGAGTTGCTTGAGGTGGGACAGGTTGTAGCTGGCCATGGTGGTCCTGGGGTTCGGGTCCAGTGGGCGCGAAGGGATTAATCCGTCGCCAAAATAGTCAAATTGGGTTATCGGCTCAACGTGATTCGATATTGAGGGATCTTGTCCCTTCGCGGCCCAGTCATTATAGTAGGCAATACGTTGACTGCGCTATGATTACCACTATCCGAGGATGACTAGATGAACTTCCAGAATGCCGAAATGCCCGCGGGGGCCGTACTCGCAGGCTCCACGCCGATCATGACCGAAGAAACCGCTATCCCCGGCATCCTCGCCAACCACATGGCGCCAAAGGGAAAATGCGGACGGCTCGTGGTGGAAGAGGGGGCCTGCCAATTCGTCTGGGAAGACGATTTGGACAATCCCCTGGATTGTGACCCGG
>Ga0164313_10001969_pt1 | contig 18440 bp, 22 predicted proteins | sample GuaBasSedimGuay4_FD_113735 | JGI IMG/M metagenome (GOLD analysis project Ga0164313, IMG submission 113735) | Subseafloor sediment microbial communities from Guaymas Basin, Gulf of California, Mexico - Guay4, Core 4569-4, 0-3 cm | ecosystem: Environmental > Aquatic > Marine > Hydrothermal vents...
CTTTGGTAGCACATCAACAGAAACAACTTTATTTTCTGGAACTCTTGATGATTTAACCAAGCGTACATTAAGCAATTTTATTGTAGCAAAAGCAAGTGATCAAGAAATTTTATCAGGTGTTGCCACTATAATTCCTGATAAAGTGGTTTTGTTGGCAGGTTCAATGTCAAGATTAAAATTTGACCCAACTATAAAGCCAAATGATAAAATAATAATTGATGGTTCACAACGAATTGCAAGGCGAGTGACTCATTATAATTATGTAGGATATAATGCATATACAGAGGTTTATTATGGGTAGGGCAAAAATAGTATCTCACAAAGGCGATGCTTTGTATGAAGTTACTTATTACCGTGACACCGACAAAGTTGAAAAATTAAAAGAACAACTTGAAACACAGATAACTGAGATTGATGAAAGATTGACTGTATTAAATGGAGAAATAATTGATCAGTCAGGTGCAGTTGCATCAATTATATCTGATATGCAAAGTCTCATTAATATATATAAATCATGCGTTGATGAAAAATCACCCGAGGGATGTATAGTTGAATCCACAGCTGTTACTGAAATAACAAAACTTAAAATTGAAGAAGAAGCCTTGCTTAATCTTTTAATTGAAGAAGAAAATAGATTATTAATATCAAAAGACCGATACACAAAAGAAAAAGAAAGACTTGAATTAGCACCACAAGAAGAAGAAATAATTGATGTTTGGTGCATGGATTTATGTGCTAGACCTGTGGCAGAAGCACCTGTTGGAGATTATGCTAATGTTGACTTGGTAATTCCAAATGATACTGAGGTTGGAATTATAGAATTATTCAATTGGGAAACCAAAAGTTATGAGAGATGGATTCCACCATCAGCAGGTGTTAGGGATAATTCATATATTGATACAGAACATGGAGTTTCAAAGCCATCCTTATCTTCAAATGCTGAGGGTTTTGTTTATAATTTTGAAATGCGTTCACCAACATTTATTTGGAAAACTCAATACAGAATTGGAATAATAGAATCCATTGATTCTGACAACTATCAATTCACTGTTTCTTATGCAGAGTTAAAAGATGAATTAGGAGTTGATTTACAAAGTGGATTAAAAAAATACAGCGTTGAAAATAAAATTGTTGATGTTGATTATATGGATGTAACTTCTGATCCATATTTATTTAGATCAACTTTTTTAGTTGGCGATGAAATGGTAATAAAATTTGATGCCAATTATACGAATCCTACTTGTATTGGATTTAGAGATCATCCAAAAAGAGGAATACCAACACAAACTTTTGTATTTTGGGCATGGACAGCAGGAAAGCAAATAAGAATGTTATTTGATCCTGACACAAATACATGGACGGGATCAAATTCATCAAATAATCATGGCTATAAATATTGGCATAGAGGTTCTGATGGCACTTATATTTCTTATTCACCAAGAAACACAATTGGTTCAGCAAATGATATTTGGGTAAATGGGGTGAAATATGTCATAAACACAGCATCATTGGGTTTTTCTGATTGGTATACTTATGGAGTTTGCTTAGATGAAAATGATGATTTGAAAGTGTTTGGTGCTGAGTATGCAGGGGGTACATGGGTATTGACTTATGATTGGTCAACTTGGACAAAAATGGAAACAGTGTTTACTGATCATCTTATTACACAACACGTTTACAACAGTGAATACCTTGGCTATGCAGATGAAGCAGGAACAGCATTTTATATCGCAAGCGATTCTGGCATTGCCAGTATAAGTACAGAAACAGCACAAACAACAGAATATCCTAGACCTGATTATGTCATAAAGGCTGCGTTTACAGATCACCCTATTGATTATGGGTGGGGTGTTTACACAGCAGTTCCATGGGGGTGGATTAAGAAAACAGATGGCAGTTGGGAGATGGATGCGGAAGGTTCAGCACAGCTAACTGAGGTGAGCTGTCCTAATGGTTATGGTGGTTGGCATAAGATTGCGAAATTCAAAGAAGTAAATGGCTATCAAATGCGAGATGGTCAAGATATTGAACTTTATGCAAAATCTTATGATGATGGATATGCCGTATTCCCTGAAATAAGGGAATATGCAAGTTATACATGGGGCAGTACAATGTTTCCAGAAACGTATATCCAAAAGATTGTAAAAAGTTACTGGAGATACGACCAAGCATACGAAGTACAACCAGAACGCTATTTAATTGAAAATAGATTTGAATGGGATGGTGTAGTATTGTTTACACAAGCAGATATTACCACCACATATTCACCCTACCAAGATACAAATTCAGGATGCTTTGCTTATGGTACTGGAACAACTCAAGTAAGACCGTGGAAAACTTATAACTGGATGGCTTTGGAAAGAGTACTTTATGACTCTGATAATAATGGCGGAATAGCAATACAGCAAAATGGTGTATATTGGAGTGATCAACCTGAATGGGATTTGGGAAGATCATCCTTTGAATCAGAACTAACAAGTTTAGGGGTTGTTATGGGGGAATTAACTTTTATTGGTTATGGTGCAGGAATTAAAAGAGGTGGATGGGGATGAATGAATTTATAGTAAAGTGTTATCATGAGCCAACACTGGCAACTGACTTTATAATTGAAACAGCAAAATCTTATGGGGCTTCAAAAGTAAGTTTTGATAAAAAGTTCAGAGCAAATTATGGAAAAATAAAAATTGTTGAAAATGAGCCAGATTTGGGTCAATTGGTTTTACTTGCCTCAGATGGAATTCCACTGAAAGATTTTAAGCACCCAGAACAAGCAACTTACATGGTCGGCAGAAACACAGGCACAGAAGCATTTCTACCAAAACACGCTATCAAGGTGAAAGTTGAAACTCCTGCTGATTATCCCTTATGGAATTTCATTGCTTTGGCTTTGGTGCTGGATGATAGGAATAAAAAATTAGGTGATATCTAATCTCCTTATGCCAACAGATTGATCTGCTTCAAAACCAATCTTTGACATACTTATTATTGTTATGTTTATTTTCTTTTTACTTTCTGTTTCTACTATGATATTTTGACCAGCAGCTAACGTAAAATCTACGCTAGAATACGGGTCTTTACCTACTAGAAATTTTTTAAGAGAAGATAGGCTTAATGTAATTTTGTTGTTTTCTTTTGATATAATTTCTATCATTATACTTTCAGAAGCACCATAGTCAGATTGATATAATTCAATTACTTCTGCTGTTTTTAAAGTAAGTACCAACATAATTATTCTCCAAGTTGTCTATAGCCTGTTGCTATAGGTTGGGAAGGTAAACCATCAATGGTCCATAATACAAATTCAACCCTTACATAACGTCCAACTATAGTTGCCTTATTTTTCATTGCTTGGAACTTTTCAGGAACTGATCCTGGCGCACTTGCATTAAAAGTTTTTCCATCTTCTGTAACACAAGTCAAAACTGCCCAACCATCTTTTGAAGGATTAATATCAGCAACAAGAAATTCAGAGTCAAGAAGTGGCTTCATTTTAATCAAACCTTTTGATCTTCTTCCATCTTCATATACAAAGCCAGTATTGGGTCTGATTATTAATCCTTCATACCCTCTGTTTAATGCATCACCTAACATATCAGTTATTGATCCATCATAAATTAATGACTCTACAATATGGGCATTATCACCAAGTCTTAACATAAGTAATTCTTTCATTCTATCTTCAAAATTTTCTTTAGCAATCATATCATAACAATGAAAATTCAACAGCTTGCTTTTCTCTTGAACTCTTCTGACATAACTTCCTATTGTTTGTAATTTCTCGCCATGAACATACAACTCTCCATCCAATGTATATCCTTCTGGTATGTCCATTGTTTCAAGAATATGATCAATTGATTTTATTACTTTGCCACCTCTTGAATAAGCAATTTTTTCACCAGCATTATTTGTAATCAAACAACGGTGTCCATCAAATTTATGTTGGTAAGTTGAATTGTTATAATCAATATCTTTGATCTTATCCCATCTTGCTGCCAGCATAGGTTTATGGAATCCTAATTCATTTGATCCATCATATGCTATGGCTTCTTCTTCAGTATGTCTGAAACCGTTGTTTACACGCCTTTTTATTTGCGAGTCTGCTTTAGATAGGGCTTGCTCTTCTTCATCACGCAGAGAGTTGCCAGAGACGTATTCAATATGCTCCTGCACCTCTCCATCAGTTGTTCCAAATCTAGTAACCAATTCATCATCAATTACTTCAATCTGCCAGAACCTCATTTTGCCTTTTTTATCTTGTTTGTATAATGTTGTTAACATCATCATTCTCCAGTAATTTTTCACCATTGTATTCACCACGCCAAACTCTAACTGACTGTGGTGCTTTGATTGCAATATTGGCTCCAAAATCTTCATCACAATTAGCAATTTTGATTATGATTTCTTCACCACTAGCAAGGATGAAAGTTATTGTTTCACCCTTCTTCCTTCCTATGTATAACATAATTATTCCTTGTCTAAATACAACAATACATTATCATCAAAAACTTCTATGCATATATTGCTATCTTTAGCAACACATTCATCAACAGCTTTAACAACTCCATCACCCCACCAACCTTTTGAATGATAATCATCAAGAGCAATTACTCCATTTTCATTCAAGACATTAAATGCATTTTCCAAATCTTTTTTGACAAACTCATATGAGTGATTGCCATCAATATAAATCCAGTCAAATTTTATATCCCTTTCTTGGAATAATTCAAATGCCTTATCACTATCCATACGCATGATAGTCACATTGGGAAATTTGGTGAATATCTCTACAACAGAATTGAACACTTTGTCCATTTCTTCTTGATTCATTTTACAATTACCATACAATGCTTCTTCATATGATGGTATGAATTCCCAAGGATCAACTAAAGTAAGATGAGATGGATGTTTTGAGTGATACAATAGCTCTGAAAATTTTCCTTTCCACACTCCAATTTCTAATCCTGCTTTACCATTACCAAAGTTTTTTAGCATTTCTGAACGTCTCATTTTACTACTCCAATTGTGTTGAATCCAGATATTTGAATATCTGTTATTTTTGATATTGTTTCTTGTTTGAAACAACTAGAATGTATCCTGTAGATATTTTTTGCATGGTAGCTTTTATTATACTCTATTATACTACTATCTTCACTAGCAAGTATAGACATCTGTTTATCATTCCAAACTGGATATGAAGTTGATAGCCATATTTTGCAATTATATAATAGTGAATTAATAGCACCATATAAAATAGGCCATAATGCTTTGTGTTCTATGTGTCCTCCAAATGCTATGTGCGGATCAAATGTTATTATTAAAGATGGATTGATTGCTATAATAACATCCTTCAAATCATCATGCAATTTTTCACCCCAATCATCCATAACATCAAATTCATTTTTATCTTTCATTTCTTCTTTTGATAAGTTTTTATAACCAAGATTTATAACACTTCCACCAAAATATTCTGCTGAACATTTTGAGTCTATTATCCTATTGCCATTTTCTAGACAATAACCTTCTCCATTGGTTATATTTATCATTGTGAATTTAACATTTGACTTTCTTGTGTGATCAACTAATGCTGGAGCTATACTTAATTCATCATCAGGGTGAGCACCTATCCACATGATATTCTTATGTTTATCCAACAAATTCTTCAACTGTTCTTTTGATTTCATTTCCTTCTGCCTCCCATTCAGTAAGGTTTAAAATGGACGTTACATTGATCATTCTCCAATCACCTTTGACTGTGCCTTTTATCAAGAACCAAGTGTGTCCATCTTTTATGGTTTCAGATAAGTGCCTGCCCTCTAATTTATCAAAATCAAATCTACCAATCATACACATAATTGAATCAGTATCATCTTCAATAATCAACTTCAAGAAAAATGGATCACTATCTAAAATCCTACCATTTCTTTTTTGTATACCTTGATAATCATTTAAGTCACGTAAATCATATTTCACCAACTTACCAATTACTGTAAATGTTCCTTCACCTTCTATGCTTGAAATTTCTACTGGAGGGTTCATCAAGCCATAATTTACGCAATTGTTATATATGTCTCCATAGAAGTATCTTGTGGGGAATAATATATCAAAATTAGTGGTTGGACTACCAATTATTTTTGCCATTCCTGGGGTTGGGTCTTCACCAGATTTTCTCCATCTTTTTATAGCATTGGCTTTTGATACACCAATACCTTTTATGTTCACCAAACCACCTAATAATTTACCATCATGAACTGTCCATCTATTGTCTGATTTAAAAATATTAACAGGAACATATTCTATGCCTTCATTCAAAACTGCATCTCTCAATAATCTTAAAGCACCATCTTCACTACTTGCGTGATTAAGATTAGCAATTGTAAATTCAAGAGGATAATGAGCCTTCAAATATGCGGTGATATAGGATAACATTCCATAGCTAACTGCATGTGATTTATTGAAAGTCCAAGAGCCAGTTGAAGCAATTGCTGTCCATAATTCTTGGGCTTGTGTAGGTGTATGTCCTGTTAATTCAATAGCACCTTTTAAAAACTTTTCTCTATATTGTGAAAAGTATTCATCTCCAAGAGATTTACTGGCAGCACGTCTTAATTGAGCCACATCTTCCCAAGTTAATCCACCAATTTCTTTTGCCATCTGCATCATTGTTTCTTGATATGCTACAATGCCAAGTGTTTCCTCTGTTATCTTCTTGTGTAATGGTGAAATATATTTTGGCTCTTCCAATCCTGTTTTGTATTTTATATATCTGTTTGTTCCACCAGAGTTCAATGCTCCAGGTCTTGCTAACGCTGTTGTAGCTACTACATCATTAAAGCTATGTATGCCAGTGCTTTTACAAACATGCTGTAAGGCTTGTCCTTCAAATTGGAAGATACCAGAAAACCTGTTAGAGTTGAATACTTCAAATGTGTCTTCATCATCCAAAGGCAAGCTATAAATTTCTTGTCTTGTAAGTCCAACTGATTTCATAACTTCAGATATTATGGTCAACGTTCGCAAGCCCAAGCAATCAATCTTCAATAAGTCTAATCCAGTTGCTGTTTTTTGATCAAGCATAAGGTGACCATCTCTACTATTTATTCCACCATATTTTGTTAAAGGGTCATTACAAACTATCATAGCTGCAGCATGTATACCAGTATGACTAGCGTGATTTTCTATTTTTGCTAACACTCTCATCGCAGGATATTTTGCTATGAAATCTTTGCCAGGTTCAGTGCCTTCTAAAGTGTCTAACATACACATGGCTGCTCTAGCATCACCACCTGACCTAGAAATAATTGCATCTTTTACAGCTTGTGTTTCCCAAGCAGGAATATCCAATTCCTTAGCAAAAGCACCAATTGAACTTTTGGGTTTGAACTTGATAAGATTAGCAAGGTTATTTACATTATCTGCACCATACTTTTCACCAAGATACTTAAATACAAGCTTGCGTTTATCATCCTGAAAATCAATATCAATATCAGGGGGATCAAGTCTTGTTGGGTCCAAAAATCTAGCAAAAATTAATCCATAAGGAATGGGGTCAATTTCTGTTATGTCCATAAGGTAACAAACCAAACTTCCTGCAGAAGAACCACGAGATGGGCCAACCAGCATCCTTGCTTTAGCAAACTTTACCATGTCAGCAGTAATAAGAAAATAATCAACATAATCTTTATCTTTGATTGTTTTCATTTCATGCTCAAATCTTTCTTTGTATACAGGGTCAGTTAGGTCTATGCCTTTTTCTTTTGCACCTCTTTCACACCATTTATCTATTGTCATAAACCCTTTGTATTTTGTTGAAGGAGCAGAAGGCAAAGTAACATTACACGCATCTGCTATAACATGGGTATTGTTGATTGCTTCTTCATCTTTAAAATAATTATACCACTCATCTGTTGACAATATATGATTTGGATAAGTGTTGGAATCTCTATTGCCAGCTGAGAATAATTCGTACACTCCAACATCATCTTTAGTAGGGTATAAATTATCAACTATAGCAACCTTTTTAACACCCTCTATAGCTCTAATTTTAGTAGGAGTTAGAAAGGATAGGGCTATAAAATCTATTCTATATTCGAGATAAGGGTCATGTGAAATAACAAACAAATTATCACTGATAGAATTAAGCCATCTCTTGTCAATTCTTGGCATATAATAAAAATTATCCCACGCATCCTTAACCAGTCCATATAACTCTTCCAGACCTGATTCATTCTTTGCTATAAAGATATATTGTGGACCATAAATTCTTTTTCTTCCATCTCTGAAATCCAAATCATTTACAACCATAATTCTAACGCCATAAATAGGTTTGATATCTGTACCTTTACAAAAAGACCTGAGGCTAACATGACCAAAAGTATAATTGATATCTGCTATGCCAATTGAACCATTAGCATATTTTGGAAAATCTTTGACATAGCCATAAGTTTTCTTCAAAGAGTATTCACTCTTTAAAGCAAGATGTATCAACTCTTTCATTTATAGTCCTTCATATCAATTTCACCCTCTTTGACTAGCCAAAGAAAACTTCTGACTAACGCCATAACATCCTCTTTTGCTCTGTGGGCACCTTCTTCATGAATTCTGCCTGTAGCATATTTATGCAAGTCTCTTAATTTCAGACGCTTCTTTTCAAGTGCCATACTTTTTTCAACAGTACAAATATGGTGTTTTGGCCATGGAAAGTTTTTCTCTTTATCCAGTCTAAACAACTCCCAATAAATCATACCAATATCAAAAGATGAATTATGAGCAACAACTATAGTTTCACCAAGAAAGAAATCACACAACTCATCATACACCTGCACAAATGTTGGTTTTCCTTCTAGCATTTCATCATCTATGCCTGTTATCTTTGTTATGATTTCAGGTATTGGTATTGGTGGTCTTATTAAGTGATTAAATTCACCAACAAAACTAAAATCATTATCATCAAGCTTACAGCAATACATCTCTGTTATGAATGGTTGCTGATGGGCTTCTGATAGGATTGGCTTTAATAATCCTGTTGTTTCTGTGTCTAATATTATCAAAAGAATTCACTCCTTGTAGTTATGTTTTCTGATACATGATTTATAACCTGAAATCTTTCACCGCATATCTTGCAATAATCAGGTCTGTCTGCGTTTGTCATAGTGGAAAATAAATTTCTATTTTCTATCCAATCACCCTTGAATATATTCCCCAGTGGAGGGAATTTTTCCTTATCATATATGTCTCCTGATAGGTGACAACAAGGGTAAACATCACCATTAGCACCAATATATAATTGATAATAAACAGCACTACAAGTATCAAAATTATGCTTTCTAGGTTTGATATTATTTTCATCAAATTTTGTGCCTATAAAATTCATAGGCAAATCATTTTTCTTGCAAAATTCTATTACTTGTTTTGTTGAACTTTCATTTGGAGGGGATGCTTGTATTTCCACATTACACCCATTTTCCTTCATGCCTAGTATGCCTTTCAAGACTAGTGGCAGACTAACGCCACCTCTAAACTCTTTGTATTCTTTTTCATCTACAGAATCAAGGCTACATCTAATCCATCTTGCTTTCTTAAGCAAATTCATATCAATGTATCTAGGTACATTTCCTGTGGTTATAAATCCATAAGCTATGTCAAGCTCTATGTGCTTTTCAAGCACTCTATTTATCAAAGGATAAGCAAAGGCATCTCCACCAACATAACAAATACTTTCCAGACCTTTTGCCTTTGCTTCTTCCATAAAATTAAGCCATGGATCAATTTCCATTTTAAACTTATTTATTCTTTTCCAATGATCACAGAATGAGCATTCATTAAAGCACGCATCTGTTAGTGCTACTTGTAAAGATACAGGAAATTTATCAGCACCTATCCTATCTGAATATTTCATAATTTTAATTATTCGTTTTGTTGAAATTGGTGACGCTTCTTTCATTAAATCTTTCATTACATTGACTTCCCATTTTTAGCTTTTGGATTTGCAACATGGTTACAATTTTCCCAAGCCTCGTTGATTCTATTTTTTGTTCCTTGTGAAACTCTCAAAGTATAATCTTGAACAGGGCACTCTGTATAATTAGGAAAAATACACATGCCTGAATCAACACAAGCAACGTTGATAAAACTTTCTGCCCAAGGGTGAACTTTTATGATTTCTTCTTTCATCTTTTTGAACACATCTTGGTACTCACCTTGAGTCCTTTTGCATAATCTAGTTTTTGCAGTTTCGTGTATGGTTCTAAGGTCTGTACCAACTATTATACTGGTAAATATTCCTGATGGTAAGATGTTCCTAGCATCTCCTACAGCCATGCCATCATTGACCAAATTAGCATAAGTATTCTTGCTTTGCTCAACAGATAAATCATATACAGGATTGATACCACAACCTAAACAATCTGATTGTCTAACGTCAACAGTACGTTGTGACTCTTGGGCATATGATTGTGTTCTTGTTCTGACTAGTTGATGCGTGAAATTTCTGGATACACCATTTATCTCAAAAACATAATGCGCAAATTCCCAACTACTCTTAATTGTATGCCTCATATAATCAAGGTGGTCCAATTTTGTCTCCATTGGCCAATTAATTATATCTTGAAGAGTACAATTTGCCTGTAGTCTTGTATTCTTTGTATACAATAATAGCTCAAGTGCATTAACTTGATAGTCAATTAATTTTACTTCCATTTTCATTCTCCAATTATTCTGTCATAGTGTGACTTATTCATCCAACCTTTGATGCGGTGGATATCTTTAAATACATCATCCATAACTATGTTTCTCCAAGTAGCAAATCTACCCAAAGAATATACATTATGATTCAAAGTCATATTGTAAATAAATTCCTTTCTGATGTGATTATCTATTGGTCTCATCTTACCATTTTTCTGGATAAAATTTTTCATTATTGGCTTAACAATAACTCCTGTTAATCCAAATGATCTCATAACAACTTTTTCTTCTTCCTTGGTTATATCCCACATAGATTCCATTATCAATTCATCACCATTTATAGATGCACGGTACACATTGATTGTAGGATCAGTATAGTAATATGTCATAGATACATCACAATCTGGTACTTTATATTTTGTCACTTTTATACTGGACATATTCATGCTTATATCAGGGAATGTATATCCATATAATTCAGCCAAAATATTTATAGGAATTGTGCTTATGATTCCTGATATTTGTGATAAGTCTATTGTGTTTTTTATATCAACATTATATGTTATTTTATCTTCTAATTGATCCTTCAATTGATCATGAAAATCTATTGGAGCAATCCAACGTTCTGTAGTCTCCAAATTACATATTGATCTATATGCTATTGAGTCTGATACCTTTCTTGAATACAAAGCAATATATCTTGGAGACAACTCTACTGGTTTATCATTATGCCAGATACCTTTGTACACCTTAATTTTCTTAAATGGTATGCCAATAGCTTCACCAATATATGGTGTTCTAAAACGCATCAATGCTTGGTGTGTAGTCTTGTTTCCTTGTGGTTCTAAGATTACACTTTTGTCATTTAAAGCACCTGCTATACAACCTGCTAATCCTGCTCCAAAAATTATCATTTTAATTTCCTGTCTGTATAATCCAACATGTGACAATAGACAGCCGCATCTTGAATTGAATCTGCGTGTCCACCCTTTTCAAAATTACTAGCATAACGCATAAGTTTTGCTGTTACCATTCCTAGCAAATTATAACGTCTGAAATCAGATTCTGTTTTCAAAGTAACACCTTCTGGAAATAATGTTTGTAAGATTGATCCAGATTTTTCAAAAGCATTTCCATATTGTTTATCTCTTTCAGCAAAGAGGTCATTTGCTTCCATTATCACTTCTGTTAAAGCTGACTTTTTCATACATCCACTCCCAATTTGTTTAGTATTCTTTTCACCTGATACTTCACACCATTATAACCTAGATGTGACGTTATCAATCTTTCACTTATTTTTGAAAGTATCACACAATTATTTTCTGTAAAGAAATCATAATCAGACATGAACTTTTTCAAGTCAAAATTATATTGATCAATTTCTAAAACAAGCCCATCAAATAATTTTGGAGCATTGCCTTTGCCCACAATTGGTATCCTTCCTTTCTTTAATCCTTCATAAGCAGATAGGCTTAATCTTTTCATATTGAAAGGTCTGCCATAATAGCCAGCAACATCCCAAAAAAGAGAAGTTTTATTGTTGTATTGCTCACCACGTTTGAAGGGTTTCAGGAGTTGCCTAATATTACTACCCTCAGAAACAATCTTATCCTCCAGATTCTGTTCTAAGCAATGACCATACATGTGATTATCAGTAGTTATTAAGTTACTGGTTATGTAAATAAATAGCTCTGGATTTAGCCACCTAGTTATTCTGGCAGCATACAAAATACCATTACCATATTTTGGCTTTATTGGTTTTTGTATTAAGTCTTTTGGAGAGCAACAAGGGTGCCAATACAGAGTGGATGGTTCTTTGAAATATTTATCAACATCAATATGAACAGTGTCAATGAAGCTAGGATTGTTAAACATATCATCAATTGTATTTTGACCATAAAGTTTTGAATCATTTTCTCCATGTATCATAACCACAAATGGCTTTCTGATATCTTCTATATTTGCTGATGAATTTATTATTGGAGTAGAGAAGAAAATGGCATCATAATAATTCAAAAGCAAGAAGTGACTTGAATCAAAAATTATATCTACATCAGGAGATATAATATCACCTTTCACCAAGTCATCTACAATTCCAACTACAGAACATTCTATGCCAAAAATATCACACCACTCTTTGAAAGCAATAGCAGGTATTTGACCACCACCAACATTCTTAGTTAGTGGGTTGAAAGTCACACTTGCTATCTTCATAACATATCACCAAATTGAATACCAAATTCATTAAACAATTTTATGTTTTGGTGATCATAAATATCCATTATGTGTTCCATTCCATATTGTCCATCAAGAATTTCTAAAACTTCCATTTCTGATTTTCGCTCTCTGCTGACGTTAGCATCTTTTGTTAAATCCAATTTATCAAAGTTATATTCACAACCAATAAATTCACTCACCTCTTCAAGAACATTTTTGGTGTTATACAATAGCTCATTTTGCGTTTTGATCAAGATGTTTTCTTTGCCAAATAATCCTGTGTATCTTTTTATTTGATCATAATATAATCCATATTCTATGTAAGCAGGCACCATCAATCCTCCATATTTATTCATAGGAAGATCACCTTCAAAATCAAAATTACTTATATCAAAATTTTTGTAATTTTTTTGAAACATTCTTTTGAAAGTTGAATATGTCCTGCCTGGCACTTCGTGTAAATCCATCAACCAGTGCGAGTACATTCTTGTCCATTGCTCTCTCAACAATACAACAAATTTTAAATCATAATCACTCATCAACAATTTGATTCTATCTGGGACATATGGTGCCATCAATAACATAGGATTAGCTTCAATATTGTTATAATCAATATGACAACTACCATAGCAATCATACAAATGATTTTTCAAAGATTGTTTTGATGGATAAAAATCTCTTGTGAAAAATTTTGGTTCTTTTGGTCTTGATAATTTTGAATTAGTATGGATGCTTAAAGCACCAGCAAGGAAGGTAGTGCCACATTTTGGAGCACCTAATATAAAGTTATATTTCATTTTTCATTCTCCAGTTAACATAATATATCTAACGTATATTTTAGCCTATTTTAGCGTTGATTTATAGTAGGAGAATGTTCATAGGAAGATAGACCAGCATAGATTAGATAGGGGGAAAATGGCCAAAATCCTGTGGGCATCTCCTGAAAACATAGCCTATATGTCAATTCTGACCACGATTACAGCTGTTTCTGGCTACTTTCAGGTCACCCTGTAGGGTTATATGGGGCGGGGGTAGGTATCCATATAGCTTCCAAGGGAAAGCACCCTGCTTTTGAAGGATTTGCTAAACTCTTAGTATCAGAGGATAATCCTGAAAGGTAGCCTGTTCCTACAGGCGAAAAAAAAGGCAGTCCAAAAACGGACTGCCTTCAAAACATCAAATGATGTAGTTATGCTTTTGGTTCTTCTTTTAGTTATGCTTTTGGTTCTTCTTTTGGTTCAACAGGAGTGGCTGGTACAAAATCTTTATTGTACGCAGACATTAAACCAGATACCAGCAAAGTCATATTTTTGATACGCTCTTCTGATTTTGTTTCACCTTGAAGAAAAGCTACAAGATCATCACCATTGGCTTTTCTGTTTTCACCAACCCATTTAATAATGGATTGAAACAAGCCACCAGGAGTACCCTTCTTACCACCACCAGATTTTTTAGGAAATTTCCAATCTTTGATTCCTTCAAAAAGTGACTTAGTAGTTCTGCGTAGTAAAGCCAAAGCAGATTTGTCATCCGAGTGCTCAACAGCTTTAACAGCATTAGCAACTAAAGTATCTACATCTGCCCATTTCATATCTTCCTTAATTTCTTGAGCATCAAAAAATTCTTGAAGTTTAGCTTTAACAGCTTTTGGGTCAATTTCAAAACCAAGACGTACAGTTGACTCTTTGTACATTGATTCGAGTTTTGCTTGATTGATGCCTTCTACTTCAGACATTGCTGCGATAATAATCCATTTACCTTTTTTGGCTTCAACACCATCGGTTATGATTTTATCGACTTGTTGCGAGATTGGTTGATCAGACATGATTGATATTCCTTTTTCTATTTTATTTAATTGAGTAATCAAAGCAACATAAAACTTATCTTTACCAAGTTTTGTATCCACTTCAACTTTGTTAGCTTGGGCAACTTCTACCAATGTTGCTTTAGCAAGATTTGATTCAAGGATAAACTCTCCAGCATCTACAGCAGGTTTCAGCCATTCAGCTTCTTTTGCTTTCATTGTTGCTTTGAAGTTACCATTAATCATAAAGGTGTATTCTTGTTTCATTTTCATTCTCCAGTTTAGCCTATATAGGCTTTAAAAAAAGATAGGTTTATAACTCCTATCGGTTAACACTTACTATACCCTATCCCATAAATAAGTCTATAGAATAGGAAGGTTATTGCTGAAATTAATTCTTTGTGACAGTAACAATTAAATAAGGATAATCATCTGCTCTGTGACCAATTGATTCTTTTGAATTATCAACCCAGTATGTTACCTTGTATTCTTTTAAGCAATAAAATTTCATTGCTGTAATAGATTGAAATTCAACTTCTGATTCCAATCTCTTTTTACCACCATAGAAAAAATTTCTGTCTATGTTAAATCTCATTTCAATATCCTCTGGCTTTTCTGCGCCATATAATTATCAATATGGATACTACAATAAATATTGTAACAGATATCCATTTAATAGGGTGATCCAAATGTGCTGTCCAAAACCCAATCACAAAATATATAATTGGCCTCAATTCATATTGTAATTGTTCTAGTGCTCCCATATCATTCTCCATTTTAATTAACCACTCTTGCCCTCTCCCAGAAAGGGCAATGGTTGTTAATCAGAAAAACTTTTCATCTGATCGTATGCTTCTTGTAACTTATCTTTTGCTTGATAGCTTGAAGAAGCTCTACCAATAATTACAAACTTAGTATGGCCAGCATCCTCTTCATCTTTCAACTGCCAAGGAAGGTTGCTATGGGATATATTGGTTGGTGTTCCCAAGCCATCGTGTAGCTCTTCTTCAACACAATAATTACAAGCAAATCCAGCAGTCCTTCTAAATCCAAGATTACACATAGCTGCCAATCTTTCAAGAGGCAATGAAGTATTATATTCCTTTACAACTATGCTAGTTGCTACCATCTTATTTGATCTGGTAACATTTTCTGAAACAGTACCAACTACCACTCTAACTGACTTACCAGCATTTTCTAAATCACGAACAATCTTTACAACAACAGATGCTCTCCATAAAGAGTCATCGGCATCTTGACCCCAGTGTCCACCAATATCAACTAATAGAGTAACAAGGTGTAATTTTGAATCAATCTCAACTCGTTCAGTTTTTCTCCAAGCTGTTCCAATCTCACCTCTATATACTTTATGGATATCAATCTCATCACCAAAATCTGTATACTTGACTTTTCTCTTAACAACCTTTATCTGTTGTTGATAATCAGTAGTGTAATATCCACTTTCTGTATCAAGCCATCTAACCTTATTCTTCAATTGATTTTCATACAATTTTGAATCACCTAGTAATGCGTGATTTATAACATCCTTAGCAGTGACGTTAGTAGAGCCAAATTTATCATAGCTGGTTCTACCATCCATAGAGTATTCAAAATCTTTCAAATTCAAAGTAGGTTTATAATCCATCAGTTCCAATATACTATCAAATTGAACTGATATCATTTTCTTCCTTTCTACTATGTTCATAATCATTCTCCAGTTAACAGTTAAAATCCTAAACAGACGCAATGCGTTTTTCTTCAGGAGACCAATCCAAAAAGAAATCAGATTTCAATTCCTCAAGGGTGAAGTCTTGCTCATTTTTTAGAATAGTAAAATCAATCATCACTCTAGTAGACATCAATCTTTTCAGTTTATGATTTTTGATTATGCTTCTAACTTCTCTACCCCATTCCAAGATATCAGCATCAACTAATTTCTCTTCAACAACATCAGAGTAGTCAACCACCATCATACCAGATTTGAATCTATCAAGAGTGGCAGCATCCAAAGCATTTCTAGCGTGATACATAGCGTCAGCTCCACCACCAAAAGTATTGGTGGCAGCAATGGCTATGAAATCTGGATGACGTACCACAGTAGGATTCTTGTGACGGATTGGTAAGCTAAACTTGCCGTTAGCAATTGCCTGATTGATGAAGATTAAAACATTTGGATCAGCAGCATCCATTTCATCAAACAAGAACACGCCACCATTTTCATATATCCTAACAAACTCAGATTGGACATATTCAAACTTACCAGCATCGCCAGTAGGAAGCAACCAACCAGATAGAGCTGACTCGCTCATACCAGCAGTACAAGATTGCGAAGCGTGATCAAGACCTAATGCTTCAGCAAGCATACCAGCAATATGAGTCTTACCAGAACCAGCAGGACCAACCAGCATTAAATTTCTTCTAGCTTGAGCCTTCCTTAACAGCTTCTCAAAATACTCTGGAATAACACCATTAACCTTTCTTGGTTTTGAATTACCAATTTTGATTTGGATGGTACGCATCTTTTCAGTAGCATCTCGTTTTGCTTCAGAGAAAGCAAGCTTGGCTCTTTTCTCTAATTGATCAGCAATATCACCAGTAACATGATTCAATAATTCTAAATGCTTTTGAACCTTATCATAAGATTCAGAATCAATAACCTTACCAACCTTCTCAAGTAACAACTCTTCACTAACGCCAGCTTCAGGTATTTTGTGATGATAAATAATATCATAAGCATTTTGAAACTCTACAGGATTAATAGTTTGTAATGTTTCATACATCTCATTAATTTCTTTTGTAGTCTTTGGAAGGGTATTAATCGAATGTCCCATGAAATCTAATATTGATTTCTTTTGGGCTATGTGGATTTGTCTTCTAGCTTTGCGAGTTCTCATTTCATTCTCCAGTTTAAAAAATTGTTTAGGGTATATCTGATAGCAACCTACCAAAGTAAGTTGCTATGGGCTATACTCTACTTCATAACATAAGTGATATTCTTCATCTCGTGTAGTTGAGCCATAACTCCTACTGCCCTCAAACTATCCTTCATAGTTTTATAAATCATTACAGGCTGACTTTTGAACCAAGCTACATAACCACCGTGAGTCAAAGTCACTCTTCCAATTTGAGTTTCACCAGCATAAAGAACTGCGGCAACTTTCTTGGCTAATTGTTTAGTTGTGTTTTTCATAATCATTCTCCAGTGTTTCATTTAAGTTAGGGTACATCTAATAACCACCTCAAAAGATAGAAGTGGTTATGGGCTATACTCTACTTCAAACCTTCATAAAGATAAGTTACATAAACCTCATCAAGTCCAGATGCCTTAGCAATATCATTAATTGAAGCACTAACGGTTTTGCGAGTCTTTATAACTTTACCTCTATACCAACTAGCATATCCTTTCATGTCGGTTGTTACTCTACCAATCTGCTTATCTTCAGAGTTATAAACAATAGCCACTCTTTCTTGAATTTTCATTTTCATTCTCCAGTTATTTTTGTAATGCTGACTCAGTATTGAATCAACATTATCAAAATAACTTATCAACCATTTCTGGTTGACTAATTATTTTAAGTCTGGGCACTTAATCCGTGTGCCAAATTCTTGTCCATTCCATTTAACTTAATGTCATTTAGATAAGTGAGGTTGTTTCAACAAAATTTACTTATCAAAGCAGTTGCGGGTAGCAGTTTGGCAGTCCAATTATCTTACTACCCAAATCAGCTTACTTTCATTC
>Ga0164313_10001970_pt1 | contig 18437 bp, 14 predicted proteins | sample GuaBasSedimGuay4_FD_113735 | JGI IMG/M metagenome (GOLD analysis project Ga0164313, IMG submission 113735) | Subseafloor sediment microbial communities from Guaymas Basin, Gulf of California, Mexico - Guay4, Core 4569-4, 0-3 cm | ecosystem: Environmental > Aquatic > Marine > Hydrothermal vents...
CTTTGTGCTGATCATTGAGCTTATCCACTTCATATTCTATTATACTCCGAGCATACTCTCTGTCTTCAATGGTTATCGACTCATCAATTGCCTGATCTCTCAATCCTTTCGAGACAAAGATTTCAGGGAGGTGTACATGTTTGAAATCTTCGTGTACATCATTAAATGATAACCTTAGGGCATAAACAAAATTGGATCTTCCCTGAATCATTCCCTGATTAACAAGCTTTTTAAAAGGCTCATCAACAGTAACAACATCCAGGTCATATAAAAACTTTGTCCAGAATCTACTATACAAAAGGTGGCCGGTAGCATGCTCAGAGCCACCTATGTAGAGGTCTACATTTTGCCAATATTTCTGAGCTTCCTTGCTCACAAACTCACTCTCATTATGGGGGTCCATATAGCGGAAAAAATACCAGCTGGAACCTGCCCAACCCGGCATTGTACTTAACTCATACTCATATTTATCTTGATAAAGCCAGTTTTCAGCTCTTCCCAGAGGCGGTTCGCCAGTATCAGTTGGCTTATATGCATCAATTTCAGGAAGTTCTAGAGGCAGCTCATTTAAAGGTAAGGATTTAGCTATACCATCCTCATAATAAACTGGAAATGGCTCACCCCAGTACCTTTGTCGAGCATAGATGGCATCACGCATTTTGAACTGAATCTTAGCATGGCCAATACCCATTTCTTCTAATTTTTGAATGGTTGTTGTCGTGGCTTCTTCATAACCCATACCATTTATGAAGTCTGAGTTAATCATTGTGCTTTCCTTTGTAGCATCAGCTTCAGTGCTAATATCTGCGCCTGCTATTATAGGAGGGATAGGTAAGTTAAAATGTTTTGAAAAGGCATAATCTCTTTGGTCTCCAGCAGGAACAGCCATTACAGCACCTGTGCCATAGCCGGCCAATACATAGTCGGCAATCCATATGGGTAGTTTTTCCTTAGTAAATGGATGAATTACATAGCTTCCAGAGAAAACACCTGAAATAGTCTTGACATCGCTCATGCGCTCGCGTTCTGTACGGCTTTTGGCAGCCTCGATATAGGCTTTTACATCAGTAGCCTGGTCTGTGGTAGTAAGCTTTGCCACTAATTCACTTTCCGGTGCGAGGGCAACATATGTTACACCGAATATGGTGTCAATACGGGTAGTGAAAACACTAATATTTTCATCGTGTCCATCTACTGCAAAATAAAATTCAGCGCCAATAGATTTACCTATCCAGTTTCGCTGCATTTCCTTCATTGGCTCGGGCCAATCGATTGTATCTAGCCCGGATAGCAATCTGTCTGCATAAGCTGTGATGCGCATATTCCACTGAGGCATCATCTTTTGCTCTACAGGATAGCCACCACGCTCAGAGTAGCCATCCTTTACCTCATCATTAGATAGAACAGTACCTAACTCAGGACACCATTTAACAGTAGTATTAGCCTGATAGGCTATCCTATATTTTAGGAGAATATTTGCCTTTTCTAACTCATTATATCCTAGCCATGTGGTTCGATCAACAGTAGGAGTGTCCTCATCACATTCAGCTCTAACATTAAGATTCCCATTAGCTTCAAGGATGCCAACGAGGTCAGATATTGGCCTTGCTTTACCCTGCTTTTTGTCATACCAGGATTCAAATAGCTGCACTGTAATCCACTGGGTCCATTTATAGTATTTTGGATCAGTAGTTTGTACTTCTTTATCCCAATCAAATGAAAAGCCGATATTCCTAAGTTGCTCTTTATAGCGGTCAATATTTTCGAAGGTAGTTACAGCAGGATGCTGACCGGTTTGTATTGCATATTGCTCAGCAGGTAAGCCAAAGGCGTCGAAACCCATTGGGTGAAGTACATTAAATCCTTCCAGGCGTTTAAAACGGGACACAATATCCGTAGCGATATAGCCTAGAGGGTGGCCGACATGCAGCCCGCTACCGGATGGGTAGGGGAACATGTCCAGAGCGTAGAATTTTGGTTTGTCTGTGTCTACCGATGCCTTAAAAAGTGAATTATCTTCCCAATAATTTTGCCACTTCTTTTCAATTTCAGCTGGATTATATGCTGCCATAATGTTATTGCTGTATCTGCTTTAAAACCCACAAAATTAGAGCTTTATTCGCTAATGAGAATCTTAAAAAGGAACTAATTAAACCTAATAGAATTGTTTATTCGATGAAAGTATTTACTAAAACAATTTCATAGCTCAATTTAAACCATTCAGTATAGTTTTCCGGGTGCTCCTTTACATCTTTAATTACCTCTTCAGTAGGCATATACTTCCATTCCATAACTTCATTTGGGTCTGGCTTCGGTGCATCATTAAATGTACCTAGATAAACATGGTCAAGCTCATGTTCTGTTAATCCATTATCAAATTCGGCCTTATATGTAAAATGATATAGGTGGGTGAGAGATGTAGCAATGCCCATTTCTTCATAAAGACGACGAATTGCAGCCGCCATTGTAGATTCATTGGGACGCGGATGGCTGCAACAGGCATTTGTCCAGAGTCCTGCCGAATGATATTTGTTAGCAGCCCTTCTTTGGAGAAGGAATTCACCTTTATCATTAATAATATATAATGAAAATGCTCGATGTAGCGCACCTTCCTGGTGAGCTTTCATCTTTTCCATAGTACCTAAAAAGTTGTCATCACTGTCAACTAGAATGACTTCATCCATATGCTAGTTTGTAAAAAAATCAAAAATATTACCTAATTGACTACTATCGGCTTTGTAAATTTCTGTATACGAACACCTGTCACAAGAGACTGTAGTGAATCTTTTATTTTGAATATTAAATAACTTGGTAAACATACCACCTGTAGCCCTGAATTCGTCGGTGTTGAAGGTGCGATTACTGCATTTTGGGCATTTATAATTGTTGTGTTCCATACTAATTTGAGTTTACTTCCTAAATATAACAAAACAATTGTTTTTGTAATGCTATTCATTCCTTAGGCTTTCTTTTTTTTCGTTTGGCTTGTTGTAAAGCCCGGTCTATAAGCCATTCAATTTGGCCATTGGTACTACGAAATTCAGCCGCAGCCCATTTTTCAACAGCTTCCATGGTTTCGGCATTAATTCGCAAAACAAATGGTTTTTTCTTAGCCATTAATCTTTTTGTAAAGGTAAACTGTATCCGTTTTTTATTGATGTAGGGTTCCTGTATTAACTACCGGCGTAACGTCTTTATCGGCACAAAGAACTACCATGAGATTGCTTACCATTGATGCTTTTCTCTCTTCATCTAAATGAATAATCTCTTTTTTAGACAATTGTTCAAGGGCCATTTCAACCATGCCTACAGCACCTTCAACTATCTTTTGTCTAGCGGCAACAATAGCTGTGGCTTGTTGCCTGCGAAGCATAGCGCTGGCAATTTCAGAAGCATAGGCGAGGTAACCAATACGAGCCTCAATAACCTCAATACCGGCAATATTCAGCCTATTCCTAAGCTCATCTTCAAGGGCGTTATTTACTTCAGTTAAACCTGAGCGCAATGTTATTTCAGCCTGCTCATCTTCGAAATTATCATATGGGTACATGCCTGCAAGTTTCCTGACCGCAGCATCGCTCTGGATGCGGACAAAATTTTCATAATTGTCTACATCAAAGGCTGCCCTATAGGTGTTGTCTACTTTCCAAACAAGGATTACTCCAATCAAAATAGGGTTCCCCACTTTGTCATTAACCTTCACCCGTTCACTATCAAAATTTCTTGCTCTTAATGAAATAGACTGTTTAATATAAAAGGGATTAACCCAATAAAAGCCATTCTCTTTCACCGTACCAATATATTTACCAAATAAGACAAGTACACGAGAACCATTTGGGTTGACAAAGAAAAACCCAGGCAATAGCAGCACTGCAAAGAAAATTACTAATGCTGACCATGGGATTCTAATTGCAATCAGGCCAAATAAACCTATTGCAAAGAGTACAAACACCAGGAGTGCCATAATGTATCCTGAGACGGGAGTAGTTAGTTTTTCGTTATTCATAATGATATTAATTTGATATCATAAATACCAACGATTAATTATATTAAAAGGTTACATTAATAAGCAGTTTAGTTATTCTGATCTAATGGCTAATGAGTAAGGAAGAACCAAATCACATAGATGATAATCATTAAAATCATGGTTAGATACATTACCATGTCAACCTTAAAGTATGCTTTATACTTAGAATAAAATTTCTTAATTTTTCGCACAACAATAAAGATATAGTATATTTATTCTATGTTCAATACCCAATATTTTTAGATGGCCCAATTTGTACAGAAGAAAGCTAAGTTTGGTACTGCGCCAGTTTTTTTTACAGCCATTTCTACTATTCTGGGAGCTATTATGTTCCTGCGATTCGGATATGCTGTTGGTAATACAGGATTTTTAGGCACATTGCTTATAATTCTGTTCGCCCATATGGTAACCATACCAACTGGGCTGGCTATTGCTGAAATTGCTACTAACCAACGTGTTAGAGGAGGGGGAGAGTACTATATTATATCCCGGTCATTTGGCATAAATGTAGGTGCTGCCATTGGTATGGCCCTATACCTGTCGCAGGCAATAAGTGTAGCATTCTATTTGATTGCCTTTGCTGAAGCTTTTGTACCGGTTTTGGACTGGCTAAATACAAATTATGGGCTCCAAATGGTTGATAAGAGACTAGTGAGCATTCCAGCCATGATTCTGCTTTCTATTTTATTATTAGTTAAAGGGGCTAATTTGGGCATGAAAGCTTTATATGTGGTAGTTGCCATTTTAGGAGTATCACTTATTAGCTTTTTTATGGGATCACCAACAGAGGCAATGGCGGATACCATTTTCAACCTATCGGCTAAAGTTGATAACCATGATGATTTCTTTATGGTATTTGCAATCATTTTTCCGGCTTTTACCGGCATGACGGCAGGGGTAGGGCTCTCGGGAGATCTAAAAAATCCTAAACGATCTATTCCTATTGGTACGCTAGCTGCCACTTTTTCAGGTATGATTATTTATATCTTTATTGCTTACAAATTGGCTTCGTCGGCAACACCAGATGAACTTAATAGTTCAGGGCTGGTAATGTCTGATATAGCTATCTGGGGGCCAATTATTCCTCTAGGGCTGGCTGCAGCTACAATTTCATCGGCTATCGGCAGTATTTTGGTGGCGCCACGAACACTGCAAGCGCTGGCATCAGACAAGGTATTGCCTTCGCAAACACTCACACAATGGCTGTCGGCAGGTAAAGGAGAAAATAAAGAGCCTTTTAATGCGACTCTGGTAACCAGTGGCATAGCCTTAGTATTTATTGCAATGGGTGATGTTAATTCTGTAGCGCGCATTATTTCCATGTTCTTTATGGTAACCTATGGAGCAATTTGCCTGATATCCTTCCTTCAACATTTTGCCGCTGATCCCGCTTACAGACCTGGTTTTACTTCGCGTTGGTATATCTCATTGATAGGATTTCTCTTCACCTTGTATCTTATGTTCAAGATGGAGCCGTTGTTTGCGATTTTGTCATTATTATTTATGACCCTTATTTATTACTCCATAACTACTACTAGAAATGATAAAGAAGGCCTTTCTAAGATTTTTCAGGGAGTAATCTTTCAAGTCAGTAGAAAGTTGCAGATCTTCTTGCAGAAGGCGGAGAAAGATAGTGATAACTGGCGGCCATCATTTATTTGTATTTCACGAGACTTTTTTAAGCGGCCGGCGGCATTCGATTTACTTGCATGGATATCACACCGATCAGGATTTGGTACGTTTATTCATTTTATTCAAGGCTATTTGTCAAAAGATACTAATAAGAAAGCCCATGAAGAGCTCAACAGGATAATAAAAATAGCCGGTGTAAGCAAAAGCAATGTATTCGTAGATACAATGATATCACCTTCATTCACAAGTGCTGTTGCTCAGGCTATTCAGCTGCCCAGCGTATCGGGAAAGGATGTAAATGCCATGCTCTTTGAGTTTTCTCGTGAAAACATTGAGCATGTTGAAGATATTATAGATAATGTATCTCTAATAAAGGCAATTGAGTATGACCTATGCATTCTAGGCTCTACAGAGAGAGGGTTTGGTGTACGCTCAAGTATTCATATCTGGGTTACACCTGGAGATCTTACCAACGCTAGTTTAATGATTCTTTTGGGTTATGTTATAATGGGGCATCCTGATTGGAGGAATGCCAGCATTAAGATAACAGCAGTTTTTCCTGAGGATGAGATTGACGAATACCAACAACGTTTGAGTAAGATGATTAAGGAGGGCAGGCTGCCAATATCAGTACATAATATTGAGTTGATTGAACAAAAGGCTGAAGTTGGTGTAAAAGAAATTATTAATCAGCGCTCTCAGGATGATGATTTAATTATGATTGGGCTGCACTATGAAACACTCAAACAGCTGGGTACAGAAGTCTTTCAAGGATATGAGGATATTGGCAATATCTTATTTGTTAATGCCGATAAGGAGCAGAAGATAGAAAGTGAAGACGAAGATGAAGAGGAAGAGGAAGGATAGAATTCTCTCTACTCATTAATAGATATTTTAGCTTTACTTTTTCTCACTTTAATATTTAATAGCTGAACGAATAGCGAGTAGAAAACTGCGAAATATATGTATCCTTTAGGTACATGATAATGCAGTGCATCGAGCATAAGCATAAAGCCAATCAGGATCAAGAAAGATAATGCGAGGATTTCTAAAGAAGGGTGCTTACTAATTAGATTGGCAACCTTATTGGCAAAAGTCATCATTATAATCATTGATATTACTACTGCAGTTACCATAAGGATTAGCACATCGGTAAGTCCAACAGCGGTGAGGATAGAATCAAAAGAAAAAATAATGTCAAGGACAATAATCTGCAAAATAGTCTTGGTAAATGTTGGGTAGGATTTTACTTCATCACTCTCTCTGCCACCAACTTCCATTTTATGGTTTATTTCTGAAGTACTTTTTGTTATTAAAAATAAGCCACCCAGACTTAATATTAGATCACGCCAGCTAAACTCGAAAGTGCCAATCGTAAACAACGGTGAGGTAAGATGAATGATATAGGAAATACCAAATAGAAGAGCAATACGAAAGATTAAGGCTAAAGCTAATCCAGTTATTCTAGCCTTTTCCTGTTCTTCTTCAGGCAGTTTATTAGTAACAATAGTTATAAAAATAATGTTATCTACACCCAATACTATTTCAAGTAAGGTCAGGGTAAGTAAAGCTAACCACGTTTCAGCCTGCAGAAAAATTTCCATGGCTTCAAATAAACAAAATGTATACTTAAATCCATTGTCTGAAGGGGGAATTAATTTTTGAATGTTAAACCGGGTTACCTAAGATGAGCTATTAATATTAATATGAACTAATATAAATGATCTAATGTTTATACTTTTGGCAAGATAATTGTCGTTAACCTTATATAAAAAAATTATTGAAATGACTAAATCGCTATTAACACTCTTCGCTATATTTATGCTTTTTTCCTTTGCTGATCCAAATGAGAAAGTTAACTGGATATCGCTAGCTGAAGCACAAGAGAAGATCAAGGATAATCCAAAGACAATATTTATTGATTTTTCAGCAGAGTGGTGTGGATGGTGTAAGGTTATGGACAAAAACACTTTCTCTGATGCTGACGTGGCTGCATATATGAATAAGAATTACTATTCTGTGAGGTTAGATTACGATAGCAAAGAGCAGCTTGAATTTTTTGGAGAGAAATTTACTGCCAGAGAACTAGGTACTAAATATAAAGTTCCTGGTCTACCTACAATCCTATTGGTGTCACATGACAATAAGAAGTCTAAAACCCTGGTTGGTTATAAGAAGCCGGAGCCTTTTCTTAGCAAGTTGAAGTCATTCAAATATTGAGCCAATCTTTTGGTCTAAGCCCCAGAAAAGCCAAATAAAATCATTGCCTTAAAGTTAGAGGACAGCATATTAATTATTATCAGTCTAGACTGATATAGCTCAACCCTCACCATGATTAGGATCATAGATTCATTGATATTAATTAATTAATTTCACCACAAATTAATATCTGCAATAATACAGGACCTGTAACCACGATAAATGGAGGCCTTCATTAATGGGTATAAATGCTTAGATTGTAAGCACTGTTTTAGGAAAAGCTCAACTTTTAGCTTGCTTGATGAGGATGATTTGGCTCGATTAGATAATGCCAGAATTGAAGTTAGTTTTAAAGCTGGAGAGATTATCTATAAGCAAGGAACACCCCTTACCCATATTGTAATATTAAACTCTGGTTTTGGCAAGATATACCTCGAGGGCCAAAACGAAAGAAATTTAATTCTTAACTATACCAAACCATTTGGGATGAATGGAGGGATAGGAATATTTATTGACGAAAGACACCTATCATCCCTAAGGGCAGTTACTGATTGTGAGGCCTGTTTTATTGAAATCGGGGAATTTAAAGATACATTAAAAAGAAATCCAGAGTTTATGGATGCTTACCTCAGAGAGCATTCTATAAGCATTCTTCATACATATCGCCAGTTATCTATACTTACACAAAAGAATATGGAAGGACGTATGGCGGAGTCACTTCTTTATCTTGACGATAATGGGTTTGGCAATGGTTCTTTTAAACATATTCCAAAGCAAGATCTGGCAGAATTCACGGCTATGACAAAAGAAAGCTCTATTCGCGTTCTCAAACAATTTAGAGATGAAGGAATTATCGGGATTGACAATAAAAGAATAAGTATTCTGGATAAGAAAGCCTTAAAACAAATAGCTGTACACGGATAAGTATCAATATCATTTTTTGGTAAAAGAAAAAGCTGCCCTCTCGGACAGCTTTTTTTACAATAGAAAGCTAAATTAAATTAAAAAATCTATTGGAATACGGCTAAGGATGTCGAAAGCATTTTCTCAGTGTACTGTAAATTATGAACACCACTACTTCTATCATCAACTAACCATTCATAATTATATACTGCACCTACAGAGTCTACACCAAACGTGCCTTTAATTGGGTGACCGTCTACGTCTAGTAAACCTGCAGTTTGTAATGCTACTTTAAGCACATCCATATTTGTTCTAAATGTTACCTGACGTGAATTGTCAGTGTAAGTTGTTAGAGGAGTCATTGATCCATGACAATCTGTTGTGTTACATGCATCCAGGCTTGGCGTCCAGCTATGGTCTGCGCTGTGCATGTGGCAGGTAATACAAGAAGAGTTTTCTGCATGTGCTGAGCCTGTTCCCGGGTCTGGCCATCCTGTGCCTAACTCGTATGCTCCCAGACCTGCCAACGACGTAGATTGAGGGCCATGATGTGGACCGTAATGAGAACTTGAAATATATGCATTGCCATCAACATCGCCAGCTGGAGGAACTGTTCTTGGCTGGTGACAATTCGTGCACAAATTACTATCATCTCCCAAGTCAAGCATTACTGGTGCGGCAGCCGGATCGTCTGCTCTGTACATTAATAAGGCAACTGCATCATTTGTCCTTAGTGCATAGTTCATCTCATTTTCGAAGTCAAGAGATTCATGAAAATCATGGCATGTTGTACATTGAATTGGCTGTGCTGCACCTCCTAAAGCAGCAAACATGGTATCTACACCCGTATATCTGGTTTCTCTGAACCCCTGATCTGAGTGACACATGCCACAGTCGTTTCTATTTCCCGCATATCCTACAGCGCCTCCTGCAGCATGGCCGGAAACGTGATATTCATTTGTTACCCTATCCTTGGTATCAAGGTTATGGCATTCCATGCATACAGCATTGCCAGCTACTCCAGGAGTACCATCTGTTCCATTAATTCCATTTATACCATCTTCGCCATCTATGCCATTAGTGCCGGCAGGGCCTTGTGGGCCTTCACAACTTGTTGCGAATGCAAACGCTACTGAACAGGCCAATAACAATAAAAATTGAGTGATTCTTTTGTACGTCATGATTGAAGGGGTTTATTTCTAATGTTTTTATGTTTTTTTACTGATATAAAGTTAGATTCAGTATCAGGTCGTGACAATAATTGTTAGTGGATATTATAATGGAACAAGAAGTAGATATCTTAATTAAAAAACAGTTACAGTTAATATTCAATTGATATAATTCAGAATTTAATTGAGGCATCTCAATAATGTATTTTGATTCCCATTTTTGATTGAAGAGTAATCTGTTCACCTGTGTCAATAGGTACTTATTCTCACTGTCATTTTATCTATATTTGCAACTTCATTTTTAATACATGGTTGCAGACAAAAAAGTAGTTGTAATAATGCCGGCGTATAATGCTGGCCAAACGCTTAGGAAAACATTTGGTGAAATTCCATTCGAGGTTGTTGATGAGGTCATTTTAACTGATGACCGCAGTACGGATGACACGGTAAAGGTGGCCAAAGAATTAGGTATTCATCATATTATTGAACATGATGCGAATAGGGGCTATGGCGGAAATCAAAAATCGTGTTATGATAAAGCACTAGCAGTTGGGGCGGATATTATTATCATGCTGCACCCTGATTATCAGTATACACCAAAGCTTATTATTAGCATGACATATCTTATGTCGAATGATATATACCCAGTTGTAATTGCTTCAAGGATTCTAGGTAAAGGAGCATTGAAAGGAGGGATGCCTTTTTATAAGTATGTTGCTAACAGGTTTTTAACACTTAGTCAGAACTTGTTGATGAACCAAAAGCTTTCGGAATATCATACCGGGTACAGGGCGTATAAGCGTGAGGTGTTAGAAAGTATTGATTATAATCAGTATTCTGATGATTTTATTTTTGACAATCAGTTTTTAGCCGAAATACTTTATCAGGGGTATGAAGTTGCAGAGATAACTTGCCCAACTAAATATTTTGAAGAAGCCTCGTCAATTAACTTTGCCCGTAGTTCAAAGTATGGAATTGGAGTATTAGGCGTCTCGGTGAAGTACTTTTTTAAACGTATTTTTAGCCGTAAATGAACGGTATGAAAGGCCTGGGCCAAGTCATTTCTTTTCATAAGTGGTACTTTATAGGCTTTGTCATTATTCTGACAATTACGCTTATTCCTCAGCTACTCCTCAGCCAAAATAACCTCTTCCTTGCTGTAAACAAGCTCAATAATGGCTTTTTTGATTCATTTTTCTATTGGCTAACGTATTTTGGTGATGGCCTTATGTTTGTCGCCATTATACTTATCTTATTGTTTTATTCTTATAGTAAAGCTCTAAACGGTCTGGCTATTTTTTTGTCAACATCACTGTTTGCCCAACTACTGAAGAATTTGTTTTTTTCTGATCATTATCGACCATTCAAATACCTGGCAGAACAGTATGAATTACATATGCCTGCAGGTGTCTCACCAATATTAAATAATAGTTTTCCTTCAGGTCATACAGTAACAGCATTTGCTCTGGCTACTTTTTTAACTCTGGCATTTCCGAAAAGAACTATTTGGCTTCCTCTGCTTATAATGGCCTGGCTAACAGCTTACTCACGAGTATATCTGACACATCATTTTCCATTAGATGTATGGGTTGGCTCCATTATCGGAACAGTAATTACAGTCCTTGTTTTCTGGCTTGTAGAGGCTAAATTTGATAATAAATTTGGCAATAAGTCACTTTTGAATAGATGCTAAGCAATCAGTATAGATACCCCTTATTAATTGCTATTGTAGCAGCAATTTCATTTATCCCTTTCCTGGGCAATGTACACCTCTTTGATTGGGATGAAATAAATTTCGCGGAATCTTCAAGAGAAATGATTGTTTCCGGAGATTATTCAAGGGTGATGGTAGGTTTCAACCCCTTTTGGGAGAAGCCACCATTGTTTTTCTGGATTCAGGCTACCGCAATGCATCTATTTGGGATAAATGAGTTTTCCGCGCGCTTACCAAATGCAATTTTTGGAATAATTACCTTACTAACTTTATATTATTTAGGTAAAAAAGAACGAAATAGTCAATTTGGACTTATATGGTCACTGGTATATTTCGCATCGCTTTTACCACATATGTACTTTAAATCCGGGATCATTGATCCGGTTTTTAATTATTTCATATTTCTGGGCATGTATTTTCTATATAGAACAATGCATGAGTCGGTAGATAAAATGCGCCATGCAATTTATGCCGGAGGTCTAATAGGACTTGCAGTGCTTACTAAGGGGCCTGTCGGGTTGTTAATTCCATTACTTGCTTTTATTTCTATTATTGTAATAAATAGATTTAAAGTCTGGCCTAGACTTAAGGATGTGCTGGTCTTTGCAATGATGATTATTATTGTCTCTTCTGCATGGTATGGATTAGAGATTCTTAAAAATGGCCCCTGGTTTTTGGCTGAGTTTATTAAGTATCAGATAGAGCTTTTTAGCCAACCGGTTGCAGACCATCAGCAACCATTTTATTATCATTTCGTGGTTGTCCTTATTGGTTGTTTCCCAATGTCAGTATTCGCGCTAGGCAGTTTTCATAAGAAGTTTATAACCGATGGCTTTAGTTCATGGATGATGACATTGTTCTGGGTAGTAATGATCCTGTTTACTATTGTAACTACTAAAATTGTACATTACTCATCTCTAGCCTATCTGCCGCTTTCATTTTTGGCAACTATCTATATAGTTCATTTAATGAACACCCAGCAAAGTATTAACAGGATGTTATTGTGGCTATATCTCTTTTTGGGTGTGCTCTTTGGTACGCTGCTAACACTACTGCCACTTATTTCATCGTTTAAAGATATGATTGTGCCGCTTATCGATGACCCCTTTGCAGTAGCTGGTATTATGAAGCCTGTTGATTGGCATGGATTTGAGTTTATCTTCGGTATTATATATTTGATAGCCGTAATAACATCCTTCTGGTTTATAATAAAAAGATTTTTCTACAAAGCAGTTATTACCATGGCAATAGGAACCAGCCTTTTGTTGTCATCCTATATGATTTTTGTACTACCAAAGGTAGAAGCGCATACACAAGGTTCTTTAATAGATTTTCTTGAATCTAAGAAAGGTGAAGATGTGTATGTAATGACTTTTGGTTTTCATAGTTACGCACCTTACTTCTATTTTGAACAACCAAATAATAATATTGAGAAGAGAGCCGATAAAGGATATCTTTTAAGTGGCGATATTGACAAGCCTGTATATATTATTACTAAAATCACAGATACTCATCTAACTACAAGAAGTGACTTAGAGTTTCTTAAGGAAGAGGGTGGATTTAGGTTCTACCTACGAGAATAATTTTTCAATGATATTCTAATTCCCAGTAAAGTGTGACTTTGTAATCTGACGAAAAATTACCAGATGCATCTTGTCCATAATCAATTGATATAGATCCATTTTCATTTTCCAGATTGCTTTCACCATCAAAGACGGGATTGAAGGTTGAAGAGAACATGAAATTATCATTTTCGTCAATATAATTCATTGGTAAATTGTTTTCTATCAAGGTTAAAGTCCATTTTTCTTGAATAAAGTTGACAGGGTCATCAAATGTGATTTTACCTCCAAAAGGTAAATCACTGATACTAAGATTATCAATAGTTGATAGTACTAGGCTGTTATCTGGATTTCCAGTCTCTGAGATTAGAAGGATAACATCGGGCCCACTATCTGGGTCCCAACTATTATTAAATTGGTTCAGAAAACTTATTTTTTCTATAAGAACTTCTTTTAGTTGTCTTTGACCAATTTTCAGATTTTTAGTAATTGTACTGGATTTGCTATCATTCGAAACAGTTAATTGGACTTCATAAAATCCTGGAAGACTAAATTTATGCATTGGGTTCTTGTCAAATGATTCTGACCCATCATCAAAAATCCAATGAAATTTAGATGCACCTTTACTATTATTAATAAAATTTATCGGTCTATTTATTTCTCCAACATGACCAAAATATGCCTCAGGGGTTACTATACTATAATCAGCATTTAGAGGCTCTGGTACAACCTCTTTTGTACAGTTTGTCAGTATTAGAAGAAAGGAAGCTATATAAATAAATTTAAGCTTTAGCATGAATATTATCTGGAATAGATGAATTTTTGTGAAACAGAAGTGTCTTTAGTCATTAAGGTTACAATAAACAAGCCTGGTTTGAAGTTCGAGAGGTTATATGATAATTCTTTTGGTAAATTTTCCATTTTATAGATAAGGTTACCACGGACATCAATAATTTCCATGATAACTTTTTCGTCAAAATTATGCGTTACTATTAGGTTGCTGTTTCTAACAGAAATATTATAAGCTAATTCAATATTGTTTTCCCCTAGGTTTGTTACCAAACCATCTGCATAATCGATTTGATACAGTTCTGATTCTAGGTTTGGTTTACCAACAATGTCAAAAGCAACTCCGCTTGGAATTTGCAATGTGATATTTTTAAAAATACTTGGTATCAAACTAATTTGATAGTTGCCAAATCCACCACTAAATCCAGCTACAGTAGCTCCAAATATTTCTACGTCATCGAAATTAAAACATTCGTCTGGATATATCGTGCACCATAATGGATCAGTAAAGAAATCAAATACTATCTCATTAAACTCAATATTTATCTTTAACCTATTTGGGACTATTTCCTCTTCCATTGTAAAGGCAATAACATACGGGGGTTCGGTATCATATGCATAGTAGAGCGGTTCTACAGATAATTCATTAAAATCGCCAAAAATATCGGATACTGATGCATTTTTTAACCCAACTTCTACTTGTCCATCTTTAATAACTATTAAAGATATATGATAGGTATGATTTTCCGGACTAACTAATTTTATTGATTCAACTACTGCGTTCCTTAAATAAAAGGAAGAATCCAATAAATTTGTAATGGGATGACTAAATTGAATCTGGCAACTAAAATATAGGGAAGATAATTCAAATGGATCACTTGTAGACAGTAAGTACGTAAATGGTGATGGGTCTCCATAAATAAGTTGATGGTATTGACTTGCATCATTTAAAAGCTGCGTTGAATTATAGCACGTGTTTTTGCTAATTAAAAGCTGAATAATCCCGTAATCATTCGAAAACAGATCTATATAATAATCTTTCCCTTCTCCCCGAAAGGAGGTAATACTAGATCCAATAATCGATATGTCTTCTTCTGTGAAGCCATTAACAGGTTGATTAAATTCTATTTTCACGGTGGCAAATCCTTCCGAATTAAATTGGGCCAGAGTACGAATGATTGGTTTTGGAGGCGCTAAATAATAAATCATAACTTGCTTCATATTTGGTATTAAAAGCGAGTCTCTAACCAAACCTTCTTTATAAAAAACTATAACAGAATCCTCATAATCTGGAGTAATGATACCGTATAAATAATTATCTTCTAGATACAAATCAGAAAGTTCGCCCCCTTCAACAGAAATACTGTCTGAATTAAAGAGAACTATTCGTTCATTGCCCTTCAGCTTTAATTTAAGTAATGTAGAACCAGTTGTTGAATCGAGGTAACTGCTGTCTATAAGATAAGGGCTTTCGAAAGCAGGGTCTGATATATAATTACTTACTTTGCCAGGAGGCAAAATGCGATTTGCTCTTATCGTACTTCCTTTACGATAAATAGTGCCACCAATTAAAAACGAGTCTCTATTTTTAGGCTGAAGATAGTATGGATTATCACCGTCCTTAAATATATATTCAAAAAGTAGGGAATTATCGTTTAGCGCTCTAATATAATTGGCAGATGAAATAATATCGTTATAGGAATAAATTTCAATTCGGGGATTGCCAACTACCTCAACAGGTTCGCTAAAAATTATTTCGAATAGAATAGTATCATTAATTAAATAGTTACCATCCTGCAAGGATTTTACTTCTTGAACATAGGGCTGATCAATTTCATAGAAATATACTGCACCAGCAGAAATCCCATTAGCGTTATGTTCTTTCCTACTACCAATTATAATGGTGTTCCCATAAATATCGATCGCATCCCCAAAACCCAAATGAGCTTGTATTACAGGGGACTCTATTTTATGCAGTTCGGTTATTGTTTCTGTTGTTATTGTATCTGGTTTTTTAAAAAGATAGGTGCTGCCAACGCTAATTTCTATGTTATTATCTAATGGATTGTTTGCGAGGATAAAGTCACCAGATTGCCTGATTTTAGAGGCAAATGACTCGTCTATACTTATTTCAGATGAGCTAAATGAGGCTTTTTTATACCAAGAGTTGTTAGAGTTTTGATACAAATCAACTTGACCATTGCTCAATATTCCTTTTGAACCAACTATAATAGATTTTTCGCCAAGGCTAAAGTCATTTTGTGTAGAATAATATGAGTCTACAACGAATGTTGAATCATAAATAAATGAGCTAGTGGTCTTATCTAAGTTATTTAGTATAAAAGATTTACCAGTTGTCCCACCAATAGCAATGTAGTTATCAAATAAATCCACAGGACTTCTTGTAAGATTACCTTCTATTAAATCTAATTCTTGGATTTGAACAATTGAGTCTTCCTCAATCTTAAATAGTCTTGCTATTGCTGGTTCACCACCAATATTACCTGATGTACCAACAATTATTAGGTCATTAAACACTGAAACACTTTGGCCAAATCTATACCCATTTAATGGGTATGAATTTGGCGCAAAAAGACGGCCATTTGAACTATCTGTCCAGCCTGTCTCAGGTTTGATAAAGAGGTATGCCAAGCCTCGACTTCCTAATGCCTCTGGCGCACCAACCACTACGTATTTATCATATATGTCAACTGAGTATCCAAATCCATTCATGTTAACATTAGGAGATGTAAGTTTTGCAATTTTTACCCATGCATTATTGGTTTTTTCAAAAATATACACCGCTCCAGAATTATTAAAATTTTCATCATCACCCCTAGCAGTAACAGCAGCGTAATTTCCAGATAATGCTACTGCTGCACCCAATTGATCAAAAGCTGAACCAATTAGACCGTAACTAAATATAATTGGTTGATCATTAAGACCTGCCCACCTATCTCCCGATTTAATGAACTCGTACACTGAACCAGTATTGTCTTGACTGTTGTCACTTGGGTAACCTGCTAACAAAATAGAATCATTGCCACATAAAGCTGATCCAAAATAGTTTTCTATATCTTCATGGCCTGCAGTTAAGAACGAATTTGGGATCAAATCAGTCCAGCCGGTTAATGGTTCATTAAACACATAGACTGTAGCTCGTTGAATTTTAGTTGATTCAGATGCAAGGGCAACATAAATAGTTGAATCTACTGAAAGAATATTAATTGATCCAGTGTTAATTTCAGTATTAAATGAAAGTTTAGCTTTATGTGTTAAATTATTCCAGTCTAGAGAGCTATCAAGTTGATATAAAAACACGCTTGCACTATCTGGCCGCGTACCTCCATTAGGCTGCCCTATAGCCAATAAATTATTATGATAAGACAAGGACGACCCGAATAGACCTATAAACTTTGGTTCTGGACTCAACAAAATTGATGTTTCATTCATATTAGTCCATGGACCAGAGTTTTTTTCAAAAACATAAATTGCACCATTCCTGAAATTGCTAGTTTCTTGCATATTTGTAGAAAGCGATAAATTTGGCGATCCAACTAAAATCAAATTGGGTAATAGAACAATAGAATTACCGAAGCCATAATTCATATCATTGCTTATCGGTTCGAAAGCTTGTAAAATCCCTTCACTATGGTTCAAGGACCAGTTATTATTTAAATTGGTGAGTACGTAGACCTTGCCAAATTTATCCCCTGAATATTGAGGTGCACCAATTGCAATTGTGTCTCCAAGAATTTTCACCTGGGCTCCAAAAAGGTTATTTTCAATTGATGTATTAGCTGTTTTAATCGAGTTATATGGTATGTCGCCTTGCCAGCCACCGGCTGGCATTTTATAAATGTAAATCCGACCAGCCTTAGATTTGCCATCTACAGTAGCATTTGGAGCTCCTATTACAATAACGGAATCATAAATTGCAACACTAGTCCCAAATCCTTCTCCCGTTACTCCTGTTTCTGATAAAAGTTCTCCAATTTTAGACCATTGTCCATCATTTCTACTCATCAAATAAGCTCGATCAGTTGCTCCGACTACCAATAAGTTTTTATCAAGAGCCAAAGCTTTGCCAAATTTGCTATTCTTTTCAATATCTTGATCAGGAAGACCTTTAGAAATGAATTTTAGGTCTTGACAATGGGAGTTGCTAAAGAATCCTAGTAAAAACAATAGAGCAACTAAAAAATATCTCATGTAACTCAACTTTAATATTGAGCAAACTAATAGAACCCAAATATAAATAATTTGAGTCTTACTTTACATCTATTGCTAAGTTATATATAGCCGGTATGATATTGATTATAAACAAAAAAGCCCCGACATAAAATGTCGGGGCTTTTTTGTTTATAAATTTTTTATGCTTATTTCAACGCATCCATAAAGGCAGCGTCGGCAGCAAAACTCTGGAACTCAAGGTCATTAAC
>Ga0164313_10001971_pt1 | contig 18435 bp, 20 predicted proteins | sample GuaBasSedimGuay4_FD_113735 | JGI IMG/M metagenome (GOLD analysis project Ga0164313, IMG submission 113735) | Subseafloor sediment microbial communities from Guaymas Basin, Gulf of California, Mexico - Guay4, Core 4569-4, 0-3 cm | ecosystem: Environmental > Aquatic > Marine > Hydrothermal vents...
GCGACAACCTCAGAGCCGAGGGGTTATTGTGTCGGGCGATGGCTTTATGCAGCGCCGGAAACTACCCGGCTGCAGAGGAGACCTCCCGCTCAGTATTGTTGTTCACACAAAACTCCAGCGCTACAGCCATTGCCGCCCGGGCCTGCGGAACACAGGCATTTGCACTCAGACGCATGGGTAACTTCTCCACCGCCAAGCCAGTTGCCGAGAATGGACTCCGCTTGGCGCGCGAGGCCGGGGATCGTGCTGTTGAAAGCGAACTCCTCTCAAACCTTTCCGGCCTCGCTTCTGAAAGTGGCAATTTGCTGGAAAGCTTTCAATTCGACCTGGAGTATCTTGCCATCACCAGGGCAACCGGCGACAAGGCCAGGGAAGTCAATGCACTGAATACACTGGGCGACAATGCTTTTCGACTGGGTGAATATCCAATGGCAAGAAAGCACCTGGATGAAGCGCTTTCCTTGTCACGAAGTATTGGGCATCGCTACGGGGAGTGCATGGTATTACTCAATCTCGCTGCCTTGGTAAACCTGCAAAATGACAACACAACTGCCGTTGAATTTGCAAAGGAATCGATTATTATCTCCGCACAAAGCGGCCTGCGTGATTTAGAGGCAGCTGCACTGTTAGCGCTTGGGTTAGCACAAACAGCAATGGGTGAAATGGACAAGGCACACCGGGCACTGAAGCGATCCCGGGATTTGTTCCATGAGAATTTCAGCCCGCATCTGGCGATGGAACCTGTAGCAGGCCTGGCACAACTGGCCTTACTTGCAAACGACAACGAAATGGCAATCAGACATACCGAAAAGGTCCTCGAATACCTGGAGAATGGCGGCAGTCTGGATGGCACAGAGGAGCCATTACGCATTCTCTGGACGCTATATGGCGTATTGCAACATACTGGTGACGCACGTGCAGTTCCCTTACTTGCAGAAGCACATCAGAAACTGCAGGAGCGTGCCGAACGAATTCATGATCCTGATCAGCGTTGTACATTTCTTGAAAATGTTCCACATCATCGTGCCATCGAAACTGCGATGAAGCGGCCATCTGCCGTCTGACCCGATCATTGTAAAAAGGGCCGGATACATTTTTAGTACACGCAACGGCCCCGCTGGGATATGGATACAAAAAAGGGGCCAAACGGCCCCTTTTTCATTAACTATAGCTAATTACTAACCCAACAAAACCCCACCGTACTGAACAAAGAACGGTGCAAACACCAGGCTCAGGATGGCTGATAACTTGATCAGGATATTCAGTGACGGGCCTGAAGTGTCTTTCAGAGGATCACCCACCGTGTCACCAACCACTGCCGCTGTGTGCACGTCCGAACCTTTGCCACCAAGATTACCCGCTTCGATATATTTCTTGGCGTTGTCCCAGGCACCACCACTGTTGGAGGAAGCGATTGCGAGCACGCCGCCTGCAACCAGGGATCCAACCAGGATGCCGGCTACGGCTTCAACACCAAACAGGTAACCAGCGACCAGGGGCGTGCCCATGATCAGCACACCAGGGGCGATCATCTCGCGCAAGGCTGCCTGGGTTGAGATCGCGACACAGCGTTCGTAGTCAGGTGTACCGGTACCTTCCATAATGCCCGGGATGGTCTTGAACTGATGACGGACCTCTTCGATCATGGCGAAAGCAGCTTTACCGACCGACTTCATGGTCATGGCAGTAAACAGGAATGGCAATACCGCACCGATGAACACGCTGGTATAGACCATCGGGTCAAGCAGGCTCATGTTGATGGGTTTACCCATCAGCTTTTCAGAAGCAGTGATGAAGGCCGCAAACAGCGCCAGCGATGTCAGGATGGCCGCACCGATGGCAAAGCCTTTACCGATAGCTGCAGTTGTATTGCCGGCCGAATCCAGAATATCTGTACGGCGACGGACTTCTTTATCCAAACCAACCATTTCAGCAATACCACCTGCATTATCTGCAACGGGTCCATAAGCATCAATGGTCAATGCAATCACCAGTGTACCGAGCATACCCAGTGAAGCGATGGCCACACCATACATGCCAGCCAGATCCCATGAGACAAATATGCTGGCAGCTATGCAGAGGTAAGGCAGAACCGTGCTCTTGTAGCCCAGCGCCAGGCCATAAATGATATTGGTTGCAACGCCGGTTTCACATGACTTGGCCAGTTCCTTAACGGGGTCGTATTTATCCGAAGTGTAATAACCTGTCAGCAAACCAACGGCCAATCCGGCAATCAGGCCGGACAGGAAGCACCAGTAAACACCCATGCTGGTGTAGATTTTACCACCCAACTCAAATGTTCCCGGAATTAGGTGCATGGTGACGAAATACATCACAAACGCCATCAGTCCACTGGAAATGATCAACAGTTTCATCAGTGCCGGAGCAACGTCTTCTTCGGTTTTAACCCCAACCATCAGCTTGGTAAGCAAGCTGATGGGAATACCGATTGCGCTAATCAGGATTGGATACAACAGGGCATTGGGGTTGGCTGCAAACACCACTGCGGAAATCACCATAGCGGCGCAGGTGCTTTCTGCACAGGAACCAAACAGGTCAGCGCCCATACCCGCAACATCGCCTACATTGTCACCAACATTGTCAGCGATAACGGCCGGGTTTCTCGGGTCATCTTCCGGAATTCCCTTTTCAACTTTACCCACCAGGTCAGCGCCAACATCAGCAGCCTTGGTGAAAATACCGCCACCCACACGGGCAAACAATGCGATGGTCGAACCACCCAGGCCAAAACCGGCGATCACTTCCATCAGGACATGGTTATTTTCCGGCCCAAGATCAGCCAGAAGATAGCTCATCACAACGTAAACAATGACCAGGCCAAGCACTGCAAAGCCAACCAGGGCAAAGCCCATGACTGCGCCGGAGTTAATGGCAACATCGAATGCGTGGGAAATATCTTTCTTGGCAGACACGGTTGTGCGCGCATTGCCTTGTGTGGCCACCTTCATGCCAATGTAACCAGAAACAATGGAAATGACCCCGCCAAACAGGAAGGCGATAGCGGTATAGATACCTTCGCGCGTATCAGGCGTATGTGCGTCATCAATAAGCAAAGCGATAATGACGGCAAATGAAATCATGAAAATGGCCAGGAATTTGTATTCCTGCTTAAGGAAGGCCATCGCACCCTTTGCAATTGCACCATGAATGAACCTGAGACGTTTGCCGTCTTCATCGTTCAGACCCATATCCAACGGCACGGCCATGACCTTTCTCATATAGACAAAGGCTATTACCAGACCCAGCAATCCAAGTACCGTGCTGACTGTAATTGTTATTCCAAACATCGTGTTTCTCTCCCCGGAGATGAAATGATTATTTTGACCGCGCGCACTATATCACAACAGGCTCAAAAAATGCCCGTAATCACTGACAAAACACGTTTTAACTTCAACAGGTTCGGAACTTTTTAATGGCTTAAAAAGGAGCGAGAGGAAGCCTGCTTGCAGCACACTCACCCGGTACGACTTATTTTGCGAATGTCCGCCCAAAAAAATCACCTTCACGCCAACTGGGCCGTTCTGGCTCACTGGCGATCATTTCACCAATTTTTGTATTGATGCGAGTGAATTTCGCAGCCGCGCCATAATGGATCGGCAAGGCCAGATCATCGCTTGGCTTGTGATAGTGCTGCTGCAAAAAACCTTCAACAACAAGCTGTTTATCAACGCTTCCATCCAGTGATTTCACGCCTGTCACCAGATACACCGAAGGAACACCCTGCTGTACAAAACGATAATGATCACTGCGTACGAAAATATTTTGCTCGGGAAAAGGGTCAGATGTCAGTTCAATACCCAAGCTCCCGGCAGCCTCACGAACTGTTTCACCCAGGCTGGAATGCTCTGCTCCAAAGGCAATCACATCACCAAAATCATACAGCAGCAAGGGCATATCCAGGTTGATCTCGCTGACGATTGATCTGATTGGCACAGGCGGGTTCATGGCAAAATATTCCGAACCAACCAGCCCTTTTTCCTCGGCCGTCACTGCAATGAACATGATGGAACGCCTGGGAGTCAGCCCGTGCGCGAATAGTCGCGCCGTCTCAAGCATCACGGAAACGCCCGAAGCATTGTCCAACGCACCATTGTTTATCCGGTCGTCATTTCCATCGGTGGGGTTATCAGTGTGCAATTCACCGATATGATCGAGGTGTGCGGTGTAAATGACGTACTCATCAGCCAATAACGGATCCGAACCCCGCAAAACTCCCACCACGTTCGGGCTGTAAATGTCCTGATGCCTGCTGCGTTGTGACATGCTGATCTTGCCGTAAAGCTCAAATACCGGCAACTCTTCAGCCCTTTCATCTCTTTCAATCAGCTTTGACAGGTCATACGGAGTCTCTTCAAAGAGGATATTGGCCGCCTCATGGCTTAGCAACGCGGAAACCTGCAGTTGATCAAACCCGCCATGGACTTTACCTTCCCCGTTGATCCATCCCATCGACGGCATACCCACGCGACTGGCAACCTGCTCCCAATGATTTCGCTGCGAGGCCCGCGGCGTATGGATGACAAGCACACCTATTGCACCATGCCGAACTGCGGCCTTGAGCTTTTCTGTCCCTGAGGCAAAGTGTGCCCCTTCCTCACTGGGAAAGTCATGGGGCTGGCCTGCAAATGAAACCACCACCTTGCCGTTAACATCGATGTCCCTGAAATCGCTGTAATCCAGCTCAGGTGCATCTATACCATAGCCAACGAATACCAGTCCCGCGTCAAGCCTGGAAGATGTTAAGCCAAGTGAGGGCTGCATAAAGAACTGTTCAACAAAAATCAGCCCGGTGCTTACACCATCACGGCTGATCATCATTTCAGCACTGCCGGGCTCCAGAAAAGCCTGCCGTATTGGTACTTGCTGGAAATAGCTACCGTCAATTCCTGCCGGCAATAAGCCCATTTGCAGAAACTGGCTGGCTACGTAGTTGGCAGCGATGTCATAACCATCGCTGCCGGGTTGACGGCCACGCAACCGGTCATCGGCGAGAAACTCAATATGCGCCCGCAGGCGCTTTTCCAGCGGCTGGTCAGAAACCTCCGCTGCCAGCAGAAAAGGGGTCAGAGTAAAGTGCCAGAGTAAAAAGCCTGCTACCCAAAATAGTGGACCGTGAAATTTACTCTGGCACTTTACTCTGACCCCCAAACTTCAAACCTCGAATAGAGGCAGCTTTTTGGGCACCAGCAGGTTCTTCAGGCGTACATATTTCGGTAAGCCATGGCGATCGTAAGGCGGGTAGTCTTCACCCCGTATCAATGGCTCGAGATACCGGCGCGCTTCAGCAGTTATGCCAAATCCATCTTTGGTGATATAGCGCCTGGGCATCATTTTTTCGCGATTGGCAACCTTCGCAATATCTGCCTCACCTACTTTCCAGCGATAAGGCTTATCTGACGTTCTGACGACGATCGGCATTACACCGGATTTGCCTTGTAGTGCGAGTTGTACAGCCGCTTTACCCATGGCATATGCCTGGTCGACATCGTTTTTAGATGCCACATGACGGGCAGAGCGCTGCAAATAGTCTGATACGGCCCAGTGGTTTTTATACCCGAGTGCATCGGTGATAATTCCGGCAACAACCGGTGCCACTCCACCTAACTGGGCATGTCCGAATGCATCACGCCGACCTGAATCAGCCAGGAACTCGCCCTTCTGGTTTCTGACACCCTCTGACACCACGATAGAGCAATAGCCATGGGTTTTGACAGCCCGGTCAACCTTCTTTATCAGGGCCTCTTCGTCCAACGGCAATTCTGGAAACAGGATGATATGTGGCGGGTCGCCTTTCTCGCGCTGGGCAAGTCCACCGGCGGCGGCGATCCAGCCGGCATGCCGCCCCATCACTTCCAGTACAAACACCTTGGTTGAACTCGATGCCATCGATTCAACATCTAAGCTTGCTTCCATAATCGAAACCGCTACATATTTGGCGACGGAACCAAAACCGGGGCTGTTATCCGTAATTGGCAAGTCGTTATCGATGGTCTTGGGCACACCAATGCACTGCACGGGAAACCCAAGCGTCTCACCAATCTGTGAAACCTTGTAGGCCGTATCAGCTGAATCACCACCACCGTTGTAAAAGAAATAGCCAATATCGTGGGCCTTGAAAACTTCGATTAATCTTTCATATTGCGCCCGGCTTTCATCAATGCCCTTGAGCTTAAAACGGCAGGAGCCAAAAGCACCGCCTGGCGTGTGGCGTAAAGCCGCAATATCTGCTTTGCGTTCCTTGCTGGTATCAATCAACTCCTCTCTTAAGATACCCAGAATACCGTCCTTACCGGCATAAACTTTACCCAGTCTGTCTTTGCTTTGCCGGGCAGTTTCGATCAGCCCGCAGGCAGTGGCATTGATGACCGGTGTAACACCGCCAGATTGCGCGTATAACAGGTTCTTTCCTGGCAAGTTTTGCTTTGACATGAGTTTTCCCTAAATTCCTTTCAGTCTGCATTGACTTGAATGGTATGAGCGGTTAGCGTTAGCGCCTATTTTAAAGGACGGGAACCGTCTTATGCGAATTGTATTATCAGGTGCCCCGGGCTCCGGCAAAGGCACCCAGGCTGCGCTGATGGTCGAACGCCTGGGTATACCGCATATTTCAACCGGGGTACTGCTGCCCAACCACACTTAATCTGCCGGTATACCATACATATGAATCACTTTTTCATACAGCTGGCAAATATGCTGCGATTGCGAGGTGGGCCACAGGACTTATCGGGCGCATGGCAGCTGACACTGATCCTGGTGGCAGTCTACCTGATGCAAAACCTGGTGACGGGTGTACAGCTGGAAGACAGCAATGCTGCGGCAAAAAGCTTTCTGGCCATCAGCCTGCAGGTTATCGTTCTGGTGGGTTTGTTGAACTGGCGCCACCACCCGGAACGTTTTTCGCAGACACTGAGCGCCCTGGCCGCGGTCGGTATTTTTTTCAACCTGGTCACCTGGATCCTTTTAACCCAATCGGACCCGGATGTTAACCAACCAGCGCTGGCAATGATATGGTTCGCAGTGTTTATCTGGAGCTTGTTTGTAGATGCGAACATTTACCGTCATGCCTTGCAAGTCACACTTTCAATCGGAGTGCTTATTTCAGTGATAACTTTGGCAGTGAGCTATTCGTTAATTGAATCCATTTTCCTCGGCCCATGAAAATTCATATCCTTGGCGCTTGCGGAACATTTATGGGTGGCGTAGCCATGCTGGCCCAGCGTGCCGGCCATGAAGTTACCGGTGCCGATCAACATACCTACCCGCCAATGAGTACTTTGCTGGAAAGCGAGGGTATTGTCCTGCATGACGGTTATAGCGAAGAGCCGATGCATGATACACCGGACCTTGTCATTATTGGCAACGCTCTGAGCCGGGGCAACCCGGCAGTAGAGTATGTGCTCAACCAAAGGCTGAACTACACCTCGGGTCCGCGTTGGCTGGGGGAGAATTACCTGCGAGGCCACAAGGTCATAGCGGTTGCGGGCACTCACGGCAAGACTACAACATCCAGCATGGTCGCGTGGATTCTTGAATATGCCGGACTGAACCCGGGTTTTCTGATCGGTGGTGTGCCATTGAATTTCAATATGTCAGCCCGTGAGGGTTCAAGCTACTTTGTGGTTGAAGCAGATGAATACGACACGGCATTTTTTGACAAACGTTCCAAGTTTGTACACTACCGCCCCCAAATTGCCATCCTCAATAACCTGGAATATGATCACGCGGATATTTTTCCAGACCTCAACGCTATCGAAACACAGTTCCACCACCTGATACGCACCATACCCGGCAACGGTACCATTATCAGCAATGCTGCTGACTCCAATCTTGGAAATGTTCTTGGTCGGGGCTGCTGGAGTAATTTGCAGCATTTCTCGATGGATGATAAGCACGACTGGCAGGTAGAATTGCTGCGGCCTGATGGTAGCGAGTTGCGCTTCAGCCACCAGCAGCAGCAAATGGGTAGCATGTGCTGGAATGAAAATGGCCGCCATAACGCTACCAATGCCTGCGCAGCCATTGCAGCCTCTGTCGCCGCCGGGGTTCCAGCCGCTACCGCCATAGAGGCGCTGTCATCCTTTCAAGGTGTCAAGCGACGTATGGAACTGATCTCACAAACGTCCGACATCCACATATATGATGATTTTGCCCACCACCCTACGGCCATCCGCCTGACTTTGGAAGGTTTGCGCCGGAAGGTCGGCAACGCCCGTATCCTGGTTGCACTTGAACCACGCAGCAATACCATGCGTGCTGGTGTACACGCCGATGAACTGGGTCCGGCACTTATTGCTGCCGACTACGTCTGGTTAAAAACCGGTGATGACATAGATTGGGACCCACAAATCGCGCTGGCACCTCTTGAAGGGCGTTGCAAAATTGTGACACGGGTAGATGACATGCTGCAGCAACTCAAGAGCAAGCTATGCCCCGGTGACCATGTGGTATTTATGAGTAATGGTGGCTTTGAAGCTGCGCCGCACAGGCTAAGCAGCTCAATTAATTGATGCCCGGTTCCCCGAGTAGCAACATAAATTTGTCCCCCCAGCGGGACTGCAGACCCTGCGTTTCCACGTCAAGCTGCCGCAGGGCGTGCTCCAAAACGGGAATAGCGCTCCAGTAACTATAGATTCCCATTCGCTGCACCAGCACTTCGCTGGCAACCTGACCCAGGTACACAGGTTGCCCGGAAGGCTCCAGCCTGATGCCGGAATCCCAGATACGAATGGTTTCCTGTTGAAGTGGGTCTCCACCCAGCCTGTGTAACAACAGGGTATTGGCATGACCCAGATAATCCTTTTTGAGCGGCGGTAGCGTGGTCTCGGTCGGGTTTGGATTCATCGAAAGAATAACCCAGCGCCAGTTGGCCGGTTCTGCGACCTGCCAGCCATGGACCTTAAGCTGTTGCTCCAGGTGCTTCGGATCCCCGGCAAACTGAAAGTTGAAGTTTCGTGCCGCTATCGAGCTAAGGCGTGCCCGCTCTCTTGGCAGGGTTTGCCACTCATCAAACCACCACTTACCCGCCAGGATTTGATGCTGCGGCAAAGGAAGCTGGAATGCCGCAAGATCTTCATCCAGATTCTGACCAACCTGCCAGACAAAGGTCAGCGTGAGCATGCCGAAGAAAATCAGGCTGGCTGTCATACCGCTAAATGCACGTACAGCCCTTTGCCGGTATGCAATTCCCACGACAAAGGTCCAGAACAGACCCAGCGCTACACCCATCAAGGCTCCACTAAGCCAGTCCAGCCCCAGGTAAAGCCTTGCCAGCACCAACAAAGTCAGCAACAAACCCGTAATTACATACGGCCATTTCCGTTTGCGTCGTTTTAACTCCCTGGCAACCATCACCGCGTAATAACCCAGTACAACGGTCGCCAGAGTCAGGGCTGCACTTGGGTCATATAACGCGATATCACCTGCTTCCATCAGCAGGGGTGTCGAGCGCAATGTCCAGCCAAGCAATAGCTGAAGCAACATACCGCCGCCCATGGCGACCAGCCAATGCATTGCAGCCTTTTTACGCCCGGCACCCATCAACCACAACAATACGGCCACAGAGGTGGGTATCAGTACCCACAGACGCGACAATTGCGTCAATGCCACCATGATCGGGTCTGCTATATGGTTACGCAAGGCCAGCGCATACGTCTGTACAGCCTGGTCGATCGACTGGGGATGAGTGGAGAATGGAGACAGGAAAAGCAACATGATCATTCCCCAGAAAAACATCACCAGCAACAGGCCCATCATCAGGATTGAAAGGACTTCTGGTTGTGAGGAATCCAGCAATGGTCCGGCTACCCGCCTGAAAACCGGATGCCGCCGCAGCCAACGGATAAAGTGCCGTAACCAGCGCGCCGACCGGCTCGCCGCCAGGCCGTAAGCGGTCCAGATCACCCACCAGGTCAGCCAAAGTGCAACCACGGCAATAGCCAGTACCAGTGCCATTCGGCCGGCATATTCAGATGCCACTGCAAGCGAGGCACCAAACAACATGCCGGGAATCAGGTAGGCGGGTGTCCAGGCTATACACGCCGGTACTGCCACCATCAGGAAGCGGCGGGGGGTCATGCCCATTATGCCGGCTGTTATCGGTATCACCGGTCTCAGAGGACCGATAAAACGGCCAATGGCAACACTCTTTGCGCCATGCGCCCGGAAGAATTCGCGGCCCCGTTCCAGCATGGTTGGAAAACGGGAAAATGGCCAAGACTCTGCCAGCTCACCCCGATAACGATGGCCAACAGCATAACTGATCACATCTCCGGCCAGCGCACCCGCAGAGCCCCAGAGCCACACGGGCAACATATCGATAGCACCAAAGCTGATCAACGCTCCAATACCAAAAAGAATGATAATTCCAGGCACCAGGATACCGACAAATGCCAGTGACTCGATAAAGGACATGACAAAAATCCAGAATCCTGCCCAGCCGGGGTTGGCAGATAACCAATTCAGCAAATCCTGTGTCCAGCCGGTATCCATTCACATCCTTCTTAAGTTCACCAACACCGTAATAATACGGTAATCCTGCAACCATGGGTGCCAATTTGAACAGGCAATTTGAACGGGGAAAAAAAAGACCCGTGCCATTGCATCATGGCGCGGGTCTTCGCTATCGCTTTAAGCCGGTTTTATATCAACCGGCAAGCAGTGGTCACAATCTAGCCAGTAGTTGGTAAAGCTTCTACTTCCTGAACTGGAGCTACAACAATCTCTTCGGCAGAAGAGTCATCGGTAGCGAAAGCAATTTCATCAACTTTCTCTTGTGCAAATTTATCGACAGAAATGTAAATGCCAATTTCGTCACCACGGCTCATGTCACGGACGCGCAGTTTACGGCCACCGACATGAATACGCTGAGATGAATCTGCCGTTACTTCAAAAGTATGATCGGTTGCAGGGAGATAAAGACGGACTCTGCTGCCACGGATGCTGCGAACAGTCGCCTGTGATCTTACATACAGAGCACCATCAACTTCGTAAACACCTTCACAGCTGCCTTTCAGTTCGGAAAAACGGGCTTCTGCATCGGCGGTAAGTTCATATTTATCACCTAATTGTGCACAGGTGATCTCTGAACGCTGGGGATCAACCGCATAAGCGACCGTTGCACTAAATGCACATAACACAACAATTGTCTTAACAAATTTCATTTCACTGTCCTCACTCTGGTTAAAAATAAAAATAAGATACGAAATGTTTGTGCCTTAAAGAACCAACATTCTTCGTATTCCCGGTACTTCCACTGGATGCCGTGTTTGCGGCTTCCATGCTGGAAACTGATTTGTAAAAACCGGTCATGACTCCACCGGAATTGCACGAACAATAAAACGATCCGGCGCGTAGCCGACGTAATAAAAAGGGTAACAGGTGATCAATGTCAGAACTGCTGTGTCGGTCGGGTCCAGTACGCTGATATCCTGTGAATCCACAATCGTAATTTCAGAAACTTCAAATTCCTGGGTGCCTTCCTGAGTCAGCAATTCAATACGGTCACCAACCACTACATCTTTTAATGGCCGGAAGAAACTGTCACGGTGTGCGGACAAGGCCATGTTACCGGCCTCTCCCGGCATCGCCGTGCCATTGACCTGGCCGATCCCCCGGTCCAGTGTAATTTTATCGGTGCCTTCAAATATCGGGCCCTCGATGTTCAGGCGATTAATTTTCATGACTGCCATAGGGGCAGTGCCGCTATTTTTGGCCTTTTCAAACTTAACCCGGGCCTTATCCGACCACATTGACTGATCGGGTGAGAATGAGGACATATCAAACTCAATCGATGGTTGTGGTTCCGCACCCTCAATCGTTGCCGCTATGGCTGTTTCGCCATTAATAGTGACAAGGAGAAAAAGGATCAGTACAAAACCCGGCCCCGGCAGGCCGGGTTTTGAGAGCATCCTGTTTACTATTTGTAATAAACGATTCAAACTTTTTCCATGCGACCTTCAATTCGGAATAAATTCACCAGCGTTAACATGTCCCGGATCAGTAACTATAACCCCAACCGTCATATACTGCCAACTTTCAGACCCTGATTAACAAAGGCGGAACGCCTCTTTGGCAGCATTGATGGTCGCTGATATGTGTTCCCCTGTATGCGCAGAAGAAACAAAGCCTGCCTCGTATGCAGAAGGCGCAAGATAGACACCTTTTTCAAGCATCGCATGAAAGAATCGTTTGAACATGCCAACATCAACTGCGCCCGACTGCTCAAAATTGATGATTGTTTTCTCGGCACTGAAATACAGACCGAACATACCGCCAACACGTGTGGTTGTGAGTGGTATACCCGCAATATCTGCTTCTGCCTGTATACCTTCTGTCAGCATTCGGGTTTTGTCGCCAAGTGCTTCATAAAAGCCGCTTGCGGTAATTTGGTCAAGCGTCGCCAAACCCGCTGCCATTGCCACCGGGTTACCGGAAAGGGTACCGGCCTGGTAAACAGAACCGGAAGGCGCAACCAGTTCCATCAACTCCCGCTTGCCACCAAACGCACCCACTGGCATACCGCCACCGATCACCTTGCCAAACGTGGACAGGTCGGGTGTGACGCCATATAAAGACTGGGCACCACCCAGGGCAACCCGGAATCCGGTCATCACCTCATCAAATATCAACAGCACACCATATTGGTCACAAAGCTCCCGCACTCCCTGCAAATAACCCTCTACCGGTGGAATGCAGTTCATGTTCCCTGCCACCGGTTCAATTATCAGGCATGCGATATCGCTGCCCTGCTGTTCAAAACAGCCGCGAACAGCTTCCAGATCGTTGAACGGCAGAGTTAGCGTGAGATCCGCACAAGCGGAAGGCACCCCCGGAGAATTAGGTACACCCAGTGTCAGCGCACCACTGCCTGCTTTAACCAGGAAGGCATCTGCATGGCCGTGGTAACAACCTTCAAATTTGAGAATTTTATCGCGTCCGGTCGCGGCACGTGCGACGCGTATTGCACTCATGGTCGCCTCGGTCCCGGAATTGACCATGCGAACCATATCCATCCCATCCACCAGTTCACACAAGCGCTCTGCCATGGTCACTTCCGCTTCCGCCGGAGCACCAAAGCTCAGCCCCCTGGCAACGGCTTCCTGCACCGCCGAAATAATGGCGGGATTGGCATGGCCGGCGATCATCGGCCCCCAGGAACCGACATAGTCGATATAGGAACGCCCGGCAACATCGTAAAGACAGGCACCCTCGGCATGCTCAAAAAATACCGGGTCACCACCCACACCGTTAAAAGCACGTACCGGTGAGTTCACACCGCCGGGTATGTGAACCCGCGCCCGTTCGATCAGTTCCTTGCTGGTGGTCATAATTAGGTATCCGCCATTTAAAAGTCAATTTTAACCGTATATTGTTCCATGTTTAAGCATTAAGCTTGGCATAGCAAACCAAGGACTATAATCAGTACAGGAAATTTGATGTGACGGAGAATAATTATAAAGTCTGGATGTGCATCATCTGTGGCTGGGTTTATGAGGAAGATAAGGGTTGCCCGGAAGAGGGCCTTGCGCCAGGCACGCGCTGGGAAGATATTCCCGAGTTCTGGGTGTGCCCCGATTGCAGCGCGGGAAAAGAAGATTTTGAAATGATAGAGATCTGAAGGAGCATTTTTATGGCACGAGGTGGCATTACAAGAGACAAATGCAACGCGATGATAGGCGGTGTCTGTGCGGGGCTTGCCAGGCATTTTGGCTGGTCAATAACAGGTACCCGGGTTGTCTACGTGTTGATTTCGATACTGTCTGCAGCTTTTCCAGGCATCCTGGTATACCTCATTCTCTGGTTATTAATTCCTGAATCTGACTGATCGCACACTTCCATTCAAGCAGTAATGATGCGGCTGCTGAAAGAGCCATTCACACCCAGTTCCAGCCACCGGCAAGCAGGCCCCAACGCGTCAGCAGTAAATTTATCCATTCCGGGTACACTATTGATTGAACTGGATGGGCCTCCCAACATGGCGATGCCATCCATTTTGGCATCGAAAATCTGGTGTACATGACCCCAAACGACAGCCCTGACACCGGGAGTTTGGTCAATCAGTTCCAAAAAGGCCTCCGGCTCAAACATGCGGTATTTGTCTATCCAGGGGCTACCCACCGGTATGGGCTGATGATGCAGTGCAATAAGCCGGGGTCGTTGGGGCTCACACAGCAGTAGCTGCTCCAGTTTTTTCAGTGTGTGACCGGTCAAACGACCTTCCGGTTTACGATTGAGGCATGAGTTCAAGCGGATAATTTGCCACTCTCCATGGCCCGAGACCGACACATCATCAACCGGACTGCCAGGGAAGAACTGTGCCAGCAGCTCCGCATCATCGTGGTTCCCCGGTAGAGCCAGAACCGGCACGCCCGTTGAGTCGAAGTAAGCCTGCAACGCGTGATAAGAGGCGGGACTGGCGTCCTCACTAAGGTCACCGGTTGCCAGTAGCAGATCGGGGGTATAGTTACTAATTGTTTGTAGCAGGGCTTCCAGGTTGCTGTGCGCGTTCACATCGCGATATCCCAACCTCGAATCAGCAGGCAGGTGGCAATCGGTAATTTGTGCAATACGGATAGGTCCGTTCATGAACTAAGCCATTCAATCCAGCTCAAGCGTCATCCGGGCTCCGGGGCCGACCCCTAAAGCCTCTGCCGTGCCGGCATTAAGTTCCAGCACATACATGGCCGGCGCAATACTGGGATAGGAAGGACAGCGACTGACCCTGCATGGTTTCGTTTCCAACGATGCGCTAACCATGTTCAGGTCTTTATCAAAATACATGATATCCAGCGCGATTCGGGTGTTTTTCATCCAGAAACTGCGTGGGGCTTCGTTAGGGAAGATAAACAGCATACCGTGCTCTGCCGGCATTTCGTCCCTGTACATCAGGCCCAGGGCTTGCTTTTGCCGCGTTTCGGCAATTTCTACACTAAACCGTTTACCTCCGATTTCAACACTGGGCCCCCCGGCAGAACAAGCTGTGCAGACAACGATCATCAGTAAGGTCAGACAAAAACGCATTTGAGCGATCCGGTTGTTTATTCAGGCGAATCATAACAGCCAAAACCAATGGACGGTGCAAAACGTTAACGGTCACTTCAATCAAGGACGGCAACCTGTATCTCCGGTGCATCATTCATGTCCAGGGCCAGCATGACATCGCCGTAATAAACCGGGTCTATGTCACCCATTACGTTAACAACAACAACTTCAGACTCATCAGCAGACACAATGGTCAATCCGTGGGTGCCTTCTGTGGAGGATTTGATATACATCTGCACCAGTTCACCTTCCTCACGTATCAGCATCACAGGATCCCAGCCGTCATCAAGCAGCTTGCCTCCCATGTGTTCAAAGTTACGGGTTATCCGATCAATATCACCATACACTTCGTAAGTACGAACTCGTACACCATCCAGGCTTCTCAGCAATGCCTGGGTTTCCGGTTCGTCATCAAGGAACCTGGCGGCAAAACGCAATGTTGTCGGCCCCAGGGACAGGGCCATGGTCCTGTCCGTATCGTTCATGCCGGGTGAATCAAGATTGGCAAACCCTTCGTTACTGCGGGGTGCTGTAATGCCACAGGCAGTAAGAGCAAACACCGTCAGGGTCAGGGCGAGTACTCGGATTGCGTAAATCTTTCTCATCATCTCAATCCAGGTCCAGGTCCATATCCACATCAAGGGTTTCCATCACCTTGCCCAGTTCCTCAGGATTCAGCTGACCGATAACATTGACAAACACGGCCTCTTCGTCGTCGACCACCATCACGGTTAGGCCTTCCATGTTATCGCCATCCATCTTCATATAAATCATGACCTGCTCGTCATCTTCATTGACCTGCACAATCGGTTCCCAGCCTGAAGACTTAAGCGTGCTTTTTACCTTGGCAAACTGGTTTTTTGCCACATCAGAGTTTTCTTCCGTATCGTACATCATGACCCGGATACCCTTGAGCTTGGAAATAAGATCTGCTGTCTCCGGGCTTTCTGATGAACTCATCATGCCGACAAAATTGAGCATGGTTCCACCCAGGTTGATGATAATCTTCGGTTCACCATACAAGGATGATAAATCCCCAAAATCTACAAAACCCGGCAAATCCTTGAGTTCATCCTCCTGCCCAATCGCAGGCAATGACAGCAGGGTGCAAAATAACCCGATAAAAAATTTATGTCTCATTGAACGTTTCATACTTCTTTCTCCTTGGAGTTTTCATTCTGTAATTTAATGGCCTTGTTAACAGACCCGGTAACCGCGTCTACCATCGTGTTTGACACTGTTGACTCAATTCTCCGTCCTGTAACCGCGCCTGCCTTGTCGAGGTAGGCAAAGGCAATGGCGAGTTCCTGCTTCGCCTTGACGATCTCCGCGTCTGAAGGTGTGTCCGTTTGCATCATGCTGACCGCAATGATCACCAGCGGTACTGCGGCAAACGCTGTAACCCACCGTGGTTGAAGCAACTTGATTCTTGAAGAGGACCGTTGCTCACGGGGAATTGCCCGCAAGCATTTACCAAGACTGGCAGGTGCCCACTCAACGGGGATTTCGTCCATCAGTTGCTGCAATTGATAGGCCTCAACAATGGCCCGGGCAAGTTCACGGTCATCCGTGGCTGCAGTTTTGAGCTCATCGGCATCTGCTTTGTCCAGCTCACCATCGAGCAGCGCGTTGATCTGTTGCTCCCAACTTTCGTCATATTTGTTCATGGTCTTACCTCGGCAAGTTGCTCACGCAACTCTTTGCGAGCCCGGTGCAGGTAAACTTTTACCTGCGACAGGCTTAATTCGAGCATCCCGGCTACTTCCTCGTAGCTATGTTGCTGCACATCGCGCAGAACGACCAGTGAACGGTAAGGCTCTTTAAGCCCCTCAATGGCCCTTTTCAGCCAGCCACCCAGTTCATTGGCCGCGACATCCTGCATGGGACCACTAGCCTCACCAGCCATATGGCCCTCGTTAAACTCGACATTTTCACGTCTGCGTCTAAGTCGATCCAGACACCCGTTACGGGTGACTTTCATCAGCCAGGGTCTGATTCTTTCCGGATCAATTTTGTCCTGGTTATTCCATAACTTCACAAACGCGTCCTGAACAGCATCTTCGGCCTCCTGCGCATCCTTGAGCAGATATCGCGCCAGTGACCATGCCTGGTTCTGGTACTCCTTTACCCATTGACGGTATCTTCTGCTCATCACATGAGAATATACGCACTGGCGGGCAAATAGTTACAGCCTTTTTCCAAAAATATTTTGGGGAAATTTGGTGGGCTTGATACCCTGTAACTCAAATGAGCTTCTCAGACAAAGAACTACAAGGTTTTAAAACCCTCTTACTCGAGCAACAGCAGGCTCTGCTTAAGGCCGATGAAACCGGCGGAGAAGCCGAGCAAGTGGTCGAGCTTGACCAGGCACGTGTTGGCCGCCTGAGCCGGATGGATGCCATGCAAGCCCAGGCCATGTCAGTGGAAACCGGTCGGCTCAGGCGGTTAAACCTGGTGAAAATTGATGCTGCACTATTGCGCCTTGAAGAAAGTGACTTCGGCGAATGTTTTGAGTGTTGTGAGCCCATAAACCCCAAACGCCTTGAAGCCGACCCAACCGCAACTTTGTGCATAAAATGTGCAGAAGCACTCGAATAGCACCGATATTTTGCAAAAGCACTTAAAAACCATGCCGTACCTCTTGAAATAGCCGCGGCATATCCCCAACTCTGCAGGCAGGCTGAGGAATACCTGTAGATTTGGTATCCACAGGCACTAAACAGACCGGAACAGTTTTACCGTTACGGCATTTTATTGAATTTTTATAAATAATCAGGGAGAACCCGATGAAACTTCGTCCTTTGCACGATCGTGTAATTGTGAAACGAATGGAAGAAGAACGTATGTCCGCTGGTGGCATCGTCATTCCAGACTCAGCAACAGAAAAACCAATACGCGGCGAAGTGCTTGCGGTAGGTAATGGCAAAATTCTCGAAAATGGTGACAAGCGTCCGTTGGATATCAACGTTGGCGACACGGTCCTGTTTGGCAAGTACTCGGGAACCGAAGTCAAAGTCGAAGGCGAAGAACTACTCGTCATGCGCGAAGAAGACATCATGGCGGTTATCGAAGGCTAGTCGCTCTCGACACTATAACCGAACCAACACAACGAATTGAGGATTATACAATGAGTGCTAAAGAAGTACGTTTTGGCGATGACGCGCGCAGACAGATGATGCGCGGTGTAAACATACTGGCCGATGCGGTCAAAATTACGCTGGGCCCCAAGGGTCGTAACGTGGTATTGGACAAGAGCTTCGGAGCTCCGACCGTTACCAAGGACGGCGTTTCCGTGGCTAAAGAAATCGAGCTGGAAAACAAATTTGAAAATATGGGTGCACAGATGGTCAAGGAAGTTGCTTCCAAGACCTCTGA
>Ga0164313_10001972_pt1 | contig 18429 bp, 20 predicted proteins | sample GuaBasSedimGuay4_FD_113735 | JGI IMG/M metagenome (GOLD analysis project Ga0164313, IMG submission 113735) | Subseafloor sediment microbial communities from Guaymas Basin, Gulf of California, Mexico - Guay4, Core 4569-4, 0-3 cm | ecosystem: Environmental > Aquatic > Marine > Hydrothermal vents...
AGAACGCTATTCAAATTAAAATTGATTGTAATTCCAAACATCACCATTGTGATAACTATTAGAATAGCGATACTAATTTTCTTTTTCATTTATTAACCCCCTATTTGTTAATCAATCTTATTATAATAAGCAAATGTGAAGAAATTGTGAACTTGACATATCTCTTGTAAATGAAATATTGGAATTTGACAGCACAGGATTATGAAGTAAACTGATAGTGAGGTAGAGCTTATGTGTAGAGCTAATATAAGACAAAGGGTTTTTGTTTTAGATTGGAGAAGAGGCAATGAATAGCGGCCTATATATTGTTTTTATCCTTTTTTCTTATTTACTTGGTGCTGTTAACTTCGCTATAATATTTACTTTTTTAAAGCTTAACATTAATATAAGAAATCTTGGTGACCATAATCCGGGTGCAACAAATGTTTATCTCAATGTCGATAAAAGACTAGGTATTTTAGTTGGCATTTTAGATGGTTTAAAAGGTTTTGTTCCTCTTTTTTTTGCAAAAAAGGCTGGCGCTTCAAGCGCCATTCTCCTTATTATTAGTGTAGCTGTTATTTTGGGCCATGATTATCCAGTTTTTTATCATTTCAATGGAGGCACTGGGATTTCTGCCACAGTAGGCGCTGCACTGTTTTTTGCACCGAAGGAATCTCTTATGATATTGCTTTTTGTTGCTATAATTATCTATTCTCTTCGTTTTCTAAAAAATAAGAGAGATAGTAGTTTTTCTCCTCTGGAGATAGGTGAAACCATTGGTTATGTGTGTTTCCTTTTATTTGTATTCGCTCCAAATATACCCAATATAGCTAAAATGTTTTACTTTTTAGCGGTTTTAATTGTCGTAATAAGAAGATTTGATAGGGTGGAACAGTTATTTAGTCGAAACAATAGAGTTTATGATCAAAAACAATCTATTAAATAAAAGAATCCGTTTGATTTTTAGTTGATGTGATTCTTTTTTTGAACCTTCATCCGCTGTTATTTGTTTTTCTAATTTTTTCGTTCGTTGACGAAATACTACTTTTTGCTATTATTTATAAGAGTTACTAAATGATTGTGAGGAGGATTATGTGATTCCAGCAAATGATTTAAGAACAGGAGTAACGTTTGAGATGGACGGAGGGATTTATGTGGTTATTTCCTTTCAGCATATAAAGCCAGGGAAAGGTTCTCCTTTTGTTCGAGTAAAAATTAAAAATTTGGATACGGGTAACATTGCAGAGAAGACATTTAGGCCAGAAGAAAAATTTAAAAAAGCTTTTCTTGAGAGGAAAAAAATGCAATATCTCTATAGAGAAGGGGAGAGTTATGTATTTATGGACCTTGAAACATACGATCAGGTATTGATTTCCCCGGATAATGTGGGTGATGCTGCAAACTTTCTTAAAGATAATTTAGAGTTAACGATAGTATTTTATAAAGATAGACCGGTGTCTGTTGATCTTCCTACATTTGTTGAGCTTAAAATAACTCACGCTGAACCTAGCGTAAAAGGAGATACGGCTACTACTGCAATGCGACAAGTTGTTCTAGAATCGGGGTATAAATTAAATGTTCCCTTATTTGTTAATGAGGGAGACTTAATAAAGGTGGATACTCGAACAGGTGAGTATCTCGAAAGGGTGAACAAATGAACAAAATTATTATTACAGATGAAGCGATTGAAACTACCATTCTTAATGCCACGCTGAGCGTGGACGGCGTATTAGATTCCTGGAAAGGTATGGAGGAATATATCCCCTATTTTAATAGGGACAAGAAACATCCCCATGGCATTGACTTTATTCTAGAAAAAGATGTGATAAAGGTAAACATATTTGTTACTGTAGCGTATGGAGCAGATTTAAGAAAAGTAGGAAAGGAGATTCAAGATAAGGTAAAAGCACAGATTGAAAACATGACTCCATATAAATTGTCTACGATAGTCGTTTTTATTGAAGATATTAAGTATGAAGAGCAGGAGTAAAGCGCGGGAGATAGCATTTAAAGTGTTTTTTGCTGTTGACAGAGGAGGGAGTAGTATTCCAGATGCGTTTTCCTTGTTTCAATATGAACCGCCCGTTGTGTTAGAGTATTCTCTTCGCTTAGTGAATGGTGCACTTAAGTATATAGATGAGATTGATAAAATTATAGAAGGTAGTTTGAAAAATTGGGAATTTGATAGGATATCTGTGCCTGATAAGGAAATTTTAAGGCTTGCGCTTTTCGAAATAGATTATGTTGATGGAATTGATGATGGAGTGGTTGTATATGAAGCTGTTGAGATTGCAAAAAAATACGGCACGGATAAATCTTCTAATTTTATTAATGGTATACTCCGTGAGATATTAAGAGGCAGAAAGAATGAGCCCAAAGAGATTTGAGGCACGGGTGTCTGGGTTCGTGCAGGGAGTTGGTTTTCGATATTTTGTAAAAAGAAATGCAGATATACTAAATCTTGTTGGATATACTGAGAATCTGCATGATGGTTCTGTTCAAGTAGTGGCTGAGGGAGAAGAAAATAACCTTGTTAAATTTCTTGATGTATTAAGAAAAGGTAATTCATTTTCTCTTGTAAAGAATGTGGATTATAATTTTTCTGAGCCCTTGGGAGAATTTTCAGCGTTTGAAATATATTAGGAGGATGCTATGAATTTAGAAGAGTATCTTAAAGAAAAAAGAAAATTTATTGATTCAGCGATTACTGCTATGGTTGAACCGTTGAAAGGCAGCTCTGTGTTATATGCAGCAGCGTCTTATAGTTTAATACCAGGCGGAAAAAGGTTGAGACCTATTCTTATGCTTTCCACTTATAATGCCATCAAGGGTAAAGAAGAGCCTATTATTCCTTTTGCATGTGCTATTGAAATGGTACATACATATTCATTGATTCACGATGATCTTCCTATTGTAGATAATAGCGACTTGCGTAGAGGTAGATCAACTACCCACAAAGTGTATGGTAGTGATATGGCGCTTCTTGCTGGTGATGCACTTCTGTCGTTTGCTTTTGAGATTATTTCTAACCGATTACACCTGGAAAAATTTAGAGAAAGCGCTCTTTTAACAATTATTCATGAATTTGGAGTTGCAACGGGCATACGAGGATTAGTAGGTGGTCAGGTGATGGATATAGTGTCAAGCAATATGGGCAGCATTGATAAAGAGACAATACTCTATATCGAGGAGAAGAAAACAGCTTCTCTTATTTCACTTGCATTAAGGACAGCAGGTATTCTTGGCGAGGTAGGGGAAGAAGAACTTAAAGCTCTTACCGATTTCAGCTTAGAATTTGGAGTGAGTTATCAAATTATAGACGATGTCTTAGATACAATCTCTTCACCTGGGGTGCTGGGGAAGGACACAGGACAGGATAAAAAAAACAGAAGAGCAACGTTTGTTGCGTTGTATGGTGTGGAGGAAGCTAAAAAAATGGCGAATGAATTTGTACAAAAGGGCATTGGCTTTCTTGCGCCCTTTGGCGAGAAATATAAAATTTTAGCAGATATTGCTGAATATACTCTTCAGAGAATTAAATAGTGAGTAAAATTCTTGATTCTATAAATTTACCAGATGATATTAAAAAACTTTCTTACGAGGAACTGGATATACTTTCTGGCGAGATAAGAGAATTTATTTTAAAGGTTGTTTCTCGTACAGGGGGACATCTTTCTTCTAATCTTGGCGCAGTAGAACTTACACTTGCCCTTTATAAGGTATTTGATTTTCCAAAAGATAAATTAATTTTTGATGTAAGTCATCAATCATATACGCATAAAATCATCACAGGGAGAAAAGATCAATTTTCTACGTTAAGGCAGTATAAAGGGATAAGCGGCTATACAAATCCAGAAGAAAGTTTATTTGATGCGTTTATAGCCGGGCATTCTTCTACATCTCTACCGCTTGCACTTGGTTTTGTTATTGCGAGAGAATTTAAAAAAGAAGAGTATGAAATTATCTCTCTTATTGGTGATGGTGCTTTTACAGCAGGCGAAACATATGAAGGACTGAATAATCTTGGAAAAATGGGGAAAAAAGTAATCATTGTGTTAAATGACAATGAAATGTCTATATCTAAGAACGTTGGGGCGCTTTCGGAACATTTATCTCGTATGCGTTCCTCATCTTTTTATCAGTTTTTTAAGACGAAATTACCCAGAACTTCATTAGGAAGAAAACTTAAACTGTCTATAAAAGATCTATTTTTGCCTACTGTTTTTTTTGAAGAGCTAGGTTTTACTTATCTTGGCCCTGTTGATGGGCATGATGTGCAAAAACTTGTTGAAACATTTCGAGGAACAAAAAATATTCCTTATCCCATTGTTGTGCATGTAGTTACAAAAAAAGGCAAAGGGTATAGTTATGCCGAAGAGAATTCGACAAAGTTTCACAGCGCTCCTCCGTTTGAGATAGAAACGGGAATTCGCAAGAATATAACTTCTCAAAAGACATTTTCAGAATTATTTGGAGAAGCACTTGTCAAAGAGAGTAAAAAGGATAAAAGGATATTTGCTATCACTGCTGCTATGTCGGATGGGACTAAAACAAATTTAATAAAAAAATTGTTTACTGAGAGATTTATGGATGTAGGTATTGCAGAGCAGTGTGCAGTGACTGCTGCTGCTGGGATGGCAAAAGAGGGATTGAAACCTGTTGTTGCTATTTATTCGACGTTTTTGCAGCGTGCTTATGATCAATTAGTGCATGACGTTGGGATTTTGAATTTGCCTGTTGTATTTGCTCTGGATAGAGCAGGAATTGTATCTTCTGACGGGCCTACTCACCAGGGTGTTTTTGATCTTTCGTATATGCGCACCATTCCAAATTTTGTTGTAATGGCACCGCGTGATGGAGAAGAGTTGAAGGCAATGTTGCATTTTTCTTTGCAACTAAATTGTCCTTCTTCTACCAGATATCCTAAAGATTATGTGCCTGAGGCGTTACTACCGGTGAAACCTATTAAATTGGGCAAAGGAGAGCTTATTTACAAAGGAGAGGATCTTCTCATTCTATCTATTGGTGCAATGTTTTATGAGGCACTTCGCGCAAGAGAGGCATTAGAAAAAATGGGTATTTCTACAGGACTTATTAATGCTCGTTTTGTCAAGCCCCTGGATGAGAAACTTATTTTAAAGGAAGCTAAAAAATCAAAAAAGGTAATTACCATTGAGGATAATTCTGTAAAAGGTGGTTTTGGCTCTGCAATAAGCGAACTTCTTTCTAAAGAAGGGATAGAAGTGCGCATTGTGGGAATAGAAGATTTCTTTCCCGAGCAAGGTGAACGAAAATTTCTTATGAACAAATATGGTTTGAGTGCAGAACATATCATTAAGGTTGGAGAAAAATTTGCCAAAGAAAAGAATCGATGAGGTGTTGGTTGAAAAAGGCTTATTTAAAAGTAGATCAGAAGCAAGGCGGTTTATTATTGAAGGGAAAATTTTGTTGAATGGTCAACTTGTGCAAAAAGCAGGTACCCTTGTAAAGGATGAAGATCAAATTACCCTTAAAGAAGGGAAAAAATATGTGAGTAGAGGTGGGTTAAAATTAGAGTTTGCACTTGACCAATTTGGCATTGATTCAAAAGGTTTGATTGCTTCAGATATTGGAGCCTCAACCGGAGGATTTACCGATTGCTTGCTTAAGCATGGTGTGAAGCGAGTATATGCTGTAGATGTTGGTTATGGACAATTCGATTATTCTTTGCGTAATGATAAGCATGTAATTCTTTTAGAAAGAACTAATGCAAGATATTTAACACAAAAGGAAATTCCAGAGCAATTAGATTTGATTGTTATGGATGTATCATTTATTTCCATTGTAAAGATTCTCCCTGCTCTTATTCCTTTGATGAAGGAAGAATCGAGTATCATTTCATTGATTAAACCTCAGTTTGAAGGAAAGAGGGAATATCTGAAAAAAGGCATTGTCAAGGATAAAGAGATACATAAAGAGATATTATTTAATCTTATTGACAATATTTCACGGATAGGATTGTGTGTTACAGATGCTACATACTCTCCTGTGAAAGGGGGAAAGGGGAATATTGAATTTTTTTTTCTGATAAAAAAACATGGAAAGCTTGTGAATTTTCACCATATTTATAAAATAATAGATGAAGTATGGGAAAGGACGGCAAGATGAAAATAGGGATTTTTTACCTTGATGGAGTAAAAATTAAGAAAACAGCTGAAGAACTTGCTAATTTTTTTAGAAAAAGAAACATAAAAGTATTTATCAACGAAAAGCTAAGGAGCGCTAAGCCCGACAAAGACAGTGTTATTATAAGCCTTGGCGGAGATGGCACTTTCTTAAAGGCCTCACACTTGGGCATCGAAATGAATGTACCTGTACTCGGCATAAATTTGGGTAATCTTGGTTTTCTTACGGATGTTGAGGCAAGAGATGTTTTTAATGCTACTGATGAATTGTTAAAAGGAAATTTTTTCATCGAAAAAAGAGCTGTTCTCAAAGGATTAAAGCTTGGTGAGGGAGGAAAAGAGGATACTTTTTTTGCTGTCAATGATTTTGTTTTGGTACGATCTATCCGGGAGAGAATGATGTTCGCCGAAATTTTTGTTAATGGAATGCGGGCTGGAAAGTTTAGAAGTGATGGAATTGTCATTGCAACGCCTACGGGTTCTACTGCTTATGCTCTTTCCCTTGGAGCTCCCATTATCACTCCATCTGCTTCAGTATATGAACTTGTATTTATTGCACCACATAAGCTTTCAGCAAGGCCTATTATTTTTTCTGGAGAGGACCATCTTTCTTTAAGAATTCTTTCAAAAGAACCTGTTTCTTTTCAGAGGGATGGCGAAGAAATTTTCAAACTAAAGATGTTTGACAGAGTAACTTTTGAGAAAGCCAATCGTGAGCTTCGTGTTGTGCACCTGAAGAAGAAAAATTTTTTTGATGTATTGAACAAGAAGTTTGGATGGGGGGAATAGATGCTTGCTGGTATTCTATTGACAAATTTTGCAATAGCTAAAAAAGTTGAGCTGTCTTTTGACAGTAATCTTGTTATTATTTCCGGGGAAACAGGCACAGGTAAAACAATCTTGATGAGAGCACTTATAGCAGCTTGTGGCGGGGATGCAACAAGCAATTTGATCCGAGCAGGAAGCAATAAAGCGCAGGTTGAAGTAAGTTTTATGCTTGACAGTGCGTCCAAAGGGGTTGATGTTCTAAAGAAACTTTCTCTCTTTGAAGGAGAACCTATAGTGATACTTTCCAGAGTGATCGATAAAAACAGGACAAAGGGGATCATTAACGGTCACCCTATGCCAATAAAGAGTTTGATGGAATTGGGTTCCAGTCTTATTGATATGCACGGACAGCATGAGATGCAATCTTTACTTAACAGCTCCACACATATTTTGTCTCTTGATAGATTTGGCGGGAAAACCCTTATCTCTTTGAAAGAAAAAGTGATTTCAGAAATTGCTGCCTACAGGAGAATTTTAAAAGATCTGAACGATCTGATTAACCAGGATAAAAAATATCGAGAAGAGCGAGATTTTATTAATTTTGAGGTTGAAGAGCTTGAAAAAGCAGAATTACAAGAAGAAGAGGAAGAAGAATTAATTAAAGAAGAAAAAATATTATCTAATGCACAAGAACTTGCAAATCTTATTGACGAGTCGAGAACTTCTATATCGGGTGAAGAAAATCATAGCATTTTAGATCTTGCTGAATTGGTTTCTGCAAATCTTAAACGTGCTTCTGTTATTGATCCCGATCTTTCTTCTCTCAATGAACAAATAGAGAGTATAAGCGTTCAACTTAAGGAGCTTGACAGAGATCTTGCGCAATATGATGGGGCTATTGTTTTTGATGCAGATCGTCTTTCTTTTATTGAAGAGAGACTTTCTTTGTTATCTGCATTAAAATTGAAGTATAAGAAAACAGTTCCTGAATTAATTAATTACTTAAGTGAACTAGAAGAGCGGCTACAATCTTTTACTTCGCTCGAAGAGAAAATTAAAGAATTGAGTAAACAAAAAGAAGAATTTCTTTCCAAAATAAAAATAGATGTTTCAGAGCTTTCTTTGATGCGAAAAGAGACTGCAAGCAGATTTCAAAAGGAAGTATTAAACGAATTAAAGGACCTTGCCATGGAAAATGCTGATTTCAAAGTGTCATTTAAGAATATTGCAGATGAAAACGGGATAGAAGTAGATGGCAAAATGGTAAAATTTTTCCCTGATGGTATTGATCTTGTTGAATTTCTTATTGCTCCAAATCCAGGCGAAGGGTTTAAACCTCTTGCATCCATTGCTTCTGGTGGAGAGCTTTCCAGGGTGACACTTGCAATAAAAAAAGTGCTTGCTGAAGTGGATGAAATTCCTGTGCTCATATTTGATGAAGTAGATGCAGGGATAGGAGGGAAGACGGGTGAAAAAATAGCGGAAAAATTACGAGAGATAGCTAAGTATAGGCAGGTAATCTGTATAACACATCTTCCACAAATTGCATCTCTTCCCGGAGAACATTTTATGGTGGAAAAAACGATTGAAGATGGTGAAACATTTCTTAAAGCAAGAAGGCTTGAGGAATGCGAAAGAGTTAACGAGATTGCCAGGATGATTTCAGGTACAAATGTTACTACAACTACAATAAGTCAGGCTAAAGAGCTGATAGGCAGGTGGCAATGAAAATTTTGGTAATCAACCCAGGTTCTACATCAACTAAAACTGCTGTTTTTGGTGGTGGAGAACCTATTTTTATAGAATCTATTCATCATCCCTCAGACGTTCTTTCGCAGTTTAATTCACTTAAAGAACAAAAGGATTTTCGTAAAGAAAAGATTGTGGAGGTTTTAAAAAAGCATAATATTTCTTTAGATCAATTGAAGGTTGTTATTGGAAGGGGTGGCATTTTGAAGCCAATTGAGGCAGGTACTTATCGTGTAAATAATAGATTAATGAACGATTTGATCCAGTCGAAGGTGGAGCATGCTTCTAATCTCGGTGGCATTATTGCATATGAGATAGCGGCAGGTCTCGGTATTCCAGCGTATATAGCAGATCCTGTTTCTGTTGATGAATTTGAAGAGGTTGCGAGAGTATCTGGATTAAAGGAGATAAACAGGATTTCATTACTGCATACATTGAACATTAGAGCTAATGCGTTTCGATATGCAGAAGAAAACAGTAAGAAATTTGAAGATTTGAATATTATAGTTGCCCACCTGGGAGGGGGAATATCCATTGCGCCTTTGAAAAATGGAAAAATTGTCGATGTAAATAATGCGAACGAAGGAGGGCCATTTTCACCTGAACGGGCAGGAAGTTTGCCATCAGTTGATGTTATGAAGATGTCATATTCTGGCAAATATGAGAAAAATGAGCTTGTTCGTCTCTTCACAAAAAAAGGCGGGCTTGTTTCTTACCTTGGTGTAAATAATATGTCTGAAGTAATAGAAAAAATCAGAATAGGGGATAAATACGCAAAACTCATAGTTGATGCAATGTGTTATCAAATTGCCAAAGAAATTGGAGCTATGGCAACTGTTTTAAACGGAAATGTCGAGGCAATAATCTTTACTGGCGGGCTTTCACACAACAAAGAGCTAATTGATGAGATCGGCAAAAGGGTAAACTGGATTGCTCCAATTGTTGTTTACCCTGGAGAGGGAGAGATGAGTGCTCTTGCAATGGCCGCATTTAGAGTTTTAAAAGGTGAAGAGAAAGAAAGAGAGTACATTTAAGGAGGCATTGATGATAAACAGTTTTGAGGAATTGTTTTCGCATCTTAAAGAAAAAGGCAGAGAAAACATTGTTGTAGCGGGAGGAGAAGATATAGAGGCAGTAAAGGCGGTAAGAAAAAGCTATGACTATGGTTTTGGCAGAGGCATACTTGTGGGCGATAGAGAGAAGATAGAGGATGTGCTATCTCAGTTTTCTGATAAAGATTTTGTCGAAGATGTTGTTCATGCAGTTACCGATGAGGAAAAAAGTTCTTTTGCCGTGCAGAGGGTTCAGAAGGGAGGCGTTCTTCTAAAAGGACAGGTAAAGACTTCCAAACTTCTAAAAGAAGTTTTAGACAAGGAAAACGGATTAAGAACCGGCAGTATTATAAGCGATGTGTTTGTATTTGAAGATCAACGGGAAGAAGGGCAAAAGCTTGTACTTATGAGTGATGGTGGCGTAAATATTAAGCCAGATATTAAGACGCTTATTTCTATTGTTAAAAATGCTGTTAGGCTTGCTCATAAATTGGGAAAGGAGAACCCACTTGTAGCTATGCTTGCTGCGGTAGAAGTAGTAAACCCCGATATGGAGGAAACAATTGCTGCAGCTCTTATTTCTCAAATGAATAAGCGGAGGCAGATAAAAAGTTGCACGATAGATGGACCCTTGGCCCTTGATAATGCAATTTCGCAATATGCTGCAAAGAAAAAGGGAATTAAATCTGCTGTAGCAGGTATAGCAGATATTTTAATAGTGCCAAATATCGCTGCAGGAAATATTTTTGGAAAAGCTCTTACATATTATGCAAATTTTAAAAATGGTCATATAATAGTGGGAACAAAAGTACCTGTGATGATACCCTCACGTGCTGATACAAGTGATGTTAAATTTAATTCAATAGCACTTGCAATTGTGAGTAAAAACGAATAATGGGAGGCTAGTAATGGAACAAATTAAACGATTGGACGAGATTGTAGAAGCTGTAAAAAGTAGAAAAAAGAGAGTTTTATCAGTTGCTTATGGACAGGATGCCCATACCCTTCAGGCTGTTGAAAAGGGAGTAAGGGAAGGGCTGTTTAATGCAATAAATTTTGCAAGTAAAAAAGAGGTTAAAAGAGTTGCCAGCGAAAACGGTATTGATATTTCTCTTTTTGAGGTTGTCGATGTACCAAACGAGAAGGAAGCAATCAGGCAGGCTGTTAGGGCCGTAAAAGAAAAAAGAACAGATGTGCTTATGAAAGGATTTTGTCAAACTGCAAACTATATGAGAGGCATTTTAAATAAAGAGGAAGGACTTCTCCCTTCGGGAAATATTCTTTCTCATACCACTGTTATAGAAATTTCTACTTATCCTAAATTACTTGTTGTTTCAGATGTTGCTGTGATACCATTTCCCGATCTTAAAATGAAGGCGCAAATGATTAATTACAATGCAAACATTGTTCGCAAATTTGGAATAGCCGTACCAAAAGTTGCTGTAATTGCAGCAGTGGAGACTGTAAATTTGAAGATGCAGGCAACTATAGATGGGGCATTACTTTCTAAAATGAACGAAAGAGGGCAAATTAGTGGATGTGTGGTTGATGGACCGCTCGCATTGGATCTTGCAGTTTCTAAAGAATCGGCATTAATTAAAAAAGTGAAATCTGAAGTTGCAGGAGATGCTGATATTTTGATTTTCCCTAATATTGAAACCGGAAATGCATTTTATAAATCTATTACAAAATTAGGAAATGCTAAGATTGCAGCTGTTGTGACTGGCGCAACTGCACCAGCTGTTCTTACTTCTCGCGGCGATAGCGAAGAATCTAAATTTTATTCTTTAGCATTAGCTGCGTTTATTTCAGAAAAATAAATATTTGACAAAATATGATATAATAAAAAATAGTTTAAATGTTGAAAAAAAGATATAAGGGGTGTAAAAATGGGTGAAAATGGTAAAAAAGGGTTTTATGACGAAGTAAATCCTGAAGATGTAGAGTCAATTCTTACAAAATCAGGCGAAGAGAAATTACCGCGTAGGAAAATTGAAGAAACTGCTCCCGAAAATGTAGAGCCAAGTTCTTCAGAAACAAAGGAAGAGGAATTACAGCATGAGGCAGTTGAAGAAGCTGTTCCGCCAGAAGCAGAAAAAAGAGAAGAAAAAATTGATTCTATGATTACAATTTCTAAAGATTATGTCCCTACAGTTTTTAAGAGAGGAGATACTATTTCTGCCACCGTTGTTAAGATTGAACCAACTGGCGCGATGGTAAACGCAGGTGGTAAAGTTGATTATTTCATTCCGATGAAAGGACTTTCTGCTGAACCGATTACTTCGCCGGGGGAAGTTGTAAAAGTAGGAGATAAAATTAATGTTTATGTAATAAAGACGCGTGATGCTAAGGGTGGTGTTATTCTTTCGAAGAAAAGGGCAGATTATGTAGGTGAATGGGATGAATTAAGCAATGCTTTTGCCCAAAATAAAAATATTAAAATAAAGGTAGTTAAAGCGATTAAAGGTGGATTGTTAGTAAATGTAGCTGGTATTGTGGGATTTCTTCCTCAGTCACATGCAGGATTGAAGAGAGGTGAAAGCCTTGAAACATTTGTTGGCAAAGAGATGGAAGCTAAAATACTTGAGATAAACCCAGCTATTAGGCGTATAATTGTGTCATGTAAGGAAGTACTCAGAAAAGAGAGAGAAAAAGAGAAAAAAGAGGCACTCGTAAACCTTAAAAAGGGTGAAATTATAACCGGTACAGTGAGAACTATAAAAGATTTTGGCATTTTCGTTGATATAGGCCATGGAATTGATGGATTTGTTCGATTAAATGAACTAACCTGGGGAAGAAGAAAACCACCCAAGGAAGTCGTTAGGTTAGGCGAAGAGGTTGAAGTGAAAATTTTGAGCATAAACCTTGATGCAGGCAAAGTAGCTTTAAGTTTAAGACAAACAAAACCATATCCATGGGATGTTGTCGAAGAAAAATTTCCCGAAAACAGTATTGCTGAGGGTACTGTAATACGCATTCATCCATTCGGTGCAGTTGTAGAACTTGCGGAAGGCATTACAGGGCTTGTTCATATTTCTCAGTTAGATAAAACACGTGTTAGCAAGGTTGAGGATATTGTGAAGCTGGGAGATCGGCTAAAAGTAAAAGTGCTTAGCATTGATAAGGAAAAGAGGAAAATGCGATTGAGTAGAAAAGCAGTGCTTGAGGATGATGGCAATGGAGAGAAAGAAAATACAATTTAGTGAAACAAAGTTAGATATCAACAAAGTTAAGCAATTTCTTCCTCATAGGGATCCTTTTCTTTTTGTTGACGAAATTACTGAAGTTGTACCCGGAGAGAGCGTTACAGGGAAAAGAAAACTGCGTGAAGACGAATTTTTTTTTAAGGGACATTTTCCAGGTCTTCCTATTTTGCCTGGCGTGCTGATGGTAGAGGCAATTGCTCAAACATCGGCTTTTATGATATTTACACTGCCTGGCAATGAGAAGTTGTTCGGAGTATTTGCGGGGATAGAACATTTTAAATTTAAAGGAACAGTGCATCCTGGTGATACTGTGGTAATGAAAGCAAAGCTTCTTACTTTTCGGCACAGTATCGCAAAAAGTGAAGGGAAAGCTTTTGTAAACGGAGAACTTGTTGCTGAGGGTATCGTATCGGCATTTTTTCATGAAAGCAAAGAAACATTAAAAGGAGGGAAAAAAGAATAATATGAACAAAGTAGGAATACTTGGCGTAGGGAGCTATCTTCCCGAGAAAAAAGTTACAAATTTTGATTTAGAGAAGATTTTAGATACATCAGATGAATGGATAAGGACAAGAACTGGTATTAAAGAAAGGAGATTTGCTTCTCCGGATCAGGCAGCTAGCGATCTTGCTGCTAAAGCAGCAGAACGAGCAATAAAAGATGCCGGCATATCTCAGGAAGATATAGATTTGATTATTGTAGGGACAAATTCCCCTGATACGCTTTATCCTGCAACGGCTTGTCTTGTGCAGGACAAGATAGGAGCTAAAAATGCTGCTGCTTTTGATCTTCAGGCTGGTTGTACGGGATGGGTTTATGCGTCTATTGTCGGAGCACAATTTATTAAGACTGGAATGTATAAACATGTGCTTGTTATTGGTGTAGAAGCAATTACAAAAATGGTGGATGAAAAAGATAGAGATACTTATGTTCTGTTTGGTGATGGTGCTGGCGCAACTATCTTAGGCAATGTAGATAAAGGCGGGCTGCTTTCTTCGGTGCTTTATGCTGATGGAAGTCTTGCAGAACATCTTATCCTTCCTGCCGGAGGTTCTCGTCTGCCACTTAGTCAGGAAGTGTTAGATAAAAGACTTCAATATACACGGATGAACGGCCGAGAAGTATTTAAATTTGCCGTTAGAGAGATTACTAAGGTTTCTCTTAATGCTATCAAAGAAGCAAGTCTTACTGTGGATGACATTAGATGGTTTATTCCTCATCAGGCAAATTTGAGAATCATTGAAGCAGGAATAAAGAGAATTAGAATACCTAAAGAAAGAGCGGTTATTACTATTGATAAGTACGGCAATTCTTCAGCTGCAACGGTTCCAATTGCACTGGATGAGATATATAAAGCAGGTAAAATAAAAACTGGAGATAAACTGCTTATGGTGTCATTTGGAGCTGGAATGACATCGGGTGCGTTTATTGTAGAGTGGTCAAAATGATAAGTTTTGTCTTTTCGGGGCAAGGCTCCCAGTATGTTGGGATGGCGAGTAAAATACCAGTTTCTTCTGTAAAGAAAGAACTATTTACAAAAGCTTCGGATTTTTTGGGATTTGATCTAGAGCATTTATGCAATAATGGACCCATAGAGGAGCTTACCTCAACTGATATTGCTCAGCCTGCTTTGGTGACGGTATCTGCAATATATGATACACTACTTAAGGAAAGAAATATTTTACCAGGAGTTGTAGCAGGACACAGTTTAGGTGAATTCTCTGCACTTTTTTCTGCTGAAGTGCTTTCGTTTGAGGACTCTCTATTTCTTGTGAGAGAAAGAGGGCTTCTTATGAAAAAAGCATCTGAAAAAGCTCCGGGCAAAATGCTTGCTGTAATAGGGCTGCCAGACGAAAAGTTAAAAAAAGTGCTAGAAGAATCATCTGATAAAGGTGTGATTGTGGCAGCAAATTTTAATTCTCCGGGGCAAGTAGTTCTTTCTGGCGCTGACAACGCAATTGAGAAGGCTAAAATTGTAGCAAAAGAGAATGGTGCAAAAATAGTAAAAGTTTTGAATGTTTCAGCACCCTTTCACTCTCCACTAATGGAACCTGTAGTGCCTGAAATGAGTAAATTTATTGATTCTGTGCAATTTAATAAACCTGCTATTCCTGTTGTGCAAAATGCTACAGGAAAAGTCGTGAGCGTAGTGGAGGAGATAAAGGAAAATTTAAAAAAACAGCTTACATCACCAGTTCTTTGGACAGACTCAGTGAATACAATGTCAGAAATGGGTGTGGAAAAATTTATTGAAGTAGGACCCAAGAATGTATTAAAGGGATTAATAAGGAGGACATTGAGTGAGTGTGAAATAGAAACCGTGGAGGTGTTGCTAAATGCTTAATATTGATCTGACAGGATTAGCGGCAGTTGTTACTGGTGGTTCTCGAGGAATAGGTAGAGGTATTACGCTTGCACTTGCAGACTGCGGGGCAGATGTAGCTATTATTTATGCTCATAGTAGCGAAGCTGCACTGGGAGTTAAAGAGGAGGTAAAAAAGAAAGGGAAAAGATGTCTTGCCTTAAAATGTGATGTATCACACGAAGAAGATGTGGTAAGAACACTGGAAAATGTTAATAATGAGTTTGGTCGTATTGATATTCTTGTGAACAATGCAGGCATCAACAGAGATACATTGATGTTGCGAATGACTTCGGAAGACTGGGACAAAGTAATAGAGACGAACCTTAAAGGTACATTTCTTATGACCAAGTATGCCACTAAACACATGATGCAGAATAAATTTGGACGCATTATTAATATTTCTTCTATTGTAGGTATTACAGGAAATGTGGGACAGGCAAACTATGTTGCTTCGAAAGCTGGAATAATAGGTTTAACCAAGACTACCGCAATAGAATATGCATCAAGAAATATTACTGCTAATGCCATTGCCCCCGGTTTTATCGAGACGGATATGACAAAGAAGCTACCGGATCGTGTGAGAGGGGAATTTCTAAAAAGAGTTTTGCGGCGAAGAGTTGGAACACCTGAGGATATTGCAAATGTTGTAGCATTTCTTGTTTCTCCTCTCGCTTCTTATCTAACTGGGATTGTAATTATTGTAGATGGGGGGTTGTCTTTAGGTTAATAATAGATAAATTAATATATCTTGAGTTTTATTTTTTTAGAGAAAAAACTTTTATTCAAGGGTATTGATTTATTTCTAAGTGTTGTTTTTGAAAAAAGAAAATTTGATTATAATATATTTTGCAGATGTAGTTATTTTAATTTAAAAACAAAAGGGAGGTTTTATTGAAATGGATGAAAAAGAAATTAGAGAAAAGGTGAAGGCAATTATTAAGGACAAATTAGGTGTAGATGATGACAAGATTGTTGATGAGGCAAAGTATGTTGATGATTTAGGTGCGGATTCTTTGAGTCTCGTGGACATTGCTATGGCATTTGAAGATGATTTTGGAATGAAGATCCCGGATGAAGACATTGAAAAAATTACGTCGGTCAAAGATACTATTCAATACATCAAGGACCATGTAAAATAGCTATGAGAAAAGTTGTCATAACAGGCTTGGGCATAGTATCTCCTATTGGTATTGGGGTAGATACCTTTTTCAAGGCGCTTCAAAAGGGACAATCTGGTGTTGGTAGGATTTCGCTTTTTGACCCGTCTGATTATTCTGTTCAAATTGCAGCTGAGGTAAAAGATTTTAAGCCTGAACAATATTTTGACGTAAAAGATACAAAAAGGCTTGATAGAGTTCAACAGTTTGCTCTTATTGCTGCAAAAGAAGCTATAGAAAATGCTGGGATTATATTAGAGAAAGAAGATCTCGAAAAAATTGGAGTGTATGTTACTTCTGGTGTAGGTGGGCTGCGCTCCATAGAAGAGCAACAGAATGTGCTTATGGAAAGAGGTCCCAGACGAATAAGCCCATTCCTTATTACTCAATTAATTATTGATGCTATTCCAGCGTACATTGCTATTAAGTATGGTTTTAAGGGTGCGACACTTTCCGCAGTAAGTGCTTGTGCATCATCCACTCAAACAATTGGTGAGGCGCTTCTCGCCATACAGAGAGGAGACCTTGATGTTATAGTTGCCGGAGGTGCTGATGCAGCAATTACACCACTGGGAGTTGCTGCTTTTGCATCAATGAGAGCACTTTCAAAGCGTAATGACGCTCCTGAAAAAGCTTCTCGCCCTTTTGATAAAAATAGAGATGGTTTTATTATGGGTGAAGGCGCAGGGATACTTATTCTTGAATCTTTAGAGCATGCAGAGAAAAGAGGAGCTCATATTTATGCAGAACTTTCAGGGTATGCTACCACAACAGATGCTTACCATATTACAGCGCCTGACCCTGAAGTAAAACAGATCAAACGTGTAATGCGGACTGCTATGCAAAAAGCTGGGATAACAGAGGTGGATTATATTAATGCGCATGGCACATCCACTCCTTTAAATGATAAATATGAAACGAAGGCAATTAAAGAAGTATTTGGCGAAAAGGCATACGATATTTCTGTGACTTCTACAAAATCTATGATAGGCCACTTATTAGGAGCTTCCGGAGTTGCTGAGTGCGTTGCTACTGTACTCTCAATAGAGAATGGAATTATTTTCCCCACGATAAATTATGAAGAAAAAGATCCTGAGTGTGACTTGAATTATGTACCAAATGAAGCAATAAAAAAGGATGTGAATGTTGTTCTTAAAAATTCGCTTGGTTTTGGAGGGCATAACATTTCATTAATTTTCAAAAAATTTAGATAAATAATAAGGCTGGCACTTTCAAGTGCCAGCCTTATTATTTTAGGTCTTTATTATTTTCTAATCTTTTATTGTATCTTCTATGAATGTTATTACATTTTGTTCTTCAACAATAAGTTTTTCTCCTGTTTCTCTCTTTTTTATTTCTATTTTGCTGTTCTGTTTAAACGTTCTTCCAACGATAACTTGAAATGGCATACCTATAAGGTCTGCATCATTGAATTTTACTCCAGCACTTACATTATCTCTGTCATCTATGATTGTTTCTATATTCTTCTCTTTAAATAGTTTGTATAGCTTTTCTGCTTCATTTTTTATTTTACTGTCTGACATATTGAGTGGTATTATTTCTACTGTGAATGGAGCAACAGATACCGGCCATTTTATCCCGTATTTATCATTGTATTCCTCTATAATTGCAGCAAGAGTTCTTCCTACCCCTATACCATAGCAACCCATGACAAAGTGTTTTTCTTTTCCGTCACTGTCTAAAAATTTTGCATCCATCTTTTCTGAATATTTTGTTCCGAGTTTGAATGTGTGCCCCACTTCAACTCCTTCGTGTACTGTTAGTGGCGTGCCACATTTTGGACAGAGATCTCCTTCTTTAACCTTTCTTATGTCTGCTACATTTTCTTTTGGAAAATCTCTTCCAGTATTAACATTTTTAAAATGAAAACCATCTTTATTTGCTCCTGTAGTAAAGTTTTTCATTGCACTTACTCGTCTATCTATTACGATTTTCAGTTTTGTTTTAACAGGTCCTATTGAACCT
>Ga0164313_10001974_pt1 | contig 18398 bp, 15 predicted proteins | sample GuaBasSedimGuay4_FD_113735 | JGI IMG/M metagenome (GOLD analysis project Ga0164313, IMG submission 113735) | Subseafloor sediment microbial communities from Guaymas Basin, Gulf of California, Mexico - Guay4, Core 4569-4, 0-3 cm | ecosystem: Environmental > Aquatic > Marine > Hydrothermal vents...
AGAAGGTGGTCGATGACAACCACATCCTCACCGACGAGATCATGCCGGCCCTCACCGATGAACCCTACGAGATCCTCAGAGTCCATCCTGCCGATCGTGCAATATGGCCGATCAGGATTGAGTCCCTGGGAGGCTGGCTTGTCTACGGCACGGTGAACATGGATCAGCCGATTGACGAGAGGCTCATTTCGGGCCCGTTCTACTCCAACATCAGTCGCACGAATCTTGGCGCATGGTATGAGGCGGAGACTGAGGCGCCGGAACGGGAGCCTATCGAAGTCACGTCGATTTCGGCAGGCGGGGAGCTCCGGTATGATTTCTTCGATGACGTCAAGGAAACGTTCTGGCCGATCTGCGTTACCGGCAAGGAAGGTGCGGCCTTCTCTCGAAACGTGTTTGGTAGTGAAGGTCTCTACGGAATCCCGCTCCCATCTAACAAGGATATATCTTTTACAAAAGCCTATGATGCTGGCCTGCTCTCAACGAGTAAACATATTTTAACGCTTCAGGGTGAACACATTAGGTCCGATGGAAAATACAGAATCCCTCCTCCACTAACAGAGGGTGGGTCGTTTGAAACCTACAATCACAATTGGGCGTCGAATTATCTTGAAAAGGACTCACCGCTTGGTGAAGTGGCCCTATATTCTATGGTGCCTAGAACCGCGGCCCCTAGTACCTGGCTTTACTGTGGAGCGGGTGGGCTTGTTGGGGACGAAAATGGCACGATCTACACAACCAATACACTCGTTACCCTGCGGAGTATGGCCGTTGCACAGAAGGTCGAAGGCGGGACTCACTACTACGTTGTCGTTGGTGACGCGGAGGGCGGCGACGGCGTTATTCTCACCTTCACAAATCCAACCTCGATCACCAAGAGAACAAGCAACACAACCGAGTCGCTGGCTTCGGTTTCGTACAGTCCATATCACGACTTATGGGTTGCTGTTGGAACCGGCGGGGCCTGCGTGACATCAGACAATAATGGGATCGACTGGGTGCCTTGTGACATCCTCGACCCCGCCATTACGGTTGATCTCCACGCTGTTGCATGGGACGACGAGGGCCGGTGTTGCTGCGCTGTTGGCGATTCGTATGTAGAAGAGGTAGACGGAGTAGACTACACCAAAACAAGAGCCTACTTCTCGCTCGACGGCATCACCTGGGAATACAAATATACGTGGCACGGCGCCGGCGGGTTTGTTGACCTCTCCTACAACGCGATGGATGGATGCTTCTACGCCCTGATGGATAACGGGAAGGTTTGGAAGATTAGGCGGCGCGTTAGGATCGAGGCCGGCGCCACGAGCTATGCAGATTTTGGGGATTTGTCAGATTTCATTTGCGATGCTCAACATGACGGTAGCCAATTTATTGCCGTTGGGAACAGGGTGTGGACTTCTCCAGATGCGGCGACTGGCAACTGGACGGAGAGGCAAATCGGAGGCAATCCGCCGGCCAGCACCCTGACCTCAGTAGCGTTTGAGCCCAAGGACGGGAACAGCATCGTTGCCGTTGGTCTTGGTGGCATCATTTGGCATTCTGCTGATAGCGGCGTCACCTGGACTACCCCATCGAGCGGCGTCACGGTTGATCTCATTGCCGTTATCAACGACGGGGATGGAGTTACCAAGAGGGAATACCTGGCTATTGGCAAAGAGGGAACGGTTCTCAAGTCTGCATCGGACGGACTCACTTGGAGCCCGATGACATTCCCAACAACCTCAACCCTTTGGGCGATTGGTACTAGCAGCAATCTTGGCGATGAATACGATATTACCATTTCTGCCCAAAGCGCGAAAATCTACTACACCGGCTCCAGCGGAGGCGCCGGAGGCTTCAACGCATGGGCGGAATGGGACACCAAACCAGCAAACGCATTTCTCCAGGACTTTCCTCCTGACCAGCTCCGGCCGTATACACCGCCAATCTTTGCCTCTATCGCGGGCTCCAAATACAAGGCTCATTCCTTCGGGGCATCGAGAAACACCGACTGGCTCATTACTTATGTGGAATACGGACCTTCTGATAATCACCTTGGGGTTTCCACCAGGCGGTCGTTTGATGGTGAATTCGACGCTTCCGGGTACTGGAAACATGGTGCGAACTCAATAGCAGTTGTTGATGCTGATACGGTTCATCCAACTTATGTTTGTAGGATCATATATGCCAGCAGCCCTTATTCGGCTAACAAAAGGACCGGGTTCATAACCTCGACTGATGGTGGACGAACATGGTCAACGAATGTTAATTCTTATGATTGGGAGGACCCGCAGTTTTTGACGCCTGCCCCGACCGGATCCGGTTATTATTTTGGTCACTATGTAACCGGCCCCTATGAGTCCAACTTCCTGCCAATTTGTTCTGATGGAACGGATTTCTTTGCGTTTGTGGGCACAAATCAGCACGGGCTGAAGAACATGGTTTGGAAGCTAGGCGCCTACGAGATCGACGTATATGTTGAGGAGGTGACAGAGTGAGCTTCCTAGATGCCGCTCTCACCAGTCCTGATTTAGAGGCGATTGCCTGGGATGAGGTCATCAGCCCTGCGGTGGCCGTCATCGTTGGAGACGTTGGAACGATCCTCTACTCGACCGGGCAAGAGCTGGAAGAGGGATTCCAGGTCTACACCTTCGAGATGGCGAGCGGCGGCGGATACCTAAAGTTCCTGGATGTCGCCCGCAGCCCGGATATGTTCATGGCCTGTTGCGCCGGAGGGGTCTTTGCCTCATCCGTAGATGGCGTCTCGTGGGATTTCCGCGAAGGGGCTATTTATGTTGGGGATGTCTGGACCGAACATCACTACGGGATAGCCTATGCCGCCTCTGAAATATGGTGTGCTGTTTGTGTGAATGGCACCACCAGAACCACAGACAACGGCTTAACTTGGTCGTTCAGCGCAGCCGGGGGTGGTCGTGCCATTCACAATCACAGCGGCACGCTGATGGCCGTGGGAGGCTCTCCTGCCAATGTCTATGTCTCCACCGACGATGGGGCGTCATGGGATGGCAAAAGCGCCTCCGCAAGCGGAACCCTCCGAGATGTTGTTTATGGCCCAGGCGGGTTCTACATCGTCGGGGACGATTCCACAATTCTCTTCACGGATGACGATGGGGATTCCTACTCGGTACGGACCTCCCCGACAGTCTCCGACTACCAGAGCATCACCTACAGCGGCGGTCTCCTGGTGGCAGTCGGCAGCGATGCCCAAACCATAACCTCAACTGACGGTGTGACCTGGCTCGCGCAGCAAACCGGCATCGACGATGCGGTGTTCACCGACATTGGCTACGGGGATGATCGCTTCGTGACCTTGGGGAACGACTTCCTCATCGGCTACTCAGTGACCGGGGCCGGCCGTCCAGCATTCAACCCATTCCAGCCGATCTCTGACAGGTACAGGGCCCAATGCTTTGCCCAGTTTGGCGCCTACATGGTCTACGGGGGGTGCATGTGGTTCGAGGGCGACGAGGATGCGGAAGGGAACATCACGAATGGCCTCTGGAACCCCTACCCGCGCCGGATAATGAACGCAGCTCCGGGCAGCATCGACGACTTCGAGAGTGTTGGATGGTTCTTCGTCGATCTCCCAGGCACCGGCTCCCTGCTCGACATGACCTCGATTAATAGCGGCATCCTGATTGCCGAGACAGACCAGCTTACCCTCCTCACCGACGCCGGTTCGACTCAGGCGCCTTGGATGTACCACGACGACTACGGCGAGGGCATCAAGCCGGTCTCGAACCTGGCCTCGTTCAATGGGGTGGGCTACGTGGTCTCTGACGATGGCCTGATCTACACCGCCATGTCGGTTGGGGTTTCACGCCTCGAGAGCCTGTTCGATTTGAGCCAGTTCGAGGACTGGGACGCTTCGGCTGAGTCGGTATGGCTCCAATTCGACCCAACCTACCAAGTTCTGTTCATCTTCCGGCAGAAGTCTCCCTGGACCGTGTGGCTCGTCAACGACTCCACCGGGGGCATCACGGAGCTCGTGCTGCCGGAAGTGGAGATCGACGGTGAGGCGTATGAGCCACGGTCGGCCTTCATCATCGACGGCCTCCACGACGGGATCCATGCCGGGTACGCGAGGGTCTCCGGCGCCGCGGCCGAGCTCGTGACAGTGAACCTCGACCTGGCCGGCGCGATCACCGGCAAGGATGAACCGTCCTCTGGAGAGGTCATCCACTACCGCGGGGACCTTCAAACCGGCTCATTCCGCCTCCAGACGCTAGGCATCCGGGGCGACATGAACGAGGTTATGGTGCGGACCTGGGCGGATCCTGACTCCACCGTGAGGCCGGATATTGCCGTCCGCATCAGAGAAGAGTCCGATGACGACTGGCAGACTGACACCGATCAGGTGGGGTCCGTTTCGGTTGGCACCTCGAGCGTGACGGGGACCGAGACCGCCTGGAGCCGCTACATTGCCCTCGGGCCACAAACCGGAGGGGCCACTTTTGATCTTCCCTGGCTCGTTGACCAGTGCGATTTCTACGTCGAGGACATCTCCCAAGTCCGTACCCCGCTTGACTACACCAAGACCGGCGACAGCCAAATCGAGATCGATGATGACCTGGATGATACCGAAAAGATTTACGTTAACCCCGGCCCGGTGCGCCCATTCGTGCGCGGAAGGGTCGGAGACTATATCTTTACTGAGTATGGAGCGCATCGAATCACCGTCGTCAACACCTCCTTTGATGTGGAACTCGACTGGTATCCGCCACAGGTGGCCGCCGGGACCTACGTTCCTGCCCAGGCCATGCCGGAAGGCGGCGAGTGGGGCGACGGGAAGCTCATCTTCGGACTCGGTAGGGGATTCGACCAAATTATGCTTCAAGTGCTTATAATTCCACATGGTACGGTAGATGCGACCGGAGCGAAGATTACGGGTCTCGAATTGGGCTATCTGCCCACAGGGAAAGAAATGAAGAAAGACAGCGGAGGTTGATATGCCAATCGAAAATCCCCCGGTGTGGCTCGGAGCGTACACGCAAAATCGGCAAAGGCTGGAACGCGAGAAGAAGGAAATGCGGGGTGACTGGAGCGAGGGCGACTGGCAACGGGCCGTCCGTGACGCTCTCAAACCACAGTCGCGCCACGGCACCAGCCCTGGGGAGTGGGAGTATCTCGTAAAGGGGGACTGGATCAACCAGCAAACCTACGATGACCCCGCGTGGCGCCAGAACGTCTATGCCCCCTGGCAACAGGAGGTCCAGGATCATTGGGCGAAGAAGCGCGAGGAAACCGAGAAGTGGCGACAGAGCAACAGGGGGCTTCACCCCGAAACATACAAGCCCAAACAGCGGGGCTTCAGGCGCGGACCGACAATGGGGAATCGCAGCTCCGGCGGCGGAGGGGGCGGCTTCGACCCCGCGATACTCGATGCGCTGATGTCTGGAGGCTAAAATGCCTGTTGGCATGACCCCCGAGATGGAAAACATGATGTCCATGCTGGATGCCATCAAGAGCGCAGGGGCTCAAGAAAAGCTCGTGAAGGCCGGCATGGACCCGGCGCGAGCGCGGGAGCAGCTCCAGACCGCCGAACGAGAGCTTCTCGGCCAGATGAGGTCCCTTTCGGAATTCACCATCCAGCGTGATCCATTCGCGGAGGGGTTTACCGGCTACATCGGCAACCCACCGGCTGAAAAGGCCCCCTGGAGCACCAGTGAGTACGACATGCCTGGGAACTATGAGCGCCGGCAGAAGATGGCGAACTCGATGGCGAATGATGCCAGGCTTGGGATGGAGCTCGGCTACACCCGCAAGAGACGAGAGGATGAGCCGGAGGGCACCTACGCCCTCTCGAAGTATCCTGGCGTCGAACAGCACATCAATTTTGTGGAGCAAGGCTTCGGGTCGTGGGGGCCCGCCTCAAACTTTATGAACTCCCAGGAGCTACAGGCACTTCGGGAAAAGGCGAAAGAATGGGCGGAGTATCAGCGAGGGCTGCTCGGCCTGCCTCAAAGAGTCGATAGAAAAGAATTCATGGCTGGCAATCGCGCCAAGCGCGGCATGAGTGGCCGTGAACGCATGCGGTACATGGGTGGGAGATAGAAAATGCCTTACGACACACCATACGCGCAGGATCCGAATAGATACCGGGGCGGGACCGGGGGACGCTTTGGGCCCGGAATGTCCAACCCGTCCTACGGCGGAACCGGGCCCGGAACCGGAACCTACCTCCGGCCGTCAGGGGGACGCTCAACCCCAAACAGCGCATCCCCTGCCCAGGGCGCTTTGAACATCGGGTATGGGACCGGGGCGGGGAATGGTTGGGTCAAGCCCATGGCTCCAACTGGCAAAACCCACACGCCGCAGGGGGCCCATGTGAACAACACCCCCGGCTGGCTGATGAAGGCCCGTAGAGACGCCGAGGCCGGTACGTTGCCAGGTATCCCAGACATGCGGGACATCCCTGGGTGGGAAGACTGGGAAGGCGGCTCATGGGGCGGCGTGGGCAACACGGGCGCCAATGTCGATACGCGGGCGGTGGTAGCGGCTACTGGAGCCTACCTGGACGAGCGTATGGGCGGCGAGATGGCTGATGCAGCCCGGAAGTTTGGTGGCCTGGGGATGCTGTCATCCGGCGGCGGGCTCGGCGGTGGCTACATGGGCACCCTGGGAGAGTCTGAGCGTGGTCGTGACCGTGACTTCGCGGCTCTCCAACACCAGTACGATTTCCAAGCTGCACAGGCCGACGCCGATCGCAGGATGAAGGCCGCGGAGCTTGAGCTGCGTGCCTTCGAGGATTCTGAGCGTCGGCGGTACGGAGCGTGGGGCGCCAAACAGGAACACGGATGGGGCGGGTTCGATGCCGGCACCGACTACGACAGATACCGATACGATCAAGAGATGGATCAAGAGTCCATCAATGCCGCCAACCGCAACAAACTGATGATGCTCTACGCTCGGTGAGGGGGAAGCTATGATTGACCCACAAATGCTCGACATCCTCATGCGCGGTTACGAGACTGGGGGCTATGGTCCTCCGCCAATGCCTCCAAATGTCCCCGGCGGACCGCGAGAGCTCGATATGTCCGGCCTGGGCCCGGACCCGTCAGAGGAGCCGCGGGGCAGCACTCTCCAGGACCTCTACGACTTCCTGATGACCCCGCGCCATCGTCGTGAGCGGTCGATCTCCCCAGGTGGCAGATTCACTCACTACGGCCCCTCGAGGCGTGCGGGCGTCTCCGGTGAGGACCAGGCCGCGGCGAAGCTCATCATGCAACAGATGAAAGAGGACGAGGAACACAAGATCGCTATGGATCGGCTCAAGAAGTCTGACACGCTGATGACAGGACGCGGGATAGAGGCCGGTGGCACCATGTCGGTTCCCGGCAAAGATCCCATGATGATCGCTCCGAAACCAGCGATGACTTCCGCAGACCGAATGACGGCCCAGGCCGGCGGTATCCCAACAGATCCGATTCTCGAACAGTCCGTTCGTGCCAGCGCCAGGGGCAACATGACGGCAACAGGAAAGGCGCAATGGGATAAATTTGCGATGGGGCAAGAAGAGAAGGCGAGTACTCTTGCTGCAAAAGTAATGACTGAGGTTGTCCAGTTTTGGCCGGAACTGGAGACAGAATTTAAGGGCAACAACTGGGACGCTATCGTTCAAAAATTTATAGACAGTGAGGTGTCTGATCTTGCTAAGACGAGGCTTGGGCCTCACATAACCCAATATCTTGAGTATCTTGCCCGTGCCAGAGAGGGCCGACTTAAAGGGCAGGCTTTTGATATATTTACTGGATCTGAAATCCAAGATGCGAATGAGTACGCCGTGGGTGGAGACGGACAGATTAATCCGGCCAGGCGCCAATGACCCTCCGGCTCCGATTCCCCGGCGGAGAGGTCGTAGCCTTCCCGGATGGCACCTCTAGGCTGTACATCGAAAACCTGCTGAATGACTACGAAAAATTCGGCGGGTTCGAGGCCATGAACCAGAGGACCCGCCTCCACAACCTCCGCGACGACCCTGAGTTTCTCGCCCTGCCGAGGATCGAGCGACAGAGGCGCTTCAATGAGGAAGCCAGGAGCACCGGCGCCTACTGGGATCAGATTGCTCCCCCCGAGCGCCGCACTCTCCGTGAGCTGATTACTGGGGACGACGAGGCAAACGAGCAGGAGACGGAGAGCCATTGGGATTCGCCGTTTGTTAGGAGTGGCACCGACATTTGGGATGCGCTGGAGAAGGTCGGCGTTATCGCCGGGGTAGCGTCAAACCTCCCGACACAGAAGGCCGCTACCACGGTAGCTGAGTACGGCCGGGCCCTCGAGCGATCGAATTCGAAGACCGCTGCGTTCTTTACCAGGGCGGCGGGCATCGCTATAGAGAACGGCGCCGGGTTCCTGGCAAACTCTCCAACTGTGGCTGGCGCGACCGGAATCGGCTACACAAATCCACTCTTCCAAACCAAGACCGGCGGCTACCTCGCAAATAAAGGCACCGAGGTTGGGGATGCGGCCCGTGAGATGGCTACGGATCTCTCTGTGGGCTCCGAGCTCATGGCTCCGCCCCCGAGGGTCGGTGAGTTTGGCGATGTCCACGGGTGGGACGACTTCACCATGTACGTCGCACAGGCCCTCGGGACACAGACCCCGATCATGGGCTCGATCGTCGGGGCTGGCCTGCTGCCTGGCGGTATCGCTGGAGCCGCTGCCCTGGCTGGCGTCGGTGGCGCCGGCACAGCTGCGGTAGCTGGTGGGATAGGTACGGGGCTTGTCTTTGCTGCCGGCGCTGGCCTGGAAACCGGCTCTATCTCTGAGGACCTGGCCCGTGCCGGATTCGAGGGCCCGGAAGCGGACATCATTGCGGCCACCTACGGCGTAATGGCCGGCGCACTCGAGGCCATGCCTATCGCTAACCTCCTCAAGAGGGTGCCTATCGTCCGCGACACGTTCAAGAAGGCGCTCGTTGCGCGTGTAATGTCCGGTGGCCGCCAGGCGCTCGAGGAGGCCGGAACCGAGGGGATCCAAACACTCGTTGAGCAAACCGCGGTCGACATAGCCCATGCAGAGAAGGGCGAGCTCGAGAAGGTAAGCTGGCTGACTCCAGAGGGCATAGAGCAAAACATCTCCCAGGTGATTGAGTCGATGATTCAAGGGGCCCTCATTGGTGGGATCATGGGCGGCGCCGGCCCCGGCAACATCCAACAGGCCGAGGGAGTCCCCGGCGATCAACCCCTTGCCGTACCTGAATTCGAGCCAATGCCGCCGATAGAACAAGGCGTAGCACCGATTGAGGGTCCATCCGGTCCTGCGGCACCTGTTGGCGAAGATCTCCTCCCGCCGGCAGGGGGGCCGGAAGGACCCACCATTCCTCCAGAGGTCCGCAACAACGCCCGCTGGAATGCCGCCCCTCTGTGGCTCGAGGGCAACGACCGCCTCGCATGGGCCCAGGGCCAGGAGATCGACCTTGAGCGGATTATCGAGGGCCGCGCCGATGTGACACTCGAGGATGCGATCGTGCAGCTCGAGCAAGCGGCAGAAGAGGCCGAAACCTTCCTCTCTGGTGGCATGGAACAGCCAGACCAGGAGGATTTGAGTGTCTTGCCGGAGGACGAGGCCGCCGTAGAGCCTGGAATGGTGCCCATCGAGGAGCCTGGGCCGCTCCCTGCCGCTCCAGAGGGCGCCGTGCCCGCTACTGAGGCCCAACCTTCCGCGCCGTTAGAGGGCCTTGTGGCGCCCGGGGGGATAGAACAGCCGGTACAGCCCACACAGGCCGACCTCGACGAGATTGGGGCTCCGGTGCCGGTGGGTGAAGAGGCAGAGATTGACCGTATCGCTGCGAAGGAGGAAGAAGGACAAGCCGGGATAGAACCGGCAGGAGCGGTCCCGGCACCCATTGCCCCCGTTACGGGTGAAGCCGCCCCTGCTATTACCTTCAAGCCCAAACAGGCATCACGCATCCAGCAAACCAAAAACACCTCAGAGTACCCCAAGGCCGTAGCTGCCGTACTCACCCAAAATGAAGGTAAATTACTGACAGGGGACGAGGTACAGGAGAAGCTCATGGAGATGACCGGCTTTGGTAAGGCCGGCATCAGAATAGCCAGGGTCAATGATGCGATCGAGGAGTTTGTGAAGCTCGGTGTCGTCGAGAAGGTCGATGGCGCCTACCGCGTCCTGCCTGGACGAATCGACCCGGACGGCTTTGCGATCAACGAGGCCGGGATGCGTTACGGCATCGAAGTGGCCCGAGCGCAGGCAGAGTACGCGAACGAGAACATCGAGGCCGAACGAGAGGAGCATGAGAGGCAATACGAATTCTTAAAAGAGATGAAGGGTCTGGTTCAAGTCTACGAGCGACACCCGAAAACCGGCAAGTGGTTTGTGCCGGATGAGAACAGGGATATTCTTCCATACTTCCGTGCCCCGAAACCCACAGCCGCGCCTGTGTCTGGAACAAAGGCTCGAGCGAAGAGTGTCGAGGTCCACACAGATCAGGTTCGAGAATCAGCGATCGAACGTGGCCTTCTCACTGATCTGTCCACCGTCGATGATGCGGTTGCTCTCCTCAGCAAGACCGGCAAGGGCAACATGGGGCTTGGGCCGAAGCCTCAAATGGCCCGCCCAAAAGACTTCAGGCAGGAGTCCCTAGAAAAACCAACCGAAACCAAGCTCCCAACCGTCCAGGACATCCGACGCACCTTCAGGGGGTGGGGCGTCAGACAAACCAAGCCCGGCCGCTTCCAGGTAACACGTAAGGGCCAACCCGTCCTCCAGGTCAACTTCACCGCGCCGAAGGTCCACAGCGAGGCAAGCATTCAGCGAATGGCGAAAGCCTACAAGATGGATCCTGATGAGGTCAGGGCCCGCCTCGCCGCCGGCACCGCTGTAGTCAAGGGCAGCTACACCTTCTACGAGGCTACCGGGGCCCACATAATCAGCCTCGTGGCGCCTCACGCGACTCCAGACACCCTCTACCACGAGTCCTTCCACTTCGCCTTCCACAACGTTCTGGAGGAGAAGCAGCGCCAGGCCATCCTCAAGGAGTACGGGACCGAGGAGAAAGCAGCTAAAGCCTACCAACAGCTTGCGGAGAAGCATTTCGAGGGCGAGAAGAAGCTGACCGTGGCCGAGCGTGCCTTGAAAGCCATCTACGATTTCGCCCGTGCATTCTCGGAGTCGTTGGGCATCACCCCCGAGACCGCTGCCGGCGTTATGAAGAAGATCGCGACCGGCGACGTCTACGAGCTCCAGAAGGGCAAAAAGTACACAGTCACAGGCGACCAGGGCGCCACCGCGCTCTACTCCATCGAGAATGCCATCCTGAGTGCCGAGGAAGCACAGAAAGAGGCCGAAAAAGCGGCGAAGCTGGCAGAGAATGAGCTGACTGATGCGCTCAAACAGGCCAAGAAGAACCCGCCAGGATTCGGCAAGGTGCCAAAGGTCATCGCTGATGAGTTGAGCCCCGTCGAGAGGATTGCTGATCCCGACACCTTCTACTCCCTCGAGATCGCGGACGATACCGAGCATCCTGCGGCCATGCTCCCGGATGAGACCCTGACGGAACATATCCGAGAGCGAGGCAAGCGGTTCCTGTTTCAGAAGATTGCCCCCATCGTCCATGTCCAGGAGAAGCTCACTGAGTTTGGCGAACAGCTCAATGAGGCGATGGATGGCTTCCTGAAGGCTCAAAACTTCTCGGCTCGTTCTGGCGCCCTCCTCGACTGGTTGGAGAACAACCTGTTTGTCCCGTTCACGGATCAGCTCGCGGCCGAAGGGGTTAGCTTCTCAGACTTCGATCTCTTCCGCATGGCGGCACACGCCCTCGAGCGCAACCCCAAGATTTTCGCCGGCCACGTCACCATCCCCAAACAGATCCTTCAGAAGAAGATCGACGCCCTCGAGGACAAGGGGCTTTCCGAGGGAATGAAGGTTCGGGCCCTGGATCGTGGCAATATCGGCACCATCAAGGTCATCGACAAAGAGGCCAAGATTGCCGACGTCTACTTCCACAACCCGGAGACCGGGCTGAGAGCGACCGTCTCCATGCCCCTCGATCAACTCAAGAACGAGGCGCTCGCTACTGCCGAGGAGAAGGTGGCGGCGATCGACAAGATGGTTGCCGACGACAATGTGCCGCACTCCGGCATCGAGGACGATCACGCGAAAGAGATCCTCAACGAGATGCGTGACCTCACCGGGTCCGTAACGTTTGATGGTGAGGCGGGGCCCAACACCACCTACGGCGGATCTATGGGCCGGATCAGCAAGCGGTTCTCCAAGATCGTCCGGTGGAAGGAAAACACCCTCTTCAAAGCCGGCCTCCTCTCGAAAGAGGAGCTCAAGAAGTGGCGGGACTACAAGCACTACTCGCCCATGCGCGGCAAGGACCCCGACATCCTGGACGTTATCGCTGGTGGGCGTCGACTGCCTATTGAGGCGATCGAGATGTACGGCGGGAAGATGTGGCACCGGGCCCTGGCACGTACCGCTCGGTCATTCGGCCTCGACAAAGAGGTAACGAAGCGCCTGGGTACAGGCAGGGGCTACAACCCAGGACGCCGGCCAGCCGCGCACAGGGCCCTGGGCCGTAGGAGCTTCCCGCAGCACTCCGCAACCCTGGAGCTCATCACTGACACAATGGAAGCGGCTGTGCGCGGCGAGAAGAACCGTGTAGCAAAGGCCGTATGGAATTTCGCCCAAAGGTTTAAGAACGCGACAGATGCCAAGGGTGAGAAGCTGTTCGAGATCAACCGCCCCTCTAAGCGTATGATCTACGACGAGAAAACCGGCGCCATCAAAGAGGTTGCGGACGGGCTTTCCGTTACCAAGGACAACGTGTACAACGTCTGGATCGACGGCAAGCTCTACTACATCCGGCACATCAGCCCCGAGATGGCCCCGTTTGTCTCCGCGCTCAACAATATCGGTCCGGCAAACATCCCCGCCTTCCTCCGCGGCTTCACCTTCGTCAACCGCGAGATGTCCAAGCTGTTCACTAGCCGCAACCCGGCATTTGCTATCCCCAACGCTTTCCGCGATGCCATCACCGCAGGGATCAAGCTGGCCGGCGAGAAGCAGTTCGAGGGATTCGGCCTCAAGACGATGACGAAGTGGGGGTCATCGTGGGCGATCCTGAAAGAGTATGCCCGGCGGGAGAGCAGGGACACGCTCGACAAGATGGATCAGGAGAAACGGAGTCGGGTGGAGGCGTTCAAGCTGGCCGGCGGCGAAACCTCCTTCTGGATCATCCCCGACCTCGAGCGCCAGATGAAGATGCTACAGAAGAATCTCACCAAGGCGAAGAAGGCCGGCAAAGAGGCCACGGCCCTTGTCGTCGTGAAGCAAATCATCCCCTTCATCGAGGACTACAACGGCGCCATCGAGAACACCATGCGCTTCTCGGTCTACGAGCGGGCCCTTGAAATGAACATCTCCAAGGACAAGGCCGCTCGCCTCGCCAGGAACATCACCGTAGACTTCACCCAACAAGGCACCGTGGCGAAGGCCCTGACGCCCTTCTACATCTTCGCCAATGCGTCTCTCCAGGGCTCCAAGATGGTCTACGACTCCGTGACCAAGAACCCCAAGGCCCGTGCGATCGTCGGCTCGATGGTCCCAATGGCTATGACTTGGGCCTTTGCCGCACGGATCGCTGGTGGCGATGACCCGGAAGATGGGATTCCCTACTACGACAAAATTTCGGCCTACGAAAAATCCAGGAACATAATTATTATGATCCCTGGTACCAAAGGCAAACGAGCCAAAATCCCGCTGCCGTGGGGCTTCAATGTGGCCTGGATGCTAGGCTCCACAATGGCCGATGTCATCGTCGGGGCTGTGCCGCCGGCAGATGCCGCTGCCAGAATCGTTGCTTCCGGCATGGGCGCCTTCAACCCCATCGGAGACAACGATCTCTCTACTCTGTTGGGCTGGCAGCAAATGGTGGTGCCCTCCTGGTATGACCCAATCAACGACGTTGCCAGCAACAAGACGTTTTGGGGCGGGCCCATCAGACCAGAGAAGCGGTTCTACAAGAAGTCTGAACAGTACGGGGAAGAGGCGCCCAACTACAACAACACCTTCTCGTCAGTATCCAAGCCCTCGCAGGATTTTACAAAGTTCCTCTACAAGCACACCAGCATCGACGTCAACCCCGAGAACATCGACTACCTGGCCGCCGGCTACTTCGGGGGCCTGGGCGACCTCATCAACCGCAGCATCAGCCTTGCAATGTCCCTCCCGAAACGCCGCGCCATGCCTGCTGCCCATGAAATGCCCATCGTAAAATCATTCTATGGCGATGAGGGAACCTTCTTCGCCCCGCAGATGTACCGGGCGAACATGGCGGATCACTACCTTCGGTGGGAAACCTACAAGGACCTCGAGAAAACCAACAAGTCGGCTGCGGCAGAGTTCTACCGCCGGCACGTCGAAACCCTACGGTTTCACAAGATGGTGCAGGCTACAGAGAAGAGGGTGAGGCTCCTGAAAGATCAGGATGTGAAGATCAACGACTCGCGTATGCAGAAACTCTTCAAACAGTTCAATCGGAGATATAACACCCTGGAGAAAAAGACCTTGCGTAGACGGATCAAGGAACGCTAGTATCAACCCACGCGCTCGCCCAGTTGGAGCTCTGTGAGCCCTCGCAGAATAACTCCAACTGGGTTCTTTTCTTTTCCAATCACCATCGCCATAGAGCTTTTCTTTCCGCTATAGCGGCGACAGTTTAACGAGAGATTATGGCGAGAGTGTGGCTGGAATGAGGCAATTTCCTCTGAATGTGGCAAGATTGTGGCAGAAATAAGGCGAATTGTGGCAGAAATGTGGCAGGTTTGAGAACGAGGTCATCAAATCACACCGAAAATCACCAAAGGCGAACCGTAAGTCTACCCCGCATCGGGTATACTCTTACGAGACCTCTGCCGGTCTCAACTAGCTACCACGGCAACCCGTCGTGATCCTCGGGTCTGCGGCCAAGGGCCTCGAAGCAGGCTTCACCGAGCTCATGGAGGCGCTCTTTCGTTATGAGCGAATAGGACACGACCCCATCAATGGCGAAGATCTCTGCCAGCTTGACGGCTTTCTCGAGTCCCTCAACGTACTCCCATGACGCTGATGAAAACAACCTCCGGTGTCCGTCGCAGATCACATTGTCCTGAACGTTGGTCGGGAAAAGGTCTCCGTGGCACTTCCCAACCTCCGCGTAGACGCACTTCTTACTCATGCCCCGCCCTCAACCTCTCGAGCTCCGCCTGAGCTTCCTTCTGAGCCTCAATCACTACCTGCCTGGCCGCATTGTGAGCGGCACGCTGGTCGATCGACGTCTCCACCTCCTCGAGTAGCACCAGGAAGTCGTGCGTCAACGTCTGGACGAGCACCGATCCATCGAGGGCAACCGCCTCACGGGTGAGCCCAGGCGTCTGTAGTTCGGCCCATAGATCCTCACGGGATATCCCCGATAGCTCTGCCGGTGGTACGGGGACAAGAATGCCTGTATAGGCAATTCGCACCTCACCGTCGGCGGTGGGCTTGGTCGAAGAACATCCAATACAAATTGCGATGCCGCAGATGGCTCCCACGACAGCGGACCTCGCTGGAAGGCTCGAGACTTTCATGGGTCTCTCCCGACCACCATAGCCGTCTCTAGCACCCTCCACGCTGCCGCTGCCGCCAGGTCACAGTTCCCCGTAGGAACAGCCAGGGGCACCGTGGCGGCTGCCGTGCGGTAGATTATGCGTGGTTGTGTGGTTTTCTCGAGCTCTGTGCGGTAGGCAAGCTCGAAATTGAGTGCCGCGGTCTGCCATGTCAACTCCGCTTCCTTGGCGGAGTCGAGTGACCCCATGCACGTCTCGGTGTTCGTGTTGGCCTTCTCGAGCTCCCCCTCGAGCCGGTCGACCTCCACCAGCGCACGCTCGAGCCGTTGCCCATAATTCATGAGGAACATCGCGCCGGCCATGACTGCCAGGGCCAGGCCGACGATGCCGATGAGTTTCCACGGTAATGCTTGTAGCCAGATCATTTCTTGCCTCCTTTGGGTTTCTTCTTCGGCTTCGCTTTCTTCTTCTTTCCACACGGCATCTTGCGCCTCCTTTTTTGTCGGTGTCTAAATTATGTATGACCCTCTAGGCGGCGGACCGAATAACGCATCGTTTGGCTGAATCCCGCAATCGACACTTGAGCCCCTATTCAACCGTGGCTAGAATTGGTAGGAACTGGCTGCGTAAGGGTATTGCGTATCTTCAAATCCGTGATACCATCAGGTAACAGCCGTCGAGATGAATCCCATAGTGCGATGTCCTCAGAAGAAGGGCGAGATGTGTTGATCCGATGGACCGCGACAGCCTCAAGGACCTTAGATAGCGTGTCCCTTGTTCGTTCATGGTCCTCAATCAAACGGAGCGCACATTCTCGTGCCAGATCAGTCATCCTCAGCCTCCCCTCTGATAATTATGTCAACCCCGGCTCGAGGACCCCATCCCTTCGTGGCAATGATGTTGTCCACCTGGCTATCGTCGTGGTACAGCACGCCGGTAAGGGAATCGAGGACGGCGCGGATCAGCTTGTCGATGTCGGGCTTCTTCCCGTGCCTGGGTGGGGCTGACGGTTTCATTTCGTGGCTATACTTGCCGGTCCGGTAGTGGTTCTTTGGGCGCTCAAACTGGAATACGAGACTGACCCCCACGGGCCCATCCATCATCTCTACCTCGTCCCGAAGCATGGCGTTATGGGCGAACACAGACACGACGCCTCTCCAGGTCTCGAGGTTCTCATTCTTCGCCGGGATAGACTTCCCTGTGGTCCTCGACCGTATCCACTTCGCACTACCCTGGGGCCGCGGCGTCCCTGGCACGAAGAAATCGAAGATACGGACTCTCATTACTCCTCCGCCGGCAACCGAATCGTCACGCCGCGGTTCGATTCTGCATAGACCCCTGGCATGTTCATGGCGTCCTTCTGCATCCTCGCCAGTGTGTTGAGCTCCTTCATGTTGATGGAGATTAAGTGGTGCCATTCCGGGTTTGCGAGGATAAATTTGAACAGCTCCTCCTCGTCCTCTACCACCGCCTTCCACGTCTCGGCCAATGCGATCCCTTTTGCCTTCGTCGCCGCCGGCCTGGGCACCGGGGTAATGGCGAGCGGCGAGGATGCGAGCGCCTCGGCCTGGTCAAGCATCCCCTCCTCGCGGAGTCCCTCTACCTCGGCTATGCGAACGGTCGCCGCGGCGTCCCTGGCCTCCGCCTTCTTTTCCGAATACTCCTCGCTCTGCTGTTTGCTCTCCCATGCGTAGTATTCCTTGATCTTCCCCTTGATGATGCCCTCGGCTGCCGTCAGGGGTACGGAAAACTTCTTCTTCCTCGTCGTCGCGGTCTTGTGTGCCTTGTGCGCGGTGGCGATCAAGTCATCGAACGTCTCGTCGATCTCCTTGTTCAGCCGGCGGATTCCTACGAGCATCCCCACGGCTTCATTGAGGGCCGGCACCGTCATTTCTGACAGACATTCCTCTGCTGCGACCTCGATGGCGTTCGCCTCGTCGAGTAATTGGTTCCTTGCCTCAATCGCTTTCTCTACGCTCATTCTGCTTCTCCTTTCTTCACTACGTAATGCGCCATACACCGAGGGCACCGGGTCGTCTCCGGGTCGTGGTTGAAGTACGTATCCGACCTCAACACCTTCCAGAGACAATGCGGGCAAATGATCGCCAGCTTCCCGTTGTGCAGCCTCAACACCTTGGCGTCGGGATTGTCCTTCCATGGCGCCGGCCTCATCTCCTCGAATCGCCCCATGTCATTCGCATGCCAACAGGTGTCGCAGATCGTCCCCGAATGCTTGAAGAATGCGTCCGGGGTGGGCTCGTTGCACTTGGCGCATCTCCTCATCACTACCCCCTCTTCTTGACGTACCGCGCCACCAGGAACGCCTGAACCAACGCCCAGAACAACTCCTGAATGTGGTCGAGAAACTTCTCAGCCAACCCACGCCACGGTGACGGGGCTGGCTCCATCGGTGCTGTCGTGACCTCATCACCCTCCGGCAACATGGGCCTGTAATCAAGTGCTATCGTCCGAGTCTCCATGTCGCCCTGGAACAGCATCGGGACTCCGAAAATCAGCGCCGTTGTCACCAACATGACGACTATTGTTCCCAGTAGAGTGTTCATTCTTCCTTCCCCCTTGTTATTAGTCGCATCACGATTACTGCCGTGCTGAAAATAAAGGCCGCAGATATGCAAGATGCCACTATGAGAATGACGAGCACCGCCGCCGCTTCAAGTGCGTCACCCATCGCCCTCCTCCTTCACCCACATCTCATGGGCAGCCCACCCCCACACAAGCCCTGTGGCAATTGACAGTGCCATGAGTACAAATGTAACTACACCGCAGTCATCCATCGTCTGTCCCGTTCTGTCCGTCTTTGTTGGGATCTACGGACGTTTTGAT
>Ga0164313_10001975_pt1 | contig 18396 bp, 17 predicted proteins | sample GuaBasSedimGuay4_FD_113735 | JGI IMG/M metagenome (GOLD analysis project Ga0164313, IMG submission 113735) | Subseafloor sediment microbial communities from Guaymas Basin, Gulf of California, Mexico - Guay4, Core 4569-4, 0-3 cm | ecosystem: Environmental > Aquatic > Marine > Hydrothermal vents...
CCAATGCCAATGATAATCCATGGCCAGGAGAAGATCTCCCAAAAATCTGGCATAAATTCAGGCAGGATCTGACCAGCAAAAAGCAGGGATCCTACCAGGATCATAATTGCTCCACCAACGATACTTGTGCGTTTTCCCTTATCCATTACAACTCTCCTTATGTAACATTACAATAACAAAAATCGTTTATATAATAACAGGCTGGATTTCCAGCAATAACAGAAAAGTGAGTCTTTCCAGTTGATAGAAATATACATTAATCATTATTCAACCAAGTTGTTTGGTAGAATAAAAAAACAGGCAGTATTCCCTTTTCACCTATTTATACGTTTAAATCCAATAAAAGTTTCTCAGGACCCTGATTCTGAATTTAATCTTACAAAGCCAAAGGAGGCTCTAAGATGAAATCTCGAACAAAGTGGACAATCCTGCTAACCTTCAGCTGCTTTTTATTCTTATTCACAGCCTGTTCGCCAACCCCCTGTGGGCCAATTTATGATGTCACAAAACCCGATGACACCAATGACGGGGACTGCACACCAGGAGATTGTTCTCTGCGGGAAGCCGTCAATAAAGCCAACAGCTGCCCGGGGTTGCAAACCATCAATCTTCCAGCTGATGGTTACACATTAACTTTGGATGGCGACGATGAAAACCTGGGAGCAACAGGAGACCTGGATGTCACGGACGATCTGGTTATTATTGGAACCGGCGCGCCCTCGATCAACGGCAATATTGAACGCGCATTCCATGTCCACTCAGGAGTCACTGCGACCTTTGAAGGTATCTGGCTCACCGACGGTGACGCCATTTACGGAGGAGGATTGGTCAATGAAGGCGACCTTTCCTTAAATAATTTCACCTGCAACTACAACAACGTCTCGATCCCTCCAGGAGGAATGGGAGATGCCATGGGAGGATGTATCTTCAACACCAGCAATCTGACTGTCAACAACGGTCAATTCCTCGCCAATACAGCTGGCTATGGGGGTGCGGTCTATAACCTGGATAACGCTACCGCCCTGATCGAGAATAATAGCTTTACTGGCAACGAAGCCGAGTTTAACGGTGGCGCCCTCTGGAACGGAGTCGATGCAGAGTTTACCGTCAATAACAGCACCCTGGAGATGAACGAAGCCGGCGTGGATGGGGGAGGAGTTTGGAATCATGGTGATTTCTATGGAGAAGGTTTGGTTCTAGAAGACAACCATGCTATCGACAGGGGTGGTGCGATATATGTCTGGATGGACACTTTTACCCAGTTCAACAACAGCTGGCTGACAGAAAATTCCGCAAATTGGGGAGGTGGACTGTTCAATAACAATGGTATGGTTCATTTCTATGAAAGCGGTATTACCAACAATACCGCAACGGGTCCGGTAGGCGGAGGGATTTATAATAACGGCCCTGTGCCTACTGGGGGTTTACTTCTTAAAAATGTAACTATTAGCAATAATACTGCCCTGGGCGGAGTGGGTGGAGCCGGGATCTACAACACTGGCAATTTTGACTTCCGTTTTATCACCGTTTCCGGCAATGATCCTGAAGGGCTAAGGATCGATACCGGAGGGGAAATTAAAATCCGAAGCTCAATACTTGCCGATAACCCAGGAGGGAACTGCGCCGGGATCGCCCCTGATTCACTGGATTACAATCTTACAAGTGATAGTACCTGCGCCTTGACCGGGAGCCACGATATCCTTAACGTGACTGCCTTGATTGAACCGCTTGGATTCCACGGCGGCCTGGCCCCCAGCCACCCTCTTACTTATGGCAGCCCGGCTCTGGACAGCGGCTCTCACGATCTGTGCATTTCAATGGATCAAAACTACACATCCCGACCACAAGGCCCATGGTGCGACCGGGGCGCATTTGAAAACCTATATGATAAAGGCATCGTCCGCGGCTGGACCTATATCGACACTAACAGGGATGATATCCGGGATCCTGCAGAAGGTGCAGTTCCGGGTGTGATTATTGACTTGAAGGAAGGCCCCTGCCCTGGTGGTGCTATTGCGGCATCGGCGGTATCCAATCCTGATGGCTATTACAGGATCTACGAAATCGAGCCAGGGGATTACTGCCTTGATACTTCTCCTCTCCAGCAAAACATGTATCCTGAATACATCGATCTGTCCTTTTCTCCTGGAGACGTGCTGGAAGATGTAAACTTCCGCTACCTGGAGTCGCCTCTCGGCGAGTCATCGATCAGCGGTAGGGTCTGGCATGATCTCTGCGCGGTGCCCTACGGCATGCCCACATCCCCTCCTCCTGGCTGCATCTGGCTGCCTGGGGGCGGATTGGGAGCGGACGGGATCTATGATCCCCTGGAGCCGGGCATCGGGGGAGTAAAAATCATGGTCCATGATGAGACCTGTTTAGCCGCCGGTATGATTTTAACAGCCAGGGTTTATACGGAGGCCAACGGAGAATATACTATTCCAGGACTGGAGGCGGGAACATACTGCGTGTGGATCTATACCCCAAGCCCACCCAATGACAGTATTCTTATTCCCGGAAACTGGACCTATCCGGTCCGGAACGCCTATTCGGTAGAAGTAGATGTCTCTCCGGGAGTCGGAGAGGACGTAACGGATGTCAATTTCGGCTGGGATTACGAGTTCCTGCCCGAACCTTTGATCCCCTACTCTTATCTTTGCACAGTCAACATGGATGCCTTTATAAGGCGGGGCCCCGGAACAGATTTCCTGCCAATCAAAATTGTCCCGGAAGGTGAGATCTTTGAAGTTTTTGCCAAATCAGAAATTGAAGAACCGCTTTGGCTCTTTGGCAAGGGTATCAAAGGGAAATTCGGATGGATGTCTGAGCTAGTGCTGGACTGTGAAGAACCGGATCCTACCCGGCTCGACACCAGGCTGACACCCCTCCATCTGCCAACCCCCACACCCACGTCAGTTCCACTGGTATGCACCCGCGACTTGAATGAAACTCAATGTATCAGGGCAGGTGGCACATGGCAGAGTGATGGAGGAATCACTGCTTTGAAATATTACTGCAAATGCCCCGGCATAAATTAACGATACAGGGAGTATAAACAAAGGAGCAGTCTTGCGACTGCTCCTTTGTATTTAGTTGAACTCAATGGTCTTTATTTTTCCCGGATGGCTTCCGGGATAATTGATATTTCTCCGGTCCCGGTTTCAGGAACGGAATTTTGATGATCTCATATTTGATCAACAGCCAGATAATGCCCACCAGGATCATCAAGCCAGCTACTATGCGGGAGTAGCTGATGTCTGTTCCGGAGATACGGGGCTGATCAGGGCGGAAGAACTCGATGATCTCGCGGCCAAAACCTTCTAAAATCAACCAGCCAGCGAAGATGGTGGCGGGCTTGATCTTCTTTTTAAATTCCAGGGCAATCCAGAGCAAAACTCCAGCAGCCAGGAAGTTCCAGAGCATTTCATATGCAAAAGCAGGGTGGAAAAAAGTAGTGTCGTAAGGGAATTCGTACATGTTCCGCCAGGGAGCAATACGGTGCAGCTCCTCGATCCGTATTCCCCAGGGCAAATTAGTTGGTTGGCCATAAAGTTCTTGGTTGATAAAATTCGCCGGGCGAACCAAGGCCTGTCCAACAAGAAGGGCCGGAGCTGCTGCATCCAGGAAGATCCGGAAATCAAGCTTATTCCTTTTGACAAAAATGAGTGCGCCTAAAGCGCCAAACAGAACCGCGCCATAAAAGTGCAGGCCGCCCTGCGGCAGATTTAGGATCTGGAGAGGATTGTCGATGTAGTAGCGGCCTCCCCCAGCAATGTCATTGAGGACGTACCAGAGTCTGGCTCCCACAATACCAAAAGGAACTCCCCAGATCAATAACTCCCAGATATGTTCTCCATTTTCCCCTCTCTGCTTGACACCCCACTCCGCAACCAGGCCGGCCAAGATAATACCCACAGCCATGATCACACCGTACCAGTGCAGGGAAAAGTTCGTACCGGGGATGGTAAAGATAATCGGGTCCATAATTCCTCCATAAGAGGGATTGAGTCCCTTGAAGGGACTCAATCCCGTAAATGATCTACTGTCTGGATAAGAACAACCGCGAATATCTTACCATACTAAGAATTCGCGGTTGATGATATTAAGAAATTCTTTCTTTCAGTCTTCCCCGGCCATCCAGGCAGGTTTTTTCCCATCTTTCTCCGGAAATCTGGTCAGAACAGTGATTGCAATAGGCAATACGGATTGACCATTGATCTGCAAACAATCCCCCCGTGATCCACTGGCCGCAGTACAAACGGTAAGCTCTGTACCTGGAGATATCAGTTCACGATCGACCAGAGCCAGGCCCACTAGGTTGCCATCCACGTCCATGGAACAGCTGGTTACCTGTCCTACCTGCTGGTTATCTTTGTCTATGATCAGGTCCAGCTCCTTTGGGCGGCGGGTACGTTTTTGATCACACCGGAATCGCACAATCTCCCGCTGGCGGCTTGCCTCAATTGCCAGAAGAGCATCCCTGCCAACGAAAAATGGCTTGTGGTATTTCACATAACCCGGGAAACCTGCTTCGACGGGAGTAATCCCCAGCGACCCAGCCAATTCATGGCCATATAAAGGAAGTCCGGCTTCGATCCGGGTTGAATCCCTGCAGGCCAATCCAGCTGGCTTAACCCCAAAGGGCTGTCCTGCTTTCAGGATCAAATTCCAGAGTTTTACTATCTGTTCTGGATGGACCAGTATCTCAAAGCCCCAGTTTTCACCCGTATACCCGGTGCGTGCCACCACCAGCGGGATGCCTCCCAGCTCACAGGACATCAATTCCGTTCTCCGCAGGCGGGAAAGAGACTGCTTCAAGGCCGGATCGTCTGTCAAAACCTGGAGAATGTCCAACGATCGGGGTCCTTGTAAAGCAAGGTCCCTTTTCTGGGCTTTGCCGCTGGCTGGATCTTTTAGATTCCTGATCACAGCCGGCGCTTCTACTTTGATCCAGGGTCGGTTATGATCGAGAAGCACTTTTCCATCATTAACCACATTTAACCAATCCCAATCCTTCTCTTCATTAGAAGCATTGATCACCAGGTAGTAATAATCCACGCTGACCCGGTAGATAATGCCGTCATCGATCACGCTGCCATCCGGATTCAAGAAGTAACCATAAAGCGATTGCCCATCATCCAGCCAGGCAGCATAGTTCGAAAAAACCAGGTCCAGGAACGGTGTTGCGTTGGGGCCTGAGATCTCAAAAACGCCCATGTGGGCAACGTCAAATAATCCAGCGTTGTTCCGGACAGCTTGATGTTCTTCCTTGACAGAGGAATATCTCACTGGCATTTCCCATCCGGCAAAGGGGACCAATTTGCCTCCCAGTTCCTGATGGACAGGGTTTAGTTCGGTTTTTTTGAGTGGGGACTCTAGCTCTTCCCAGTCCCAATCTATTGGTTGATGTTCTGACAGATCTACCTTGAGTGAAGCCTGTCCGATAAAATAAGGCTTGGATCGATCAATATAATCAGGATGTGTCTGATACAAGTTTTGGATTTGTGTCCCGGCACTGATTTCGGCCTGATAGGGTTTCCCCTGCCCTTCTACCAGCTCCAGGATAACCGGGCCTTCCACTTTCCTGTAAATATCCTTTTGATCAAAGTTGATATAACCGTCACTAATGCCACGCATCCAGGAAAGAAGTCTCCCTGTTTCGACAGGCTGAGCAGAAATCAAATAACAATCCCGTCCCCTGGAATCTTTTTCAACCCGCCTGATCTCAGCTTCAGCCAGCAGCGTCCCTCCAGCATCGAGGAAATAAGATACTGTTTTTTCTCCTGCCGGCAGCCCCATCAAATTGGATGTGATCAACTGGTTCAAAAATTGCCTGGCCCTGAAACCAGTCACACTGATCTGGTGAATATCTTCATCTTCAACAACCTCGATTTCCTGATAATGCGGATATCCAAACCCTTCAATTTTCAGATCAATTCCTGCTCTTTTGGCAATATCAGCTACCTCTGATCGGACTTCTTCCAATATATTCAATTCGACTTTAGCCCTGGGCAGCTTCCCTGCCAATCCTTGATATACAAAAGGTTTCAGGTTTGAGAGCAATTTACTCATTAAACCTGCCAGGGTATCCATATCTTTTTCTAGCAGGCCGCGCTGGGTCAGCCAGGGAGTACCCAGGCGGATGCCAGTCGCCAGGGATGTTTCCAGGTCGCCCGGGATAGTATTTTTGTTGGCAACCATACCTGCAAGATCCAGAATGCGCACTGCCGGTTCTCCCCAGACGGGGTATTCCATTCCGGTTGGCAGCGCTGACGGTGCGGGAATCGATTTCAAATCCAGCAGAATTAAGTGTGTATCCGTTCCACCATAGGCTAACCTTAATCCGCGTGAGGTAAATCCTTCTGCCAGGGCCTTGGCGTTTTTCACAATTTGGCGCTGCAGCTTTTTGAACTGATCAGTCTTTGCCAGTTCAAAAGCCACTGCCATGGCAGCAAATTTATTAACATGCGGGCCCCCTTGTTCTCCCGGGAAAATTGCCAGGTCGATCTTTCCCGCCAGATCCTCATCGGTAGTCAGCACCACTGCACCGCGCGGTCCCATCAGGGTTTTATGAGTGGTAAAAGTCACCACATCGGCAATGCCAACCGGATTGGGATAAACCCCGGCCACAACCATCCCCGCCACGTGGGAAATATCCGCCATCAAATAAGCACCGCAGGCATCTGCAATATCTCTGAATTGACCCCAATCTGGAGCCCAGGGATAAGAAGTGTAGCCAGCAACGATGATCTTGGGACGATGTTTCAGTGCCAGATCACGAATGGCGTCATAATCCAACCGCTCTGTATCAGGATCAACCCCATAAGAGACCACATTGTAGCGCTGCCCGGAAATATTAAACTCAGACCCGTGAGAGAGATGGCCTCCCTGATACAGGTCCAATCCCATAAAGGTATCTCCCGGCTCCATCAGGGACCAGTAAACCCCCAAATTGGCAGGTGTGCCGGATAAGCCTGGACATTCGCATGGATCTGCTGCGCTGGCACCTGTGCTGTGGCGAAAAGCTGGGCAGCCTTGCGCTGGGCCAAGCATTCCAGGATATTGGCATACTCCTTTCCCTTATAAAATCGGCGATCTGCATAACGCCGATAATTGGCCAGGTGCCAGGCGATATCACGCAAACCTTCTTCATCTTCCAGGACCATTTTTGAAGGGGGATAACCCTCGGCATATAGATTCTGGAAGCGAGTGCCTAACGCGTCCCGGACAGCTTGGGGCACATAGGATTGGGAGGGAATAAAGATTAATTTCCTCGCCTGGCGCTCATCTTCCCAGCGGATTAAATCAGCAACGAATGGAGCTGCTTTTTCGATTTCCTGGCGGAACAGGAAGTCATCATAGTGGTTATTCGGCATAGTTACCTCTATTCATCTAAACCAGGATCTCCCTGTGAGTAAAAACATTCCTGAACCAATGTGGACCAGGATGTAGAACTGATTTAACCATAGACAGGGGGCTGATTCAATTGACAAAAAACATGACATTTGAAGCCCAAAATCAGTCAAACGGACTGATTGACCTCTCAATCGCTTGCAACCTTTGTGCGACAGGAGTAAACTTTATGGAACATTTTTCTTGTATATGATCTTTAGGTGTAAAATCCGAAGTCCGGGAAACATATTGGTTGGATTCTTTGACCCAAATAATAAATACAAAGCTCTCTACAAAGGAAAACCGAAATGCGAAAAGTGGATACTTCTTATCTATCCCAAAACGAGTGCTGGGGGGTTCAGATCAACGGACTGAAGCATTGCCAGAACTGTAAATGGATAGGAATCAGTGCCTGTGAAGGAAAAGATATTCGCCTAACGAGCCATAATTCCAAAGGGTTTCGGATTGGTGAAAATGGAATGCTCCCGGATGAATACAAACGGGAGTATGATCAATCGCTAGTAATAAATTAATACATGTTTTTGGATTTTGTACAGATTACCGGTAGAGAACCCTAGCATTCTTTCCCGGTCGATTTTGCTGCTCCCTCAGGATTCTCCAACATTTTTTTCATGAAATCCAGCGCTTTAGCAAGGTTTTCGTCAGCCCGGGAGGATAATCCTTCCTGGAAAGCCCATTCATATCCTTTGATGTGCAGTAAAAACACGCGGGGGGTTTTCTGGAAAAGTTCCTGACAGAGCTTGACAATATAACTTGGTGAGGCAGCGTGGGTGGTAAAGGCCAATTTTCCTTTACCATCCACGCTGCTTAGACAGAAATCCTCAATATCCTCTTCAGATGCATCTACGAAGATTACCAGCTCGTTTTGAGCAATCGCATCTGCATCTTCAATATTCAGCTGGTAATTGCTGTCAAAAGCAATATCAACTATACCTTCAGCAATTACCCATTCTTCCAGCCGGCGGACCAGTTCATTACCCAGTCCATCATCTTGCCTGCCAGGATTCCCGTAACCGTAAACCAGGATCTGCATCTAAAGATCAGGTCCGCTTCTGATCTATTAATTGGTTGTTTACATCAAATAACGAGATTTCCAGCGGCATCTGACCCAGAGCGTGAGTGGCGCAGCTGAGGCAGGGATCGTAGGCCCGGATGGCCACTTCTACCGCGTTCATCATTGGTTCAGTGATCTCCGCATTGCCATCCATCCAGGCATGGGCAACGCTGTTCACTGATCTGTTCATCGGTTCGTTATTATTCGTTGTCGACACAATCAGGTTCGCAAGTGTGATTTGATCATCATCGTTGATCTCATAATGATGGAAGAGGGTGCCTCTGGGTGCCTCGATCAAACCAACACCTCGATGGCCTTTGGTCCCTTTAACGACCAGCTCGCCTTCCATTAAGTCAGGATCATTCAGTAGATCTTTCATGACTTCAGCGGAGTGCAGCACCTCGATCAATCTGGCATAGTGGTAATGCAGGGTGTGATTATTCGGTTTTCCGTGAGTAACAGCTTTGAACTCCTCAAACTCAGCCTGGGCCAGGGGGGAAGGAATGAAATCGCAAGTATTCAATCTTGCCAGCGGTCCTACCCTGTACCAACCATCGTCTTTCCCTAAGGATTTTAGGTAAGGGAACTTCATATAGCTCCAGGAGCGGACATCTTCTTCGATGTATTCCAGGTAATCCTGGTAGTCAACATCGTTGAGAACAATATTCCCGTCCGGATCAACAGCTCTCAAGACCCCATGGTACAGATCAAGAGCGCCATCTTTCCTGACCAAGCTGAGATGGTTGGATGGGAAGGAAGCAAAACCGTCGATGAAATCCTGATTCTTCTGATAATAATCCTTGAAGAAATCCAGAACGGCAACTGACCACTCGAGCATCTTGTCGATATTCATCGGGTCCGGCCCATTCAAGAAAGCCTCTTTATCTTCCGGAGTGAGATGTTTGTTGATCCCGCCCGGGATAGCACCGGTGCCATGGATCTTCTTCCCCGCTGTAGCGCGGATGATTTCCTGGCCAAATTTGCGCATCATCACACCTTGCACAGCAAGGTCTTTATGCTCAAGAGCAACGCCAATTACATTCCGGATGGCCGGGTCCGCGTCGATACCAAACAGCAGGTCCGGGGAGACCAGATGGAAGAAATGCAGGGCATGGGACTGGAACATCTGCCCGTAATGCATCAATCTTCGCATCTTTTCTCCAGTTGCCGTAAGTCCATCGCCGGTACCGGCGCCCACCAAAACATCAAGAGCTTTGGCTGCCGCCAGGTGGTGGCTGACAGGACAAATACCGCACAGCCGCTGGACCAATACAGGAGCCTCCCAGTAGGGCCTACCTTGTACAAATCTTTCGAAACCCCTGAACTCTACGATATGGAATCTCGATTCAGATACGTTGTTGTTATCATCCAGGTGAATAGTGACCTTTCCGTGTCCTTCAACCCTGGTGACTGGATCAATGGTGATTTTCTGTGACATATTCCGAATCCTTTATTAGTCGAATTTTACTACTTCGTAAGGTAACTTCATTTCGTCACCTGTTACCAGGGCCACGAGGGCGTTCCAGATCAAGTCGGCCGTAGGGGGGCATCCTGGTAGATAATAATCAATCTTGACAATCTCATGACATGGGTAGACCCTGTCAAGGATCATTGGAAGCTCATCGTCGTTGGGAAGGACTTTGTCTGAGTTCATTCCCACAGTGGGCCCGTTCAGATAAGCTTCTTCCAGGCATTCCTTAACCGGAATACCGTTCCTGAGAGCTGGCAGGCCTCCCATTATTGCACACTCTCCAACTGACACAAGGATCTTGCAATGTTTTCTGAACTCTTTCAAAACTGCAACATTCTCACTGTTGCAGCATCCACCTTCTATCAGGCCGATGTCACATTCTTTAGTGAATGTCTTAATATCATCAACGGGGGATTTATTGAATTCCACCAAATCGATCAACTCAAGGATTCTTTCATCAATATCTAGAAGTGACATATGGCAGCCAAAGCATCCTGCAAGTGAAGTCGTTGCTAAAACTGGTTTGCTCATTATTTCCTATCCTATGGTCTAATGATTAGTTTTCGATATTGCTGCCAATAGGAGTCTTATCGAATTTTCGGCTTCCGATCGGCACGATGAAGCCCTGCTCTTTCTTGATGATAGCTCCAACAGGGCAGATTTCCATCGCTTCCTGAGCTTCCTCTTCCGTCATTCTGGAAGCCAATTCTTCATCCATCACTACATGCAGGTGCTCTCCTCTGCCATTGAAAGCAAAAACATTCTTGCCATCCTTTTGGATCCTGCGAATGCAGAGTTTACAGAGAATACAGCGGTTTCGGTCAAGAAAGATGTGATCGGGGTGCGCGTCGACATTATTGACGGGGAATTCATAGGGGTACCGGGTCACCATCATCTGATAACGGTAGGCCATGGCTTGCAGCTCACAGTTGCCGCTCTTTTCACATGAGGGGCAGAAATGATTCCCCGAAACGAACATGATCTCAATGATCGACTTCCGGAGTTCGTCTAGCTCGGGTATTTCATTTTCAACGACCATATCATCCGCTACCGGTGTTGTGCAAGCCGTCATGGTTCGCCCATTGACCTTCACATTGCAAAGTCTGCAAGAACCGGCTGGCTTAACTCCCTCGTAGTGACACAAGGAAGGGATATAAACACCATTTTCTTTTGCTGCATCAATGATCGATTGCCCTTTTTCCGCATAACAAGGTTTACCGTCAATTTCGAAGTATATTTTTCCGTTTTTAGTCATATCGTATTTTCTCTTTTTGCCGGGACTAGTTGGAATGGATATTTGGAACTCTGCCTACAGCTTCACAGGATTCAGCAACTGCATCTTCCATATTGAATTCTGAGATATATTCCTGATCGGTCCTGATCAAATTCTCATAGAGAGGTCTGAAATTCTGGAGAGAGGTGATGATCGGGTTGGCCGCTGTCTGGCCCAGCCCACACCGATTGGCAGTTCTTCCCTGTACAGCCCAGCTATACAGCTCATCAATATCGTTTTTGACCCCTTTCCCATTCAGGATCTTGACCAGCTTATTCCGCAATATTATGGTTAGTGACCGACATGGTACACAGGATCCGCAGGATTCTTCGATAAAGAAGTTAGTGAAAGGCAAAATAAAATCTCTTAAGAGATCGCGTTGATTGCCGATCACGATCATCGACCCACCTGTAGCCAGGTCCTCAAAAGCGATACTGCGTCCAAAGTGACTCGAGTCAACACAGAGACCCGAAGGTCCTCCGACCTTGACTGCCTGGACATCTGTGGCGCCAACCATTTCCAGCATTTCGTTGAGGGTTATACCCCATTCAACTTGATAAACACCAGGGGCATTACAGTCGCCAGAAATACTCAAGAATTTAGTGCCTGCCGATTTTTCGGTGCCAATGGACTTAAACCAGTCTGCCCCGTTCTGGATGATCGGGACCACTCTGCAGAGGGTCTCAACATTATTCACCACGGTGGGTTTATTCAGGTAGCCACTCTCCACTGGGAATGGAGGGCGGTTTCTCGGCTCCCCGCGTTTACCTTCCATGGATTCGATCAGACCGGATTCCTCACCACAAACATAGGATCCTGCTCCAAGCTGGATCCTGATATCAAAATCAAATCCTGTTTTTCCGGCAATGTTTTTTCCAAGTAGGTTATGGTCACGCATTTCCTGAAGTATTTCCTCCAGGTATGCTTTCAAATATCGGTATTCATAACGCAAATAGATTATGCCCTGCCTGGCATCCAAGGCATATCCGGCAATTGCCATACCTTCAAAGAGCATTTTTGGCAGTTCTGTTAAGATCACCCTTTCTTTGAATGTGCCGGGCTCACCTTCATCTGCATTGCAGATCAAGTAAACCTCATCACCACCAGATTTGCGGCAGAATTCCCACTTTAGGCCAGTTGGAAAACCTGCTCCACCTCGCCCTCGCAGATTAGATGTTTTGACCTCTTCAACGATCTGCTCAGGAGTTAGAGCCAGAGCTTGTTTTAAAACACTTCCAACTTCATGATCGTCATACGGAATAGGCTTTTCGAGGTGGTTGTTATTCTTTACCATTGTTCGCAGAATGCCTTTAGTATAAATAACATCTGCGACATTCTCGGCAATATCTTCAATCTTTTTGCCGTCTTTAATCTCCCGAATGATTTTCTTCACCTTGGCAGGATCAAGTTCTGTGAAAACTATCCCATTGATGATGGCGGCCGGTTCCTGGTCGCTCATGCCGATATCGGCTGTATCCCAGATCCCGATCAAGCCATCCTCGGTCACGCCATTGAATTCGATTCCGGCTTCCTGTTCAAATGCAGCAGCAACGTCACCGCGGCCGTGCATGTACGCTACTGGACTGTCATTCAGATAGATGGCATATTTCCCAACGGGTTTAAGGGAAAGGAAATGATAAAAGGTGATAGTCTGCTCGACATCGACCCTGGACAGATTTAGCTGGTCGGCAATGGTCTTCACCGCTTCTTGTGGAATGTGGTGATATTCATCCTGGATATCCAACAAGATATCCAGCAACCTGCCTCTGTCATTGTTATATTGTTTCAAGAGACTCACGATTTTATCTTTCATATATGACACCTTTCCCTGGGATCTCACCCAATCAAAATATTGGATAAATATTTACAAAACAACTAAAGAGGAAATCCTCTAATGATTGTGAGTATTTTCACATGGCTGCCATTATATACGATTTTTGGTTATTGTCACCATGACTTTCGGAGAAAACTTACCCGATAGGCAATAATGTAACATTAAGTTGTACGAAGTATTTTAGATATCCTAAATTGAGGACATATTTGGAAAATTAACAGGACAAAACCTTCAATCCCATTCAATTAGGATGAGAAATGGGATACTGAAAGTTGAAAAGAGAGAGCTAGTTATAGGTCGGTTTATTATCTCGAGGGGAGAGAACAGTGAGCTATCTGAGCAAAGAGCTGGTCAAATTCTGCTCAACCCACGTCCTGAAACTGAAACTTTATCGGACGGACCCGGTAACGGAAATTTCTATATAAACCCTGAGCGGCGGATTACACCGAATTTCAGGTTTTTGTTGTAATGATATTAATAATTGAATATTTAAGAAGTTAAGATAATCTGAATTACATATGGCAGAAAAGCTAATAAACCTAGGAGCGGGTGTCCTCTGCGAGTGGTATTACGAGAATCCCAACTGAAAAGATAAATCGCCAATAAAAACGCACCGATTCCTCCAGCAAATAATGTGGCTACTGAACCCCAGGGGGAAAAATCTGCTGTCCCACCCATCGCCAGACCATTCAAAGCATTCATCGCTTGGGTGGAAGGCAAGATCTGGGCAACCTTCTGGGCTGTGTTCGGCAGCATATTAAAAGGCACCATTAATCCACCGAGCAGCATTGAAGGCACAAATATTAACTGGGACCAGAGAATGGTCATCCGGGATGATTTTGATACAACTCCAATCAAGACACTCAACCCTGTACTCGCAATTGCAATAGCAAAAAATATCAGGACAAAATTAAACAAGTTTACTGGCACTGGCGCGTCGAATAATAAGGGAGCAGTTACTGTGATCAATAATGAAACTATAATCATGTGGATGATGGTTGTAATGGCAGGTATTAACAAGATTGACAAAGAGGGCACGCCATTGATTTTATAACTTCGGTAAATTCCATTTTCTCTGGCATTTACAAGCGGATCTGGGATTCCCAGCAGTGATGCCGATAATATTCCAAAAATCACCATTGCCGGGATCACATTATCCCGGAACGCGGGATTAATCTCTACCATAACCAATCCCATCATCAAATAAAATCCAAGGGGGAAAAGGTAGTTTAATAATAAGAGATTCTTGTTGCGGATGCCTTTTAAAAATTCAAATGAGAAATGCTGTAGGAAGGCTTTCATTAATTTACTCCATTGGAGGTAATTTCCAGGAAGCGATCTTCCAGGGAAGGACGCTCCACACGCAGATCTATTAAGGTGTCATTTTTTTCTTCAATATAGGATATTATTGCTGACACAGTAGATCCAATATCTGTACTGAAGTAGATTTGATACTCTTCTAATCGGAAAGCATGTGTTACAGCAGGAAATGACCCTTTCGAAGTGGGTAATTCCGAGGATTGAGTACGAACGGAAATCTTTGTTAATCCCGCGCCGGCAGCTGTGATCTCAATAGGCGTTCCAATATTAATAATTTTTCCCTGCAGCAGTATTGCCACCCTATCCGACATTTGTTCTGCTTCGGCCATATCATGGGTTGCCAATATAATCGTTGTGCCGGATTTCTGCATGTCCCTCATCATCTCATGAAGTACAAAACGGGTTGTTACATCCAACCCAGCAGTCGGTTCATCCAGGAATAATACTTTTGGGTTGTGCATGATTGCCAGAGCCAAGGCCAAACGACGCTGCTGGCCGGTGGATAGCTCAAAAAATTGAGAACCTTGTTTCTCTTTCAATCCAAACTTTTCCAATAGGTCAAAGCGTGGATCGACAGCATGATAAGCGCTAAATAGTTTAATTGCTTCCACCGGAGTGATGCTCTCCGGCATCGATGCAGACTGTAATTGGACACCTATCACATCCTTTAATTTTTGGAATTCTGAAACAGGTTCCAGGTCTGCTACTCGGATCGATCCACCATCTGGTTTCCTTAATCCTTCTAAACATTCCAGCGTACTTGTTTTACCAGCTCCGTTGGGGCCCAATAAGCCAAAGATTTCGCCTTCCTCAACAGAAAAACTAATCTGATCAACAGCTGTATAATCTCCATATTTTTTCGTAAAATCTTTTACTTCAATAATCGAACTACACATGCGTTTTATCCTCCCGGCCCTATTTCCACAATCAATATAATAATAATTGGATAATTAGTTAGAATACCATTTTTTCAGAAATTATGTATATTAAAATAGCTTCCGTTTCCAGATCACATCGATGTTATTACTCACGGCATCCCCTGCCCAATTGATCGCTACCCACCCGTCAGCTCAAAATCACCCTTGCCAGCGAGATCTAACTATCTTGATTGCTCCGAGCAATATCTTGAATACACCAGCAATCGATCAAAATTCCAGCCAATTCAATGTACCGGATCAACATACTTTTTACAACTTACTACTTACTTGATAACCTTCCTCATGGGCTGAATCGGGAATCCATACCCCTCAAAATTCCACGATTTTCTGACCCCGGTTGATTTTATATATCCCAGGTTCTCATAAAATTTTTCAGCGTATATCGAAGAGGCCACCCGGATAACACCCCCACCGTTTGACTTGATTTCCCGTTCAAAGCTTTCAACAAGCATCTGGCCAATTCCCCGACCCTGATAGGACTTGGCCACAAACAGCGAGTCAAGGCGGCCAATTCTCCCGGGCAGGACGCCGACAACTTTACCTTGATCCTCAGCCACATAAACAAAACTGTGACCGGATCAGCTGATCCGGTCACAGCCTAGTGTTCCGGGTCTTGGTCTCCTGCAGAATGAAAAGGCCTCAGAAATAGCACCTGCTCTTCCCGTGGAATATAAGCCAAATTAAATTCGGTGTAAGTTTTTTTGATCAGGATGCCAACATCAACTGCATCTCTATCTGAATATTCCCTGATGATGGCCATTGAGTTTCTTATGAATGAGCGATGATGTCAGGCTTGATCTGTTTTCTTACCAGCATAGGCCAGGATCAGGAAAAGGATCCCGGGAAAAGCAATGATCAGGAATACCGGTCCCCTGGGGAAGTCACCTGAAAAAATATAGTCAAATAGATAGAAGGCCAACATGCCGCCTACAGTCATCCAACCACCCAGGCGCTCCCATTTCCAAGCCAAGCCCAACCCGATGACCGAACCGATCATTGAAACCATCATCAAAGCATCTCTGAAGGAGAGGTCAAATAAAGGGCCGATTCCATCATCAACGATATGGGCAATGAACATGAACAGCATAAAAGCCACCATCAAGGCGGCCCAGATGCGGGCGATCCAGCGGATTATTTTTCCAGTTTGGGGGTTCATGAGATTCTCCCGTTTATTAAGTTGATTATATAACAGTGTCGAAGGTTTAGTCTTGAAAGTTGGAATATCGATTGTTTTCGATTTCCTTGGGCAAACCAATAGGGCGACTCGACGAGTCGCCCTTCTAAATCCAGTATTCTGTATACTGAATACTTATCTTTCTGCAACTTAATCGACTTACTTCTTACCATTTACAACTTAATTATTCCTCCAGATTAATATACTTCTCCCTTCTTTCCCTCAACCAAACAGAACAAGCCCGCCAGGTAAGGCCGCCCGGACAGGTTTCGTTATAAGAGCACTTCTCACACTGGGTGGGCATGAACAAGACCAGGTGGGCAGCGATCAGAAGTAGATAGACCAGCAGCAGCCACCAGGAAGTCTTCACAACCCAGTAAATTGGGAAAACGGCGATCACAAGAACCATGATCTCACCGGCAGTGGCATTTTTTTCAAAGAATTCCTGGTCAAACTCGCGCTTGGGATACAAAATCCCGGACAGAATGTTACCGAAGTAGATCCCGAACAAGGCAGGACAGTACTTTCCCCGGTAAGGACAGCCAATGCAGCAAGCAGCCTGGAAGACGCAGGTAAGCAGGTAAAAAACCACCTCCAGGATCGCCAGCCAGGGCGAATAGGTTGAGAGTAAAAGCAAGGCACCGATAAATACCACCAGAAAGGGCACCATTGACAGCCAGTAGAGCCATTTATCCTTTTTTGTCCATTGATAAGCTTCCATGTTTTGTTTCATTTTTCTTCCTTATTTGATTTTCGGCAGCAACCTGCCGGTCTGCCTTTCGAGCTCTACATATTCCTGTCCGAACTGCTCCCGCATCACCACTTCTTCCCGAGGGATGCGATTGATGATCATCAAGCCAAAAAAGACCACCGGAACAATGGTCAATACCAAGTTGGAAGCCAGCAAACCACCAGCCACATAGTTGATCAGATACGCGGTATAGATCGGGTGGCGGATCCATCGGTAAGGTCCGGAGGTAACCAATTTGTGATTCTGCTTGGAAACAACCAGGGACGAGAAACTCTTGCCCAGGTGGTAATGAGCCAGACCCAGCAGGATGATGCCTGCCGCCAGGCATACTACACCCAGCCAGCGCAGCCAATCCGGGAAAGCCAGCAAGTATGTGAATTTAAAAGTTCCGGGGAAGAAGATATACTCTGCCCCGAAAGTCAAAGTGGTGAGAGCTGCGATGCTTCCAGCAGCCAGGCTGAGTTTGTTCTCCTGGATTTTCACTTCCCTTTTTTCACCCAATACCTTGGATTGAAAATAGATCCGGATCACAAACATGGCGATAAAGGCCACTATCATTAAAATACGAAATACAATCTCTGGAGTCATCAATTTAGCAGCTCCTTTCTGAAGATCAAGGAATTATCCTCCGGTTTGATCAAGGGATCCTGATCAACTTTTACAAAACCGCACTTCTCATAATAATGATGATTCTTTGTCGCCCGGGCCGGTGTGCCCAAACTCCAGCTTATGGTATCCGGATAAGTTTTTTCTATGTACTGCCAAATCACTTGACCAACACCTCAATCCTGATAGTCCGGATTGACAAAGACTGTGCCGAGGATGTTGTGGGCTTCTGGCAGGATCCAGACAATTATTCCACCAAATATTTCTTCCCCGGCAATGATCTTATACCCCACACTTTCATCGTAAGGCAGCAGCCACTGGCGGAAGAAATCACCATTATCATATCCAGGAGGATCCCCGCTTTGTTTTCCGAGACGTTTTTGAGCATCATCATCAAAAGCCCGTTTCATCACCAGCGTAACTTCCGGAATATCGGATACTGTCATCATCGAGAAGGACAGTTGGAAATCATCCATTTTTCACTACCTTCAGTTTTGATCTAATCTTGGAAACCGTTAAATAGAAAGGAAACTCAAACCATATTTAATTGTAGTCCTACAAC
>Ga0164313_10001976_pt1 | contig 18396 bp, 14 predicted proteins | sample GuaBasSedimGuay4_FD_113735 | JGI IMG/M metagenome (GOLD analysis project Ga0164313, IMG submission 113735) | Subseafloor sediment microbial communities from Guaymas Basin, Gulf of California, Mexico - Guay4, Core 4569-4, 0-3 cm | ecosystem: Environmental > Aquatic > Marine > Hydrothermal vents...
AACGGGAACGGGAACGGGAACGGGAACGGGAACGGGAACGGGAACGGGAACGGGAACGGCCACGGGAACGGGAACGGCCACGGACACCGACACGGCCACGGATCTCATCTACTCCGTCGACCACAACATCCGCGCCCGCTTCACCACCACCGACCTCCCGCGCCCGGACGCCGCCCGCGAAGTCGCCCGCCTCGGGGACCTCGGCTACGAAGTCGGCGTGCTCAGCGGTGACTCCCCCGAGCGGGTGGCCGAGATGGCCGACGTCCTCGGCCTGCCCCGTGAGGTCGCTCTCGGTGGCCAGAGCCCGGAGGACAAGGCGGCCTGGCTCGAGGCCCACGACGACGGCGATACGCTCTTCGTCGGCGACGGCATCAACGACGCCCTCGCGGCGGACCGGGCCTTCTGTTCAGGGACCCCTGCCGTCGACCGCCCGTTCATGCCCGCGAGGACCGACTTCTACCTGGTGACCCCGGGCTTGGGTCCGGTCACGCTGGCCCTGCGCGCAGCGCGAGAATTATCGCAAGTCGTGCGTGCGAACCTCACTTTCGCGGTCATATACAACGCCGGTGCGGTGGGTCTCGCCTGGGCGGGGCTGATGAAGCCGTGGGTCGCGGCGGTGCTCATGCCAACGAGCAGCCTCTTGATCCTCGCTTTCACCACTTGGGCCCTGTCGAGTCGGAGAGCGTTGTGGAAGTCCTAATTCTTCTGATCTTCGTCAGCCTAGTGATGGTCACCCTCGCCGTCGGCTTCTTCGCCTGGGGCCTTCGTGAGCGCGTCTACGACCACTCCGACCGCCTCACCCTCCTCCCCCTCGAAGACGACTCCCCGGCCCGCGTACTCGGGTCCAAACGCACCCCCAGCAAATCTGATATGTGAGCTGCGCCGCACCGTGCGGCGAAGCAGGAGCTCGAAGGCATGAAGACAGAGCGCGTCGTCTACGACGACAAGATCGTCCGGTGGTTCGCAGGTGCGTCCATCATCTGGGGCCTCATCGGCATGCTCGTCGGGGTGACCGTCGCGCTGCAGCTCGCGGCGTGGCAGACGAACCTCCCGCCCTACCTGAGCTTCGGGCGCCTCCGCCCGCTGCATACCAACGCGGTCATCTTCGCGTTTGTCGGCAACATGATCTTCGCCGGCATCTACTACTCGACCCAGCGCTTGCTCAAGACGCGCCTCGCCAACGACAAGCTCAGCTGGTTTCACTTCTGGGGCTGGCAGAGCATCATCGTCGGCGCCACGGTCACGCTGCCCCTCGGCATCACCACGAGCAAGGAGTACGCCGAGCTCGAGTGGCCCATCGACATCATGATCGCCGTCGTCTGGGTGGCCTTCGCGATCAACTTCTTCTGGACCCTCGCCAAGCGCCGCGAAAAGCAGCTCTACGTGGCGCTCTGGTTCTACATCGCGACCATCGTCACCATCACCGTCCTCCATGTCGTGAACTCCCTCGCGATTCCCTACTCGGCCTTCGGGAGCTACTCGGTCTTCGGCGGCGTCCAGGATGCGTTGGTCCAGTGGTGGTACGGCCACAACGCCGTCGCCTTCTTCTTAACCACGCCGATCCTCGGCATCATGTACTACTTCCTGCCCAAGGCCGTCGACCGCCCGGTCTTCAGCTACCGGCTGTCGATCGTTCACTTCTGGGGCCTGGTCTTCATCTACATCTGGGCCGGCCCCCACCACCTGCTCTACACGTCGCTCCCGGAGTGGGCTCAGACGGTGGGCATGGTCTTCTCTCTGATGCTTTGGGCGCCGAGCTGGGGCGGGATGATCAACGGCCTGCTCACGCTTCGCGGCGCCTGGGACAAGCTGCGCACCGACCCGGTGCTCAAGTTCTTCGCCGCCGGCGTGACCTTCTACGGCATGTCCACCTTCGAGGGCCCGCTGCTCTCCATCAAGGCGGTCAACGGCCTCGCCCATTACACCGACTGGATCGTCGGCCACGTGCACTCGGGGACCCTCGGGTGGAACGGCTTCTTCGCCGCGGGCATGTTCTACTGGCTCTACCCGCGCCTCTGGGGAACCAAGCTCTATTCCGAGAAGGCAGCGAACTACCACTTCTGGATCGCCACCGTCGGCATCCTGCTCTACGTCGTTTCGATGTGGGTCTCGGGCATCACCCAGGGCCTCATGTGGCGCGCCGTCAACGAGGACACCGGGGCGCTCCAGTACACGTTCATCGAGACCGTCGTCGCGATGAAGCCCATGTACTGGACCCGCATGACCGGCGGCACCCTCTACTTCATCGGCTACTGCATGCTCGCCTGGAACGTCTACATGACGGCCAAGCAAGGCTCGCCCGTGGAGACCGTGGTCGAGGTTCCGGTGGAGCCCAAGCCCGAGAACGAGCTTTCGTGGGTAGCGCTCGTCTTCGGCAAGCCCGCCCTCGTCGCCTACGGGACCGTCGCCGCGGTCATCGCCATCGGCTTCGTCAGCGGGGCGATGAGCATCGCCGCCCTGGTCGTCGCTCTGGGCATCGCCATCGGCGGCGCCTATTCCATCGTGAAGGGCAAGAAGGACGGCAAGCCGGCGTGGCATGCGGTCCTCGAAGGCCGGGCGCTCATCTTCACCGTCTTGACGGTGGTCGCGGTCCTCGTCGGCGGCATCGCGGAGCTCATCCCCCTGGTGGTCACCACCAACGAGGACACCCGGCTGACGAGCAACGTGCCCTACACGGCCCTCGAGCTCCACGGCCGGGACGTCTACATCTCCGAGGGCTGCTACACGTGCCACTCACAGCAGGTGCGGCCCTTCGAGTGGGAGACCGCCCGCTACGGCAACCGTGTCTCGACCATCGACGACAGCATCTTCGACCACCCCTTCCAGTGGGGTAGCAAGCGCACCGGCCCGGACCTCGCCCACGAGGGCGGTCTGCGTCCGGACAGCTGGCATTGGCGTCATATGATCGACCCGCGGGCGGTCACGCCGGACTCCATCATGCCGAACTACCCGCACCTCGTAGAAGACAGGGTCAACCTCGACCAGACCGAGGCCAAGATGCGCGCCATGCGCACCGTTGGGGTGCCCTACACGGTGGATCAGATCCACAGCGGCCTCGAAGATGCCCGAGTCGATGGCCAGCGCATCGCCGACAACCTGCGCGAAGAGGCGCAGATCGAGGCGGCACCGGACAGCAAGATGGTGGCGCTCATCGCCTACCTCCAGCGCCTCGGCCGCATCCCGACGGCGGTCGCCCAGGCTGACGAGGCCGCCGAAGAGTTCGCCGAAGACGCCGAAGAGCTCGCTGAGGCGCGCCTCGCCGAGTCTGCAAATGACACTACGGACCCGGAAGGAGGCCGCTGATGCTCGGTTGGTTTGCCAGTGATTTCTTCGCCCGGAGCCCCGTGCTCATCTATCCGGTCATCGCCCTCGGCATCTTCATGACCATCTTCATCTCCATGTCTCTGAAGGCTCTGTTTTTGAAAAAGAGCGAGGTCGACCGCCTCGCCCAGCTCCCTCTCTCGGAGGACGACTGATGAGTGAAGTCCATCGCAAAGATGAGATCCAGGGCGACATCATCCACGTCTATGACGGGATCGAAGAGGCCGACAACGACCTCCCGTTCTGGTGGCTCCTGACCTTCTACCTCGCGGTCGTTTTTGCGGTCGTCTACTACTTCGGTCTGCACGAGTACGGGCTCTTCCCGACGATCGACGAGGAGTACCATGCGGCCGTCGCGGCCCACCTCGAGCAGTTTCCTCCGGTGACCCCAGAGGAAATCGCCGCCCTCGAAGGCAACGAAGAGATGGCCACCGCCGGCCGGGCTCACTACGACGCGGTCTGCGTCGTCTGCCACAAGACCGAAGGGGAGGGCGACATCGGGCCCAACCTCACGGACTCGTATTGGATCCACGGCGGCAGCCCCGAAAACATCTATCACACGGTCGCCGACGGGGTTCTCGACAAGGGGATGCCCAACTGGCTCGCCGCCCTCGGGCCCCAGGGCGTCAAAGAGGTGACGGCCTTCGTGCTCTCCATCCGCAATACCAACGTCGAGGGCAAGGAGGCCCAGGGCGAGCTCTGGGCAGATCCGTCGGCGCCGGTTGACGACCCTCCGGAACAACCCGAGATTCAGGAGGCCCCCGAGCCAGCCCTCGACGAGGCCGCAGAAGAAGGCGCCGAAACTGTAGAGGCTGGTGCGACAGACGAAGCGGAACCCGAACCGGGGGCGGCTGAGAGCGAAGAGTGAAGAACCAGCTTCCGGTACTCGGACAAACGACGAGCTCTCTCCGCCGCGACGGTCACCGGAACTGGGTTCACCCAGCGGATGTCAAAGGACGCTTCACGAGCCTCCGCCGCTGGGGGTTCGCGGCGCTCATCGCGATCTATGCCGTCACCCCCTGGATCACCATCGGGGGGCACCCGGCGGTCTTCCTCGACATCGCGCGCCGCAAGTTCTACCTCTTTGGGGCGACCTTCAACGCCCAGGACTTCTGGCTTTCGTTCTTTCTCTTTTCGGGCATCGGCTTCCTGCTGATCGTCGCCACGGCCCTCGCGGGCCGGGTGTGGTGCGGCTACGCCTGCCCCCAGACGGTCTTCCTCGAGGGGGTCTTCCGTCGCATCGAGCGCCTCATCGAGGGGCCCCGGTCTAAGCGCATCAAGCGCAACGCCGGGCCCATGACCTTCGACAAGGTCTGGCGGAAGACGGTCAAGCACGTCGCGTTTGTCGTCTCTGCCCTGGCCGTCGCCCACATCTTCTTGAGCTACTTCGTCTCGCTGCCGGGGGTGTTCGAGATGGTCCAACGGAATCCCGCGGAGCACCCCGAGGCCTTCGCCTGGGCGATGGGCATGGCCGGGCTGATGTACGGCAACTTCGCTTTCTTCCGCGAACAGCTCTGCCTCATCGTCTGCCCCTACGGCCGTCTCCAGTCGGTCCTCATGGACAACGACTCGATCATCGTCGGCTATGACGAAAAGCGCGGTGAGCCCCGGGGCAAGGCCAAGGACCCGGACGCCGGCGCCTGCGTGAGCTGCAGCCGCTGCGTCACCGTCTGCCCCACGGGCATCGACATCCGCGAGGGGCTTCAGCTCGACTGCATCGGCTGCGCCAACTGCATCGACGCCTGCGACGAAGTCATGGGCAAGCTCGGCCGCGACCCGGGCCTCATCCGCTACGACTCCCTCAACGGCCTCGAGGGCAAGGCCAAGCGTTTCATCCGGCCGCGCCTCTTCATGTACGTCGTCCTCGGGGCCGTGGGCCTCGCCGTCGCGAGCTATTCGCTCCAGGGCCGCACTGTCTACGAGGCAAACCTGCTGCGCCAGCCCGGCGCCCCCTTCGTCGTCACCGACGACGGCGACGTGCGCAACGCCTTCGAGATCCACCTCGTCAACAAGCTCGAAGGCGACGCGACCTTCCGCATTCGGTCTCTCACCGACGACGTCGAGTTGGTGATTCCGCTCGCCGAGGTCACCATCGGATCCCTCGAAGGCACGCACATCCCGATCTTCGCGACCGTGCTCCAGGAAGACCTCGATGGCCGGAGCGCCGGCCGAGAGGTCCGCATCGAAGTCGCCCTCGACGGCGCCCCTGAAGAGACGCGCGTCGTGACTGCGACCTTCCTCGCGCCGGGCAACTGACGTTCACATAGCCGCGCAGGCGCCCGCGCCGCACCGAGGGCCGTCGGGCGGGGCGCGGATCTCGCACCGTCGACCCTCCACGCGCTCGACCTCTGAGCGTGGGGGCCTTGATATCCACAATGCATCCTGCTATGCATCCAAGGATACATCCAAGTAGAGGATGCTTTATGGAACGCATCAATCTCAATGTCCCACCGAAGGTGCGCGCGCATCTGAGGCGAGTTGCCAAACGGCTGAAGCTCAGTGAATCCGAAACAGCCCGACGGCTGCTCGTGGCTGCGCTTCAGGACGACGACCGTCGGCAGTTCTATGGCAAGGTCGCGGCCTCGCAGAGCCTTGCATTGAGGAAGAGACAGCTGGAGATCGTCGCCGCGTTCGAGGGTGACGATGGCTGAACGGGGCGCGGTGTTTCGCCTCAAGAGGAAGCTTGGCTTCGGCCAGGGCGACCTTGGTGAGCCAGTTGTGGTCATGCAAGCCTCGGAGTTGAACGCCGCGCTTCCCACTACGATCGTGGTCCCCCTCGACCTTGCGTTGGACCTCTACGATGGGATTCCTACGGTGCCAGTCTCCCCAGAGGAGGTTGGTGCGACTGAACGGTACGTCGCGCTTCCCACCCAGCTTCGGACGATCTCATTGGAGCGACTGGCGCCCGGCGCCGTCGGGCACTTGCGACCCAAGACGATTGTTGCACTCGACGAAATGGTACGAGTAGTTCTCGACCTCTAGCGCATCGGCCGGTGGGACCTGCTAACGTGGTGACCATGCAGCGTTGCCTTTCGGCTTCCCACTCGCTTTCCATCCTCTCCCTCGCCCTCTTGTATGCGCTCATCGTGACGTCCGCGGCCTGTAGTGCCGAGGACCCCGCCCAGTGCGTCAGCAGCTCGGACTGCCCCGACGGAGAACGCTGCGTCGATGGGGCGTGCTCCGCCCTCGGCGACGCCGGCGCGGACAGCGGCGGCCCTGGGGACGGCGGCTCCGACGCGGGCCCCGGAGACTCGGGCGTGCCTTGCGTCCCCGTGGATTGCGACGATGGAAACGAGTGCACGATCGATCGCTGCACGGCCGCTGGATGCGAGAACACCAACAGCGACGGGGCCTGCGACGACGACGTTTTCTGTAACGGCGCCGACAGCTGCGCTGACGGAAGCTGCTCCGTTCACGGGGGCGACCCCTGTGGTACCCTCGTGTGCAACGAGGGCACCGGCGCCTGTGACGGGGATTGCGTCACCGACATCGATTGCCCCGACCCGGTCGTCGGCGCCTGGGGCGTCTGCGGTGGGTTCGCCAACGTGTGCTCCGAGGATGGCTCCCGGAGTCGAGAGACGGCGACATTCCGCTGCGAGAGCAGCCGATGCGTGGGCTCGACCTCGACCGAGATGGAGAGCTGCGTCCGCGACACGGACGGCACGGTGTGCGACGACGGGGACATCTGTTCGCGCTTCGACCGCTGCACCGGAGGGGTTTGCGAGGCTGAACTCGGCTGCCCGCCACCCTGCATGTGCAACCCGACCACCGGCGCTTGCACCAACTCTGGCGGCGGCCGCTGCCTCGAGCTCTGAGCGTCCCGAGACCTCGGCGTCCCCTTCAAGGTGAGCCCCTCCAGACTGCCCTGTTTTTATGGCGTCCGGGCTGTGCGTGCTAGCTGCGTACGCAACAGCATGTTCATCAGAAAACAATCCCTCCTGCGGAAGCTCTGCGTTATCGGCCTCTGCCTCGGCTCCAGCATCGTCAGTGCCTGCTCCGGCGACAGCACGGCGGACGTCGATTCAGGCCCGCTCGACTCCAGCGTCGCTGCGGACTCTGGTGCGGACGCCAGCACGGACGCCGGCACGGACGCCGGCACGGACGCCGGCACGGACGCCAGCACGGACGCCAGCACGGATGCATCCGACGCGAGCTTCGTGTGCGCGGACGGAGAGTGGCGAGATTTCTCCGCGGTGACCTGTCAGCCGTGTCCCGCGGCGTTCCTCGCGTGCGATAGCTTCGATCTCGGCAGCACGGTCTTTGACCGCGCGGGCGGCACCCTCACGATGCGGCTGAAGCCCGGCATGAACGAGATCGTGACCGGGAGCCTCGAGCTCGAGATTCAGCTCGAGGGAGGAGGCTCCGATTTCGTGTTCGCCCCGATCCTCTCGGTCGATGGCGACACCCTGGTCGCGGACATCTCCATGCTTTCGGCCACCTACACCGGGCTCGTAGCTATCGGCTGGGAAATCGACGATGCCTGTGACACGAACCACACCGCCTCGGGCGAGATCCTGGCGCCAACGATGGACCCCGACGACGGGCTATCTTGCGCTTGAGCCGGGGCGGCGCTGAAATCCGCCGCGGCAGAAGCTCTCGGCGTGGGTGCGCCATCGCACCGCGCACCACGCACACCGGAGCGCAGAGGGACGCATAGCCCCAAGGCGCAGCGACTGCCAGCAACTATCTGGGGCAGCGCCGGGCGAGGTCGCGGATGCGCGTGGCGAAGCGCCCCTGGGGGGCGGCTCGCAGGTAGCCGCGGGCGTTCGTGCACGCGTCGTCGGCTTCTTGTTCGGCGAGGTAGACCCGGGCCATGGCCTCGGGTTGGGGGATGCGGCCGTTGGCGGCGAGGCGTAGCTCGGGCAGAGAGTCCTGGTTGCGGTGGGACGCGAGGTCGGCGAGGAGGAGGTGACCCTCGCCGCTCCGGGGGTCGGCGGCGACGGCGGCCTGGCCCGACTCCTCGGCGGCGCTGTACCGGCGCTCCATCAAGTGTACGCGCCCCTCATTCGCGAGGATCCGCGCCTCGAAGGTTGTGCCCAGGCTCGCCCCGGCTTCCCGGGCTGCGCTGAGGTTGTCGAGGGCCAGGCCGAGGACCCCGAGGCGGATCTGCGAGGTCGTTCGCCCGAGGATCGCCTGCGGGTTGCCGTCTTCGAAGTTGCGCGCTGCGCTGAACGCGTTGGCCGCGGCGCGGTATTCTTCGGCTTGCACGAAAAGCTCTCCGAGGGCGTTCTGCAGCGCCGCGTTGCGCGGCAGGCGACCCATGGCGACGCGCACCCGCCGGAAGCCTCGCTGGCCCGCGGCGGAGCCGACTAGGTACCCGGCCCAGGCATACTCGATGGCGTCGCTGCGGAGGTGGGCCTCCTGAATCGCGTCGAGGGCGAGCTTGGCTCGGTCCGGGTCGGCGTCTTCGATGGCGAGTTCGGCGGCCGCGAGGAGGGCCTCCGGGTGGGCCGGCTCCCGGGCGAGGACCGCGTCGAAGGCGGTGCGTGCTTCAGCGACTTCTCCGACCCGGCGCGCCGCCTGGGCGCGGAGGAGCTGGAGCCGAGGCGCGTCCTCTCGGCGCTCGATCGCGGCGCGGAGAGATATGAGGGCGGCTTGGTCGTCGCCGTTGTCGATCTCGACTTCGGCTCGAGCGGCCAGGATATCCGGGTCCTCCGGGTGGTCCTCGAGGGCTCGGGTCACGATGGCCATCGCCCCCGCGTTGTCGTCGAGGGCGACCTTGGCGCGCACGGCGATGGGGACCACCAGGGGGTGGCTCGGCGTGCGTTCGACGACCGGGGCCATTCGATCCCAGGCGCCCTGGGCCTCGCCCTCGGCGAGCTCGAGGGCGGCCAGCCGCGCGCTCGCCTCGACGAAGAAAGCAGGGACTTCGGCGGCCTGAGCGTAGAGGGCGCGCGCCTCGGCGGCGTCGTCTCCGCTCTCTAGGAGCCGAGCTCGGATGACGTCCGACCGCGTGCCCGGGAGGGCCTCGGCGAGGGCGGCCTGGGCCGCCTCCGTATTGCCCCGGGAGAGTGCGAGCTCCGCCTGAATCTGCGCCTTTCGCCCACGAATGTGGGCGGTTCGGGGCTGCACCGAATCGAGGGTCTCGGCGGCGGCGTCGAGGGCGCCGGCTCCGAGGTAGGTCTCGGCGAGGGCCACGGGGAACATCTCGTCGGCCGGGGGACGTTGCTCGGCTGCCGCCCGGGCGTCGGTCAGTGCGCCTTGCGAGTCTCCGCGATGCGCGGCGACCCAGCCGCGAATGAGCTGCGCCCAGGCGGTCTCCGGAGGAAGCGCCTGGCCGGCGAGAGCACCGAGCACCGCTTCGGACTCTTCTGCCGCGCGTTCGGGGTCTTCCCCGGCTTCGAGGAGCAGCCGCGCGCGGGTGGCACGGATGCGCGGCGAAGTCGCGTGGTCGGTCGCGCCATCGAGGGTGGCGAAGGCTGCCTGGTGGTCGCCCATGCGAGACTGGATCAAAGCCAGGAGCGCTGCGTGTCGGGGGGCTCCGGGCCGTTTGTCCAACGCGAGCTGCGCTTCGGCGGTCGCGGCCTCGGGGTTGCCGAGGGCGACGGCGACGAGGGCCCGGGCATGGGCTGCCTCGGCGGCGTACTCGCCGCCGACCGTGATCAATGCTGCCTCGGCCTGGGCGCGCTCGAGGTCGTCGGCGTGCAGAGCCAGGAAGGTCGATGCGACCACCGCGTTCATCGAGCGTTCTCCCTGGGGGAGGGCGTCGAGGATGGCGGTTACCTCGTCGGTATCGGCGGTGTTGGCTTCGAGGACCCGCATGGCGAGGAGCCGTGCGTGGAGGGCTCGGTGGTCCGGGTCGGCCTCGTCGGCGATCAGCGCGATGGCCGCGTCGAACGACGCGGTCCGCCCGTCATCGCCGGCGGCGTGGGCCGCTTCCCGAATCGCGGCGCTGTGCGAGAGGGCCATGCCGACGTAGATGGCGATGGCGATCGCCACCACGATCGCAATCGCCGTCGAGATGCGCGTCACCTTCCGGCGACGGATCTCTTCTTTGGTCTCGGGGACCGCGCCCAGCTTGGGGATGACCCGTGGGTCACGGACTCCCCCAAGCAAGTCCGGCGGCTCCGTTTCGTCGCGCCTGCTCATCCGAGGCCGCAGAATACCCAACTCGGGCTCCAAATGCGCCTTTATGCTCGAAACGTCTGTTCAGTGCAGCTGTCGCCCCATTGACCCCGTGACAGGGAAACGGGCCCTCGTTACCGTCACCCGCAGTGATCGAGCTCCGCGACCTGACGAAGCGCTACGGTGATTTCACCGCGGTCAATGAAGTCTCGCTGAAGGTCGACGAGGGCACCCTCCTCGTCCTCCTCGGGGGCTCCGGGTCCGGCAAGACGACGACCCTCAAGATGATCAACCGGCTCATCGAGCCGACGAGCGGGTCCATCCTCTTCGATGGCCAGGACGTGCTGAAGATGCCGGCCCACGAGGTGCGGCGGCGCATTGGCTACGCGTTTCAGAAGATCGGGCTCTTCCCCCACATGACCATCGCCGAGAACGTCGGCGTCACGCCGCGGCTTCTCGGGTGGGAGGCGGGGCGGATCCGTCGGCGCGTCGACGAGCTCCTCGAGACCGTCGAACTCGATCCCAAGGAGGTCCGCGATCGCCGCCCTTCCGAGCTCTCCGGGGGTCAGCAGCAGCGCGTCGGCGTCGCTCGGGCCCTCGCGGCCGAGCCCAAGGTGATGCTCCTCGACGAGCCCTTCGGCGCCCTCGACCCCCTGACCCGCGATCGCATCCAGCAGTTCTTCCTTCGCATCCGAAAAGAGACGGGGCTCACGGCCATCTTCGTCACCCACGACATGGTCGAAGCACTGATCCTCGGCGACCAGATCGCCGTCATGAATCGGGGAGACCTGGTTCAGGTCGGCACTCCTCGGCAGCTTCTCACGAAGCCCGCCGATGACTACGTCGAGAGCCTCATGGCGACGCCGCGCCAGCAGGCCGACTTCGTCGAGGAACTCCTGGCCCAAGAGCCGACCGGGAAGTCGACGGGCAAATCTGGCGGCAAGGCCGGGAGCAAGTCAGGCGGCAAGTCTCGCGGCAAGTCTCGCGGGAAATCTCGCGGGAAATCTTCATAGATGGACGAGATCGCCCAGCAGCTCGAGAAGATGCCCGACCTCTTGTCGGCGCATCTGTCGCTGACCCTCGTGGCCCTCCTCGTATCGACCCTGGTCTCCGTGCCTCTAGGCATCGCGTCGACGCGTATCCCGTGGCTCGAGCGGGTCGCGGTCGGCACCGCGAGTGTCATCCAGACCGTGCCTGGCCTCGCGATGCTCGCCATGATGGTGCCCCTCCTCGCCGCCCTCGGTGCGAGCGGCATCGGTTACCTGCCCGCGATCATCGGCCTGACCCTCTACTGCATGTTTCCCATCTTGATGGGCACCATCACTGGCATCCGGGAGGTCGACCCGGCCATGATCGAAGCCGCCCGAGGCGTCGGTATGACCCCGGGGCAGCGCTTGAAGATGGTCGAGCTGCCCCTGGCTCTTCCGGTCATCGTCTCGGGCCTCCGGACCTCGACGATCTGGTGCGTCGGGATGGCGACGCTTTCGACCCCGGTCGGCGCCCCGAGCCTCGGCAACTACATCTTCGCGGGGCTTCAGACCCGCAACTACACGGCGCTCCTCGTCGGGTGTGTCGCCGCCGCGGTCCTCGCTCAGGTCCTCGACCTCCTCGTGCGCTCCGTCGAGGTGGGGCTCCGCGAGCGTTCGAAGGGGCGCTTGCGCTTTGGTGCGGTGGGGATCGGCGGGCTCTACCTCTTCGCCATCGTCCTCGGGCTCTCGGCGGTCGTCGAGGCCGGGGGCGCGAGCCCAGTTCGGGTCGGGGCGAAGGCCTTCACCGAGTCGTACGTGCTCAGTGAGATCATCGCCCAGCACCTCGGGGCCGAAACCTCGCGCGAGGTCGAGACGGTGCAGTCCCTGGGTTCGACGGTGGCCTTCGATGCCCTCGCCAATGGAGAGATCGACGTGTACGTCGACTACAGCGGCACCATCTGGGCGACGATCATGGGCCGCGAAGAGGTCCCCGAGGACCGCAGCGCCGTGATGATCGAGATGCGCCGGTACCTCGACGAGGAATTCGGGGTCGTCGTGGTCGCGCCCCTCGGGTTCGAGAACGCCTACTGCTTGGCGATGAGGCAGGAGGCCGCAGAAGAACTCGAGGTCACCCGTATCTCCGACCTCAGCCTCGTCGCATCCACCATGTCCATCGGCGGCGATTTCGAATTCTTCGACCGACAGGAGTGGGAGAGCATCGAGGAGAGCTACGGCGTCGAATTCGACGAGGAGCGCGCGATGGACCCTTCGCTCATGTACGAGGCCGTCGAGACCGGGGCCGTCGACGTGATCAGCGCCTACTCGACGGACGGTCGCATCGACGCCTACGACCTCGTGGTGCTCGAAGACGACCGACGGGCCATACCCCCGTACGACGCGATCATCCTCGTGAGCCCGCGCCTTTCCCGGGAAGAGCCGGAGGTCGTCGATGCGCTGCGACTCCTCGAGGGGTCCATCGACGCGGATACGATGCGCGCCATGAATCGGGCTGTCGACGCGGATTCCCGGGACCCCGCCGATGTTGCCCGGGAACACCTCGCCCGATCCGAGTGACGCGAGCCAAGGGGGGCGAAGAGCCCTCTCCTCAGGTAATCTTCCCGCCGATGGAACAGGCGCCCCGAGAGAGTTGGCACGCGCGGGACTCCGCGGCAGCGGTGGCGGCGTTCGACGTCGACGTGGCCGCCGGGCTGTCCGACGCCGAGGCTCTCCGTCGCGAGGCGAAGTACGGCCCCAACTCTCTCCCCGAAGCTCCGCCGAAGAGCGCGCTCCTGCAGTTCCTGGGGCAGTTCGCCGACCCCCTCGTCGGTGCCTTGCTCGTGGCCGCCGTCGTCGCCGTGGTGGTCGCTGCATCCGGTGCCGAGGGAGGCTCCTGGGCCGACGCCATCGCGATTTTGCTCATCGTCACTCTCAACGCGGTGATCGGATTCTTCCAAGAGCGCCGCGCCGAAGAGGCGCTCTCGGCCCTCCGGTCCATGGCGGCGCCCCGGGCCCGGGTGCTTCGAGAGGGGGAGGTCCGGGATGTCGACGCGGCGTCTCTGGTTCCCGGGGATGTCATCGTCCTCGCCGCAGGAGACGCCATTCCGGCCGACGGACGCCTCTTCGACGCGGCTCACTTCGCCGTCGAGGAGGCGGCCCTCACCGGGGAGTCCACGGCCGTGGAGAAGAACGCCGAGGCCGGCGAAGACGTGGCTGCAACGGTGGCGGACCAGACGTCCATGGTCTTCACCGGTACGACGGCGACCCGCGGAAGTGGCCGGGCGGTCGTGGTGGCGACGGGGCCCCGCACAGAGCTCGGCCGCATCGGAACGCTCCTCGGCGAGATGGAGCGCACCCCGACCCCCCTCGAGAAGCGCCTCGCGAAGCTCGGCACCGTCATCCTCGTCATCTGCGTGCTCATCAGCGCGTTCGTCTTTGCCGTCGGTGTGATCCGAGGCACGGGGTCGGTGCCCATGCTGCTCCTCGTCGCCGTGAGTCTCGCCGTGGCGGCGATCCCCGAGGGGCTGCCGGCGATCACCACCATCACCCTCGCCCTCGGTATGCAGCGCATGGCTCGGCAGGGGGCCATCGTGCGCAAGCTCCCGGCCGTCGAGACTCTCGGCTCGGCGACGGTCATCTGCTCGGACAAGACCGGGACCCTCACCGAGAACGCGATGACCGTGCGCATCGTCGAAACCGCCGACGGCTACCTCGACGTATCGGGCCACGGCTACGGCTCCGAGGGGGGATTCTCGCGGGATGGTCACGCGGTCCCAGAGGTCGACGAGACCACCCGGCGCCTGCTCATCGCCGCCGCGCTCTGCAGCTCCGCCTCGTTCGAAGAGGTGGCGGGGGAGCGTACCGTAGTCGGCGATCCGACCGAGGCTGCGCTCCTGGTCGTCGCCGAAAAGGGCGGCGTCCCGAGGAGCGTGCTCGACGAGGATCACGAGATCCTCTCCACCCACCCCTTCGACAGCGACCGCAAACGCATGAGCGTGCTGGTCCGAGAGCCCTCCGGGGCCCGGACGGTCTGCGTGAAGGGAGCCCCAGACTCCATTCTGGGCCGATCGACGTCTCTGTGGCGAGACGGGGTGGTCACGCCCATGACCGACGACGAAAGAGCTCGGTTGATCGCAACCAACGAGGCCCACGCGGGCCGCGCTTACCGGATCCTCGCGATCGCGGAGCGTGGCGACCCGGGCGACGGCGATCCGGAGCAGGACCTCACCTTCCTCGGCTTCGCGGCGATGATCGACCCGCCTCGGGAAGACGCCGCGGAGGCAGTCGCGGCGTGCCGTCGGGCCGGCATCGACGTGACCATGATCACCGGGGACCACCACCTCACGGCGATCGCCATCGCGACCGAGCTCGGCATCTGGGAGGAGGGTGCCCAAGCGCTGACCGGCGCCGAGCTCCGGGACCTCGACGACGAGGCTTTCGCCGAGGTCGCCCCCGACGTGCGCGTCTACGCCCGGGTCACGGCCGAACAGAAGCTGCGCATCGTGAGGGCCCTCGAAGAGAGCGGCCACGTCGTGGCGATGACCGGTGACGGGGTCAACGATGCCCCGGCCTTGCGTGAGGCCGCCATCGGCGTCGCGATGGGGGGGACCGGGACCGACGTTGCTCGTGAGGCCGCCGAGATGGTCCTCGCCGATGACCGCTTCGCCACCATCGTCGAGGCGGTGCGCGAGGGGCGGGCGATCTTCTCGAACATCCAGAAGTTCATCTTCTTTCTCGCGAGCTCGAATACGGGCTTGGTTTTCGTGGTCGTAGCCCTCGCTTTCACCGATGGGCTCCCCCGGTTGACGGCTCTCCAGCTCCTGTGGATCAACCTCATCACCAACGGCCTGCCCGCCCTCGCCCTGGGCATCGATCCGCCCGAGGCGGGTCAGATGAAGCGCGGTCCCCGCCCCCCGACCCAGGGCATCGTCGGCGGCCGGGACCTCCTCGGCGTGGTCGGCGTCGGGGCCATCATGAGCCTCGCGGCGCTCTCCTTCTACTGGATGGCTGAAGCGCGCCCCGAGTTCTTCGCCTCCGGAAGCACCCCAGCGGAGCGCCTCGCCTCGGCCCGTACCATGGCGTTTGCCCTCCTGGCGTTCACGCCGCTCTTCCACGCCTTCAACTGCCGGAGCCCGACCGAGTCGATCTTCACGGTCGGCTGGTTCACCAACCGGGCTCTGTGGCTCGCGATCGCCGTGAGCGCGTCGCTCCAGGTCATCGCCGTCGCCGTTCCCGGGCTCCGGGGCATCTTCCTAACGGAGGCCCTCACCCCTACCCAGTGGGCCCTGGTCCTCGGCCTCTCGGCGCTCCCGGTTCCAGTGGTCGAACTATTGAAGTTCGTCGACCGGAAGCGGCCGTCAGCTCGGAAGCACGATTCGTAGGGTTCGCTCCCGAGGCCGCGTTCTTGCTTACGGTTCAACCTCGTTCAGAGATTGGCCGATGATCTCGACCTCAGAAATCGCGAGGTCTTCGTGGTCGGTTCCGGGCCACACGCGAATGGCCACGAGACGAACAGTACGACCCTCCGCATCAACGGTCAGCCGCGCGCGGCGCTGATCAGGGGCCAATCGAGTTCGGGCCACCTCGACACCGTCCACTAGGACGGCGACCTCGCGGAGGTGAGAGTTCACGACGAAGAGGTCGCGGCCGTCGTCGCGAACCAGATCCCAACCTGTATCGAAGGCGACCGACTCGACACGGACGGCGGTGTCGTAGCGCGCTTCGAGCCATTCTCCATCCCCCGCGCCGGCAGCGCCTTCGTTCCAGGCGGTCGCCTGGTCTCCATCAAAGGCGAGTTCCGGCGGGAAACGCCGGTCCCTTCGCCGACTCGACCAGAATGAGGACGCCGCTACGTCATCCGGTTCCAGCACTCTGCTCTCCCCTCCGACGGCGGCGGTCGGAGTGGCTTCCGGACGAACATCGGTGATACTCGCGCCAACTGGCGAGTCTTGTGGACCCGATGGGTCCGGCGAGTCCGATGATTCGGGCTGGACAGGCGTGGCCGGACTCTCGGCTAGACCGGGAGCCTGAAGGCCGACGGACGCACTCTGTGTTTCGCCGACATTGGATTCTTCACCACCCGCCAAGGTGAACACGAGAAGTCCGATGCCCATGATCGCCAACCCCAGCAAGATTCCGACGGAAAGCGGTCCGAGGTTCAAGCGCCCCTCTCCGGTGGATGTTTGAATCGATCCGGCCTCCGGCGCGAGTCCTGCGGAGAGAATCTGGGGAGTGGCTTCCGCCGACGAGGAGACTGTCGGGTCGGCGAGCATCGTCGCCATGACTCCCTGGCGACATCGTTGAAGCTCTCTGAGCACCTCCCCGGCCGACTGTGGCCGTTCCGAAGGATCTTTTCGCAAGCAACGTTCGAGGAGCGCCCCCAACTCACTCGAGAGTCCGGGAAGCTGCGACGCGATCGGCACATGAGCTTCCGTAAGAACGCGGCACATGATCGCGCTGTTGGTCGGCGCCTCGAACGGGAGCGTCCCGGTCAGTACCTCGTACGCGAGCACACCGAACGCCCAGACATCGGTACTTGCCGTCGCATCACGCGCGCCCTTCCATTGCTCGGGACTCATGTAGTGCGGCGTACCCATGGCGACGGCCTCCCCAGTGAGCTGCGACGGTCTCCTGACGTTCTTTGCGAGCCCAAAATCGAGCAATTTCAGCCGGCGATTGCCGTGGTGATCTCGGGTGAGGAATACGTTTGCTGGCTTCAAGTCTCGATGGACGAACCCTGCGTCGTGTGCCGCCGCGAGAACCTCCAGCAACTCTTCGAGCAACTGAAGCCGCGCCTCGGTGTCGATGTCGATGTCGGTCTCGGCCAGGAATGACTCGAGGTCCTGGCCCGCCAGAAGCTCCATCGCCAAGAAGAGTTGCCCGTCTTCGGGGTCTACTCCGGCATCGAACACATCGACGATGCCGGGGTGATCGATCGCCGCCGGGGCCTGCGCTTCTCGGAAGAAGCGCTCGTGCCACGCGCTTGTCAGATCCCCTTCGATCCGCATCAACTTGATCGCGCATCGTTTTCCCGTCGTGATGTGGCGCCCCTCCCAGACGACGCCCATGCCACCCTCTCCGATCTTGCGGACCAGCGCGTAGCGCCCAGCGATGATCGGTTCTGCGGTCATGGTGTTTCGATGATATTTGATCCACCGCGCGGCGGACGCCGGTTCAGCGGTCGAGCGTAACTCGATGGTCAACGTCCACTACATCAACCTCGCCACCATGTAGTCATAGTCGGGCCGCTCGCCGCGCCATTCGCTCTCGCACGTCCTCGAGTCGACTTGCGCGCCGGCGTTTTCGTTGGCCGCACACAATCGCATGATGGCGCTCTCGGCGGTGAGGGGCTGGCGCGGACTGAGGACGATCGCGCGGCCAGCCGAATCGCGAAAGAGCACCTGTCGCTCGACGCCGTTCTCTTGTTGGACGGCAACCGTGAACCCGCCTTCGTGAAGGAGCTGATGATGGGTCGGGCACACGAGTATGAGATTATCCAGCTTTGTCTCCCCGCCGTGGAGCCAGTGCTCGATGTGGTGGGCATCGAGCCACCGATGATGGTCGCATCCTGGGAAACGGCAGGTTCGGTCCCGAACACCGAGGGCGCGGCGAATGGCCGGCGGGATCGCCCGGGTTTTTCGACCGACATCGAGGGGCTGACCATCATCGGTCGTGTGCACGGCGACGAGGCCCGCATCGCAGGCTATACGGCGAAACGTTTCCGTCGGGAGCCGGGTTCCGTCGTCGAGTTCGGCGGTGCGGGTGCCGGTCAGGTCGTTGTCGCTGACGTGAATGAAGAGGGTGGCCCGATCACCTCCCGTGCGTTTCGGTTCGAGTTCACTCGCCGGTGCTGCGAGGGCGAGATCGGCGAGCTTGACGAGGGCATCGGCCCGACTTGCTCGGGGTGGCGTCGCAGACGTTTCCGCGGAAAGCTCCAGTGGCTCGATTGGTGAGTCATTCCGGCCGGCGTCCGCATCGGATCCTTCCGCGGAAACGTCCTCCGGCACGACCGCCGCGACACTCGCTTGCTGAGGTTCGTCGTGCG
>Ga0164313_10001977_pt1 | contig 18388 bp, 36 predicted proteins | sample GuaBasSedimGuay4_FD_113735 | JGI IMG/M metagenome (GOLD analysis project Ga0164313, IMG submission 113735) | Subseafloor sediment microbial communities from Guaymas Basin, Gulf of California, Mexico - Guay4, Core 4569-4, 0-3 cm | ecosystem: Environmental > Aquatic > Marine > Hydrothermal vents...
ACTACAACCTATAGAATAAATAAAACTGGCATAATTAAGAAGGTTGCTGGGATGAGAATTACAGATGGTACTAATTATGCTACAAAAGATCATAAAACTCTTCTGCAATTAGAAAGAAGTGTCGACAACCTAAAAGAAGAGATTGCTGAAATGATCCTGCTGGAAAGCCAGCCGGAAGCAGTGTCGGTGTTTGATATGTCTTGTGAAGAATATGTAGAGTTACCTGGGAATGTTAGATTATGAATGATTGTAAATACTTTGTAAAATACAGAGCTATGTTTGATGAATATGGAGTCACTGAGCATGCATATATGTTTGATTATATGCAGCCGATTCTTAGAAGGTTGGGATTAAGTGAATGAGAATTGGAGGGAGCACTCAAATGCTGATGAAGCCGCAGGTGCCTATTTAACCATAATAACCTTTATTAATGTGTTTGTTGCATTAGGTATAGTAAATAAAGAGGAATTACTTGAATTTAAAACATATTATTGGAGAGTATTATGTCCACTGTAAGTAGAAAAAGAGGGGCGTATTATGGTACCAGTGGTAGATATCTGAATATCACCATCAATGAAGAGTGGATATTTAATCAAGAGATAAGGTATGCAAATGTAATTAGAGATAACCTCATCGTAACTTTGTTCTTATTGGGCTTTTTATAGCAAATAATACTGGTATAATATATATATGAAGAAGTGCACAAGATGTAAAATAATAAAACCTAAATATAAATTTAGCAAACAAAAATGCAAAGCTGATGGCTTGAGATATCATTGCAAAAAGTGTAGAAGTAATCATCAGAAAGTATTTTTTTTGAATAATAAAGTTAAAATGTTAGCTAAAAATAAAAAATATTATGAAGCTAATAAGATAGAAATACAAGTTAAGAATAATATATATTGGCAAAATAAATACCACAATGATATAAATTTTAAATTAGCAGCTTTACTAAGATCAAGACTACGCAATGCTATTAAAAACCAACAGAAGTCTGGTTCAGCAGTTGATGATTTAGGTTGCTCTATAGAGGAATTAGTTGTTTATTTAGAAAATTTATTTACTGAAGGTATGACTTGGGATAATCATGGTGAGTGGCACATAGATCACATTAAGCCACTAGCTAAATTTAATTTAACCAATAGAAGAGAATTATTAAAGGCGTGTAATTATAGCAACTTACAACCTTTGTGGGCTAAAGATAATTTAAGTAAAGGTGGCCGTTAAAACTGGTATAATGTAAATATGGAAAATGATAAATTATTAAAATTACATGAAGATCTTGAGTGGCTAGATGGAGAAATCAATAGCGACACTACTTTAAATAAAGCAGCACATTATTGGAAGAATAAAGATCCTAAAAAGTATGCAGCTGCTTTAAAAAGACTCAGAAGTGAAAGAAAGACGCCGGGTCATAAAGAAAGAGCTACACAACAAGTCCTACAGGGTAAAAGACGTGAAAAAGGCGGCTCTGGAACTACAGCTGGTCAAGGCGGTAAATCAGGTCATTCTTCAGGTCATAATAAACAAAAAACTGGATCAGCCGTAAAGCGCTTTCAATCTAGTGAAAAGAAAGCTGGAACTAAATTATCTCAAGATAGAATCGATAATAATAAAGGTTATACTTCTTCTAATGTTAGAAATGTCCCTCAAGATTTAAATCGCGGAGATGAAAACAACAAAAAGAAGAAAAAGTACCTTAAAAATAAGAAGAAATAATGGCTAAAAGGTATAAATACAAACTATATAAAGAATGTGACAGCACCGATAAGGTACGTCGTCAAGATATTCGCAAAAGCCTAAACTCTTCAGAGAGACAGTATGGTAAGTCTGTAGCAGCGTCAGGTTTAGATGAGTATGAATCACTTATTGGTGGTAATATAATTACACACCTTCGCTGGAATATGGAAATAGAACTATCTGAAGAATGTTATAGAAAAGAAATAACTGATCCAGTAAGAGAAATACAACAAATCCTAAATAAATTAAATGTTGGTTGCTTTGATCTACATAAATGCACCTGCCATCTCCCCGAGAACCTCTCCGATAAAGAAATCCTTAAACGCGCTGGATATTAAAAACCGAATCGAATATTAATTGTTAATGAATTAATAGGAGATTTAATGGAAATTCCAAACGTAACCATAAATATCAATAAAAAAGCTAAATATAAAACAGCAAAGCAAATGTTTGAGATTGCACTTAAACAAAAACACGATTTTAATTATGATGGTAATGGGATAGAAATTTACCACGATGAGGGTGAATTTTATTGTAATAAAAAAGATCTTAATAAAGAAATACTTATTGAATCTGCTGTAATTGAGTATTATCCAAATGGCAGTGTAGATGTAATTACTTATATAACTAAAAATGATGAAATTTACGATTGTGAAACAGATTACTTTTCTAAATTTCCAACGTTAACTAAAAAGCAACTTCAAGTACAAAAACCAGTATTACCACTTATTCTTAAAAGAGGTTTGGGTGCACCTAATAATGATATGCTCTTTAATGAAAAATCAGGTATATTAACAGTTGGTTGCCATACTTTAAATAAAACTCAAGTTCAAAATACTTTTAAATTTCTAGCTAAATGCTTAGAATATGATTTGGAGGAATAATGGGAGAATTAGAGCGATACAAACATTACATTCTTGATAATGTTAATTCTATAATTATCAATACAGAAAACATGAAAACAACTACATTCGACTTTGAAGATATGTCTTACCATGATGCAAATAAGCGGTCCCAACGTAAACCGATTCGATATAATGTTAAGAATGAACAAATCCTTAAGTGGGCATCTCAATGTTGGAATACATATAGTGTTAATGATAATGAAGCTATATTGAGGTTATTTAATAACTACCATGAAAGAGTCATTCTTGGAAACTAAAGATGACAGCTATGATGTGGTGGGTTATTTTTTGCAAGCTCTAGATAGTTTACTAATATTCACTGAACCTGACAGCAATACTGCAGCAATAGATACTATTGTTTTATATGAATCATTATCGGGAGATAAAATGTTAACTGAAACGCAACTAAAATACATTGAACTTGAAAAGAAAAAAGAACAATACAAGCTCTACTTAGAAGAATTAAAAGCCGTGATTGAGCTATTGAATAGTGAAATGGGAACTGGCGGACACTTTCAAGATACTGCTGGTACTGTATATCAAGTAGCTGATCATAAAGGTAGATTTGTTCACTTTGATAAATTTGAAGTCAAGCGAACACGTAGAGATGGTGAAAGATCAGGATCATTATCCTTGACAGCAGCAAGAGATTTAGGTTATGAGGTTAAATAATGGAACTCAAGCATCTGCGTAAGGGTAAAATTGTAAAAGTACCCACTGCAGATTTAGAAAATGAACTTAAAAAAATAGAAATAAGAGTAAAGCGGTACAACGCAGTAATTGAAGAGTTTGAGCCATTAAGAAAAATTCTACACTGCAGATTAGTGGAAAATGGTGTGGGCATAAAGGTTTGGAGAGGTAGTGAAAACTGGTCAGTAGATCAAGAAGATCACTATAGGGTAAGTCAAAATGTGAATGATGCCATGCATGCTATTGATAAAATAAAAGAAAAAACAAAATTAATTGAAGAAGAATTATTAGATAGAATTTTAACAGATAATGATGATACATTAGGGAGAAAAGATGTTTAAAGATAAAGTGTATGAGGAATTAGATGATATATCTAGGCTTATAGAACCATTTCAATCTGATATCAATGAGGAATTATCATTGTTTCCAGATGAAATTGAAATAACAAAAGAAATGCTAATTAATTCAAGTAGTAATTGGGGATGGGAATCAATAAGAATTTCCACCATAATTTCTGCAATAGCAATAAAATTAAACTTAAATAAGATAAACATAGAATCTTACAGTTTATCAAGAGATTTCTTTAAAATTGAAGTTAGAGACTTTGAAGATGGTGATAGTGTTACTTTAAATTTAGAAACTAATGAATTATCTCATAAAATATTTATAGTTAAAACTAACTTTGGATATGAAGATAATGATTTAGAAAAAATGGCTAAAAGTAATATAATCCACACTATTAAAAGTAGACTCAACAATAATAGAAGAGTTAATAAATCTCGACTTAATGAGTTAGCTGATCTATATGGTGCCCATGAGGTTAGAAGTGATCGCGGGTATAGAGGTAAAGTTAATAAATTTTGTAAACACTTAGATGCATTAATAAATGATAAAAAATTAGAAATTAAAGATTTAGAGTTATGTAAGAGGTTTGGTCAATGGGTTGTTCAGTATGTATCAGAGGGTAATTTACCTGCATTAAATAATATAACAAGAATTAAAATTATGATGCATGAAAATCGTCCAATTTACTCTATTGAAGAAAGGAAAACAACATGAGCTATATAGATAAAATAAATGCAATTTTAGATGAAATTGATCCTGGCAATGCTACATTTAAAATACTAATAACTGACAATTACGTTAGAGTTGAAGACAGTCACTGGACAATTCCTACTCCCACTGAAGAAGATTTTTATAATTCCAGAGTGCATTATTGTGTATCTAGAAGTCTCAATAAAGAAACTTTAAAATATGAAATAGATAAAGATAGTACTGTATCTAAGATAGAGAATGATGTTTATAATGATATTGTTAATATATTTCAAAAATGCAGCCCAACTAAAGAACCTAGAAGAACTAAAATATACAAGAGTTTTGTAGAAGTTGTTAGACAAAACAAGAGTACAATAAAATTTAGTAGTGCATTATTTGATATATCAGAATACTACTATAATTCAGCAAAAACAGATTCGATTAAAAACTCAATAAATGATGTTCATCGGAAGAATATATATCAACTACTGTGTCTTATGGAGAAGAACTATGCAAAAAGAAAAACGAACAGTTACTAATGAAATGATCATTCAATACAGACCAATGATAGAATCTTGGATGGCTAAGTCCATTAGAAAGAATTGGAATGAAGCTGAGATGTCTACTAAGAATGGTAGAGATGAAGTTGGATTAGGAAATTCAGGTTGGACTATGGCAGACATACGTCAGTACTTAATGACTGAAGTTTGTATTGCTTTACAAAATTATAGTACAGAATATAAAACAAAAGAGTCGACCTTTGTTTATGGTCACCTTTCTAAAAGAGTTGGCTCATTAATGAAGAAATTAACAAAACATGCCAAAGGGTATGGTATCTGGTCTTCTAATATAGAAGAAGTACTAGGTGAAATAGATAGGGTAGAATAATGAAAAGCTATGAAAATATACATGAAGCATATTTAGGGACATTGGCAGATATATATGATAACCCTGATTTTATATGTTCACCACGTGGACAACGAATAAGGGAGAAGTTATATTATGGTTTCCAAATCACTAATCCGACAGATGAAGCAATCAGAACAAGGGATAATGATCGCAATACAGTCATCATTGACTACACCGCAAAGGAGTGTAGTTTATACAATTCAGGAACTAACCTTGCTGAGGATTTTGGTGAAGCTTCTAAGTTTTGGTTAAAGTTGCAAAATCCCGACGGTACAGTTAATTCAGCTTATGGACACTTAATTAAGTTTAAGAAGTCTCATGGTAATCCTATATATGAATTATCAGAGCAATTAAAGAAAATGGGTCCGGAAGCAGTGTCTGATTTTTTAGGTCAAGCTGCAGTTGATGTTATGAGGACTCCTTGGGAATGGTGTGTAGATGCTTTGAGAACAGATAAAGATACACGTCAAGCTGTGCTTAGGTTTAGTTTACCAGAGCATTTCTATAAGGGAAACAAAGATATGACTTGTACCCTTAGTGGTAATTTTCATATTAGAGAAAATAAGTTATTATTTAGAGTGCAAATGAGAAGTAATGATCTAACCCTAGGGTTAGTTTATGATTTACCTTGGTTTATCAGTTTAATGGACGATATGGTTAATGAATTAAAAGATTTATATCCAGAACTTGAAGTTGGAACTTACACACATATGGTAGATTCACTTCATACTTATGATAGAGATGAAGATAAGATACTTAAAATGTTGGGGAGAAAATAATGAGTGGTAAATATAATTTAAAAGCATACATTAAGAAAGTAAATAAGAATCCCGGTGATTTCACAAGAATACATAAAGAGATAAATAAGGTGAGCAAATTTAAAGTTGGAGATATAGTAAATCTAGCTTACTTAAATTATGACAGCAATGAGCCAACTTATATACATGAAGCTTATACTTATAATAATATTAAGACAGATGTTAAGGTAAAATACAAAGTTGTTTATACAGATGAGGCTAATATTCCCCATATTCAAAAAATTAAACAAAATGGTGAATTTGGCAATATTACATCAATACTTAGTAATATGTGCATATGGGATGAACTTGATGATTTTAATACAGATTTTAATAAGGCATTTACTTATGATGAAGATTTTATCGATTCTACTATATTTGATTGTGAATATAATCCCTTAATATCTATTGAAGCATCTAAAGTAGATGCGGAAAACAAGGGGAGAATATTAGTAGAAGAGTGGTATAGAATACATGCATACAATAAATCACTACGTCTTCATAGTGGTAGTAAAGAAAAAATTAAACAACTTAGAGATAAACTTAAAATTGGTGATACAATTTGGTGTAATTACATTGGTAGCTTAACCTTAAAGATAAACAGTGCTGATGATGATATTATGGTATTTGAAGATGGTAGTAGACGTTTGCATGCATTTAATACCACTGACCTTAAGGTAACTAAGTTATATAAACAATCTCCATCACCCTACCCTTGTGTATCTAAATTTTTACTTAAAAAATATAAACCGAATCGAAAATAATATAAGGGAGAATTAGAAATGTCTAAACTCAAAGAATTAAATCCACATAAGAATGAGGTTGTTAGAATTAAATTTAAATCTATCACTCAAATCATAAAAGATCGCAAGATGGATTTACATGATGCAGAAGAGTTTTATGACATAGGTAGTAATATTAAGGCTTATATTAGTGGTGGAGATTTTATAATTACCGAAAGTATAACAGAAGAATATGATAAAGTAAATATTACTGTTAAAAATCACTATGATAATAATCATGTATTTTATGTTTATGATGATGTTATTGAATCTATAAGTATAATTCAAGACGCTGAAAGATTTTATAGTGGTGATCTTAATTTACTAGTAATCAGAATTGAAGATGAAATGTATATCAATGGTCAGCCATTGATATGGGATGAAGATGCTAGTAAGGCGGAGCATGAACGACGTATGTTAAAAAAAGATGTAGATAGGCCTTATATTAATGAAAATAGAAAGTTATTAAAAATATTTGAAAACTTTATTGCTGATTTAGCAGTTAAGGAATCATTTAAACAGATGGGGGAATAAATGAGTTTTATACCAAGTGGAGAACAAAAAAGACAAGATAAAGCCAATCCTAAGAAAGATAATGCTTTGTCAGTAGCTAAACCTATAACTCAATCAGAGGATTTTTGTGCTGAGTTGTTAGATGGGGCAATTGATTTCAGTAAGATAGAAAATGAACAATTTCTAGTTGCAGTTAATACTGATTCTAGAAATAAACCACCATTATTAGCATCTACAATGCGTGGACCATTTGATTTTTTTGAGATGGTTGAAGCTGTTGGTTGCATGTGGGAACGTGAGCAACATCACGCTATGGTTTACATCTTAACTACAGATTTTGATAAATCATCAAGTTTCCTAGATGAGGGTACGGTTGATTATATAGAAGCTTACTATGAAGATATCATATCAAGCGGTATATTAGAAGCCGCTATAGCGGATAATTATGATGATGACCAAGTTTTCCCAGTGGGATTAATTGGTGCTGACCCAGAAGAAGATTAAATGTTATTAAATAAGACACCAGTTTTAGATTTAGGTTTTGTAGCACCACTTGAGTTTAGTGGTGGAGGTAGACTTTTACAGGATTTACAGAATTCTTATTTTAAAACTAAAACAAATATAAAATTATTAAAAGTAGCGAATGCTACTTTAATTATTAAATGTCCACTTTTTGTGCAATTAAATATTGTGCAATACGGCCTCGATGTTGTTTCAACCCCATCAGATAACATCGAGGCTTATATTCCAGATGTGAGTATGGTTGAAGGGGATTCATTGAAAGACAGAGAAGAAATCAGTAAATATATTAAAATGACTACTGAAGCTTTACTATTGAATCAGAAAGCCATGACTATGGATGGCAGTTCAAATTTTACAGCACAACTATTAACACCAGTATCTGTGTATAATGAAATAATAGTTACTGGGAGATTAGAGAAATGGGTAAACTACCTGAATCAAAAAAACCTACCAAAAGAAATAAATCTGTACCAAAAAGCGATAAGTGGTATTCTAGAATCGGAGTGGAGAAACATGGAGAACTTAAAAAAAATGTTCAAATAAGAAAGGGATTGTTCAGTATTCTTGATAAGTTTAAATTGATCAGTGGGAATGTTAAATTTAGGTTATCTATAGAAGAAACCTTATCAGATGTGGACATGAGTGGAGAGATGTGGGATGATTAGCATTGACGAAGAATTAAAAAATGAACAAGGGCAAATTAAACTAATAATATTTTTAAATAAATTAGGTTTAGATTGTAAAAATTTACAAGCAGTTTTGAAAATGATGGAAGCAGATATGTTAATGGCATTTCAAAACAACATGATATATGGAGATATAGATGGCAACACAACAGAATTTAGAGGGCTTAGAGGGCAATTTGAAGAAGCCAAGAAAAAAAAGAAAAGACCCTAGAATAGAAAATGAGTTCTTTGAAGAAGTAGAATTAACAGATCCAGCCACTGGTATAAAGACAAAACAAAAAGTAAAAATAGTTAGATATAAAACAGTTGGAGTAAAAAAAGTAGGTAATAAGGGTTTAAGTGAAGAAGTAGAGCTGGATAATCTTGAAGATTAATCGTCACTCATATCTTCTTTCTTACTGATGACTGCTGTTTTAATATGCTCTATAGCATTAGAACTGAAAAAGGCTATAGCTGTACCTTTTAGTAAGGCTACAAATTCTATACCTGTAAGTAGTCCATTAACTCTAAAAATAATGCTAATTACTATAAGTATGAACATTATTGACCATTTACGTAGGCCCTTTATGGTTCCTATGATTTTATTTAATAGTGACATAGTAGCTCCTTTAGCACTATTATATCACGTGGAGGATTTATGATTCAAGAAGAATTAACAAAAAAAGATAAAATTAGAGTTAATAACTGTGATTACTATAGGTTAACTAAAGATATAATGAAGTCACATGAAGCTTACAAGGATATCGGGGTTGGAGAAGTATACTTCATTAAACAGATAAGAAGAGATGGTACTTACTCTTATGTCTCCCGTATTTGGGGTAAAGATAAGAAAGATAAGTATATGGTTTTTCACAAAGATGATGATGGTTTTGTTTTTTTAAAAAGAATCAATGTCAGTGGTAAATTAGGTGTAGAGATATATTGCTTAACAACCCAATTTCCTATGCCAAGATATGAAATAGAACCTGATCCTGAGTACTTGGATGCTATTCTATTTGAGGATGAGGGTAAGTATGATCCACTTAAAGCTGAGAAAGAACTTAATAGCCGCAAGGGAAAGGCTAGACGTAAGAATAAAAAATTAGAGATTAGGTATCTAAATAATGGTTTAGCATATGCAGCTATTAAAGAATTCAAAGTTGGCGATTTCCTATATAATGCAAAAAATACTTATGGCAGTGATATTGAAGCTTGGAAAGTGGTTCAAATTACAAATGAAAAAGTGAATAAAGAACAAACTAAAGCAAATTCATGGTCAAATAAGATTATAATAGGTAAGACTAGAGAAGATAGAGCACATATAAGTTGTAACTTTGATGATGTTATTACTCTAACAATACAATCTACCACCAATAATAAAAGAAATAGAACATTGATATTTGAAGCTTTCAATAAATACGGGCACACTTATTATAGAAGTAAACCCTACACAACGGACGATGTATGAATAATGTAATACCTATTAATAATAGACCTAGTAAGAATAAATACTGGATGGGTATTGCGGAAGCAGTGTCTTTGAGGTCACATGATAAAGAGACTAAGGTTGGTGCTATATTAGTAAAGAATGATACTGGAATGATAGTGGCTACTGGTCATAATGGTTTTGTTAGAGGTGCCATTGATAGCGAACTTCCTACAACTAGACCAGATAAGTATGAATACATGGTCCATGCTGAAGAGAATTTAATGGCTCACACTTCGCGAAATGGAATTGCTATAAATAATTGTACTTTAGTTATAACCTTAAGTCCATGTAAGAAGTGTCTTAGGCTGATGTGGCAAGCAGGTATAACAAAAGTAATATGTAGAGATTTATATAGGGATCACTGTGCAAGCTTGAAGGATATAAACATTGTTCAAATGTTAACACCTGAGAAATTTATCGAGCTAACATATGGAGCTAAGAATGAGTACCAATGATGACTTAATAAAAATAGCAGAAAAGATCCGTAAGGGATATTCTTCTGCCCTCGACGATGAAGAAGAAGAGAAATTATCTTTCTTAGATGAGTTAAATGCTTTGGTTAGGACCATACTTAAAGATGAACCTGTAGATATCTATACACTTTTAACTCCAGAAGAATTAAACAAATGGAAAAAAGCTAAATTAAAGAGACAACTTAAAAGATTATTGTCATCAATTTCAATAAAATCTTCCCTATATTTCATACTACTAGCGACAATTATAGGATTTTTAGTTACTGAAGCAGTTCCTTTCTATGCTGTAGCTGGTATTATAACTACCAAAACATGGATCAAAGCTATTCTTACTGAAATAAGCTTTATATTCCTAAGTGGTTATAGGGTTGTTGGTAAAGTTGAAATGGCCTTTGTTGGGATATTAAGAATAGCGATGTTCTGCTTAATGTTGTTTGTTATTACATCGGAGGTTACTTTAGAAGGTGCTAAGGATATATCAAAGATTGGAAATATAGCAACGAGAATTGAGCGAATTGAAAATCAAATTAACAAAACGGAAGTTGACATTGAACGATATAGGCAAATAAAATGGCCTAAGAATATGACTCAAAGTATTCGTAAGCGAGAAAAGCTAGAAGAGCAAATACAAGAGCTAAAAGAGAGACAAGAGAAAGAGGGAGCCTCTGAAGAAGTAGCTGGTATATTACAATATAAGGTATACGGAAAAGCTGCTTTTAGATTAATTTTAATGTTCATAACAGTCTTAGTAACAAGACGTATATTTAGGTTTTAAAATGAAATTAGTAACAATAAGTGACACACACAACCAACATGATAAAATTTGTGCACCAAGTGGAGATGTGATCATCCATGCAGGTGATGCAACTGGAATGGGCCGGGAAAATGAGCTGCGAGAGTTCATAGAATGGTACTCTAAGCAGGATTCTGAACATAAGATATATGTACCAGGAAACCACGATATTGGTCTAGAAGACCATTATGATGAACGCAGTAAATGGTTTACAGATGCAGGTATTATCATCTTAAATGATGAATCTGTTGTTTTAAATGGTGTATCTGGCGATGATTTTGAAGAATATGAGATCAAAATTCATGGTTCACCAATTACCCCTATGTTTTTTAATTGGGCCTTCATGAAAACTAGAGGTGAGCCAATAATGAAACATTGGGCCATGATCCCAGATGATACGGATATATTAGTTACACATGGTCCACCGAAGGGAATCTTAGATTTAGTGGAAACACGTGGATCTATGAATAATGGTCAAAATGTAGGTTGTGAAATGCTATTAGAGAGGGTTAAACAAGTTAACCCTAAACTACACATCTTTGGACACATACATGAAGGCGCTGGAACTATAAAAATTGGAGATACTGAATTCATTAATGCCTCACAATTAGATGAGAGATATAGATTAGCTCATACACCTATTGTGAGAAAGTTATAATGGAAGTTGATATGGATTATCATCCAAGTAAGTCATACTGCTTTACAAGATTAATGGCGATGTTGCGGAGATTAGATATTGCGGATCACTGCTGGTGGAACAAGAACCCATGTAGAGAAATAGCCATAAATAGATCTGAAACTTGTTCACTCAGACCGAATTAAAAAAGCCACTCAAAGAGTGGCTCATTTATTAATCTTTCTTTTTAACTATTTTCTTTTTCTTTTTTTCTTTTGCAAATGCTTTATGAACTATTGATAGATCTTTTTCGTCAACGACACCATCTTTATTAACATCAGCATCTACTACTTTAACTTCTTTCTTAACTTCAACCTTTTTACCAGATCTAAGTTCTACCATAATTTTTCTTTTTCTTTCTATTTCTTTTCTTCTAGACATATAAACTCCTATTAGTTTTTAGCTTTAATATCAGTAATAATACTTTCAACGCTAACCTGCATTACAAAAATACCATCTAAGATAAAGTCAGCTAAAAATTTATGACTAACTGCCTTTCTCATACTTTCTCTAAGTGACGCCTTATGTTGGGCATCAGTACCTTTAGAATCATTATCAATTTTAACACCAATAAGTAACTCATCCCAATTTGCATCAACTGGATCTAAAGTACCTGCTCCAGCATCCATTTTTACTAAAATAGCATTAAATGTAACTTGAGCTTCTTCAATTGCATCAACTATCTCATTAGCTAATCTCTTGTGTGCTAAAGAGCTGATAATAACCTTTCTAAGTGATGCCTTATGTTGCTCACTACCTTTTTGATCGAAGTCTACTTCAGATACAGAGGATGATGTTTCGTAATCTGTACCCCAAGTGCCGTTCGTATCAGCTGCAATTTTCCCCTTAACAGAGATTACACTTGCTTCTAAGACCACCATACTATCTAAAATAGCATCTGCAGCTTTTTTGTGCTTAAGAGCACTTCTTAGTGTTCTTTTTAAACTTGACTTATGTTGACTCATAATTTCTCCTTATGTCACTACTCGATGGCAGTGTCTCAACTTGTTAAAATAATCCTAATAATTTAGCTATTGCTATTGTTGAACCAGCTATCGCACCAGCACCTATTATCCACTTCTTAAGTGTTTTAAAGACTACTCTTGGTTTTTCTAATTCTACTATTTTTACTTCATTATTATTGATTCTATCAGCATTTTGCTTATGTAAATCTTTTAATGTATTTACACCGGATATGTGTTCTTTTAGTTGTTGATTTTGAGTTTGACTTTGTACTTCTAAAGAGGTGAGTCTTTTACCTGTTGATTTATGTGATTCCCTAACTTCATTTCTGAAATCAGAAGCTTCTTCACGATCTTGTTTTAAAAGATCATATATCATATCTATTTTATCACTCATGTATTCTTCCTCATAGTATCAATCTTACGACTAATGCACCTATATAGTGGCTATGCTTACCTATATGATACCATATTTATGGGCTAAGTGGGTATAATGGGTTCATGAATGAAATAATTACCGAAAGAATACAAGAAATAGTGCAAGAAATCAATACTTTATTAGAAGATAGAGATAAGATGTCATCTCAAATGAGAAAATTAAGTGACAATATTATAGCAAAACAAGGTGCTATATATGAATTAAAGAAGCTTATGGAATTTAAGAAAGATTAATCATCTAAAACTTGGTTTTTACCCTCATCTTCTTCTATTGACTTTTTACAATGTTCAGATTCAAATATATTCAGGAGTTTACATAGGTATTTGGCCCACAATTGTTCTTCTTGTCTTTTACCTGATCTGCTGGACACTGTCTCATCGGGGTCCCCTCCAAATATAGTATTGACCAACTGATCTATTGCTATTAAAACATTCCAAAAATATTTACACAACTTACATTCTTTTTTCACTACTCTTTTTTACCCCATGTTACATTCATATATAAAGAGTCTACTGCAAAGTCTCCACTCTGACCTATCATCCTAAGATACACCCCTGATGGAAGAAAACCAAAAAAGCCCATAGAACTTACTTGAACTCTACCATCTGGTTCTGCATAAAATCCAGCATTATCCCCTTCTTCTGTGTATGTTCCAATTTGAACTCCAGCTCCGTAGCCCATTAAATTATCAACATCTATCACATGAACTTGAAATTGATCATCATTATGGTGATTAGCAAACCATGCAGATCCACCCTGTACATATCTACCATCTTCAGATCCAATAATACCTGGTACTTTTATATCCAATACGGCTAATCCGGTAGCATTTGATAATACTTTACCTGAAGCCATTCTTAATATTATGTCTGTTTTTTCTTTTTGAGTTATAACCTCTATTAAACCAGAGTCTTGAAGAAACCTTATAGCTTCATTTACATTTACAATATCATTTGAACCAGAATCATCTCTAGCTATAACAGCAATACCATTTGCAATATCTACTAGTAATAAAGAATTGTTTTGCCATTTTGTCAATTCTACGTCTTCTATTAAATAATAAGTATTTGGTTGAACTTCTTGTCCGCACCAAATTCGTACATCTGTGTCTGTATTTTTAACCCACTTATCTATACTCATGTTAAATCCTTATATATTAGTTTCTATCCAAAATCTCACAACTGGTTTTTGAATACTACCATTTACCACTTTTACTGCTACTGTTGATGCTTTTAAGAAAGATTCTGTAACCTCCCAAGTGTGGTTTTTTGAGCCACCAAAAGGCACTGTAACTATAAAAGCTGGAGTAGTTGAGCTTATTGATGAGTTGTAAAATCCAATAGATTTACCATTACCAATATTAGATGTTGCTTGAAGAGTTATTGTTCTTATAATGCTATCTTCAGGTATATAAACCGGTTGATCATCAGATGATTCATTATTTGATATCTCTAACCATCTTCCTGTATTTGCATTACCACCATATTGAGCATCAATTACATATCTATCTGCAGATAATGTATCTAAAACATCAGTTACTGCGAATAACCTAGCATGAACAGCATTAGTAAAGCTTTGTGAGGTTTGAAATATTAAAGATTTCATAAAACCAAAAGACCCAAAGGCTGTACCGGTGGGTGTTAAAAAGTCTGGATCAAGTGCTCCAGCCGGGGAAGAGGCGGCCAAGTTACCTAAAAAGCCAACCACTGGATTATTTGGATCCATTGTTGTGAATAAGTAAATAGCTACAAACGTATTATTTGGCGCATTTGTTAAGCCCCAAACACCGGGAGAAGTTTCTTCATTATATTCTATAGTTAAACCTGCTCCACCTTCTTTTAAGGGGAAGGTGTTTGCTGTTTTTTTATAAATCTCACTACCAAGTTTATATAGTATAGGAATTTCTGCTATATTTAATAATTTTTGCTCGAATGGTAATGTTGGTGTAGCAGAGTCGACGACTTGTCTTCTAATATCCTCATGATAAAGCATACCAGGTTTCACTGAAACTTGTGTGTGGGAATCTAAACTACCGTCTCCACCATCGATATAATCATGTATAATAAAATCACTATCGGCAAATTCTACCCTATTAATGAAATGAGTTCTTCTCTTGTCAGCCCATGACATGGATAAATTTGATCTAACATCACCAAACCAAGTTGCAACTTGAATAGTAGAATTCCAATATACTGCACCAGCTCTTACATAATCTATATAATTATTATGATCTTCATATGTGTAAGTTAAGGTCTCATTAGTATCATAATAAAAGAAATATACACCACTTACATCAGGAATTTGTATTGAATCAGTAACACCTTTAAATTTACACCCCTGAATGTAGTAAGTGAATTCTACTAGTGGTAAAACTGGTGCAACATTAAATGTTCTCGTTGGATTATTAAAAGAACAAGTCATTTCTTCAATATCTAAAAACCCAGTAGGGTCTTTAGTTTCTCTTCGAAAATCAATCTCTTCCGTTCCATCTTGAACATTTAGAGATTTAAAGTCATTGTCTTTAACATCTCTATTTTCCATTGGTGTAGATTGTGCTACTGGTGTTGTAAATGGTCCTGCCATATTATGCTAACTCCGCTACTGATACCTGTTTAGTACCACTGGTACAATCAAACCATATTTGTGTGTTTTCCCCAATAGGAACCATTATTAATTGACTCTTGAAGAGGTCAAAACTTTGAGTAGTATTTGAAAAACCCCATTTGACCCCAGTGTCGAGTGCTTCCATTATAATATACTTTCTATTTGCAAGTACAGTACCTCCAACCTTAAGTTCTACTGGAGTTCCAGATACAATAGAGATAATAGCATCTAAACCACCATTATTATGGGTATCTGCAATTTTAATTTCACCGTTAGGAGTTGAGCTAACTGGTGTTTGCTCTCTCCCTATTGAATCAGATCCTATTATCTTTACAGACTGTGCTGCTTCAATGTCTTCTATATCAGCCACTACAATCTCCTATTATTTTTCAACACCTAATAATGTAGAATAAAGATCTTGAGGTTGGTTATCTCTATTTGTTAGAATAATTCTAATAATAATACCAGCTAAAATTTTACTTCTCTTCATTAGGTCTATTTTTATATTTGGATTAGCTGTAGAATTAAAGGCAACAAATAAGGTATCGAATATCCCAGATGCCACGGCTGTTTCAACTTGAACTTCAACTTTCAACTTACCTGAACCACTTATAAAAATCCCATCAGCAATAAAAGTTTTACCTGCTGTAATTGTATAATCATGATCAGTTGTTGCATTTTTTATAACAGCTGCACTAGTTTGAAAGTCAGCAATCTCATCACCTTCAGATTCTTCTAAAGTTACTGGTAATGGGTTATCAGAGTCATAATTCTGACCATTTTCATCATGTAATGAAATATCAAGATTTACAGTATTATCTTCACCGGGTGTTGCTGTAACTCTTTGGTTTTGTTTTGTTCTATCATGAATTGCATCTCTGTCATGTGCAATTAAAGAAGTTGATGAGGGATTTGTATTTGTACTACCATCGTAATCACCATCTAAAGCTACATTACCACTCTCTGATAGAGCAACAACCCTATCGGTGCCAAGCTCATCATCCCCATGTAGCTCAACATGTAAATTCTTATCAGAATCAACTGTAGTTTGATTTACTGATGGATTTGTCCCATCTACAATTTTTACGTGGACCCGTTCGTCCGTACCATCCGCTTCCGTCCGAATCGGTAAACCAGTATCTTGATCACTCATGTATTACTCCTCTGTATTTATAAGTTGTTGTTCTAATTCTTTTTGTCGTTCTTTTTGAAGATTAATGTGGTTTTCCATTCTAATGATATCTTCTTGCCTTTCTTCTACTTTATATTCAAGCTCACCAATAGCTGCAGCTACCTTAAGTAGTTCCATTTTTAACTTTTTCTTTTCTAAATTTGTAGCCATATTTGTTCCTTATTACCCTTATTATACCAGTTTTCTTACCCAATTTCTATTATATCTATTTTAGCATTAAAATCACCCACTGTTGGTCTATTATGAATTGCTTTAACTGTAATTATATCTCCAGCAACCAATTGAATAGAACCACCTGTACTGGTCATGAAGCTAAAAACTTCACTCATAGGTCCATTAAACCAAGTGTGCTTCTTACTAATTACATTTGTATTTTTTTCTATTGTATATGTAGCAATATTAGAACCAGAAACATTAACTGTTTCTAAAGTTGCAGTTTTATTAACTGGGACGGTGTAAGTTGTGATAACTGTTAATGTACTTGATATAACTGAGGATATTTCTGAGTAGGTTGATTTCGGATTAACGTGACCTGCAGGTAGAGGGCTAATTACTACGTTAATTGATCCATCGGGGTTTACCTCTATTATTTCTTCGCCATCTCCCACTCTAATAGAATCATGGATATCCCCGGCATCTGGTGAATTATCCAAATGGGTTAATTGAACCTCTATCTCTGCATTAACAGTACCGATGTCAATACTGCCGTCAGATAATTGTACTGGAATAGGATTAGATGTATCGTAACTTCTACCTAACCAATCAACTAAGTGAGACCTTAATGCTATTGTGGGTTCTTCTTCGAATACTTGTCGTTGTATTTCTAATAAATCTATTACTGGTCTTTTTGTTTCTTTCAGTTCTACTGTAGAACCTATCAAGAAGGCTGACATATCTAACTTATCATTAGTGATAATTGATTTTTCTGCATCTATGACTATAAATTGAGTCTCTGAGACTACTCTTTGGATTTTAGCTTTGAAATGGGTAGCACCTTGTTTAAATAGTACACATTGACCAACCTTAAAAGAATAAGTGTTTTCAATTTCTATTAAACCCTTAATAGTTCCATTGGCTGTTAGTGCAGTCGGTGGTATAATTAAGTAGCGTTTTTCTGTAATACGAGGTGTTGTAAAATCAGACATTTACCTATTCCCTAAACCTTTCCATAAAATCTCAACCCATGCTGAGAAGTATATTTA
>Ga0164313_10001978_pt1 | contig 18383 bp, 17 predicted proteins | sample GuaBasSedimGuay4_FD_113735 | JGI IMG/M metagenome (GOLD analysis project Ga0164313, IMG submission 113735) | Subseafloor sediment microbial communities from Guaymas Basin, Gulf of California, Mexico - Guay4, Core 4569-4, 0-3 cm | ecosystem: Environmental > Aquatic > Marine > Hydrothermal vents...
CCTTTATCTCAATAAAGGTGAGAAATAAGAGAAGTAGAAATGTGAAATTCTTTTTCATCTCACTTGTTGCTCGTATTTCCCAATCAGCTATAGTCTACATGCTGATCAGGTGTTTGGCTTGATGTTGTTATATTTTTTCTTAAAATTAATCTTTAAATAATTCTATTTTAGAATTCAATTTTTTTCACCTTTCATATGTTGTTTTGATAGTGTTTTTGTTGTATTGAAATGAATTATTGATTTTAACCAGGTTTTCTTACCTCTCTGATTTGTTACAAATGCCTGGCTCAAAATAAGTTTTGCAATTCTTTATTTTGAATATTTCCCATTACCATGATTTTGAAGGCCATTGTATAGCATTTTCCCTGCATCGAAAGCATGACGTTTTAGAAATTACCGGTTAATGAAATGTCATATTTGTAGATTTATTACATGTCTGAATATTCGTTGATCATTGTCATTATGTTTAAAAAGAATACATTTAGCCTTCTAAAACGTCATCAATTATTTTTTGAGATATTGAAGTAAGTATGTGGTTTGAAAATAAATTCTTTACTTACATCATGTTATTGGGTGAAGTATTAAAAAATCGGTTTTCAGATTTTTATTCTCCTGCACTTTTAAGGAAGATGCTGACAGGGGTGTTTTTATTATTTATTTTTTTGAATCAAACGAATGCACAGGTATATCTGGGTGTAATGGCGGGTCCGAATGTGGGGAAATGTGTGTTTGAGCATGAAACTTACAAGAAATATCATAAAAGTGAGTGGACCCCTGGTTTTATTGGCGGATTTACAGTAAGTATTGAAAAAGAACATAAGTACGGACTCACAATGCAGTTTCTTTATGCAGTAAAGGGGCGTACGATCAATAGTACAGCGAATGATTTTGTAAAAAATAGCGCTAGATATACATATTTAGATTTCCCGGTTTTATTCAGGTGGTACTTCAATCAACAGCATTATCGATGGTATATAAATGCCGGGCCAGAAATTAGTTATTGGTTGTCTGGTAAAGGATCTATGGACGTTTATGATCAGGGAATGGATGAGATAATCAATTATGATTATTTAATAAATTTTGGTGAACCTAAAGCCTCTGTTGATTATATGAATGTAACAGATCCAAAGCGGATTCAAATCAATGTGAGTTTTGGAGTAGGTTTTCAATGGGAGCTTAAACATTCCGATTTTATTGGTGTTGAAATAAAGGCTTCCCTCGGCCAGTCTTTCTGGGGCCCATTTGATGGAGGGGAAATACCATTAATTTCTAAGTACGACAATTTTGAATTTACTAATAACCTGATTTCTCTGGCCGTTGTGTATGTTATCGATCCGATCGGTAAACAACGGCATGAAAAAAAATAAGAAGTAGGCAGTAAGCAGTCCACAGTAAGAACCTCTGAGCGAATTAAAAAAAGATGTTATCCACGAATTAAACGAATTAGAAAAGAATACAAATGCTGACGGAACAAGGGTTCAGGACAACTCTCAAAAACAACTGTCATTCCGAAACTTGCCTTGTCAGCGCAAGCCCCACCTGGCAGGGACCGCTTGTGCCCTTGGTAATTAACCCTGAACTCTGAACCCTGTTAAAACTTATCCGGCTTTTGTATGATTTTCATTATGACTTCATGAATGTCACCATCATTGTCTTTCATAAAAATCTCTACCGTTGGATTGTCTTTATTAATATCGTTTTCAATTTTGTAAACTGTAAAACCATCTAATCTTTTATTGATCTCATCTATCATACCCGTGATAATTTGGGCACACTGAATTTCAATTGTACTCGGATTATAGTTAGTAGTCTTCATAGTTGTATTATAAAAATTTAATGTAGATTAAAAATCTGCCTTCCAAGAGGATTGCTTTTATATTTCTACTACCACCTGATTAGTGCAGACCCCCAGGTAAATCCCCCGCCGAAGGCAGAGAGACAAACCAGGTCATTTTCCTTAATACGCCCTTCAGCCCAGGCTTCGCTGAGGCAAATTGGGATTGTGGCTGCTGTAGTATTGCCGTATTTTTGAATATTGTTATATATTTTTTCATCAGGCAAACCGAGTTTGGCCTGGATTACCTGGCTAATGCGTAAGTTAGCCTGATGCGGAACCAGCAAGTCGATATCCTGTGCTGTATATCCGTTGCTCTCAATAGCTTCTTTGGCCACTTCCACAAAACGAACGATGGCATGCTTAAACACTAAGTTACCATTCATGTGCGGTCTGATTGACATACTATCTATCATTTCATGAGTCAGACGATCTTTTCTACTACTGCCGGGATCTTTTCCATATAATTCTTCAGCATAAGTGCCATCGGAATAAATATGTGTGGAAAGAATACCTTTATCTTTTTCTTCAGTTGCCTGAAGCAGAGCAGCTCCGGCACCATCGGCAAAGATGACAGAAATATGTCTTTGTCTGTCTGAAAACTCCAGGGCGGTAGATTGAATTTCAGATCCAACAACCAATATATTTTTATAGGTGCCGGCCTTAATAAATTGGTCAGCAATAGAAAGCCCATAAATAAACCCTGAACAAGCATTTCTAATGTCCAGTGCCGCTATTGCTCTTTTATCCATACCCAATTCTCTCTGCATAAGTACACCTGAGCCCGGAAACATGTAATCCGGAGTTATGGTAGCAAAGATTATAAAGTCTACTTCCTGAGCATCCACACCAGCCCGCTCCAGGGCCATTTTTGCTGCCCGCGTTCCCATATTGGCACAGGTATCCTTTTCAGGTACAAAATATCTTCTTTCCTCAATTCCTGTTCGTTCAATGATCCACTCATTATTCGTGTCCATGAGTTTTTCCAAATCAAAATTGGTTACGACTTTTTCAGGCACATAGTGTCCTACGCCTGTTATCCTGGATCTATACATTTATCTATCTTCTGATGTATTAATGTGTTATTTTGGGTTCAATTTAGTGAATTTAATAAAACGCCAAAGCATGCATGTAGAAAAAATTGTAGAATACTTAAAGGTTTAACTTCTATTCAAACAGGAAAAGGCTACCATCAGAACCGGTAGGTGGTGTTGGTTTTATGATTTCGGGGTCATTATTTTTGATAGAATTAACTCGCTTGGAAACTGGATAGCAGATGGTTTTTGATGCGGGAAAAGGTTTGAGAACATCCAAAAGTTTGAGAATATCAACATCGTTGTCAAGCCATACGCGGGCCATGTCATTTGTTAAAATGGCAGGCATTCTGTCGTGCAATGGTTTTACTGTGTTGTTTGCAGGAGTTGTGATGATGGAAAATGAATGCAATGATCCATAGTCTTCACTTATAGTTTCTTCCCAAATTCCTGCGAATGCCATCAGATTTTCTGGGTCGGTGATAAATCGATAAGGGATTTTGATTCCTTTTACTTGTTTTTTCCATTCGTAAAAGCTGTCAGCAATTACAAGACAACGCTGATTTTCAAGGGTTTTTTTAAATATTTGCTTATTCTGAAGAGTTTCAGTTCGCGTGTTGATGATGAAAGGTGCTTTTGTGTCTGCGTGGGAATTTGGGAGCGGATATCCCCATTTAAAGAAAGATAAATGTTCCCTGTTTTGGTTTGTGATAACCGGTAGAGCCTGAGTGGGGGCTGCGTTGTAGTTTGGAATATAAAATTCAGGTACTTCTACTTTAAACTGCCTTTCAATTTCTTCAGCTTTTGCAATGATGGTATATCGCCCGCACATATGATAATTGGTTGTACTTTTAATCTAACGGTAATATATGAAAAAAGGTGTGAAATGGGAAAAGTGGGAATGCGTGGAAGGGTAGAGCAGAATGGCCGTTTGTCTTTACAAAATAAAAATGACGGATAAATCCGCCATTTTTACTTAACAACGAGGTGTTAATTGCAATTTTTCATTGCTTGCTTAAGATTTATTAAGCAAACCAGGGGATTAACCTCTGGCTCGAAGCATATGATGTCAATTCGTTTTTATTTGGCATCACTTAATTATACGGATTTATTTATGAACAGGTTATTCATTAGAGTAATTTTTTTATAAAATTTTCGTTAAAACAGGGTATCTATATGTTAGGTTTATTAAATTTGATGCTATTGGGCAGTTTATTTTTTTATTTTAAAGTCACTGGCGTATCTTGCCCACATTATTGGAGACATTATAATATTATCATTTAAATTAGTGCCATGACAAACCATATCAAGTTATATTTTCTTATGAGACATTTACAAAACATTTTGATGATTGTGCTAATTGTAGCGATTAGTGCCGGTACTTATTCGTGTAAAAGCAAGAAAAAACTCGCTGCTCAGGAAGCCGCTGCAGCTCAGGCCAGAAAAATCGCCAAGGTAAAAGCTGATTTGGAGGAATTGCTGAGTGACAGAAGTACGATGACACTGGATGAGAAGGAAAAGAAATTACAGGTAATCAAGGATATGAATATTGAAGATCCTGAAGTAAAGGAACTCATAGTTCAGGTTGACCAAAAGCTTGCACGGGAGCGCGAAGCGATGGTTGCTACAGAACGTGCTGAACAATTGCGACGGGAACGGGAAGAGAGATTGCGGAAAGAAGGGGGTGGTGACAAATCACTCTCGGGGTATTTCTCAGCAATTTCTTCTTCTAATAACCTGGCAACATCTAACCGCCTAATAGAGGAAGCTCTGCAATTATTCGCATCTGATGATGTGCCCGTATTGATTATTATAAGTCAAGCAGGACCAGAAAAAGATTATGATCGTCCAACGACCATTCGTAAATACCTGGAGTATTTGAAAGATCAAAAAGTAAATCGCAATACTGTTGATAATGTGATTTACGATGCCAACGGTAAGATTACAGAGTTGGAATTAATTAAGAAATAAAGTATTTATCCTATTTAATTTATATAGATATGTTACGGAAAATGAGATTATATATAGTGCCTGTTGCTTTAGTTTTATTTATAGGAAGCCTTTCAGCTCAGCCGGATTTGAGTCCCGAAAGGAAGCAAGCGATTGATTCACTGGCACTTGAAAAGGTGAAGGATTTGGGTAAATACATAAGTATTATTGGCAATAAAAACACGCCGTTTTCAGAGGCTAATCGTGTTATTGATCGTGCTTTGGAGCTTTTTTCGGATGATGCTCAAATGGGAGTATCTTCTTTGAGTCGTCCTGAGGTAAAATATTATGGCATCAGGGAATATTTCACACGTTTAATGGCACTTAATTATGACCGTGTTAGAATTGAATGGTTCAATATTGAATATATCAGCGATTTGGTTCGTCAGCCTGATGGAAGATATGTAGGGGTCATTACTATTTATCAGAAATTTACAGGAGAAAATGAAGATGGAATGAAATATGTGGATATGACCAAAAAAGATATAACCGTTTATGTTGAGCGTAAAAAAACTCAGATACATGGCAGGATCATCGGATTTTGGGATGTATTACTTGGGGATATACGAGTGACTGAGACCTCAAAGAATTAGACATCTGCTGGCATGGTAATTGATAGAATCCAAGAATGAAATATTCCCGGGTAGTTTTTTTATTGTTTCTTTTTATTCAACATATTGGGTTTGCCCAAAGTGTCGGCACTTATTTAGGTGATGAGCGGGCGCTTTATGCTGAGACAAAACAGGTAAATCAGTTTTTTCGACGCTTTAATTCAGAAGAAGACCTGTCCGGAAAACGAATATACGAGGGTTCAGAACATTATCATGATCCAAAATTCCGAGGCAATTACATTAAAATGCTTTTTGATAAGTCTAATAAAGATATCACAGAAGCTATAAAAAGTGAGTTTATCTCCGATGTCACTAACCCCAGTCATCCGGTATTTTTAGATTATTATGGAGGGAAATGGTTCGCAGAAGTAGAAGCTGTATTTCTTTACGATGGCAAACCGGAAACTGTGGTATTGTTTTTAGACCTGGAGAAGGACCGCAAGGGTATAAAATGGGTCATTACAAATGTGTATTTTTATCCTTTTGCAGAATTATTTTATAATGATTCTACTGCGCAAAAAAAGTTTTTGCACCCAATGAGTCATGAGCTTGACTTCATGAATCTGATCAAGGTTTTTCAGAATAAAGAAACAGTTGAATATTATTTTGATGATCAGTTTCAACCTGATTTCAGAACTTTGTTTCTTTATGAAGTAAAAAAGGGAGATCTTGTTTATCAGACTATTAAACATGTTCGCTTTCATTTTTTTCAGGCCAAAGACTGGTATTTTGAATTGTCAGAGTTTAACAGGCCCGGTTATAACTCAGGTTGGTTGATATCAAATTTGACCAGGATTCCAGAAGATCAAAAAGCATTGCTGTTGAAATATATATACTATGAAAAGTAGTGTAATCATAATTATTCTTTTTTTTGCAGGTTTTGTGATTACTTTTCCTGCTAATTCTCAGGATACAGAAGATGAGAAAAAAGAATTGGATAGTTACAGAAATGAAGCTAGGCAACTTATTTCCTTTCTGGAGTTTACTGTCAATACAATTGGCAGTGAGGAAGTTTCAGCCAAGGAGAAAGATGTGATCATCAATGAGAGTTACCTGAAAATATTCCATGACGCTGAAATCCAGATTGAGGATGATCTTGATCCAAGCCGCGACGTGGTAACTAATAAAGACGTTCAAGCTTATCTTAAAGATGTTGATTTCTTTTTTAGGGATGTGAAATTCAAGTTTGTCATCGATCAGATTTCGGATGGCATTAACCATGAAGGCCATCTGTTTTTTATTGTAAAGATGAACAGGACGATGGATGGAATTGGAATTGAAGGTGATACCATACATTCCGTGTTGCCCCGGTATGTTGAGATCAACATTGATCGTGAAAAAAGGGATTTGAAAATAGCGAGTATTTATACAACTAAATTATCCAGGAAAGAAGAACTGAAGGCCTGGTGGACAGCTCTTCCTACGCCATGGAAACTACTTTTTGGGGCAGAAGTGCCCATTAGTGATGATTATTACCTTTACGATGTATGGGAGGTAGGTGATTCTACTGTGTTAATACGAGGACATGAAATGAAGGATACTTTTAATATCATGTCCCATATTTCAAAAATTGTCGATAAGGACGAAATGAATCTTTCCGGCACAAGGAGGCTTTATGACTTATCCCCACTAAATGAATTGACACATTTAAGAAAATTGGATTTGTCATATACCGATATTACCGACTTATTCCCTATTCGCAGTCTTACTACAATTGAAGTGTTAAATTGTTCAGGGACTAAAATTGAGGATCTGAGCCCCCTGAAATATAGCAGTTCACTTAAAGAGCTCTATATCGACAATACTCCTGTTTATAATATTATGGTCCTCGAAAACTTTAATCGCCTTCAGGTTTTACATTTGCAAAATACTGTGATCGATAGTTTGCCTGCAATTGACATGTTGAAACAATTACGGGAACTTGATATTTCTTATACCAACCTTATAAGTCTTGATTCTATACGGAAGTTGACGCGTCTTGAATATTTGAATTTTTCAGGCACAGTTGTACAGGATTTAGCTCCTGTTGCCGGAATGACAATGTTGAAACACCTTGAATTTAACAAAACACCTGTGGAAGATCTTTCGCATTTGTCGGGATTGTCAAATCTTGTAACGATAAGTTTCTTTACTACGCCGGTAGCTTCTTTAATGCCTCTTGCGGCTCTTGAAAATCTGAAAAATATTTATTGTGATGACAGCAAGGTGGATATGCAGGCATTTACGGCATTTTATAATGAACGCCCGGACTGTCATGTGATTTTCTCTACTGTCCAGCTTGAAGACTATTGGGAGTCGCTCAGCCAACCATGGCGTGAAGTGATTAGGAAATCAGCTCAAATTGGTGATGAACCGGACACAGAAGCATTGCACCGAATTTTGACAATTAGAGAAGTTGATTTATTTGAGAATGAAGAGATTGTTACACTCGAACCATTGCAATTGTTGATTCAATTGCAAAAACTAAATTGCAGTCATACTGCTGTAGACGATCTGGGTCCTGTAGGTAAGCATAGAAACCTCACCTTTCTAGATGCCTCCTATACCGGGATCACAGATATAGAGGCACTTGATGGTATGAAGAAATTGAAAGTTGTGAAGTTCGATCATACCGGTGTTGAGGATGTTTCGTATCTGTCAGGATGTATTCGGCTGGATTCATTGTATTTTGAAAGTACACCAGTTGCAGACATATCCGTATTGAACCAACTACCACAGTTTAAGATTGCCTGGTTTGATGGGAGTGCGGTAACTGATGAAGCCTTTTCTGTGCTGGAGTTTCATCAGGATAGTGCAATTGTCGTATACAAAAGTAAAATACTGGGCGAATGGTGGGGTGAATTGCCGGATGCCTGGCAAGATATGTTAAGTGATCTGGCTGGTTTGCATGGGGGGCGACCTTCTAAAGAAGCATTGCATCAACTGGCGGGGCGTGAAACCCTGGTTGCCAATCGTACTGATTTGGCGGACTTGTCGCCTGTAAGGGCATTTGTGCGATTAAAAAAATTGGAGTTTTCGGATACTCATATTCATGACCTGGAGCCTCTATCCAGATTGTCGATGTTAATGGAATTGAAATGCCCGCGCAATCCAATTTCTGAACTTGATCCTTTAGCTGGTGTAAAGACCCTGGTGCTGCTTGATGTCGAATATACTCAAGTGTCTGAACTTGATCCTTTAGCAGGCCTTCAGGCTCTGGAAGTATTAAAATGTTCCGGGACAAATATAAAGAAACTTGGCCCGCTTGCGGGGTTGTCAAATTTGCGAGAGGTAGAATTTTCGAAAACAAAGATCAAAAGTATTGAGGCGCTGGAGGGACTGGAAAACCTTAAAGTTGTAAAATGTTATAACAACAAAATATCGCCTAAAAAGATTCAGAGTTTCAAGAAAAACCATCCGGATGTCGAGGTGATTTATTATTAGAGATAATTCATGAATTTTCTCTACATGCATTATATCATTAAATAATAAGCGTATGAAAAAGATCACAGGATTAATTGGTATTGGGTTTATTTCCATATTATTTTTTGTAAATCCACTGAATGCCCAGGTGAAATTAGCAGGTGTTTTCACCAATCATATGGTGCTACAGCGAAATGCAGAAGTGCCGGTTTGGGGTACGGCTTCACCGGGAAAGAAAATTATTGTAGAAATTAATGGTATCCATGAAGAGGCAATTGCCGATGGAGAGGGAAGGTGGAAAATATCATTACCCAAATTTGAAGCCGGCGGCCCGTATGAGATGAATATTTCAGGAGATGGCTCATTGAAATTGAATGATATACTCTTTGGGGAGGTTTGGTTTGCTTCAGGCCAGTCGAATATGGGCTTTACTATGAACAGTGGCCCTTTAAACAAGGAAAAGGAGATTGCCGCAGCCGATTACCCCGATATTCGACTGTTTACTGTTCCCCGTAGAGTGGCTAAGACGCCAAAGGAAGATCTGGAAAGTGGATCTTGGTCACCATGTACACCTGAAACGGTTGCCGATTTTTCTGCAGTGGCGTATTTTTTTGGAAGGAAAATACATAAAGATTTGAAGGTGCCGATTGGATTGATCAACTGTAGCTGGGGCGGAACTCCCGCAGAGGCATGGACGAGTGCTGAAATGCTCAAAACATTACCTGCTTACAAGGGTCGTATGATTGCGATAGAAGAGAATCCAGTCAATTGGGAAGATGATGTAGAGGCCAATAACCAAAGGCAGAAAATGAAGGACGATATTATTCGTAACTCTTTTGAAGGTTTTAAGGAAGGCGTGACGAAATTGAATTATGATGATTCCGATTGGAAATCAATTGCCGTTCCTGATTGGGATGAAGATTTGGAAGGAATTGTTTGGATGCGCAAAAGGATTAGTGTTCCAAAGGAATATAAAAAGCAACCTATTACTGTCGATATAGGGAGGATACAATATAATGCCATAGTATATTTTAATGGCGAAAGGATTGGGGAAGTGACAAGCCCTGATTTTGCCAGGTTTGAGGTTCCAGGTACACTGGTTCGTGCCGGAGATAATGAAATTGCTGTCCGGGCGCTTCATTTTTGGGCAAAACCTCAATTTTCAGGCCCGGCGGAACGCATGAAGGTGACAGCTGCCAACGGAGTGGTAATAGATGATCTGGCTGATATATGGAGGTATAAAACAGGTTTGGAGCCTGAGTTCCCCGAAATAAAAGGTTACCCATATTATCCTGCCAGTTTGTATAGTGGTATGGCAGCCGCTGTAATTCCTTATGGGATAGCAGGTGTAATCTGGTATCAGGGAGAGTCTAATGCCGGAAATGCTTACGATTATCAAGATCTGTTTAAGGCTATGATAACGGATTGGCGAGTGAGGTGGCAAAAGGGATACTTCCCGTTTTTATTCGTACAGCTGGCTAATTATTTGGATGAGAAATCTGATCCCGGGGAGGATGCATGGGCAGAGCTAAGGGAAGCACAATTGCAGGCACTCGTGTTACCAAATACTGGTATGGCTGTCGCGATAGACATTGGAGAAGCGCTTGATATTCACCCAAAAAACAAGCAGGATGTAGGTTTGCGCTTGGCCTTGAATGCTGAAAAAATAGCATATGGCATGGATGTAGTTAATTCGGGGCCTATTTTCAAATCCATGAAGATAGATGGAAAAGATGTGGATTTGAACTTCGATCATATCGGTTCGGGTTTAATGGCTAAAGGAGGTGACCTTCGGGGTTTTGCCGTTGCCGGGGCAGATAAAAAGTTTTATTGGGCTAAGGCTCGTATTGCAGGCAATCAGGTAATACTCAGAAGTGATAAAGTGCCGCACCCTGTTGCAGTTAGATATGGCTGGGCTTCTAACCCGGATTGTAATTTGTACAACAAAGATGGACTCCCGACGTCTCCTTTCCGTACTGATAGCTGGCGTGGGATTACCCAGAGAGAATGATGGCGGAAGTCAGAAGTCGGTAGTAGTAGGATAGAAGTTAAGCGTTTCCAGTTTACCATGTTGAGAAATCCCTAAATGATACATTAATACTAATAAAGTTAGTAAACAGCTAAAATAATTAGTAAATTGATATTAAATATTTACTTAATTATTCTGGTTTATGTGTGTTTGTTATGCGTTGGCTTCAGGAACAGAAGCTGTTGAAAAGGAATTTCAGGCAGTTTTTCAGCATCAGCATTATAGGTGTTACAATGCAAGGGTTGGAAATTATATGCCTGTGATTAAGTCCGGACATCAGGAAGAGATTGTTTCTTTTCGATGGGGTTTGTTGCCCTATTGGTCAAAGACACAGGATATGCGATATCGCCATATCAATGCCAATGCTGGTGATATAGTTAAACATCCCGTTTACCGTGTTCCATTGCGACAGCGAAGATGCCTTGTGCTTGCAAATTGTTATTATGAATGGATTTTTGACGAAGGCGGCCGTAAGGTTCCCTTTTTGATTTATTTTGGCGGGGAGCGTCTTTTCAGTATGGCAGGCTTATGGGATGTCTGGACAGATGCCAATCGTCAGATATGTATTGAAACTTTTAGTATCATTATCACTCATGCCTGCAGGCGTTTAAAGCCTTTTGTTCCCCGGATGCCAGTTATTATTCCTTCCGGCAGGCGAAGAAAATACCTTAAACTATCAACTTCACTTCATGAGATCACCTCAATGCTTCGGCCATACGAATCGGACAGAGTCAATCTATATCCAGTAGGTGTGGGTGTTAATGACATTCATGCTAAAGGGAAAGATTTATTATTGCCGGTCGGAAATCGGATTTATAAAGAATATGAATATGTGCCCAGAGTATTTTTAAAACTGGAAGGAATGGGATCACGAAAAGAAAACCCAGACCATAAACCTGAGATAAAACGGATGCTGTGATAAATGGTCATCACTATTATTCATTCACATCCACAATGTTTCACGCAGATGGCACAGGTTAACGCAGAGGGGTGAAAGAACTATTGAGTTGGATGATATTGAAATGATCAAGTATTAAACTCCTACTAAATCCGGATGTACTTCTTTAATTTCTTTTTGGAATTCAGGATCGAATTTGGCAAGGTATAAGGTACGGGCTTTGCTAAGTTGTTCTTTTGTTAAACCTTTTGCTCCACGAAGATCAGCCTTATACAAATTGGCGTTTGTGAAATTTGCTTCAGTCAGGTCTGCGTTTTGAAGATTTGTTTCCATAAGGAACGCGTTTTCAAAATTTGCGCGAATAAGGAACGCATTTTTAAAATCAGTTTTGATCAGATAAGTATCCTTAAAAATAGCTCCGTTTGCATATGCGCCTTGCAGGACAGATTGATTCATGTTACAATTTTCAAAATTCGTTTGGTTTAATCTGGCGTTTTCGAAGTTAACGTCCAGAAGAAAAGAATTGAAAAAGTTGGCATAATTCAGGTTGGCCCCGGTCAGAATTACATAATTGAGTTTGGTCCGGACAAGATAACAATGGGAGATGTCAAGGTTATGAATTTTGTATCTGTTGAGTCGTTTTATATTTCCCACAGTTCGGAAAGCAGCTTCCTCAGATTCCCAAAGACGGAAATCATCGATCTCATCTTTATAGGTTTTAATGCGAAGTCGTTTTTCCCCGGTTGTTCTTAGCCATACAAGTAAAATACCTATGATCAATAAGTCAAAAAGCATTCCGTGTGCCTCGGCCATGATTTGACCAAAAAAACTATGAAAATGATCCCGGTAATAAGGGTAGCTGATGCCAATAATGAGAACAGCCAAAAGTCCAAATATCAGGGCAGCAGTCAGAATTTGCTGTTCTGTGATTTTATGTATTTGTTTCCAAAACGGCCGCTCCCAAAATGATCTCTTCATCCTTAATTGTAGATTAATAAGGCCAAAAAATTTATGCTAAATTAAGTGCTTTTATTTTGTTGACAAGCGTTTCATTAATTTTTATATATGATTCTGTAGTCCAGCCGGCAACATGAGGGGTGAAAATAACCTGGTCAAAATCAAAAAGTTGATCTAATATGCCATCTTGTTCTGCGGTTAATTTTTTAAATTTTTCTATCTCCATTACATCAAGCCCTGCTGATGTGATCTTACCTGAGCTAAGTCCCTGGATTATTGTATTCAGACTGGCTACCTCACCACGTGATGTATTGATTAAAATAAAATTATTTTTTACATCATCCAGAAAGGAGTTGTCTAAATAATGACGAGTTTCTTCAGTAAGTGGCACATGAAAGCTAATTATATCGGCTTCACTTTTTAATTTATCGAGTGATACCTCCTCAACCTGATCTGTACCGAATCCGGATTTATATTTGTCATATACAATAATACGACAGCCAAAACCGCTGAGTCGTTTTGCGGTTGCTGTTCCCATGTTACCAAAGCCGATCAGTCCGACCGTACGGTGCATCAATTCATGCCCCCTGTTTCCTTCGCGGTCCCATATCTTATGCCGGACCTGATAATCTGATCTTCTGATATAGTTCAATAGATTAAGAATCATGGCCACGGTATGCTCCGCAACTGCATCGCGGTTGCCTTCAGGGGCATTGAGCAGGGCAATATTCTTTTTTTGGGTATGTTCAATATCGATCAAATCAAGTCCTGCACCTGAACGTGCAATGAATTTAAGATTTGAGCCTGCATCGATCACTTCTTTGTCAATGTATGTTTTGCTCCTTACCATGATCCCTGTGTATTCAGATAAGCCGGAGATGATTTGTTCCCGTGTGATTGTGGGGTTGTAGTCCACTTGATAACCAATAGTCTCCAACATGGATACAATGCTTTCATGCATAGTGTCTGTAATAAGAATTTTTGCCATTTGCTTAAATATTAAATAGAAAGTGAGCCACCGTAAAATAAACCAATAATCCAAGTAGGTCTATTGTGGTGGTGATAAAAGGACCTGAAGCCAGGGCAGGATTAAATCCGAGTTTGTCGAGAACAAGTGGTATAAAAGTGCCGAGCAGCGAGGCCAGCATTACTACGCTGAATAGTGAGCTGGAAACGACAAATGCCAACTTCATTTCATTAGTGAAAAATATAAATAGATATACCAGACTCCCAAGAACAATACCATTTATTAACGCCACGAAAAGCGTTTTTATGAGTTTTGTCCACAGGCTTGGAGTAAATGCCGGAATAGAAGCCAGGCTTTGCACTACGAGGGCTGAAGATTGAATGCCTACGTTGCCACCTGTCGCCATAATGAGTGGAATAAAAAACGCAAGTGCCGTTACTTTGGCCAGGTCTTCTTCAAATACACCTATAAATCTGGAACCGATGATTCCCCCCATAAGGCCGATGATTAACCAGGGGAGGCTGGCCCTGGACAACACCCAAATATTGTCGTCTTCTTCTACGTCTTCTGCAATACCGGCCATGATCTTGCGTTCCTGCTCGGCGAGTTCTGTTATTACATCGATCACGTCATCTATTGTAATACGACCAACAAGTTTGCCTGTCCCGTTGATAACTGGAAGGGCATCGAGGTCGTATTTTTGCATGATCTCTGCAATTTCTTCTTCTTTTTGATAAGTGTAAACAGCTATGGTGTCAGATTCGTATATATCGGCAACCCTGGCCTTTTTATTTGCCAGGATCAGCCGCTTAAGACTAACCCGGCCAAGTAATTTGTCATTGTCATCTACCACATATACGGAATAGATTCTTTCAACATTTTCAGCCTGTTGCCGAATCTCTTCAATGCATTGCACGACATTCCAGTTGACATCGGCCTTAATAAGTTCTTTTGCCATCAGACCACCGGCACAATCTTCATCATACCGGAGTAGTTCGATTACATAGGAAGCTTTCTTTTCATCTTGAAGATTTGCGAGTACCTCTTCACGGGCTTTGACCGGGAGTTCGTTGAGAATATCTGCAGCATCGTCCGTTTCCATATGGTCGATGTATCCGGAAATTTCAATGGGTGTAAATATGGAAAGAAATTTTATGCGTGTATCTTCTTCCAGATCGCCTATCACATCTGCTCCGACCTCCTTGTTGAGCAGACTTAGTACAAATTTGGATTCTTCCGAGTCAAATTCTTCCAGAAGGGAAGAAATATCTTCGTGTTTGACATTTTTCAGTGATGTACTGATTAATGTAGCATCTCGTTCCTCGACTGCTTTTTTAAAACTATCGAGGTATTCCTGCGTTAATTCAAATAATACTATTTGTTCCAATGGAAAGCAGCTTTTTTTGTTAACTCAATAAAATCTTCAACTGTCAATTGTTCGGCACGCATTGACAATTTTGGATCTTGTGCCAATTCAGGTGGCAAATTAATTGGTTTTAATGCATTCCGCAAGGTCTTCCGTCTATTTTGAAACCCTTGTTTAACAATCTTTTTGAAAAGCAACTCATCACAAGCCAATTCTTTCACCATATTTCTTTTTAACCGGATAACTGCGGACTCTACTTTTGGTGGAGGATAAAAAACATGTGGAGGAACTTTAAATAAGATTTCCCGTTCGTAATATGCCCCCAACAAGACACTTAATATTCCATATTTTTTAGAGCCTTCATTAGAACAGATTCGCTCGGCTACTTCACGTTGCAACATGCAGACGATGGAAGGAATGTGATCACGATATTTCAGAATGTGAAAAAAAATCTGGCTGGATATGTTATAGGGAAAGTTGCCAATGAGAGCTGTGGGCTTAGTGAGTAATAAATCCAGATCCAGTTTAAGAAAATCTCCATGAATTATCTCAATACCGGATTCAGGATATTTGTTGTTGAGGAAACGAACAGATTCACTATCTATTTCAACAAGTATGAGCCTTTCTGGCTTTTTATCTACTAAAAGGTCAGTTAATATGCCTGTTCCGGGACCAACTTCCAAAATAGGCCCCGTTGGTTCTTCAGCTTGCAACGCATCGACAATTTGGAAGGCCGTGCTTTGGTCTTTCAAAAAATGCTGGCCCAGGTGTTTTTTTGGTTTTACTGAAGACATTTGCAATGATATAATGATACTATAATATAATGCTACAATGTTATAATGCTATAATGCTATAATGCAACAATGCTACAATAATAAAATGCTATAATGATATTTGTTGTTGTATTATTTAGTTTTTTATAAAATCTGGTTTTCAATCAATAATTGTCATAGGTGTTTCGTCTTTTCTGACTAATTTGCAGAAAATAAAACTCAACCCGAAAAATTCACAGAATTTTTCGCCACTCGCTAATATAGCTCCAACGTTTGGATTACTGAAAGAAAGATAAAATTTTTGTAAAAAGATATATATATGATAAATAGAGATCAAAATCAATCCATAAATAGAAATAAGCCCGTTATCGGCATCACTATGGGCGATATCAACGGAATTGGGCCAGAAGTAGTTATTAAAGCATTAAAAGATTCGCGGGTTTTAAATCTGATCACTCCGGTTATTTTTGGTTCCACAAAAACGCTGGCCTATTACAGAAAGATGTTTGAACTTCATAACTTTCAATATAGCCAGGTAAAGGCTGAAGGCCTAATAAACCATCATAAAATCAATGTTGTGAATTGTTGGGAAGAAATGGTTGAAATTAATGTCGGACAAGTGACCGCAGAGGGTGGGCAGTGCGCATATAAATCATTGAAAAAGGGGGTGTCTTACTTAAAAGAAGGGCACGTTGATGCATTGGTGACTGCACCCATAAATAAGAAAAATATTCAGAGTAAAGACTTTGATTTTGTTGGCCATACAGAATTCCTCACAACAGAGTTTAAGGCCGATGATAGTTTGATGCTCATGGTGACAGAAAATGTTCGGGTAGGTTTGGTATCTGCACATATACCCATTCGCGAAGTCGCTGATTATGTTACCTCTGAAAAAGTCGAGTCTAAATTAAAGATTTTTATTAAGACTCTTAGAGAAGACTTTGGGATTGAAAAACCAAAAATTGCAGTACTGGGGCTTAATCCACATGCGGGAGAAGAAGGTATGATCGGCACAGAGGAAAAGGAGGTGCTTGATCCACTCATCAATAAACTTCGAAAACAAGGTAAACTTGTTTTTGGTCCATTTCCTCCCGATGGTTTTTTTGCTACTTTGCAGCATAAAAATTACGACGGTATTCTGGCCATGTATCACGATCAGGGTTTAATTCCATTTAAATTGATGGATTTTGCTTTGGGGGTGAACTATACAGCGGGCCTGTCGGTTGTCCGAACATCACCGGATCACGGAACAGCGTATGGAATTGCAGGTAAAAACGTCGCTGATCCTACTTCAATGCAGGAAGCGGTTTATCTTGCAGCGCAAATTGTAAAAAATAGAAAGAATGAAATCCGGGTGGTTTCTAAATCAGAAGAAGAATTTTAATATTCACATATTATCATTAACTTTGCGGTCTTAAAATTCGGAGGCCGGAATGGACGGGTTGAAGATATATGATATTGACATAGCCAAGCTTAAGAACGGGAATTATCCTTTTCAATACGAAATAAGTGATGATTTTTTTTCTTTATTTGATTATAGCCTATTAAAAAAAGGGCAATTGGATGTGTCTTTGGATTTATTGAAGAAGGATTCATTTATAGAATTATTTTTCAATTTGAATGGGATGGTGGAGTTGATTTGTGACAGGAGCCTGGATCTTTTTGATTATCCATTGAATTTTGAAGAACAGATAATTTTAAAGTACGGTGACAGGCAGGAAGAAATGGCAGTTAATGTGGAAATGATACCAGAAAATACACAGTCAATCAATGTGGCTAAAAATATTCTTGATATTGTTACCCTTGCCTTGCCTATGAAAAAGCTTCATCCAAAATATCGACAGTCTTCAGAGACAAATGATGAATTGATATATTCTTCGGATTCAGAAAAAACCAATATGGAGGAAGTTGATCCGAGATGGCAAGTATTAAAAAATTTAAAAAATAATTAAAAGTTAGAATAAAAATGGCGCATCCAAAACGTAAAATTTCAAGAACCAGGAGGGATAAAAGAAGAACTCATAAAAAATTACATGAGAAAAACCTGGTTGTTTGTCCGACTACAGGCGAATATCACATGCCACACCGGGCTTTTTGGCACGAAGGAAAACTTTATTATAAAGGTAAAGTGGTGATGGAAAAGGAAGTGCTGGCATAATAAGGTTTTATATTTTTTTAAGTGAAATTTTTAATTTGGAATTTGATTTCTAACTTTAGAAGACAGAGAATTTAATATGGCAACAACAGCTGACTTTAAAAATGGTTTATGTCTTGAATATAATAACGGTCTATATATGATTGTTGAATTCCAGCATGTTAAACCTGGTAAGGGCAGTGCTTTTGTCAGGACGAAGTTAAAAAGTCTCACAACTGGCAAAGTAATTGAAAATACTTTTAATGCCGGAGTAAAAGTAACTACTGCAAGAATTGAACGCAGACCCCATCAGTTTTTATACCGCGATGATATGGGGTATCATTTTATGGATAGTAGTACATTTGAACAAATCGCGATTCAGGAAGGGC
>Ga0164313_10001979_pt1 | contig 18380 bp, 3 predicted proteins | sample GuaBasSedimGuay4_FD_113735 | JGI IMG/M metagenome (GOLD analysis project Ga0164313, IMG submission 113735) | Subseafloor sediment microbial communities from Guaymas Basin, Gulf of California, Mexico - Guay4, Core 4569-4, 0-3 cm | ecosystem: Environmental > Aquatic > Marine > Hydrothermal vents >...
GTACGCCATCGCAGAATTACTCATCGTCAACGTTGAAGGCATTGTGGCTTCCATGCCCGACTATATTGCCAATCTGCATGAATCATACAGTAAAGCAACTTCATTTATCAGTGATCCCAAGTATACCGAATATATTCAAAAATGGTTGCGCGGCCTCGACCTGGCATCTATGGCAACATCAGCAGTGAATTCCCTGTCGGGAATATTAGCCAACTCCGCAGTAGTACTGGTCTATGTGGTCTTTTTACTTATGGCAGGTGAAGCGGGCCGTAAAAAACTGGATAAATTATTTCCCGTAAAAAGGACTGAATACACCAAGTTTATAAAGAACATGCGTAGCATCAGCGATTCCGTTCGTTACTATATTTCTTCCATGGCTTTGATCAGCCTGGTTACAGGAGCTATCAGTTATGTGATCCTGCTGGTCATGGGAGTTGAATACGCTTTCTTGTGGTCATTCCTTGTATTCATCCTCAATTTCATTCCTTATATCGGACCATTGGTCTCATCACTTTTGCCGGCTATATTTGCTGTAATTATTTCAGGCCATCTGATGCAGTTCATTTTTGTCTTTGCAGCCATGGAAGGCGTCCAGATCATTATCGGAAATTTCATTCAGCCAATGGTCATGGGTAAAGGCACCAACCTGAGTGCGGTGGTGGTGATTATTTCCCTTGCTTTATGGGGAATGATATGGGGAATTACGGGAATGATCCTGGCGGTACCCATCATGGCGGTTATTGTGATTATTTGCTCACAAATTCCTTCTGCCCAATGGATTGCTATTTTATTATCTGAAAAAGGAGATATCACAGAAGGTGAAGAAAAATAAACGAATATCTATAAAGCCCTTCATCATCCTGCTATGCCTGATGATGTTCTCCGGCATGGCAAAATCCACGGGCGGGGGATATGAATTCAGCGGAACCATGATGAACTTGGGGGTCAGGTATTGATATTGTCGGGAACCCTGCTTTTGAGGAAGGTTATGATTATGCCAAGAATTCGTCGCTATATGTTTTCTTTGAACTGCCGATTGGAGCAGAACGAAAGGTCATACCACCCCGGGAAAAGAATCATACTGCCATGCAATTCATTAAAATCATTCTTCTGGCCATCGCCCTCGAACTTTTTAGCTGCCTTGGGCTGATATCATCGAAGCAGGATATTGCCCGGCAGAAAGTACAGCTTAAAAATGTGAATGAAACGACTATCAGCATTCACAAAGAAAGGGCTGCAGCATGCAAAGATTCCCTGGTGGTTAGCATCAACACTTTGTATCCCTAAAACGGGGAGCACTCCAGTGCACGTGGCATATTCCCCATACGCCGGTTGCCGAAATTATTCCCCCCGGAATTGCCAAACAGGCGCATTTCATCCATCTCAAAGATTAGCGTTAGCTCATGAGAACCACCTGTAGCGCGGGTAATCTCTGTCAGCATGATGTCATAGCTGTACATCAGTTTCATCCTTACATTGTCTCCCATATTGGCGTTTAGTCCAAGCAATACCACCAGGGCATCGTTATCCAGGAACTGGAATTCGCTGTTCCTGTACCACACCCCGACATAGAGTGGATGCTTATAAATATTGAGCCCTATCGACCATGAATCAAGTCCCGCCTGGGTCATGTATATAAGGGCAGGATTATACTTAAAGCCCCCGCGTTCATTCCGATATCTGGCCCTGTCGCCCTGCTGAAACTGAAAGTCTGCAGAAGCAACCACTTTAATGGGAAGCTTGGATTCCATATTAATGAATGACTCATTGGGTTCAAACACATGATGAATAGCAAAACCAAAGGTTCCAATTACCTCATTCTCCTTCCCGGCATCAGCCGCGAAGCGAAAGATACCCCCAACGGCAAAGTCGGGATAGCTTACCTTGTTGGAACTGGGAGGGACAAATTCAGATGGCCGCACATTGCCATAGCTCTCATCCAGCTGATCGCTGAATACCAGGCGGGTCCAGTCGATGTATTTTTGTACAAAAGAGGCTGAAATACCCAGCTGCGATACCATACTTTTCATGATGGGAATGCGCACCGAAAGGTTGAGGCCGAATGAATTGCGCTTGATCAGGCCTCCGCCTTCATTCGATGAGTCAAACATCAATCCCATCCCCCCGGAACCAGGTATCCCCCTGGCAGCAATATCCATGTTAAAGTTCATGGCCTTGAAATCCTGGGGCATTTTCACCCATTGCCGCCTGTAGGCAAACTTGGCCCGCATTCCCTTTGCCAGGCCGGTATAGGCAGGGTTATAATACAGGGGAAGGTTGGTGAATTGCGAGAACTGATGATCCTGGCTCTGCAAAGCAGGCATAATAAAGAGGAAGACAATCAGTGACAAGAGGCTTATTTTTAGCTTAGCAGTGCTTCCTGTGATATATTTCGCTGATGCTTTCATATCTGTAGTTTTTCTGATCATGATTATCGTACTAAGGTTACATTGCCCTGGGTGGTTCCTGAGCTGCCTTCATTGTTACCAACCGATGTGCCTTCCCAGAAGGTGCCATCACGGAAAACAGCCCTTGCTCGCCAGATGTAAACATCTGTCGGAAGCAGCTTCCCATCATAGGTGCCATCCCAGGCATCCACAGGTCTTCCATCCTCATCAAGACGGTCGCTTTCCCAGAGCAGGTTGCCCCATGAATCGTGTACGGCGATATAAAACTCAGACAGGTTCTTTCCTTTTGGCTTAAATACCTTCACCTCCGGATTGCTGCTGGCCGGAGCCAGGGCATTGGGTATGAACAGGCTCTTATAAATGAAGTCATACCCCAGCATAGCCGTATCCGGGCAACCCACATCATTCCAAACTACCAGAGTGATCATGTATTCGCCTTCATCTTCATACAGATGATCAACAGGCGGGTTATTATCCCATACTTCGTAGCCATCGCCAAAGTCCCAGAGATAGTTTTCTGCTCCGCTCGAAAGATCTTCCAGCAATACCGATCCCGGCACATCTTCATAATTCCGGATCAGGCTAAAGTTTGCTGTCGGCGAATTCATGATTGTAACATCGATCAAAGCAGTGTCGATACAACCATTTTGATTCTCCACAATCAGGCTCACCGTATTGGAGCCCTGCTGAGCGTAAAGCCATGATGGATTTTGAGCACTTGAAGTATCTGCTATCTGGACCGGATCATTGAAGTTCCATTTCCAGGAGGTGATCTCTGAATCGAAGCCCTCCGAAAGGTCAGTAAAATGAACAAATTCTCCCTCACATGGACCTGAATATTCGAAATCAGCCATAGGAATATGATCAACCCACACTTCCTGGGTAACAGAGTCCATACATCCATACTGGTTAACTACCACCAGACTGACATTATAAGTACCTGCTGTATCGAATTTGAAAAGTGGATTCCTGAACACAGATGTGTCTCCAACATTCCCGGTATTAAAGTCCCAGCTCCATTGTGTGATCACTGCCCCATTCTGTTCTGTTTCATCAATGAACTTTGTTGGATCACCGAAACATACAGTTTGATTACTGAAAGTCGGTTGAGGTGTACGACTGATTTGTATGTTCTGCGCAAAAGTATCAGCAACTACAACACCATTGAAAACAGCACTCACGATAAGTTGTACATAATAATCACCGGAGGTGCCGTAATAGTGATTGACAGTATCTGCTTTTGCAGTGTAAAGCGTGTCCGTACCATCGCCGAAACTCCATTGCCACTGCTCGATCAGGAAATCAACCGAAGAATGATCTGCAAAGGAAATAGTACTCCTTTCACAGGTAGCATTATTCAGCACAAAGAAGGCTGCATTCAGACATGGTTCACGCTCTACCTCATGGGTGACCGTATTTATACAACCAAGTGCATTGGTCACGCTCAGAGCCACTGTATACACACCTTCATCCTCATAAAAATGAGATGTATGCCCCGGAGGGGATGTGAGCAGTTCCGGCGGTGAGCCATCACCAAAGTCCCAATGCCAGCTTACAATGCCACTAGCATTTCCGAACGAGAGGTCAGTAAAATAAATGGTGCTGTCGCACAGGTTTCCTGTGAAGCTAAATTCGGGCACAGGCAGTGCATCCACCTGTACCTCTTTATATACCGTGGTCTCGCATCCATGTATGTCTGTAGCAATAAGGTTTACGGTATAATATCCTGCATCCTGGTATATATGCTGGGGTGTTGCCAGGCTGGAAGTATTGTTGGGACCCGAGGCCGGTTCACCAAAATTCCAGCTGTATGTGAAGAGTGAATCAGGCAAAGGCTGCAGAATAGCAGCTGAGAAATGCATAGGATTCAGGTAACAGGTCTGTGAGTTAATCACCTCCACTTCGAGCCCTGCCGGAACAAATACTTCCTTCATGATCATGTCACTGCATCCATTCGCATCCGTTACCTTCAAACTTACCAGGTATGTAGTATCCGTCAGGAGGAAGATATAATATGGATCCGGTACATACGCAAATGAACCGGGTTCCATCTCCCACTCCCATTCAATGATGGGTGATTGCATCACTGTGGATGAGTCGTTGAAGTAAACCAGGCCCTGATCGCAAGGATTCACATTATAAGTGAAGTTCGATGTTGGATTTGATGATGCCGCTACGGGGATTACAATAGAGTCACGGCATCCGTGATCAGTGCTTACCAGAAGCTTCACATCATAGTTATTCATCCCCGTAAACACATGAACAGGATGTTGCAATGTTGAATAGTTGGCCATCCCGGAGCCCGGGTCACCGAAGTCCCAGAACCAGGCAACGATCAGGTCGCCATTCTGGGTATAGGATAGGTCAGAAAAATAGGCTGTATCACTGGCGCAGGCTGCATCATACTTAAAGAGTGCTGTCGGGTTATCCCTTACCTCCACCTCATGCATAATGGTATTGGAGCATCCTGCAAAATCCCAGATACTTAAAGTGACCTGGTAGATCCCTGCCTCCGCGTACATATGTGAGGGACACATCAGTGTGGATGTCGGGCTTCCATCACCAAAGTCCCACTGATAAAGCTGTACGGCAGTGGTATCAGTTACTGCAGGGTCGATAAAGAAATAGGTCAGCAAATTCAGGCATGAGTCCTCTGCAAAAAAGTCGACGGGCTCACCTCCGCTCACAAACACCTGCTGCATAATGGAATCTACACAGCCTCCCACATTGGTAATCAACAATGACACATCATAGGTGCCTGTATCGGCATAAATATGCTCAGGATTTTGGAGACTTGATGTATTATTAATCCCTGACTGAGGATCACCAAAATCCCAGTACCAGGAAGAAATAAGCAGTCCGCCACCACCACTGGAATTATCCCAGAATTGTGTGGGCAAATCATTGCAGGTCGGATCATAATCGAAAAGAGCAATCGGGGCGGCATCTATCATCACATATTCAAAATACTCCCCATAACAGCCATCAGCACTCATTACAGTTAATGTAACAGGATAGGTTCCCTCAGAAAGATAGCTATGGCTCACATTGGGGTCATCTGGGAAATAGATGGTAGTATCATATCCATCACCAAAGTCCCAGAACCATTCAATCAGGTAGCTATCAGGTACTGATGAGAGGTCTTCAAAATATACCAGGCTTCCGGCGCAGTTGACCTGGCTAACGTCATAATGAGCAATTGGCCCGGTATTCACCAAAATCTGCTCTGTGTGGCTGGTGGTACAAACACCTGTATCCTGTATGGTCAACGTTACATTATAGTAGCCACTGTTCTGATACATATGTGATGGCGTAGCTATGTTCGCATAATTTCCATCACCAAAGTCCCAGTGCCAGCTTGTCACTGAACTCACGGCCATTCCGCTTGAGTCGGGATAGAAATATGTGAGGGTATCTTCACAAAGACCATCCCACAGAAATGCCACATCGGGTGAATCATTTACATACAATGATTTTACGATGGTATCGGTACAGTTGGTGAAATTCACTACAATCAGCAAAACATCATATACACCACCTTCACTGAAGATATGCACCGGGTTCTGCTGAATAGAAGTATTATTGATTCCCGACATCGGGTCATCGAATTCCCAGTACCAACTGAGGATGTTCCCCTGCCCATTCGGGAAAGAGGCATCGCTAAAGTATACCGTTTCACCCTGGCAAGGATTTGCCGACCAATGGAAATTGGCAGTAGGCTTGGCCAGGATATCTACCTCGCGGGTAAACGTATGAGAGCAGCCATTGGTGTTGATCACCGTAAGAGTAGCTCCATAGGTTCCTGTACCGGCATAGGTATGGAATACGTTGGGATCGTCAGGGAAATGGATGGTATCCAATGGTGAGCCATCATCGAAATCCCATATCCAGGTTTCGATATAGCCCCAGGTTGTCGATGAAAGATCATCGAAAAATACACTGTCGCCATTACAGGTGGGTTCACTGATATCGAAGAAGGCCAGCGGTGCTTCATCGACCGTCACCTCCTTGCTTACAGTATTTTCACACATGGAAGTATCCGTAATGGTGAGTGTGACCTCATAAATGCCATAGGACGGGAAGAGGTGTGCCGGATTCTTCAGGTTCGACCAGGTTCCGTCACCAAAGTTCCATAGATAGGTAGTGGTGGTGTTCACATTCACCACGGTATCATTTATATAAAACTGTGTAAGCTGTCCTACACATGAACTGTCCCAGTAGAAATCTGCCGGGGGTTTGGGCCTTACATCTAATATTCGTGTAATGGTATCACGGCAGGAGTTGTCATTCCATACAATGAGGGTCACATCGAAGAGTCCGGGGCCGGTAAACATATGCTCAGGATTCTGCAATTGTGAATTATTCGTTGATCCGGAAAGCGGATCGCCGAAATCCCACCACCAATTGATCACCTGTCCGCCACCATTCTGGTCCGACATGTCGGTAAACTGCACAAGAAGATCTTCACAGGCAGTGGTATATTCAAAGTCAGCGGAAGGATCCGGCAGTATGTTGATAGGCTTAGAGGTAATGCCTACACATTCTCCGACATTGGTCACTGTTAGTGTAACCAGTTTCTGGCCTGGAGTGGTATAGATGTGCTCTATATTCGGGTTGGCGGGGTGGTATATGGTATCACGCTGTCCATCGCCAAAGTCCCAGATCCACATGATGATCACCTCATACACTGTTTGTGAGAGATCGATAAAGAGTACGGGCTCACCCACACAATGCTCGTTGGTAAACGTAAAATCGGCAATAGGTGGAGGTTCAACCCAGATCTGCTGGGTGATGGTATGTGAGCATCCGGTTATATTTGTTACTGTCAGGCTCACGGTATAGGTCCCTTCCAGCGAAAAAGTATGGGTGGGATTCTGGACAAAGGTAAAATTCGCCATCCCCGACAGCGGATCACCAAAGTTCCAGTACCAGGCAACTATGTCGGATGCCGGCAATGAAAGGTCGGTGAAATATGTGGGAGAGCCCACGCAGGTGGAATCCACTTCAAAGCCGGCCATGGGAGCATCCAGGATATCGATGGTTTGTATAACTACGTCTTCACAGCCTCCCATATCGGTTACTGTGAGGGTTACAGTGTATGTTCCCGAGCTCATATATATATGCCAGGGGTTCTGAAGATTGCTGGTATCTCCGTCGCCAAACTCCCAATACCAGGAAACTACGGGCATTACCGATGCCGAAGTCAAATCGGTAAATTGTGTTGGCTGACCTGCACATGCATTCGTCAGTGAGAAGGATGCATCAGGACCGTCAAACACCCCAATGTTTTCTATATGGGTATCGTAACAGCCATTGGTATCATAAGCTACAAGCGAAACTGTATAGCTGCCCATTGCAGCATAGGTATGCACAGGATTTTGCAGGTTGGAGGTATTTCCATCACCAAAGTCCCAGGCCCATGAAACTACGGGACCGAAGCCCGAAGTAAACGACAGGTCGGTAAAATGAATGTCTTCCCCGAAGCAGGTAGAGGTAAATTCAAAGTCAGCAGTGGGTGGAAAATTGACCTCAATGTTTTGTACTGTATTTGCAATACAGCCGGCTGAAGTAGTCACCGTCAGCGTCACGAAATAGGTGCCCGGAGCAGTATAAACATGAATAGGATCCTGAACAGAAGAACTTGTCCCGTCACCAAAATCCCAGGCCCATGAAACAATAACATCGCCTGTCACCCACGAAAGATCTGTGAACTGGGCAGAGGAGTTTACGCAGCTGTTGTCAACAATAAAATCTGCAACAGGCTTGTAAACATCCAGTGATTGCCAGGTTGTATCGGTACATCCCAGTGCATCGGTCACGACCAGCATCACATCATACGTTCCTGAATTAATAAACACATGCATGGGATGCTGCTGGGTAGAGAAATTATTCCATCCCGAAGCCGGGTCACCAAACTCCCAATACCAGGAAATAATGGTATCCCCTGCTCCTATCGACATATCGGTAAAATACACCGTATCGCAGGATGTGCTCTGATGGTCGAACCCGGCAATTGGGCCGGGATTCACATATACTGGAAGAATCACAGCATTGAAGCAGTCATTGGTATCGTATACCATCAGGCTTACATTATATGTTCCGGGGACAGCATAAGAATGAACCGGGTTCTGGTTAATGGTATCCGTGGTACCATCACCAAAGTCCCAGTGCCAGGATGTGATCACATTGCCACCTACAAACCATGACAGATCGGTAAAGTAGGTGGAATCGGGGAAACAGTTTGGCGTACTATATGTGAAGTCAGGTTCCGGCAGCTCATTCACGGTAATGGGCTTAACGACATTGTCGATACAGCCATTTTCTGTTTCTACGGTAAGAGAAACCCAGTAAACACCGGCGCTGCTATACACATGTGAAGGGTATTGGAGTATGGAAGAATTCCCGTCGCCAAAGTCCCAGTGCCATGAAATGATGTTCTCTCCAATGGCATAAGAAAGGTTATCGAAGAAAGTGATAAAGCCCACGCAGGTGCTGTCGGCTTCAAAGTCGGCAACCGGACCGGGAGTAACGGTAATGATTTGTGTAGACTGATTAGTACAGCCCTCCGCATTTTCAACCCACAGGGTAACGAAATAGTCACCTGCAACAGAATATTCATGGGTCGGGTTTTGCAATGTGGAGTAATTCAGTAACCCTGATGCAGGATCACCAAAGTCCCAGTACCAGGCAACTATGTCAGCCCCTGATCCATTTGAATAATCCGTAAAGTGAGTGATGTTGTTCACACAGGACATATTGTATTCGAAGAGTGCTGTTGGCCTGGCATAAACCACTACCATGCGGGTTTGATAATCACTGCACCCAACAGAATCAGTTACAGTCAGAGTCACATGATATTGCCCTGCATTATTATATACGTGAAACACACTGTCCTGGAAGGAAGTGTATGTGCTTGTGGCCCCATCGCCGAAGTCCCAATGCCAGTTTTGCAGGGGTGCAACTCCCGGCAGGGAGATATCGAGGAATATGGTTGAATCATCATCGCAGGCATGCTCAAAGTTAAAGCCTACGGTAGGGTTTGGATGTATATTGATCTGTTGTACAATAGTATCATAACAGCCATTGGTATTTGATACAATAAGGCTCACATCATACACGCCGGCAAACACATATATATGAGACGGGTTTTGCAAGCTTGAGATATCCAATGTGCCTGAACCCGGATCACCAAAGTTCCAATACCAGGATGAGATCTGGCCAATGGTGGTGGTCGACAGATCAAAGAAGTTTGTCGGTACCCCCATGCAACCGGGACTTAAACTAAAGTCAGCCACCGGTTGCGGATAAATGAGGATGCTTTGCGCGAGGGTATCCGAACACCCCAGTGAATTGGTCACGACCAGGGTAATATCATAAAGACCAGAACTTGCATATACGTGGTTCGGATGCTGCAGTGTTGAAGAGCTGCCATCGCCAAAGAGCCATTCCCAGCTTGTCAAAAATCCCATAGACGGGGTCGAGATGTCGATAAAGAATGTAGTATCATTGGCACATGGAGAAGCATTCACAATAAAATCAGCCGTGGGCGACGACAATACCATGATCATCATGGTAGTATCATCAACACAGCCATCCGAATTGGTTACTGTCAGGTTGATCGAATAATTTCCTCCACCGGGAAAAACATGCTGTGGATGCTGCAGGTTGGAAGTGTATCCATCACCAAAGTCCCAGTACCATCCAACAAGACTATCGGCATTGGCTACTGATAAGTCGGTAAAGCTTACCAGGCTGGCCTCACAGGCAGGAGCGCTATTAGTAAATGCCGCCTCAGGAGTGGCATCAACGCCGGCAATATGTGCAATGGTATCATAACAGCCCGTTGTGCTTCCGATAATCAGTATTACATTATAAAATCCCGGAGATGAATAAAAGTGGATAGGGTTCTGCTGCGAAGAAGTATTTCCGTCGCCGAAGTCCCAGAGCCAGCTATTGATCACCCCAAAAGAGGCCGTTGAAAGATCTGTAAAGTGAGAAGGCTCTCCCAGGCATACAGTATCGGTCTGGAACGCGGCCGTGGGACCTGGATATACCACAACAGCTTTTGTGATCGAGTCAACACAGCCGTTGGTGTTCTCTATTGTGAGCTGAACCTGGTATGTACCGGATACCATATAAAAATGTACCGGGTGTTGTATGTTAGATGTATTTCCGTCACCGAAGTCCCAGTGCCAGGAATTAATTCCGATGGCAGTGGTATCGGTCAGGTCAGTAAAGTATGTAAAGTCAGTAGTGCAGGAGGTAGAATCCGAAAAATCAGGGAAAGGAAGGGCATGGACCCGCACCTGTAGGCTGCTGGCTTCAACACATCCGCTTGTATCTTCTACCTGCACATTTACAAGGTATAATCCCGGCAGGGAATACAGGTGGACAGGATCAGAAACGGTATCGGTATGTCCATCGCCAAAGTCATAAAAATAGCTCACAATTACCGCCAAGGGGTTTGATACTGAGTCGTTGAAATGTGTGGGGTTGCCAATACAACTGGAGTCGGCCTCTACGGTGAGCCCAAGAGTAGGATTCACAAAAACGCCCTGCGTAATAGTATCGGTACAGCCATTGGAATTTTGCGCGACCAGGGTAACGGTGTATGTGGTATCCACGGTACCATAGGTATGCGTTGGATGCTGCAGGTTAGAGAAATAACCATCCCCGAAATCCCAGTCATAAGCCACCAATACATTACCGTTGGCATTCGACAGGTTCAGGAAGTTCACGATGTTGCTGGCACAAGGGTTCTGGTATATAAAATCAGCTGTTGGGCTTGGAGTAACATTCACGATAACGCTATCGATGGCAGTACATCCCCGCTGGTCGGCAATGAGCACCGTATAAGTTGTTGTCACAGCCGGGATAGCCACAGGCGATTGTGCCGTTGGGTCACTCAGCGAAGCTGATGGCGACCAGAGATATGAGGCCACCGGTAATGTTCCTCCGGTCACGGCAGCATTTAACTGAACGCTGTCGCCGGAACATATCAGGGAAGATGTGGTGCTCACAACAAGCAATAATTCGGGATTCTCAATGATGGTCACGCTGTCGATGGTCTGACAGGCATGCTGGTCAGTAACCGTAACTATATAGGTTCCGGCAGAAAGGTTATAAATAGAATCGGTAGTCGCTCCGCTGCCTCCGCTCCAGAGGTATAAATATGGCGGAACTCCTCCGGTTACGAATACTGTTGCCCAGCCATCGGTGGTTCCAAAACAAATGGTGTCAGAAAATACGAATGTGAGCGCCAGTGTATCCGGCAGGAAAACGGAGTCGATCGCCTGGCAACCATTGGCATCTGAAACAGTATCGGTATACCATCCTGAAGATAGTCCTGTGATCGGGTTTCCATTCATTCCATTCGACCAGGAATGGGAATAGGGCACGCTGCCTCCGCTCACATGTGCAGTAATCTCACCGTCGGAGCAGCCGGCACAAGTTGGTGTCAGGGGAGTGAATCCTGTTATCTGTAATAAAGGCGGTTCTATAATGGTAACAAGGATGCCATTGGTTTCGCATCCGTTGGCATCTCTTACCCGTACAATATAATTGCCGGGGCCGAGCGCGGTAAAATTGGAAAAGGTGAAATATGTAAAGCCGTTATCGATGGAATAATCGAGCAGTCCCACGCCACCACCGGCCATTATGTTGATGCTGCCATCATTCATACTAAAGCAGCTGACATCGGTATGGGTCACACTAACATTCACCCCCGGTGGATCTACTATGGTAATCACTGCTGTGCTAAGATTACAGCCATTTGTATCGCTTACGTTCACTGTATAGGCATTCGCCGACAATCCATTAAAAAGACCGGTGCTGTTTGAGATGCCCCCCGGATTCAGTGTATAGGTCAGGCTGCCTGAGCCACCATGGGCCCATAGCTGTATCCAGCCATCGTCATACCCATGACATGTGATATCGTCATATTGGGTGGAATCGATCAGAAGCTCGAGAGGGTTGGTCAGCGTAAAGATGCTACTGGTATCGGAAGGGCAGCCATTGGCATCCTCCACGATCACATAATATGTTCCCGGAGAGAGTCCGCTGAACAGTCCTGTACCATTTTGTGTCAATGGCGGGAAGAGAGTGTAAACATAGGGCAGGTTTCCACCGCCGGCAATTACCTCGATGATGCCGTCATTGGCATTATAACATGTAATGGGAGTTATGTTTTCATTGGTTATCAGTATCTCTCCCGGATTCACGATCGTTATGTTTCCTGTCGAATCAGAACATCCGTTGATATCTGTTACCCTGACATAATAGTTTCCTTCCCCGAGGCCTGTAAAAAGCCCGGAAGAATTAATGATCACCGAAGGAAGCAAGGTATAAAAAAGGCCTCCTGCGCCGCCGGAAGCGATCACAGTGATGCTCCCATCCAGGGTATCGTGGCAGCTCATATTTGTAAAGGCCACAGTATTAATAAGGATGGCGGCGGGGCTGATGATTATGATGTCGGGTGTAGTCTCTGAACATCCATTATCATCACTTACAGTCACGGTGTAGGTCCCTCCACTCAAGCCGGAAAATATCCCGGTAGTGTTGCTCGCACCACCGGGATTCAGGGTATAGGTAAGGGTTCCTGTTCCTCCCTGCGCCCATACCTGTATTAAACCATCATTTGCATTGTGACATCTGATGTCCGTGCTTTGCAGGGAGTCGATAATGACTGGCGGCGGATTTGTAATCGTAACGAAGAAACTTGTATCCGCCGGGCAGCCATTAATATCGTTTACAACCACCCTGTAATTACCTGCCGACAGGCTGGTGAAAATGCCGGAACTGTTGGTAGTACCAGGGGGTATTAGCGTATAGTTAAGGGGATTGGTTCCACCCGAAGCAAAAGTTGTTATTGTACCATCATTATCGTTGTGACAGATGATATCGGTAAATTGTATAGAGTCGATGTGTATGGTATCCGGCTCTGTCATGTATATGGTATCCGTTTCATCCCAGCATCCGATGGCATCCTGGGCAAGAACCCAATATGTGCCCGGCGAAAGGTTGTTGAAAAAACCACTGGTATTGGTGATGTTTCCGGGAAAGAGAGTATAGGTAAAGCTCGGGGTACCACCTGCAAGCAGAACAGTGATAGCCCCGTTATCGTCACCATAACATGTAATGGAATCAACAATTACATCATCGATGAACAGCCCGCCAACATAAACATCATGTATCATAGTAGAGTCACATCCATATTCGCTGGTAACGGTAAGGCTGACAGTATAGATTCCGGTATCGGGGTATATATGGTTTGGATTCTGGAGAATAGAATTTGTTCCATCACCAAAATCCCAGAACCAGTCAGTGATAACGATGGCCGGATTGCTCAGGAATGATGAATCGTCGTAGGCCCAGGAGAGGCTGGTAAAGTGGGTCTCATTGCCGAGGCAAACTGTATCGAAAACGAAGTCGGCATGCACACCGGTGATATGTATCGTGATGGTGGTATCTGTTCCGCCACAAAGTGGATTATCGGCAAGCAGGTTCACATGATAAGTTCCCGGATAGGCATAGCTGTGGCAGGGTTCGGCAGCATTGGAACTATTGCCATCGCCAAAGTCCCATGTATAAAACACCGCTGAGTCGCAACTGCTCGAATAGCCGTGATAGGTATAGTTCAGGAAGCAAAACGGATCGGCATAACAGCCATAATTACTGGTGTCGATGGAAGTGAAGCTGGCGATGGGTGATTCGAAAATAGTCATGTACTGTATGGTGGAGGTCCAGATGCCACAGGCATTCTCGGCGGTAACAGAAGGGATGTAGCCGTCGGGAGAAGAAGCAAGTGGATTTGCACAATGGGATTGAGTATAAACATGCTCAATGGTATCGTTAATATAGGGCTGGTTATAATCCCAGCTCACAGTAGTACCATCATCGAAATTCCAGGTATAGGTGGTCCCTAGTGAATTGCCGGTATAACCATGCAACACAAAGCGGGCAGTATAAGGGGCGCATCCAGAGTTGGATCCAACGCCGCTAATCCCAACAGAAGGATTCACCTGGTTGGCGACAACATAAGTAGTATCTGATACACATCCATTAATTCCGTATGCAGTAATGGTCAGGGGAAATTCGCCCAGGCTCATATACACATGAGAAAGTGGAAAATCAGCCCCGGAAAGGTTCAAGGTATCCGTACCATCCCCCCAGGAAATATCAAGGTGGGTGATACAGGCCATGTTGGGTGTGATGTTGTTCACCTGTAGTGTATCTATTGGGTTGGCCGGGTTTACCGAATAGCAGTTCTGAAAGTTATTTCCCGACATATCCATTAGTAATGGCCTGGGGATACGCTGTGTAGAGACCAGGCCATTATCGGTATCGGTACATCCTATACCATCCGTAACTGTAAGCTGGACATTATACGATTGTGTCAGGTCGCAGGCAGCATTGTTATATGAACTATAGGTATAATTGGTGGTGGGCAGGAAAAGTCCGTTAACAGTGTTTCCATCGCCAAAGTCCCAGGAATAGTTCAGGCTTGTCCCGGTGCTTGTGCTGGCATCGAAGGTTATTGGAGTTGAGGAACATTGTCCGTCAGGGCCAAAGGTGAAGCTGGCTGCAGGTGGATTCGGAAAAACCAGGGTATCGGTATAAATAAGCCCACTGCAATACTGATCGCTGATGGTAAGGCTAACCACATAGCTCGCCCCAAGTGCAAAGCTATGGGTGGGATTTACAGCCGTTGAGGTAAATCCATCACCAAAATCCCATAAACGGGTAATCAGCCCTGTTCCCGTAGAATTATCGAAAAACTGCACCAGGTCGCAATTGGTCTGGTCGTAGGTGAAGTCGACCGTTGCAGGAGGAAAAACAGCGATGGCAAAGAAATAAGTATTGGAACAACCATAATCATCGGTTACCGTGAGGGACACGTTCTTGGCACCGCCGGTCAGGTAAATGTGTACGGGGTTCATGACCGTTGAGATCTGTCCGTCGCCAAAAGTCCAGAACCATGCAGGATTGGCCCCGGCATAGGTAGAATTATTGGCAAACGTGATCTCTCCGCAACCGCTTTGCGAATAAGAAAAATTCGCTACCGGCAGTGCGGTGGTTTCCACATTCTGTATAATAGAATCATAGCATCCCGAGGTGTCGTATACATATAGTATCACCTGATAAATGCCTGCACCAGGATAGGTATGCGAAGGGTTGGTTGCCGTGCTGGTAGTGGCATCACCAAAGTGCCATTGATAGTAATCTATCTGCCCGGGAGGATTTACCGTTGAGTTATTAGCAAAGTTGATCCTGAAATCTTCGGAGCATGATTTCTCGAATACGAAGTCCGGTACAACCGGACATTGTCCAATCGACCTGAGTGGCGTTGCCAGCAGAAGGATCGCAGAGATGAACAATATTGAACGTCGTGCGTAAAGATTTGCCATATGACCTGATTTTGTTTATTTTTTGTCTTAATACCCTGTAATTCAAGGGCGCAGTAAGCGCATACGAAAAAACACGTGTTGGCATTCCGTAATAAATGCTGCAATTTTAGTTCGGCTTGATCGAGATAATTTTTAAAGGTCGGGCTGGTAAAAGGAAGTTAAGGTACAGCTCATCTGATGCAAATAAAATGAGGTGAAAAACTAGTTGTGGAAATTAATTTAGAACCTTTTTAAATAATCCCGTCACCCATATTCCCCTCCATAAAACAGCGTATATACCTAGAAACCAGAGCTTAGGTGGTATCCGGGAAAGCAGGGGAAAATTAAAAAATTTCGAATGCCTGAAAAACATTAAATTTTTGACTCAAAAATTCTTACTTATTGAAATGATAAGGGATGTATGCAAAGAATGTGGAGAAAGAAATAGTGTAAGTGCGTATAAGATGATACTATTGGGGTAAGAGCATACCCTTATTGGCTTTAAGCGATGTAAACAGATGGATACTTATTCAGCAATTCGCAGCAGACCGCAGCTTCTCAGGCTTATTTATTCCAATCCAGCAGGCGCTTTTCCCCTTCAATCTTCCTGATATCACTGATTTCCTGCGATACTTCAACAACACCGCAGTATTTCCCTGATTTGTTTCTAATTGCAAAATACTTGATCAGTACGCAAAGCTCGCCCCTGTTGATCCAGAAACTGGCATGATCCTGCCGTCCCGACCTGAATTCTTCAATGATATCTTCAACAATGTGGACACTTTCCGGGGGATGACAATTGGCGACATCGCGGCCAATGATACTGTTTGTTCGGGGAAATATACGATGTTCAGGCGTTGAGAAATATTTGACCTTATTGGTCTCATCAACATAAGTAATGTCGACCGGCAGATGATTGAACAGCAATTGTATCTGCTTCGCAGTGAGAAAGCCCGTACCCAGGTTGATTTCGTTTTTAGGTCTGTCGGAAGGGTTTTCAGGTGCCAGGTCTTCAAACTCAGGCCGTACATAAGGATACAGCAATTCCCTGCTGTTATACAGCATGTTTTTTATCTCTCTTTTCGGAATGCTGTTCATCATGACCGGAAAAAGAATCTTCTCTTCACGGAACTTGATGGCGTACATCATGAAAAACAAATCGCCGGCCAGTTTATTGAACCTGGGCAGGTCCAGTTCAGGTTTTTCAAGAACTAATCTGATCTGCTTCAGATCCCTACGTATATCATCATGAAAAGACCACATTATTGGCAGGCAACGGTATTCTTTCCAGAACTTCTCGAGGACAGGAAAGAGCACGTTTTCTTTTATCGTATAATGGCTTTCGAATACCACCAGGCCGGTAAAGCCTTTAAGCAGGCGAGCTTTAATATCCTGATCATTCTTATTCTTGTTTAAATCCCTGATCAGGGGCCTGAGAGTTTTCAGCCTCTCATCCATTTCCCGGTTATTGCGCACAAGAAAATCAGGGAAGCTGTCTTTTTGTAATTCTACCGCCGGATAATTTTTCAGTGAAGTATAAAACAGGTTAAGAAGTTTATTGATCCCTGTTTTTAATTTTTCAATCGGCAAATCCAAACCTGCCAATTCATCAATAAGGATGATGACTTCTTCCGGACTGATATTATCAATAAGCTGCTTGTTTTCTTTGACAGCCTTAAGGGGCTCATCACCATTGATGATTGCATGACTGAACTCAATCATACCTGGTGGTAATTTTACGCTTCCTTTATTGAACCCGGACATATGAGACTTTAAATAATATTAAGCGGCAAAGATAATTGAATATCATGACCATCATTCTTTTAGAAATCTAATTTCTATTACTTTTGTGTTTCCAAATCAACATTATGTTAATGGGAAACCATGTGCCATGCACGACACCTAGACTACTACAAGGGATCAGCTCATGAAAACACTGCTTAATACTAGCTTACAAGAGCTTGGAAAAGATAGTGTTATAAATTTTTGATTTTTTTTGATATTAATTACTATTTTTGGATTGTATTTTATTTATAAACCAAATTAAATTCTCATGGTTGATTCTTCAATGGTCCTTTTTGGACAAACGGTCGCATACACTTGCTATGCTGTTGCGATCATTTTGGTGGTGGCCTGGTTTGGGTATGCCATCACCCGTCCCGGCAAGGGAAACAAAGTCAGCAAAACACTTTTTTATTCATTTGTTAGTTTCCTGGTAGTGCTGGGGGTCTCTCTTCATATTGTGACCTTCAACACCATTCCATGGGTATCCATGGATCTTGACAGGAAAAATATTGAAGCCGACCAGGTATTCGATATCGTAATGGAAGACCATACTTTCATTCTTCCTGAAGAAGAAATGCTGATCCAGTGCGGGCCAAAGGTTATGTTCAATGTCACCTCCAACGACCTCACCTATGGCTTTGGGCTTTTCAGGCAAGACCACTCCATGCTGTTCCAGATGCAGGTGGTACCCGGCCATGTAAATGACATCCTCTGGGAGTTCAAAGGGAATGGTATTTATACGATCCGTTCCACTGAATATTCTGGCCCTGCAGGGCATCAGATGATAATAAAAGATGTTGTA
>Ga0164313_10001980_pt1 | contig 18379 bp, 17 predicted proteins | sample GuaBasSedimGuay4_FD_113735 | JGI IMG/M metagenome (GOLD analysis project Ga0164313, IMG submission 113735) | Subseafloor sediment microbial communities from Guaymas Basin, Gulf of California, Mexico - Guay4, Core 4569-4, 0-3 cm | ecosystem: Environmental > Aquatic > Marine > Hydrothermal vents...
AGCCGATCAGCGCCCGGGCTGGCACGGAAAACTCGATGATGACCCGGCCCTTGCCGTTGTTGACCAGGTTGGTCATCTTGCCTTTGCGCAGGGAAAGTTTTTCCGTTACGATTCCCAGGAACTGTTCTTTGCAGTCCACAAAAAGTTTTTCCAACGGTTCCAGCTTGCAGCCCGCATCATATCGAAAAATGACCTCCGGGCGCCCCACGCTGAACTCATATCCCTCACGCCGCATGGTTTCGATCAAAATGGCCAGTTGGAACTCACCCCGGCCTTTGACCAGAACGCTGTCACGATCCAGCCCTTCTTCGACCTGGATGGCCACATTCAGCAGGGTCTCCTTGCGCAGGCGTTCCCGCAAGCGGCTGGACTGGACATATTTGCCCTCCATGCCGCCAAAGGGAGAGTTGTTGATGGTAAATTTCATAGAAACCGTGGGTTCATCCACGCTGATCCGTGAAAGCGCCGCGGGGTGCTCGCGGTTGCAGATGGTATCGCCGATTTTAACATCCTCGATACCCGCTACCACCACAATATCTCCGGGTTGCACATCTGTTATATCAACCAGACTCATCCCTTCGTACACCTGAATCTTGGACACCTTGAGCGGGGTGTTCTGCCCCTGATCGCCGATGCAAACCAGGTTGTCCCGGGAGCGAACCGTGCCGTTGAACACTTTGCCCACAGCCAACCGCCCCAGGTAATCGGAATAACCCAGGTCGGAAACACGCATCTGGAACGGCGCGCCCGGATCGTACGACGGGCCGGGAATTTCCGTCACAATGGTGTCAAAGAGTGGATGAAGGTTCTTACCGGCATCTGACGGATTCTGCATGGCAATGCCGTCCCGGCCGATGGCATAGAGCAGGGGAAAATCGATCTGGTCGTCGGTGGCATCCAGATCGATGAGCAGGTCATATATCTCATCCAGAACTGCCTCTATACGGGCATCCGGGCGGTCGATTTTATTGATCACCACAATTATTTTGAGGCCGGCGTCCAGGGCTTTTTTGAGCACGAACCGGGTCTGGGGCAGGGGGCCCTCGGACGCGTCCACGAGTAAAATAGCCCCGTCCGCCATGGACAGGGCCCGTTCGACCTCTCCGCCGAAGTCGGCATGGCCGGGTGTGTCGATGATGTTAATACGCACCCCCTGCCACTCTACGGAGCAGTTCTTGGCCGCGATGGTGATGCCGCGCTCCTTTTCCAGATCGAGGGTGTCCATGAGCCGTTCTTCCAGTTCCTGATTTTCCCTGAAAAGTCCGCTCTGACGGAACATGGCATCCACCAGGGTGGTTTTGCCGTGGTCAACATGGGCAATGATGGCGATATTGCGCAGTTTGTCGTTTTGCTGTTGAATGGCTTTAATCATGGCGTCATCTCGGGTTGTTGATAGTAAAAAGGTCTTTGCATGCGTTTTCCTGGGACGCACAGTCATAAACCTTCTGTGATAATTCGATACTTGTCCGCCTTGGGAGAATTCGTGCTTAGAATTTTAATCTTAAGGTTTAGGCTGGGCCTAAGGACTCTGACCTGTCCAATAACCCCCTATTGTTTTCTGAGGCTTAAAAGACAGGGCTAAAGCCCTGGGCTACAATGGAAGAAAAACAATGATTATCAAATTGTTATCATCCCGCCTGCTAACTACGATTTTGTGTAGCGCAGGAATTTATCCCTGCCAAGCTTTGTGCCGAATTCCGAATGCATTATGCTGATTAACTTAACTTGGACATTGGACATTCGTTATTGGATGTTGGATATTTGTCCTTAGTCAGGTCCCTATATCCCAGGAAGCCAGATACTTTTTCTGTTCAGGGGTGAGCCGGTCAATTTTCGTGCCCATGGCCGCCAGTTTTTCATTGGCAATGGCGGTGTCGATTTTCTGGGGAACCGGATGCACGTCCAGGACCAGGGACTTTTTCATCTTGACCATGTACTCGACACTCAAGGCCTGGTTGGCAAAGCTCATGTCCATAACGCTTGACGGGTGGCCTTCGGCGGCAGCCAGATTGATGAGGCGCCCGTCGCCGAGTATGTTGATGCGTCGGCCGTCTTCCATTAGATACTCTTCGACGAATTCACGGATCATACGTCTTTTCTGGGCCAGGGCATTCAGTCCATCCAGATCCAGTTCGACATTGAAATGTCCGGAATTGGATACCATGGCACCGTCTTTCATGAGTTTGAAGTGCTCCTGCCGGATGACGTTGATGTTGCCGGTGACTGTACAGAAAAAATCGCCTATCCTGGCGGCTTTTTTAATGGGCATCACAGAAAAGCCGTCCATTACGGCTTCCAGGGCAGCCAGGGAATCCACTTCGGTGACTACCACCTTGGCACCCATGCCCCGGGCGCGCAAGGCCAGCCCGCGCCCACACCATCCATAGCCGCAGACCACAAAGGTGGACCCGGCAAGCAGCCGGTTGGTGGCACGAATGATGCCGTCGATGGTGCTCTGGCCGGTTCCGTAACGGTTGTCGAAAAAATGCTTGGTCTGGGCATCGTTGACGGCGATAATAGGATAGCGCAGCACTTTGTCCCTGGCCATGCTTTTCAACCGGATGACGCCCGTTGTGGTCTCCTCGGTGCCCCCCTTGACGAAGTCGAGCATTTCCGTCCGTTCGGAATGCAGGGTGGACACGAGATCCGCACCGTCATCCATGGTGTAATGCGGCTTTTTGTCGATGACGGCATTGATGTGCTTGTAGTAGGTTTTGTTGTTTTCCCCCTTGATGGCAAAAGTGGGGATTTTATCGTTCTTGACCAGGGAGGCGGCCGCGTCATCCTGGGTGCTCAAAGGGTTGGAGGCGCACAGGAAGACTTTTGCACCGCCAGCTTTGAGCGTCTGCATCAGGGAGGCGGTTTCCGTGGTAACGTGCAGGCAGGCTGCCAGCCGCAGGCCCTTTAGGGGCTTTTCTTTTTTGAATCTCTCTTTGATCCGGTTCAGCACCGGCATGTTCTGGTTGGCCCACTCGATGCGCAAGGCACCTTCCTTGGCGAGCTTGATATCTTTTACGTCATAATCCATACTTATCACTCCTGTTTAGGTTCGGTAATTCTCGAATAAATAGGTTTAAGGTAAACGGCATAAGGTACAAGGTTGTTATACGCTAGTAGCGGGCAGCCCTCTTTTTTTGTATGATCCTGTCCGGTCAAGTCCTGATCAGAAGTTGTCACTTTACATGTTGCATTGCAGCGTTTCTATTACTTGATTATTGGACATTGAATGTTGGTTATTGGATATTCAAAACGAAAAAGACAAACGTCCAATAGCGAATAACCAATTTCCAAGGGCTCTGTTTTCTGATCTCTGTGGTTCCGTCCTCTGTGGTTCTGGCCTCTGGCGCTCTGTGTCCCTTATATCCCCGCTTTTTCCCGCAACGTGTCCGCCATGTTGGTCTGCTCCCATGAAAATTCAGGTTCGGTTCTACCGAAGTGACCGTAGGCCGACGTTTTGGCATAGATCGGTCGCAGCAGATCCAGGTACTCGATAATGGCGGCCGGGCGCAGGTCGAACACGTCCTTGACGATTTCCTTGACCCGCTCTTTGGGAAGCACACCGGTGCCCATGAGGTCCAGCATGATGGATACCGGTTCGGCCACGCCGATGGCATAGGCGATCTGAATTTCGCATTTTTTGGCCAGTCCTGCGGCCACGATATTTTTGGCTATGTGCCGTCCCATATAGGAGGCGCTGCGGTCAACCTTGGAAGGATCCTTGCCGGAAAAGCATCCCCCTCCATGGCTCCCCTGCCCGCCATAGGTGTCGACGATGATTTTGCGGCCCGTAAGCCCGCAGTCGCCCATGGGGCCGCCCACCACGAACTTGCCGGTGGGGTTGATGAAATAACGCGTGTCGCCGTCGGTCATGTCGCCTGGAATGGTTTTCTTGATGACTTCTTCGATAACCGCTTCCCGGAGGTCTTCATAAGAAATGTCGGGCTTGTGCTGGGTGGAAACAACCACCGTGTCGACCCGCTTGGGCGATCCGTTCTCGTACTCGATGGTCACCTGGGACTTGCCGTCCGGCCGCAGGAAATCGAGGGCGCCGCTTTTACGGACAACAGAAAGGCGCCGGCAGAGTTTGTGGGCATACATAATGGGCATGGGCATGAGTTCAGGGGTTTCGTCGGAAGCAAACCCGAACATCAGGCCCTGGTCGCCGGCCCCCTGGTCCTTGTACAGACCTTCACCCACATTGACCCCCTGGGCGATATCCTGGGACTGGTGGTCGATGCTGGTAATCACCGAGCATGTCTGATAGTCGAAACCCATCAATGACGAGCTGTAGCCGATTTCACGTATGGTTTCCCGAACAATCTGGGGCATGTCCACATAGCAGTCGGTGGTGATTTCACCGGCAATGAAGGCCAGGCCTGTGGTGACCAGTGTTTCGCAGGCCACCCGGCAGTTCTTGTCCTGGGCCATGATGGCGTCCAGAACATTATCTGATATGGCGTCCGCCACTTTGTCCGGGTGCCCCTCGGTGACCGACTCAGAGGTAAAAAAATGTGTTTCGTTTTCCATGGATGCTCTCCTTGCATTACGGATCATCATATAACCAAAAATAAACACTTAACATAATTAATGATTAGGGGGTTGTCAATGGCAGCACCTTAGACGGAAAAACGTTGGCTTGATAAGGCGCTTTGAAAAAATACGGGCCTCACCTGCTATGGTATCCGGGGCACTATTTTTGGTAATAACTATAAATGGCGGGAAAGCTGCTGTCCGATGGGTCCGGTGGTTCAGGACCCATTCAGGTAGAGATTTTAACCATATTGCAGATCAAGGACACGGCCTGCTCCAGGCTGAAGCGGTTCATGTTGAGCACCAGGTGATAGAGCCCCGGGTTGTCGTAGTCCTCCTTTCCGAGCCTGCGGTAAAGGCTCAAACGGCGTTTGTCCTCGCTGTTGACGATCCGGGCGGCCTGTTTTTCTGAAACATTGTAGCGGTCAACGATGAATTTGATTCTATGCTGAAGCTCATCGACGAGAAGAACATGGAAAGCATCCGGGTGGTCGTTCAGGATGTACTGGCTACCCCTGCCCAACGTGACCACGTCACCTTCGTCGGCTATTTTGGCTACGATCAGAACCAGATAATCCAGATAAATGTGCTCATCCAGATATCCGCGTTCATCCTTTAAAATCCGGTCCACCCATCTTTGGGAGACCATGCTGGAAATGACGCGCGACAGTTTTGTGCCGGCTTCCTTTTCAAACGATTCAACCCACTGGGGCGATACATTGGCTTCCTTGGCAATCTGTTGAATGATATCGCTATCGGCGAATGTATAATCCAACGCGTTGGCTATCATTTTACCGAGGGTCTTGCCCCCCGCTCCGTATTGTCTGGATATGGTGATTACGGCCATGGGCGCCTCCTTATAAGCTCACTGTTTTTTTCCTGGCGGAATCAGCAGGGTGGGAAAAACGGAATTTTCTGCAAGATTGCGGGGCGTGCTGCCTACAAAACGTTCCCGCCAGGATTCTTTTGCAGACGTTCCGGCGATGATCATGGATGCGTTGAATTCCTTGGCCGCATTTTCAATCTCACGAACCGGATTGCCGATATACACACTCGGTGTGGCGTCGATGCCTTCCGAGATGAGTATGTCGCAAATCTCTTCCAGTTTTTGGCGGCTCTCCTTGCGCGTCTTCTGTACGGCCATTGCCGATGATTCTTTGAGCAATTTAGGGTCGGCCACGTTAATAACATTGATCTTTTTAACAACATTACCCAGGTTTTTCAAATAGCTGACGGCCCTGTTGGACGTTTCGGAAAAACTGGTTGCCAGAAGTGGTCTTTCAAACGGTTTTTCAGCACCGGCCTCTGGGCCTGACTTATACTTATACACCAATACGGGGGTATCGGACCGCCGGATGATTTCCATGATGTCGGAGTTGGCATAAATCTGTTCGAATTTTCCTTTTTTCAGGTTGCCGATAACCACCAGGTCAATATTTTCATTTTCAACAGCCATGATCACCTTCTGCACCAGGCTGCCGACCACGATATAAGCCCCGACCTCTATCCCCTGTTCAAAAAGATTTTCCGCCCAGTTGATGAATCTTATATTGGCCATTTCCCGCAGCCGCACCTCTTCTTTTTTTTCATAGCCTTTGCCCCGGTGCATGGCCACTTTTTCGCGCTGAATAACATTGAGAAAAACAACGTGGTTCAAAGAAACCCGCCTCAAATCCATCAGCGATTCCAGCGCATCAAACCACAACTCCTCAAATTTTGTTACGAACAAAACTTTCTGAATATCCATTTATCGCAACCTTTTTCCGGATTACCTTTTTGATGGCGGGCCGGCACGGTTCACCTGACAGTCGAAGGCGTTCCGGTCTGTCTTTTTATCTTATAGAAATCATCCCAGAAATTTTTTAATGGCCGCCGCCAGTTCTTCAGGCTCCACCGGTTTTTCCAGATAAATTTCCGGTTCCGGTACGGCTTCCCCGCCAAATTCGGTAAGTGCCTTTTGAGAACGCAGAAATGTTTTTTTTGCAATCCCCGACAGCATGATGACGTTGATGTCCTTGAACGCGCTGTCGGTTTTAAGTTCACGGTAAAGCCGGATGCCGCTCTGCCGTGGCATGAGAACATCCAGGATAACAAGATCGGGTTTCTCTTCTTTGAGTTTTTTCAGACCCTCCTCCCCATTGGTTGCTTCAATGGGGATATACCCGTTTTCTTCCACAACAGTGCTGTTGAATAACCTCACATCCGGGTCGTCATCAACGACAAGAACTATTTTTTGGCTCATATGACGTCCTCCTATACGTTATAAGCGTGATGCCCCGGGCCGGGGGGCACCCTCATTATATTTAGTCTGCCGGCTTTTTCCCGGATGACTTCTTGTCTTTTTGTTCCGCATCAACGGCAACAGGCAGTCGGATGGTAAACGCGGTCCCCTCCCCAACGGATGATCTGACATCGATTTCACCCCTGTTCTCTTCAATCAGCTTATGGGTGACAAGCAACCCCAGGCCGGTTCCCTTTGACCCCTTGGTGCTGAAAAAGGAAGAAAAGAGCCTTTTCTTTACATCCTCGTCCATGCCGCTTCCATTGTCCTCCACTTCAAAGGTGATAAAGTTGCCCTCCCGGGCGGTGCGGACGTGAACCTGGTGCTTTTTATCGATGTTATCGTCAAAGATACAGGCATCGATCGCATTGCCGACAAGGTTCAGCAGCGCGCGGTGAACGGTGGTCGGGTCTAAGATTACCTCGCCGATCTGGTCGGAAAAAACCTTTACGAGTTCAATTTCATAATCTTGGGCATTGCCCCGGACCAACTCGCAGACGTCGTCGGCAATATCGTTGGGATTGCACGCTTTATACTCAGGTTCCCTCTCCTTGGAGTATGAAAGCAGATCCATGACCAACTCTGAGGTCTGCTCGATATTGCGTTTTATCATATCCCAACCGTTTTTTAGCTTATCGACGTTATTTTTGTCAATGCCGATATCCACAAGGTAGCGTCCGCCTTTGAAACCGTTCAGAATGTTCTTAATGCCGTGGGCCATGCCAGCAACCGTCTGGCCTACGGCGGCCAGACGTTCCGAATTGACCAGTTCTTTCTGAAGGTTTTTGATTTCGCGGATATCCTGAAAAAAGACCACACTGCCCATCATTTTGCCGTTTGCAAAAAGTGGTGTGCCTGAAAAGTTGACCGGAATTCGTTCCCCGTTTTCTGATACGATAAGCATTTCCTTCCAGGCGGTGTAGTCGCCTAAAAGTTCGTTGTCCACTTTTTCTTCGATGGATGCGATGGCTTCTTCCGGAAAGAGTTCCCGGGCGTCCATTGTGCCGACGACTTCATCCGGTGAATACGCGAACAATCGCTGGGCTTCCGGATTGTACAACATTATTTTCCAGGTGGCGTCGGTGGCGACGATGCCGTTGTTAGAGCTGTTGATCAGCTTGGCTTGAAAAATGGATCGCCTTTTAAACTCTTCCTGCAGAATGGCATTTTCCAGGGCCACACCGATGCGGTTACCAGTCAACGCCAGGATTTGTTTTTCTTCGGTGTGGTATTGGTTGTATTTTCGACTGCCAGCCCGTATGACGCCAATGGCCCGATTGTCTTTGCCCACCAGGGGAATATACACCAGGGAATTCAGGCCGAGCGTTTTAAGGTGCTTTATTTCTTCATTCTCTTGGCCATCCAAGCTTTCGAAGAATACTATCTTACCGGTTTGGCCTACCTGGGAAATAAAACTGTTCCAGCCGGCGAGGCTGTCCATCGTGCAAACGGCGTCCATAGAGCCGAAGCTGTATTTCAAGCGATAGGTTTCGTCTGGTTCCAGAACAAAGACGCAAATGGCATCAAAGGAAAAAATATTGCTTATCTCTTTCAGCGCTCCGTTGATTCTGCCCTGCAGACCTAAAGGGGCGCTGAGCGTGGTGTATATGGAACAGAGGGTGGCCAACTCACGGTTGTGTCTAACCTGTTCCTCCTGGGCCCTTTTTTCTTCGGTTTTGTCCCAGAGCGTCTCTATGGCGCCCACCACGGAACCGTCCGAATCGGTCAGGGGCGCGGCGGTGAAGAAAAGCCACTTGCCGCCCTCGTCCAGGTGTTCGAAGTACTCCTCGGCTTCATAGGCATCCCTGATGAGCTCCGACTTTTTCCACCGGGTGCTGTAATACCGCCAGACCTCTTCCTCGCTGACGCCGTCCAACACCAGATCGGCCATGGTCGGCCGTTCCTGCTTTCGAAAAGGTTTCCATTGTTGATTGGTTCCCACCATCTTGTCTGCTGAAAAGCCGGTCAGTTTTTCGCAGGCCCTGTTCCAGTGGGTCACCTTGTGCTCCCTGTCGATCACAAAGGTGGGGATCGTGCTGCCCTGAATGATCTGAGCCAGGGCTTTTTTGCTGGCCCGCAAGGCCTTGGTTTGCTGGGCGAGTTCCCGGTTGTGGCGATCCAGTTCGACCTGGGCTTTTTTTTCTTCGGTTTTGTCCCAGAGCGTTTCGATGGCGCCGATCATCTCACCTTCTGGAGAGTGAATGGGGGCGGCGGTAAAGAAGCACCACCGTCCATTTTCGCCCAGATTCGAAAAAAATACCTCGGCTTCATAGGCATCTTCAATCAAAGCCGATTTTTGCCATTTAGACCCGTAAAGATTTTTTATCTCATTTTCGTTAACCTGGTCCAGAATGACGTCCGCCATGGAAGGTCGTTCACTTTCCCAGAAGGGCATCCATTGCCGGTTGGTCCCCACCATCTCAGCGCTTTTGCACCCGGTCATGTTTTCCAGGGCCTTGTTCCAGTGGATGATGGTATGGTTTTTATCGATGACAAATGTCGGAATGGTGCTGCCCTGGATGATTTGAGCCATGATTTTCTGACTGGCGGCCAGTTCCCGGGCTTTATCCTCCAACTCAATGTGGTTGCATTCGCGTTCTTCCTGGGAACGTTTTTCTTCGGTTTTGTCCCACAGGGTTTCGATGGCGCCGATAATTTTCCCGGCAGCGTTTTTGATGGGGGCTGCCGTAAAAAAAAGCCATTTGCCATCCTCGCCCAGGTGCTCGAAGTACTCTTCCGCTTCAAAGGCCTCTTTGATCAGTTCCGACCGCTTCCATTGTGTTCCATAGTACCGCCAGACTTCTTCTTCACTGACGCCGTCCAGAATCAGATCGGCCATGGTGGGCCGCTTTTTTGATCTGAAGGGTTTCCAATGATCCTGGGTGCCGATGATTTCGTCTGCGGAATAGCCGGTCAGTTTTTCACAGGCCTTGTTCCAATGAGTGGCCCTGTGCGCCTTGTTGATAACAAAGGTGGGGATGGTGCTGCCCTGGACAATCTGGGCCAGGGCCTTTTCATCGGCCATAAGCTCCTGGCGGTCTATTAGGGTGTAGGTGTCTTTACGCCGGGAGGTGTCGACGACGAAAGTGTAGAATTCTTCAAATAACCCTTCGAGTTTATCCGTGAATTCGGGATGCTCGTGAAGCTTTTCGAGAATATCCTGCCTTTTGTTTTTGATGTGCAGGCGATCCAACAGAGACCTTGCTTCAAAGAAATCGATGAACTGAACGCCGATTGGCTTGGTGCGATTGATTTCCTCTCCAACGGAAATGTCCTTGGTCAGTTCGATGATCAGGTGCAGATTTTCAAGGGCATACAGTTCTTTGTAATCGTCGGTAGTAAAGATACCCTTTTTCTTGGCGAAAAGCCGGCCCACAGCATAGGGGTCCACGTCGGCCACCCCGAGTATTTCAGGAGCCTGGGCACCGTTCTTGCCTTCAAAAATCGCCTCCAGCAGCGCTTTGCAGAATCTGCCGCCGCCGACAATGGCGATGTTGATATTGTTCAAAAGGGCCGTCATGCTGTCATTACAAACCGTTTAAAATAGGTTAAAAGAAGATGATTGATACGACCACAAAGCACGGTATCAGAAATACCAGCGAATACTTAAGTATATAACCGAAGAAACTGGGCATAGGGGTGCCGGCTTCCTCGGCAATGGAGCGCACCATGAAATTGGGGGCATTGCCGATATAGCTGCACGCTCCGAAAAATACTGCTCCGGTCGAAATTGCCTGAAGATAGATGGCCCTTTCGGTCATGAGCAGGGGCACGGCCTGGGCTTCGGTGAGATCCGCATAAAAGCTCCCCAGGGCGGTGTTGAAAAACGTGAGATAAGTGGGTGCATTGTCCAGAAAAGCGGAAAGGGCGCCTGTTATCCAGAAGTAGTGGTATGGCTTTTCCACGGCATTGATGAGGAATGCAAAGGCGCCGTGGGGCCCGGCCTTGAGGATCAAAAGGCAGGGTATCATGGTGATAAAAATGCCGATAAAGAGATACGCCACCTCGATGATCGGAAACCAGGTAAAGTCGTTGTCTTCACGGAGCCGTGTCGGTGTGGCCAAAAGGGAGGCGATCCCTAAGGCGATCAGCAGGCCGTCCCTGGTCCAGTCCTGGGTTGCCCGGTGTATACCGAACGTCGTGACTTCTCCCCAGTCCACGATACCGCTCATGAGCACGGCGCCGACAATTCCCCCCAGAAAAATGAAGTTGTAGGTTCCTTCCAGTTTCAGCGGTTGCTTGACACCGCTCTCTTGAGGGGCTTTAGCACCCTCCTTGCGGTAAAAATAAGTGTCCAGGAAGAAATAGACCACCAGGAGCAGCACGGCTACCAGCAGCATGTGCGGCATGATTTTAAAGGTCCAGAAAAAAGTGACGCCGTGCAGGAACCCCAGAAAAAGCGGCGGGTCTCCCAAGGGGGTCAGGGAGCCGCCGACATTGGCCACCAGGAAGATGAAAAACACCACCATGAAGGTACGGTTTTTTCTGTAGTTATTGGCGCGCAGAAAAGGGCGGATCAACAGCATGGCGGCGCCGGTGGTACCCATCCATGACGCTAGAATTGTGCCCAGGACCAGAATGGCCGTGTTGACCATGGGGGTGCCGCGCAGGCTCCCCTTCAGCAGGATGCCTCCGGAGACCGTGTAAAGCGACCACAGTAAAATGATAAAGGGAACATAGTCGGCGAGAATGATATGCAGGATTTCATATATGGCGCCGCCTTTAAAGGCAATTAGAAACGGAATGCCCATGGCGGCCGCCCAGAAAGCGGATATTTTACCGAAATGGTGATGCCAGAAATTGGGCAGAAGCAGCGGCATCAGAGCGATGGATAGCAGCATGCCGGCAAAGGGGATACAACTCCAGAACGGCAGGATTTCTCCCAGATTCAAATGCCCGTGTCCGCCGCCGTGAGCGTCTTCAACAGCTGCGTGGCTTTCTTCCGCATTGGCGTGGGCATCGTCGTGAACATCTGTCGCATGACCCGCAGAAGATGACGAAGGGGTTTCACCTGATACCGGAAAAGCAAAAACAAAAAGGCAAATAAATGCCGGGACCACACGTTTCATCAGGAGTCTCATGGAAAAGCCCCCTTGATCTGATTTGTAAGATTCTGGAAGTAGGAGAAAAAAAGCATATTCAGCCTGAAGTTTCAACGTTTTTCTAAATTTACTTGCAACACTTAATAAAACATTGCAAAATTGATTGTATATGGTATCAGACAATTTGTTAAAAATCCCGATTAAGGTATATCGTCCAATTCCGGCAAGACAGCATGTTCTTCGATTATAAAAAGAACAGGGCATGGACTGAAAACCTCTCTGTGGTCATACAGATCGGGCTGACCATGGCGGGGTGCATCTGTTTCTGTTTTTTTGTGGGACTCTATCTTGACCGCTGGTTGGGCACCAAGGGTGTTTTAACGGTGGTGTTCATACTGCTCGGCATAGCCGGGGGCGCTAATGTGGTCTACCGGCAGATTGTCGAAATTATGGAAAAGAGTGATTAAATGGGTGCGGAAATAGCATATACTCAAAAGCGCTACGGAACCACATCCATGATGGCGGCCATTTTCATCGGGATATTTTTTATCCTGTTGGGCCACAAAGCTCAGGCCAAGGGATTGATTTTAGGATCGATTTTCAGTGTGCTGAACTTTGTGTTGATGGGAGAAATCCTACCCCTTATCGTGGGACCTTCCAGAAAAAAATCATCTTTCATCTCCCTCGGTTCCATCGTTTTCCGCCACGGACTTTTGGCCGTGCCGCTTATTCTATCTCTCAAGATGGAATGGCTCGACTTCACGGCCACCGTCTTCGGGTTGTTCATGGTGCAGATCATGATCATGGGCGATCACCTGTTAAAACGATTTCATCGAAGTGCATAAACCGGACAAAGAAGGATTGAACATCAAACATGGGTGACTTGGGCAGGATACATCAACTGATCATACCCTTTCTGGGGCACGACATCACCATCAATCTGGAAGTCGTTCTGATGACCTGGATCACCTTTGCCATTCTGGTGGTGGTGGGAATATTGTCCACCCGAAAAAGGGGTATTTTCCCCCGGTCCATGCAGATGTTCGGAGAGTTGTTCGTCAAACAGTTTTACGAACTGACCGAGGATGCCCTGGACAGGGAGATGGCCAAAAAATACGGGCCGCTTATCTGTGCCCTGTTCATGTTTCTCGTTCTGGCCAACTGGCTGGGCATCATACCGCATCTTGAGGAACCCACAAAGGATCTCAACACCCCTTTGAGCCTTGGGTTGATGGGGTTTGTCATTGCCCATTACGCCGGTATAAAATCAAAAGGCTTCAAGGCCTATGCCCAGGAGTATATGGAGCCCATGTTTTTCATGATGCCCTTGAACGTGATCGGCGAGTTGGCCAAAATCGTTTCCATTTCCTTCCGGCTGTTCGGAAATATTATGGGTGGTTCGATCATTATTCTGGTGGTGTCGCACTTGACGTACAGCATTGTACTGCCGCCGCTCTTGAACGCTTTTTTCGGGCTTTTTGTGGGAACCATACAGGCCTTTGTGTTCACCATGCTGACGGTTGTTTATATTTCGGTTCAGGTAAAATAGTCTATGGATATCGATACTCAGATACTGGTTAAATCCGCCGCCTTTGTGGGGGCCGGCCTGGCTATGGGGCTGGGTGCCGTGGGTGCCGCCATAGGCGAAGGCTATACAGCTGCGGAGGCAAACGGTGCCGTATCCAGAAATCCTGAGCTTTCAGGGGATATTTTCAAAAATATGCTGGTTGGCCAGGCGGTTGCCGAGTCGGCATCCATATTTGCCTTGGTGGTTGCCATATTGATGCTGTTTCTGGGCGTTCCCCTGAACAACCTTTTGAATGGCGCCGCACTGCTGGGTGCGGGGATCTGCATGGGGTTCGGGGCCGTGGGATCCGGCATCGGCTCCGGTTTTCCGGGCGGACAGGCCTGCGTGGGCATAGCTCGGCAGCCCGCTGTAACCCCGCGGTTGACCACCAACATGCTGATCGGGTCGGCCGTCTGTCAGACACCGGCGATTTTTTCCATGGTGGTGGCCTTGATGCTGATATTCATGGGTTTTGACAAGGCTCCCCTGGGGCCTACCTGGGCGGCGCTTGTGGGGGCGGGGTTCAGTACCGGGTTGGCTGCCATCGGGTCCGGCTATGGCGGAGGCCTGGCAGCGGGCGCTAGCTGTGAAGGCATTTCCCGGCAGCCTGAATCGGTGGGTAACGTGACCACCGTCATGCTCGTGGGCCAGGCGGTAGCCCAGACTCCTTCCATTTTCGGCCTTTTGGTCAGTTTTATCCTGCTGTTCAAACGTTTTCCGGAATCCTATGAACTCCAGTCCGCCATGGCGCTTTTGGGTGCAGGGCTCTGCATGGGGTTCGGGGGCATCGGTCCCGGGGTGGGCAACGGGATGGCCGCCGAAGGTGCTGTCAAGTGGGTGGCCCGCAATGTTAAACGATCCGGTGAACTGATGAGAATCATGCTCGTGGGCCAGGCGGTGTCGCAGTCCACGGCTATTTATGCGATGGTGGTGGCATTGGTATTGATTTTTGTAGTTTGATAATGACGGTGTAAAATGTCCAATTTCGGCGTTACGCTGCATTTCGTTGTTATTTCAACGTACAAACCCAGTACGCCTCATAACACGAAATTCGCGATGCCTTGAACTTGAACATCTTACACCACCATAGATTATAGAAACGCAATTTGAACGAATAAATAGCGGCGACTCGTCTCGGCGTAGCTTGAAGAGCGAAGACGGAAGCCGCATAGATAAATAAATTTGCGCAGCAAATTTATTTAGGAGGGATGAAAAATGGCAATTGAAGGAGCGGATATTGTAAAAGCGGCGGCTTTTCTGGGGGCAGGTCTATCCATGGGCTTGGGCGCCATTGGCCCGGGCGTTGGCGAGGGCATGGTTGCCGCCAAAGCCTGTGAAGCCATCGGAAAAAACCCGAGAGAAGCGGGCCTGTTGACCCGGACCATGTTAGTGGGGCAGGCTGTATCTGAATCAACCGGTATTTATTCCCTTGTTATTGCACTGCTGCTGCTGTTTGTCGTTTAACGGCCTAGGATGAAAAGACCATGCAGATCGTCAGCAACGTAGCCCTGATCAGCATCAATGAAACCATGGTGGTGCAGCTGATCTCCTTTTTGATATTTCTATTCGTCATCAACCGGATCATGTTTCGTCCGCTCCGCAGGACCATGCAAGAGCGGGAACACTACATGGAAGGCATCCGATTGGACATCCGGGATGCTGAAAAGAAGCTTGAGAAGACCATGCAGGAGGCCCGGGACGAAGACGCTGTTGTGAGAAAAGCGGGGCTGCAGATGATGGCTGAAATGGAGAAGCAGGGCAACGATGAAAGGGGCAGGATCATAACCGCGTCCCGGGAAGAGATTGCCGAGATAGGCGGCAAGGCACGGCAGGATATAGATGCTCAGATAGCAGATGCCAGAAAAACGATCGTGGCCGAGGCGGATAAACTTTCCTTGAGTGTCATGGAAAAAGTGCTGGGCCGGAGGCTGGTCTCATGAGGAATGCCAATATACATACGCTGCCATGGTGGCGGGTGGCGGCTGCCGCGGTGCTGTTGCTGATGGTGCTGTTGCTGATGGTTCCCCAGGGGGTGCTGGCGGAAGACGGTGCCGGCGACTGGCGTCCCACATACGACCTGGCCTTGCGTTGGATCAATTTTTTCATACTGATGTTTCTCATTTTCAAGTACGCCCGAAAACCGCTGGTCAATTTTTTCAAGGAAAAGAGCGAAGACATCAAGAAAGAGATCCGGGCGGTGGAACAGGAAAAAGAGGAAATCCTGGCCAAGGTTGAAGAAATGCTCAAGGCCCGTGATCACAGCCAGGAAAAGCTCGAAAAACTCAAAGAGCGCGTCATCTCACAAGGCAAGGCTAAAAAGCAGCGTATCATCGAGGACGCCCGGAAAGAGAGCAAGATACTGCTGGCGGGCGCCCAACGGAAAATCGAAAGCCAGATGATGACGGCCCATGAAGATGTTCGGGCGGAAATGATCGACCATGCCATTGAAATGGCCCTGCAAAAACTGCCTGCCGTCATCGATGAAAAAGACCGTCAAAAACTATACGAGCAGTATATAGAAAATACCTGATACCTTTCAATACCGTGGTCATTTACAGACGGTTCCCACCATCTTTCTATTCTTTCACATTATTTATCGTAGACGTAGGAAATATCGGTTTGTCTCTCACCAGCGGGTAATTCGGGTACATGCCTTTGTCGCTGCCTACATGGCAGCCGGGCCAGCAACGCACGCGGTAGTAACGCATGTCGGCCGGGGGCGTCTCACCTTTGTGAGGATAGTAGATGCCTGCAGCCAATGGGATTTCCCAATCCACCCTTTCCTCGTGTGCTTTGGCGGTTTCCTGCGATGCCGGTATCGGCGTCTCCGGGGCTGACAGTGTTTTCACAACGGCGACGCAGGTCACCAGCAAGACGACTATAAGGATATATTTCAGCTTCGTCATTTTCTCCTCCTTTTCATTAGAAACAGTCAGTCTCACATTTCGGATATTGATGAACATTAGGACCGCATCCGGATTGGGCAGGCCACCTGGTGGTCACCCGATACTGTTTTCAGCTCGGGGGGCTCAAGGGCACAGCGTTTTTCGGCATACATACATCTCGGGTGGAAACGGCAGCCCGCCGGCGGATCTATGGCATTGGGAATCTCACCCTTGGGAATGGGGTGCTGCCGGCGAAATTTGGGGTCGGGCACCGGCACGGCGGCCAGGAGCGATTCTGTATAGGGGTGCACCGGGTTCTTGAACACCTCTTCCAAGGGGCCGATTTCCAGAATCTGTCCGAGGTACATGATGGCGATGCGATCACAAATGTATTTGGCTGTGGCCAGGTCATGGGTAATGAAGAGGTACGTCAGATCGAATTCCTCTTTCAATTGGGCCATGAGCTTCAGGATCATGGCCCGCACCGAGACATCGGCCATGGCGATGGGTTCGTCCGCCACGATAAATTCCGGCCTGGTGATAAGGGCCCGGGCGATCACCACGCGCTGGCGCTGCCCACCCGATATCTGGTGGGGGTATTTGCGGGCAAAAAATTCCGCCGGCTGCAGGCCGACCTTCTCCATGATCTCAAGGCAGCGGTCCTTCACCTCGCTGTTTTTAAGGTCGCTGTGAATCTCCAGGGGATGTCCCACGGATTTGCCGATGCTCATCCTGGGGCTGAGAGACGCGAAAGGGTCTTGGAAGATGATCTGCATTTTGGCGCGCAGCCGCCGCATCTTTTCCGGCGACAGTGCGAAAATGGACTGGCCCTTAAAAAGCACGTCGCCTGCCGTGGGCTCCTGCAGCCTCAGGGCCAGCCTGCCGGTGGTGGTTTTCCCGCAGCCGCTCTCACCGGCAAGGCCCAGGACTTCTCCTTTTCGGATAAAAAAGGAGACGTCATCCATGGCATGCACCACCCTGGGGGTCTTGGTAAACAATCTGGCCAAAACTCCCTTGTCAACGGGGTAGTGCTTGGTGGCATTCTTTACTTCCAGCAGCTTATCCATTGGTCTCACTTATAAAGCCAACAGGCGGTCATATGGCCGTTGGCCTGAAAACTTTTAGGAACCTCTTGTTTGCAAACGTCCATTACATGGGGACATCTGGGGTGAAACACGCATCCCGGGGGAGGGTTTACCAGATCCGGCGGCGCGCCGGGCATGGCCTGCAACTCAGGTTGTTCCAGCTTAATATTGGGAACGGAGGCAAGCAGCCCCTGGGTGTATGGGTGCTTGGGGTCGGCGAACACATCTTCCGCCGTGCCGGTCTCGGCCATACGGCCGCCATACATCACGGTGATTCGGTCCGATGCCTGGGCCACTACCCCCAGGTTGTGCGTAATGAACATAATGGTCAGTTCAAATTTTTCGCGAAGTTCATTGAGCAGATCCAGGAACTGGGCCTCGACGATGACGTCCAGAGCCGTGGTGGGCTCGTCGGCTATGAGCAAATCCGGATTGAGAATAAGCCCGATGCCGATCATGATTCTTTGTCGCATACCACCAGACATCTGGTGGGGGTATTCATGTAGACGGTTCGGAGAGATGCCTAAGTTTTTCAGCATATCGGCTGCTCGCTCCAAGGCGATCTTTTTCTTGATTCCCTTTTCGTGCGTCCGCAGGGTTTCAAGAAACTGGTCGCCAATGGTGTACAAAGGGTCCAGCGAGGTCAGTGGATCCTGAAATATCATGGATATATTGCGACCCCTCAATTCCAATAACTCCTTTTGGGGCATGCTGCATATGTCGCGGCCATGATAGTTGATCTCACCGCTGGCGATATGTCCCGGCGGCCTCAGCAGGCGCAGGATGGAAAAGCCCAGGGTCGATTTCCCGCAGCCGGATTCGCCCACCAGCCCCATCACCTCGCCTTTGCGCAGATTGAGGGAGACATCCTCCACGGCCCGTACCGTCCCTATGTGGATGGGGAACTGTACGTGCAGGTTCTTGATCTCCAGGACGTTCTCTTTCACGCTATCGCTCCAGTAAACGCGGGTTCAGAATCTCGGCCAGGC
>Ga0164313_10001981_pt1 | contig 18378 bp, 18 predicted proteins | sample GuaBasSedimGuay4_FD_113735 | JGI IMG/M metagenome (GOLD analysis project Ga0164313, IMG submission 113735) | Subseafloor sediment microbial communities from Guaymas Basin, Gulf of California, Mexico - Guay4, Core 4569-4, 0-3 cm | ecosystem: Environmental > Aquatic > Marine > Hydrothermal vents...
AGCGTGAACGCCAGAGTCTCTGGTACCGAGAACGGAGCACTCGCTCCCGACTGCGATTGTTTCCCCGAGCAACTCAACGCCCTTTACCCGTTCACGAGGAAGTGGACGAGGACGTATCCCAATGAGGTTGATCCTGGCATGGCGGCCCTCCGCGACACGCTCTCACATGTGATGGGCATCCCGATCGACTACTACGCACTTGCTGACATGGCAGCGTTCGTCGACCTCGTCGAGGCGATTGATGGAGTCGATGTCTATGTCCAACAACCCGTCAAGGCCGAGGTGTCGCCTCCCCGTGAAGGTGATCCGTGGGCTACCGTTGACGTTGATGTTGGTTGGAACCATCTGAGCGGTTCCGAGGCGCTCGCCTACGCCAGAGCGCGAAAGAACTCGAGCGACTATGTACGAATGCAGCGACAACGATGCATGGTGCGCGCCGTAGCAGCAAAGGCAGATCCCCTCACGCTGTTACGGAGTTTCTCGGCGATCGTTGATGCCGTCGAAGGATCAGTCGTGACCAATTTCCCGCTCTCGCTCGCCCCGGATCTCTTGACAGCCGCAGCGAGGCTCAACTTCGACGACATCGAAACCGTCGGGTTCGTCCACGGGTACTGGGAGCCAGAACGTGATGGCCTCGGCAAGCCGGTGCTCGACCTCGGCCGCGTGCGCTCAAAGGTGAAGCGGGTCATCGCAGGTTCTGATCGCGAAACATCAGATGAGCCGATCGAGTCCGAGTGCGACGCCTGACCGCAGCATCCTCGTCCACAGAGACGAGACATCCTGGTCGTATTACGTCATACGTGATTCGTACTACATCTCGAGGTCTCCGTCGAATTGCCGCCTACCTCCTCCGCTGAAATCCCGAGCAGCCGGGAATGCGAGTGAGGTGCCTCGCTTGGTGCTCGTTGACGTCAGATGAGTAACTTCCACACTGTATGAAGGACAACATTCGGATAGGGCTTGCGGTTGCGGCTGGTGGCGGAGTCGGAACGCTCGCAAGAGCCGTTGTCGTCGAGGTATCCGTGAACTTCGGCGTGCTCACATTGTGGGCCATCCTGTTCGTGAACATCGCTGGTGCGCTCGCTCTTGGGTGGTACGCGTCTCATGTCCGACACTCGAACCGGTGGTCGACGTTGATGGTCGGATTCGTTGCTGCAGGGGTTCTTGGTTCGTTCACGACTTTCTCTGCGTTCAGCTTCGAAGTGGTCGAGTTGTTCGAGGCAGGCGATTGGCTCTTCGGCTCAGCGTACGCTGTTGTGGCCATCGGTGCAGGCCTCGTCGCTGCGGCCATCGGGCGAAGATTCGCGGAGCAGCGATGATCTGGATACTGGTTGGTCTCGGAGGGGCGTTCGGGGCGTTGACCCGCTGGTTGGTCACGGTCATCCTCTCTGACGACCGTTTCAGTTTCCCGATCTCGATCACGCTGGTGAACGTCTTTGGCGCGCTTGCACTCGGGTTTGCCGTTGGTCTTGACAGGGTTGGGGCGTTACCTATGAACCTGCTTCCGCTCACGACGGGGGCGCTTGGCGGATACACAACATTCTCAACGTGGATGGTCGATGCGGATTCGGCAGGGACAGGGGTCCTGCGTGCGACGATCCTGGTGGTGCCTGCAGTCCTGGGCATCGCGGCGGCCTGGCTTGGCCTGTTCCTGGGAATGTCAGTCGGCTAGATCAGCGTGCGGGCCAACAAGGGGAGTCCACTCCATGGGGAACGTCGGGATGAGATCCCTGGCGCTATCGGGTCCATCTGTTCCTGGTGCGTAGGACTCGAGATCGGTCCTGCCCAGGATCGGGTCGTACAACTTCCACGATGCCTCGACCTCGTCTGAGCGCACGAAGAGTGTCTGGTCGCCCTCCAATATGTCGGTGAGCAGCGTCTGATACGCATCTGGGGCATCGGCGAGTATGTCGTCGTAACGGACCGTGAGCGGTATCTGGCGGATCTCGAGTGTGTCCCCAGGTTCCTTGACATCGATGAGTAGGTCGAAGCGTTCGTCAGGCTGAAGCCGAAGCGTCAGGATGTTCTGGTGACCGGGGCATTCGTTGGGAGCGTGGACCAGGCACACCGGGGGTTTCGCATATCGCACAACGATCTGTGTCGTGCGTGCGGACATCATCTTCCCCGTTCTCAGGTAGAACGGCACACCTTGCCATCGCCAGTTGTCGATGAACATGCGGACAGCTACGAAGGTGGGTGTCGTCGATGACTCGGCGACACCTGGCTCGTCGACGTATGCGTCGACCCTGGCACCATCGAGCGTGCCGCTCGCGTAGCGGGCGATCACGACGTCATCGTGATGGATCGTCCGAGCTGACTGGAGGACCTTGACCTTCTCGGTTCGTATGGCATCGGCTGTCATGGCAACAGGTGGCTCCATGGCAACGAGCGTCAGCAGTTGTGTCAGGTGGTTCTGGAGCATGTCACGAACGGCACCGGACTCGTCGTAGTACGCCGCCCTTCCCTGGGCTCCGACAGATTCTGCAACGGTGATCTCGACAGAGTCGATCTGGCCACGGTTCCACGTGTGTTCGAACAGGGCGTTCGCGAAGCGGAACACGAGAAGGTTCCTGACGGTCTCCTTTCCGAGGTAGTGGTCGATGCGATAGACATCGTCCTCGCTGAACACCCGGTGGATCGTGCGGTTCGACTTCTCAGCGGTCTCGAGATCGGTGCCGAAGGGCTTTTCGACCACCAGCCGTGTCCAGCCTGTGCTTGTGTCGAGGCCACTCTCAGCAATGCCGTCAACGGTGGCATCGAGCTTGGACGGTGGCACTGCAAGGTAGAGCACCCGGTTGCCGGTCAGCCCGGTGTCTGATTCGACGGAACGCACGAGGTCTCCAAGGGCTACATACGACCCGGGGGTTCCGACTGCCTGGTACACAATGGTGCCATCAAGGAAACGCTCGACGCACTCAGGGTCGATGCCTGCGCTTTCGATGCTCGTGCGGACGATCTCCCTGAACTCGTCGTTCGATCGTGGCTTTGTACCAACACCGATGACACAATGCCTGGTGATCCCGGCGTCGAGCACAGCACGGGCGAGCGACGGCAGCAGCTTCGTTCGTGCGAGGCTGCCGGTTGCACCGAATATGACGAATGTCACATCTTGAGTCACGACACGACACGCTTGATCGCCGTGAGGAGAAGGTTGAGGCCTGCCTGGGGTTCTTCGCCGAGGTCGACGGAGAGAACCGTGCGCCCGTTCGATTCAAGCGCGGCGAGGTCGCCTTCTGCTTGGCCTCGGATCAGTTCATTGAACGTGAAGGTGGATTCGGGAACGTTGAGCACGACCGATGGTGTGTCGAGGAGTTGGAGGAAGAGGCCGCCCTGTGGCCCGCCCTTGTGGACCTGCCCCGTTGAATGGAGGAACCGCGGCCCGTATCCGCCGGTTGTGTACACCGACATCGACTCATCGATGGATGATCGGATGGCCTCGATGTCCTGATCCGTTTGTGTCGTTGGTGCGAGGTACGCCTGAACGGCCACGTACGAGGGGTTCGGCTGAGCGAACAACGCTCCGAGTGCACCTGCGAGTTCCTCTGAGGACACCGCTATGGGCGGGATGGTTGGCGCATCGAGTTCACCCGCCATCGCGGATGCGGCGAGCTTCTTTGCGAGTTGGACATCTGGCTGGTTGAACGGATGGATCGAGAGGATCTCACCTGCGATTGCAGTTGCGAGTTCCAGGAGGAACATCGCACCTGCAATGTCGTAGGCATTCGAGACGGTGATCATGAAGTCGGTGCCGTCGATCGGTGCACCGCCGATGCCGACGACAACGCCATCCGTGGCATTCGAAGGGTAGGGACCACCTGCGATGGGGACGATGCCCTTGCCGTCCTTGCCAGTGGATTCAGCTATGAGCTGCTCGGTCCAGATAGGGAGTGTGCTCAACGGTTCGCTGGCGACGATGTGCGCCTTGTCGACACCAACGAGAGCGTCTGTCCCAAGCATGGCACCAAGTGCGAATGCCGGGTTGTTATCGAGAGGGATGTCAGGACCGCACAACGCCGCCGCTTGGGCGGCGGCATCAAGCAGCGCCGCGATATCAGCCCCGGCAAGACCAGCGGGTACCAGGCCGAAGGCGGTCAGAGCCGAGTACCTGCCACCAACGGTCGGGTCAGCCGAGATCGTGGCGCGGAAGGACCGCTGCGATGCGATCGTATCCAGAGGCGTGCCAGGGTCGGTGATCGCAACGAAGTGGCTCCCTGGTGATGCGAGGGCATCATCGGCGATCGACCAGAACCAGTGGAAGAACGACATCGTCTCGAGTGTGGTCCCCGATTTCGATGCGACGACGTACCACGTGGTGTGCGGGTCTGTCGCTGCTGTGACCGCAGCGATGGCGTCCGGGTGTGTGGAGTCGAGTACCACGAGGACAGGGTCGTTGTCGGTGCGCGGAAGCGAAGATGCGAAGACCTCTGGCGCCAGGGAGGACCCTCCCATGCCGAGAAGTACGACGTGCGTGATCCCCTCTGTGACAGCTGCGTGGTGGAGTTGCTGTATCAGCGGAACGAGATCACGTGACGTGGCAGGAAGCGTGAGCCAGCCGAGCCTGTCTTCGATCTCGGGGATCGCTTCGACGCTCCACACGGTGGGATCGTGGTCCCACAGGCGGTTGATCAGCCTATCCCGATTCCATCGTTCGGCCTGGCTGACGACCGCGTCGTTGTTCCGTGAGAGATGCCACGACATTGACATCGCTTCAGCCCAACTTCGCTGAGATCGTGCCGAGCAGGTTGTCGTACGCTGCAGCGAAGGATGCAACACCGTCCACCTGGAGTTGCGCTGTGATCGCATCGAAATCGACCCCGATCTCGGGAAGTGACGCGATGAGGGCCGCAGCCTCGTCAACGTCGGCAAGCAGTGAGCCAGTCCTGACGGTCCCGTGGTCGAGGAACGCATCGATGGTGGCAGGGGGCGCCGTGTTGACCGTGTTGGGGCCGATGAGATCCTCAACGTACATGACGTCCCTATACGTCGGGTTCTTCGTTGAGGTCGATGCCCACAGCGCCCGCTGTGCGCGGACACCCTTGTTGGCCTGTTCCTCGAACTGTGGACCTTCGAAGATCTCCTGGTAGCGGCGGTACGCCAGCTTTGCGTTCGCAATGGCAGCTTGGCCTCGTGCAGCAAGCGCCTCGGGCGTTCCAATCGCATCGAGGGCTGCGTCCGTGGCGGCATCGACACGTGAAACGAAGAACGATGCGACCGACGCCAAACGTGTCGGGTCGGTGGCACGCAAAGTACCCCTGACATACGCGTTCGCGACTGCTTCGTAGTCAGCGAGGGAGAACATCAAGGTGGCGTTGATGTTGATACCGTCCGCTGTGAGTTCCTCGATCGCAGGGATACCCGCTCGAGTCGCGGGAACCTTCACCATGAGGTTGGGTCGGTCGACCTGTGCCCAGAGGCGCCTGGCGTCTGCGATCGTGCCGTCGGTGTCGTGGGCGAGCCGTGGTGAGACCTCGAGGCTGACGTATCCGTCGTGGCCACCCGAATCGCTGTACACACCCGCCAGGATGTCGGCAGCGTCCTTGATGTCCGTAATAGCGAGTGCGTCGAATGCGGCTTGGGCATCGGTGGTCGTGAGCGCCGCGAGTTGCTCGTCGTAGAGGTCAGAGCCACCAATAGCGTTGTCGAATATCGATGGATTGCTCGTAACACCGCGTATACCTTCGGTCACCAGGTCGGCGAGGCCTGATCCGGTGACCATGTCGCGTCTGATGAAGTCGTACCAGATCGACTGGCCAGCTTGGTCGAGTTCGTTGAGTTTCGTCACAGTGCTCTTTCGTTCTTGGTTTCTTGGTGCAGGCTACGACGGATCGGCGAGAGAGTTGACGAGTCGTTGCACGTCCTCTCGGAGGTCGTCGCGTTGGAGGGCGAGTTGGATGGTCGCTTCGACGAATCCAGCCTTCGTTCCACAATCGAATCGTTGAGCTTGGAGTCGCACCGCATGGAACGGTTGTGTTCCCAGAGATGCCATGAGTGCGTCGGTGAGTTGGATCTCCCCTCCGGTGCCCGCTGCCGTGTTCTCAAGGATCGCCATGATCGGTGCGGTGAGCACGTACCTGCCGACTATGGCCAGGTTCGAGGGTGCGGCTGACGGCGATGGCTTCTCGACCATCGACAGGACCTCGATAGCGGATCCCGACCTCGGACCAGGTTCGATGATCCCGTACTGTCCTGACGCTGCCCTGGGTATCTCATCGACAAGGACGACGTTCCCGCCCGTTCGTTCATGTACTTCGATCATCGATGCCAGCGCCGGAGGCTCCGCGAGGATGAGTTCATCGGCAAGGAGGACTGCGAACGGCTCGTTCCCCACGATGTGGCGGGCACACCACACGGCGTGACCGAGGCCGAGTGGCTCCATCTGGCGCACATACGCCACTTCTCCTGGCCCTGGCCGCAGTTTGCGTAACCGGTCCAGGTCCTGTGTCTTCCCCCGTGCCTTGAGCGTCTCTTCGAGTTCGTAGCTCACATCGAAGTGGTCTTCGATGGCGCCCTTTCCCCTACCCGTGACGAACACGAAGTTCTCGATTCCCGCTGCTCGTGCCTCATCGACCGCGTACTGTATCAGGGGCCTGTCGACGATCGGGAGGAGTTCCTTCGGGATCGATTTCGTGGCAGGCAGGAACCTCGTTCCGAGCCCCGCCACAGGGAACACGGCTGTGCGAACCGAATGCGTCATGGCGTCACAACGCCCACGATGCGCTCGGCATGGCCCTTGGCCTTGACGTTGTAGAACGCGCTTTCGATCGTGCCGTTCGCGATGAGGAACGTCGAGCGGATGATTCCCATGTACTCGCGTCCGTAGTTCTTCTTCATGCCGTATGCGCCGTAGGCCGTGGCGATGGTGTGATCAGGGTCAGACAACAGGTCGAAGGGGAGGTCGTACTCCGTCCTGAAGTCAGCGAGTTTGTCTGGTGCATCGGGGGACACTCCGAGGATCGCGTAACCACGGTCCGTGAAGGTCTCGTAGCGTTCCGCAAAGTCGCAACTCTCCGTCGTACATCCCGGTGTGAACGCTTTCGGGTAGAAGTACAGGACGAGTTTCGCATCCTTGAACCCGTCTGATGACCGCACAACCCCTGTTTGGTCAGGTGCCGTGAAATCGGGTGCTGTATCTCCTGGTTCGAGTCGCATATCGCTCCTGTCTGTTTCGCGAGAAGGTTAGCTCACGACGATTCGGCCCGAAGACGCAGTTGTCCGCACGCAGCGTCGATGTCCTGGCCTCTGGTGTCCCTGAGTGTCACATTTGCGCCCTGTCTCTTGAGCGTTGCGATGAACCGTTTCACGTGGTCGCGGTCTGGGGGCCTGTCGGTGCTCAGAGGAGTCGGGTTGAGAGCGATCACGTTGATGTGGGCGTGGATCTGGCGAGCGATCCTGGCCAGGCCCTCAGCTTCGAGGTCCGAGTCGTTCTCACCCGCGATGAGCGTCCACTCGAGGCTGATCCGCCGACCCTTCGCCTCGTAGTAGTCGGACGCTGCTGCGATGACGTCATCGATCGGATAACGAGCGTTGATGGGGACGAGTTTGGTGCGCTCAGAGGGGATGGTCGAATGCAGGCTGACCGCAAGGTACACAGGCCAGCGCTCATCGATCAGCTTGCGCATGCCAGGGACGAACCCGACCGTGCTCACGGTGATAGACCGTGCCGACATACCCATCACGTCGGTCATCCTTCGGATGGACTCGATGGTGTTGTCGTAGTTCGCGAGCGGTTCCCCCATACCCATGAAGACAACGTTGGTGACACGCTCGGGGCTTCTTCGTATCGGGTTGGCAGCGAGGTATGCGTTGGCGTAAGCGACCTGTGCAACGATCTCGCCAGCGTCGAGGTGTCTGTCGAATCCGAACTGGCCCGTGGCACAGAACGTGCATCCCATTGCACATCCGACCTGGGATGAGATGCACAACGTGGTCCGAGTGGAGTACCCCATCAGGACCGACTCGATCTGTGAACCATCAGTGCAACGGAACAGCCACTTGATGGTCCGGCCACGGTCGGCCGTCTGGGTGAGGTCGACGGTGAACGGCCACAGATCCTCGCGGATCGTGTCGCGCAAAACCTTGGGGAGGTTCGTCATCTCATCGACGGTGAGTACCGGTGTGTGGTAGAGCCACTCCCTGAGCTGGTCGGTTCGATACGCAGGCTGGTCACCGAGAACCTCATCGAGGTTCTCGGGATCCGTCAGGTACAGCACGTCAGGCGCGTGCTCGTGCGTCTTCGCTCCACCGTGCTGCGGTTGTAGCTGACGTCTCTGCGATGCTGGCGAGTTCGTCGACCGGCATGGCGGCGAGTGCGGCGAACGTGTCGACTCCTGCTTCGTTCAGGTTGGTCGCCTTGACAGGGCCTATGCCCCTGATCTCGGTGAGGTCGTCTGGCTGGGCAGGGGTTCGAAACAACGGTGGGGGTTCGTCGTGGATCTCGGGCGAGGGCAGGATGCGGTCGCTCATCGCCCAGATCGCAGCACCGATGCCTGCGATGACGCCACCTATTCGGATGAGGTTCTTCACGGTCTGGTTCATATGGTGATTGTACTCCGATTGTCAGCCCGAGCAGGACCCGTAGCTTGGAAGGCGACTCCATGGCGCATACCAGTTGCTTCCCGAACCTGCGATCGCGGCGCCTGCTGCGATGTTGGCCTCGCCGTTGTATGGGGAAGCGACAAGCCCGTTGGAGTCCTTGAACCCCGCGCTTGCCGCCCGGCCCGGCCAGTACTTGATGAGATGCTGCATGAGCCCCGATGCCCCGTAGCTGGAGTTGTATGCCCTCGGGTCGCCTCTGGATTCACGGAGGATGATGCCGAGCACGCAGTCGACACGGTCCGCAGCCCAGTACCTGGCCACCGTCGATCTCCACTGCTCAACGTTGCGGATGCCGCCGGCGTCTGCTGGCCAGTTCGGGGACCACTGCGAAGACGTTGAGGACGAGGATGCTTTGGTTGTTGTTGTCGTAGCCGTCGTAGCCGTCGAACTCTGGGCTTTTGTGGTCGTCGTAGCCGGCGCCGTTGTGGTCTTCGTCTGCGGCGGCGTGTAGCTGACGACGATCCGCTTGGTCGTTGTGTTGCCCGCGGAGTCCGTAGCGCTGAACGAGGCGCCGTTGTCGCCAGCGACGAGAGCGAGCGAGATCGACCATGTTCCGTCGTCGTTGACGTGGGCATCGAAGGGCCCCGAGCGCACCGTGGCGCCCTTCTCAACGGTGCCCTTGAACTCGAGGATCGATGTGTCAGCCGTGTCCCCGTCATGGGGTGAGGTGATCGTGAACGATGGTGGGGTCGTATCGGCGGCTGGTGTGGTCGTGGGCGAAACCTGGGCCGATATCGATTCAGAGTCTTCGTTGACCACTTCAGCTTCGTCATCTGCTTCTGCAACGGTCGCTGTTCCGACACTGTCCTGATCGTCGGTCTGTGCTGGGTCGGTCTCCTCGCCGGTCCCTGAGGTTCGGATCGCAAGGATCGCTGCTGCTACGCGGGCTGTAACCGGCGCATCCACTGAGTTCGCTTCTGTCGCAGCGGCACCGTCTGAGGGAGAGAACGCAGCGAAACCGATCACGGTCACGAGCGCGATTACGAGCAGGCTCACATATGCGATCGGTACTCGACGTATCACTTCGCTCCGCTTCGTGATGTGGACTTGTTCATACAGACATCATTCGTTGATGGCACAGATGTGCGTTCGTCAACACTCCCAGCGCGGGTGGATGCTTCTGCTCTCACCAGAATATATCCGTGAGGCGAATACAGCAACCTCGATGGGTCAGATTCGTGATTGCGGAGTGTGCCACGATATCGGATACCCCGGTACCGTTCGTTCATGACGTCCGTGTCGAAGGTCCTCACGTTGGCCATCGTGCTTCTCGGTGCCGGCAGCATCCTTGTTGCCCCGGCCCAAGCGGCCGCGCCAGCGACGTGTCCGGAGCGTTTCCCCCAGGTCGAGTGGAACCTCGTTCTCGATGGCAACGTTGAGGTCTACACGGCCAGTGTTCCCGACGCAATGGGTGAGAGGTTCAGCAGTGAGGCCGGCATCGCGAATGGATGGATCGCCGAGGACATCGGCTCATTCGAGGCCGTCGTATGCCTCGTCGGCGAGGATGCGGCGTTCATCGGTGACCAGTTCGCCCGTGGATCCACAGGTTTTCATGCCCATTCGGATCTCAACGAACGGTTCGTGCTGATCGAGACACAGCGGCCAGGGTTCGTTGGCCCTGCTGTGTCGTTCGCACTGGCCCACCAGGCGCTGTGGCAGAACAACGGTGACCAGGCGTTCCCAGAACCGATCGCATCGGTCATTGCGCAGTGGTACAGGGCCAGGCTCCTCGAACGCCTCGAGTTGTACCACGCTGAGGTGATGTTCGAGAACTTCTTCGATACCGATGCTGTGATCGACTGGACCGTGGAGTCTCAGGAGGTGGTCACAGATTGGATACCGGAGAACAATTTCCGGGCGATCGGCGACTTCGTCGATTTCGCCGTCGCCGAACACGGGACCGAGATCCTCCTTGAGACGGACGGCGTCGTGTGGAAGGAGATCGAGGGGGAGTGGCGCATCGGTCTTCGGTCAGATCTCACCGGCAGGGACACCCCGACGACCGACTGGGTATTCGGCGTAGCGATCGCGGTGGCCATCGTCCTTGTTGCCGTGATCGCCATCGGCCTGGGTCTCTGGTCCAAACACCGCAAGAAAGGCCGCCCCGTCACCGATCCACCTCTACCAGGCTTCTTCTCAGAGCGATAGAAGACGAAGCGGAGTGCCGCGCGAGTTCGCCGGTCCCCCTTTCAAGGGGGACGGCAGAGGAGCGTAAGCGACGATGCAGGGGGATAACGCGAAGCCAACAAGTCGTGTGCCACAGAGCTGATCCCCCTAGCTCCTCGCAGGGCTCGTCGCTTGTCCCTCACGCAAGGGGGACCGTGGTCTTCCCGTACATCGCTGCTGATGTTGAGATCCTCGGATCCGCTGATCCTTTCATCTCGCCGCCGACGTCGATCGCGGAGATAGGTCCCCAGCCCGGTTCCCAGGCATCAGCGTCTGTGACCGTATGTCCGAGTGCTTCGAGACCTGACCGTGTGCCAGGAGCGAACCTGGGTTCGATCCGCAGCGCACTGTCTGTCCCTGGTGCGGGTTGTTCCATGTTCCATCGGGGCACCATCTGAGAGTCGTTGGTACATGCCCCGGTGTGGAAGTGGTGGGCGGCGTACTGGGCGAGGAACTGAGGTTGTTGGTCCCCGCCGCGAGTTCCAAGCAGCAGATCGAGCGATCCGTCGCGGGTCCACAGGGTCGGTGACAACGTGTGCATCGGTCGCTTACCAGGCGAGTACTCGTTGGGATGTCCAGGAATGAGGCTGAAGCCTGCGCCCCGGTTGTGGAGGAACACGCCGGTTGCACCAGCACAAAGCCCTGATCCGATGCCGGCGAAGTTGGATTGGATGAACGAAACCCCCATTCCGTTGCCGTCTTTGACCGTCATATACGCGGTCCCGCCTGGGGACGGTTCGGGCATGGGCCATCGGCCAGCTGTCGTGCGGCTGATGGTTGCCGCACGCTTTGCGAGGCGTTGTGTGTCGAGCAACTCTGCCGATGAAAGCGGGGCGGTGAGCGGGTCGGTCACGAACATCGATCGTTCCCATGCCACCGATCGGTAGGCCTCGATCAGGAGGTGGTGGAACAGCGGATCGTTCGAGTCGGTCGGAGGGTTGAGATGCTCGAAGATCCATAGCGTTGCAAGGGTGAGATACCCCTGGGTGTTCGTCCCGATCGTCCAGCCAGTCCGACCGAACACGTCCAGAGATGCTGGATCTACCCACTCTGCCTGTGTCATGGTGAGATCGTCTGGAACAACAGCTCCTTGTGTTGCTTTGGTGATACCTGCTCCTGGGGCCCCGAGGTAGAAGGAGTCCCGTCCGGAGGTCGCGATCGCCTCGAGGGTGTCGGCAAGGTCCCCGCGTGTGATGCGGGTATCGAATGCCGCTGGTGATCCATTGGGGTAGAGCGACGATGCCGATGGTTCGGACCCGATCATGTCCGTGAGGTGGCTGAGCGAGGCCGCAAGTTCGAGCGACACGGGGAATCCATTCCGTGCAATGGCGATCGCTGGTGCAAGGATGTCTGTGAGTGTCAGGTTCGCGTACCGTTGCGTGAGCGCTTCCCATCCGTCGACACATCCGGGGACCGTGATCGACCAGGGGCTTCGGTAGGGGATCGCACCGAATCCCATGTCGCGAAGGCCATCGGCGGTGATCCCTGAACCCGCTCTGCCCGACGCGTTGAGGGCCACGGGCGTCTTGATGCCGGGCTCGTGGATGAGGGCGAACAGATCCCCACCGGGACCGCAGGTATCGGGAGCGACCACACCCAGCACGGCATCGACAGCTATGGCGGCGTCGACAGCGTTCCCTCCCGCACGGAGAATCTCGAGACCGGCCAGCGAAGCGAGATGGTGTGGTGACACCACGATCGCGTCGGTCGTTGGCCGCGGACCTGTCGAGAGGTGCGCCTGTGGTGGCCGCTGTGGCGGCTTTGTTGTCACGGTGCTGTGCCGTTGCTCAACGCTTGTGCTCGGACGCTGAGCCGGGGACACCAGATACCCCATGGGCGAACAATGTGAGCGGCTTGCGCATCTGGTGTTCGAGGAACACACCGGTTCCGAGTGCGAGGAGAACGTCTCCGAGCGATAAGACGGCACCGGGCAACGGGATCACATCGCCCAGGAAGGGGAACGTCGTATCAGGCGTGAGTAGGACATGTTTGGCGTCGAGTACCAGGCTCCCGGTTGCATTGGTCGCGATCAGTGCAGCTTCAGCCAGGACCGGCATCCCACCGTTGGCGACGATGACGGTGAAGTTCATCAGGATGCCGAGACCTGCGATCCAGATACCACTGAGCTTCCTGTTGAGGAGTACGAAAGCGAGGAGTGGGAGGTAGGAGATGAGGATGAGCGCTACGGCCAGTTCGTGTCGGTTCGCCGGTACGAAACTTGCGGCAGCGAGAAGCACAAAGCCGACGAGGAGCAGCCACCACATCCTGACTCTGATGCCAGAGAGGTTTCTGAGGCTTCCTCCGCGCAGGGCCCCGACGACGAGGGCGATGACGATTACGAGCAGAATCCACTGCATGCCGTCACTGTAGTGACGCTGGCTACTTCGAACACCCCACGAAGCAAGGATTTCGCTATTGTTTATCGTTCAGGACGCCTGGAGGGTTCAGTGATCGAATATCTGGTGGATGACGGCGTGGCGACGGTCACGATCAACGACCCTGCGCGGCGCAATCCCCTGTCGAACGATGTGATCGCACAACTCAAGAACGCAGTGATCCGTGCGGGCGATGATGACGCTGTTGCTGTGGTCGTCATCACCGGCGCTGGGGACAGGGCATTCTCCGCAGGGGGAGATCTTGCCTCAGGTTTCGTGGACTCTCCGCTCCCGGGACATGCTGCCCGGGGGGAACTTGCTGACCTCTTCCGTGCAATGACGTTGCTCCCGAAGCCGGTTGTTGGGCGTGTGAACGGTGCTGCCCTTGGTGGTGGGTTCGGTGTTGCTGCGGCGTGTGATATCACGATCGTGGTCGAGGACGCAAAGATGGGTACTCCAGAGATCGGTCTTGGCTTGTGGCCGATGATGATCTCGGCGGTGCTGTTCCCCCTTGTACCACGCAAGACACTCATGTGGATGATGATGACGGGTGCGGTTATCACGGGGGAGCGTGCAGCTGAACTCGGCATCGCGACGATGTCCGTGCCTGCTCCCGACCTCGATGATGCCGTCAACGGAATCGTCACCAAGCTTAAGCGGGCACCCTCGGGTGCGATGGCTCTTGGTAAGCGGTCCTTCTATGCAACCGCTTCGATGGATCCCGACACAGCTCTCGACCACCTCCACATCGGCCTCACAGCCGTCTCGTTCACAGACGACGCAGCCGAAGGCGTATCAGCGTTCCTCGAACGCCGTGACCCGAACTGGACAGGACGGTAGGGAACCGAGTACTCGTCCCCCTTTCAAGGGGGACGGCAGAGGAGCGTTAGCGACGATGCAGGGGGATAACGCGAAGCCAACTGATCTCGTGCCACAGAGCGGATCCCCCTAGCTCCTCGCAGGGCTCGTCGCTTGTCCCCCTTGAAAGGGGGACGGCTTGGAGTCCCTCTCATGTCATCCACTGGAGCATCCACAACGTGATCATGCCGAAGACGATCGCGGCACCGATGCTCTTTGTGAGCCATGCAGCGAGGGCTCCGATGATCGCAGCAGGCAGCAGGGGAGTCCACAGTGCCACGACTCCGTTTGGAGCGAGAACTGCGGGAACGGCGATCGCAGCAAGGACGGACGGTGCCACGTAGCGCAGCGACCTTTCGAGCCACATCGGGATAGTGATCTTGCCGAAGAGCGCTATGAACACGAACCGCATGGCGAACGTTGCGACCCCAACCACGATGACCACAACCCACGCCGTCATTGTGTCCACCTCTCAGAGGCCACGCCTGCGGCTATCCCTGCAAGCGCGCCGGCCATGAGTCCGAGGTGATAGGGCAACCCGATGGCGACGAGGGCAACAAGTCCTCCCGTTACCGCAGCGACGAGACCGGGTCTGTCCTTCACCGCCACCACGAGGAGAGCAAGGAACACAAGGGGGATGGCGAACTCGAGGGACCATGACTCGGGCACCGATGCGCCGAGGACGAACCCGGCTGTGGTTGTGATCTGCCAGGTGACCCACAACGTCAGCGCGGCGCCGAGGTAGAAACTCGAGAATGAGGCGCTCGCACGAGGAGTGGGGAAGCGGTGGCTTGAGATGAGATATGCCTGATCGGTGAGCAGATAGGCCATCACGACCTTGCGCCACATCGGTTCTGTTGCGGTGTAGCGGCCCATGTCAGCCGAGTACATGAGATGACGCGAGTTGATAACGATCGCTGTGAAGATCGCGACGATCGCTGCGCCGCCCGTGCCGAGCACCTCGATGATCGAGAGTTGTGCCGCACCAGCGAAGATGATGAAGGAACTCGCCCATGCAGCGAGGTTGGGCACATCGCTGTTGACAGCGGTGACACCGAATATCAGACCGAACGGTGCAACGCCGATGAGGATCGGCAGTACCGACCGTGCACCGTCGAGCCATGTGGTGTCGGTCGTGTCGTCCAAGGTGCTCCCCTGTGGTTGTCCGCCCTCAGGGGGCGGTTGGCGAGCCTACCCGAAGTACTTGGAGAACAACGCAGCGAGATCGTCCTCGGTGACCTTGCCAAAGATGCGCTCGAGGATGATGCCATCGGACGAGATGACATAGGATGCCGGGAGGCCAAGGGGGCTGTAGTCGGCATCGACCGCGTTCTCGGTGTCGAAACCGATCGTGTAGGTGACACCGATCTCTTCAGCGAAGGCCTCAGCATCAGGACGAGAATCCGAGACCGCCACACCGATGAACTTGACATCGGTGAACTCCTCGGATGCGGCGTTGATCGCAGGCATCTCCTCGCGGCAGGGGAAGCACCATGATGCCCACAGGTTGAGGAACACGGGCCGACCATCGGTTGCCTGATGCTCAGCAAGCGAGAAGTCCACGTCAGAGGCGGTGGGCACGATGAACAATGGAGCGAGTTCCGCTTCGGCCGAGGTCTCCTGGTCATTCGACGCTGCTGTATCCGAGGAACACGCGCTTGCCAGGACTGCCAATGCGAGCAACCCAGCTACCGCGAGGCTCTTGAAGACGGTGGTGTGCATGGAGGAAAGGTAGATGCCCTTTCGACTTATGAACCCACGGATTGTGTACCTTCACGACATGTCCTCTCGTACTCGATCGCTTGTCGTCCTGGCGTACGGTTTCGTCCTTCTCGGGATGCCCGGATCCGCGTTGGGTGTGGCGTGGCCGTCGATGGCGCAGGATCTTGCTCGTGACCTTGGCGATCTGGGGATTCTCACCGCTGTGACGGGGGGAAGTTATGCGATCGTGAGCCTTGCGAGCGGGTCCCTCACAAAGCGGTTTCCCGCCGGAGCACTGCTTGTCGCTGCAGCCATAGCTGCAGGTGTCAGCCTCGTCATCTACGCAGGTGCCGATGGTTTCGTGTGGCTCGTTCTTGCGTCGATACCCCTTGGCCTGGCTGGAGGAGCGATCGATTCTGTTGGCAACGCGTTCGTTGCGGTGAATCGGGGAGCCAAAGCCATGGGGATCATCCATGCAGCCTTCGGCTTCGGCGCGATGATCGCTCCTCTGATGATTACAGCCCTGGTCGCTCTTGGCCTGTCGTGGCGCTCCGGGTTTGGGATCCTCGCCGGAGGTGAGTTCATCCTCGCCGTGGCCTATCTGACGATCGCCTCAACGGTGCGTATGCCGATGGAGGGGCGAAACGAGAAGCCGGTTCGTCTCGGACGCAAGCGTCTGCTCAGCTTCTCGGTGTGGACGTTCTTCATCTATGCCGGTGTTGAGGGCAGCACAGGATTCTGGGCGTTCACCCTTCTCGTCGAGGGCCAGGGCATGGACCCAACAGTTGCTGGTCTCGCTGTTGCATTGCACTGGGGGGCGCTGTTCGTCTCGCGCCTCGTACTCGGAGTTGTGGGAGACAAGATGCCGTACAACGCAACGCTCACGGCATCCACGCTCGGGATCGTCGTGGGGCTTGCGCTTGTGTGGTGGAACCCGGCAGCGTGGGTCCCGATCTTCGGACTCGCACTTGCCGGATTCGCGAGTGGGCCGGTGTTCCCCTTGGAGGTGTTGCTCACACCGAGGAGGTTCGGTGGCGAGTTCACGCCCTGGGCTGTTGGATATCAGTTGTCAGCTGCGATAGCGGCCATAGCGGTCATCCCTGCAGCGATCGGGATCCTCGTCAATCTGTACGGTCCCCTGGTGATCGGTCCTGTCCTCGTCGCGATCGCGATCGTCATGACCTTGAGCGTGGAGGTCCTGAGGATCATGGCTTCCAACGAGGTCCCCAGCACAACGCGTGTGTAGCAGCATCATCTCGACACGAAGATCCGGGATTCTTTGCGTTGCCTCGTGTTCTTTCGGGCACGGAATGAAAGATGCGGCGTCTGTGCTGTAGAAGTGAAAGTATGCGGGTCTTGAGCAAGGAACTCGCCCACACGGTGCCCCTAATCTTGCATGCTGAGACCATACGAACACGCCAACCCCGTCTGGAGAGGCCACAATGAGCCACGATCCCTTCTCCGCCCGCACCGTCATCGACACCCCGCTCGGTGAACGAGTCGTCTACCGTCTCGATGCACTTCGTGACATGGGGGATATCGATTCCCTGCCGTACACGATCAAGGTCCTTCTCGAATCGGTTCTCCGCAACCATGACGGCCGCATCGTACGCGATGAGGACGTCCAAGCTCTTGCGCAATACGACGCCTCAAAAGTCGGTACACAAGAGATCGCCTACAAACCGGCCCGTGTGGTGCTCCAGGACTTCACCGGTGTCCCGGCAGTTGTTGATCTCGCAGCGATGCGTGCGGCGATCGTTCGCATGACCGGTGACGAATCGGCAGCGGCGAAGGTCAACCCCCAGGTGCAGGTCGACCTCGTGATCGATCATTCGGTGCAGGTCGATGCGTTCAACTCGCCTGACGCTCTCCAGATCAACTCGGTGTTCGAGTTCGAACGGAATATGGAGCGGTACGAGTTCTTGAAATGGGGCAAGTCAGCATTCGACAATTTCTCGGTCGTTCCGCCAGCAACAGGGATCGTGCACCAGGTCAACCTCGAATATCTCGGGAAGGTTGTGTGGGATCAGGATGGCATGCTGTATCCGGATTCGCTCGTGGGGACTGACTCACATACCACGATGATCAATGGACTTGGAATTGTTGGATGGGGCGTCGGGGGTATCGAGGCCGAAGCGGTGATGGTCGGCCAGCCGATCTACATGCTTCTCCCCGAGGTTGTCGGCTTCGAGCTCACGGGTGCTCTGCCCGATGGCACAACAGCGACGGACCTCGTCCTGCGTGTTACCGAGATGTTGCGCGCCCACGGTGTGGTAGGCAAGCTCGTTGAGTTCTATGGACCGGGCCTGGCGGACATGCCTGTTGCGAACCGTGCAACGCTGGCGAATATGGCACCCGAGTACGGTGCAACTGTCGGGTTCTTCCCCGTCGACGACCGCACGCTCGACTATCTCAGGCTTTCGGGTCGTGATGAGGCGCTCATCGAGACGGTGGAGCAGTACTACAAGCTGCAGGGAATGTGGCGTGACGACAGCCGCGACATCACCTACAGCTCGACTCTCGAACTCGACATGGGCACCGTGGTCCCTTCACTCGCAGGCCCCAAGAGGCCCCAGGACCGTATCGAACTCGACCACATGAAACAGCAATGGCGTGTCGACCTCGACGGTCAGCTCAGTCCGAACGACGGCCCCGACGCAATGACTCGCGGTGTGGTGAACGA
>Ga0164313_10001982_pt1 | contig 18375 bp, 16 predicted proteins | sample GuaBasSedimGuay4_FD_113735 | JGI IMG/M metagenome (GOLD analysis project Ga0164313, IMG submission 113735) | Subseafloor sediment microbial communities from Guaymas Basin, Gulf of California, Mexico - Guay4, Core 4569-4, 0-3 cm | ecosystem: Environmental > Aquatic > Marine > Hydrothermal vents...
AAAACAAAGAGAGAAAGGAGGATGTAGGATATGAACATGACAATTTTTTTCTTGCGTAAAAGGTTTTATGTCATTGTGGCAGTATTAGTGATTGGATTGATACTTGGAGGGTGCGCTGGATCATCGAAAAAGAAAGAGCAACCGCCTGAAGAACCGGTTGCCGAACAGAAAGGCACTCTTTCACGCACATTCACAATCGTGGATGAACAGGGACGAAACGCCGGCTCCCTCTCTCTGGATTTTTCAGGTGGTGCTGTACTTCGAGACGAAAATGGTAAAGTCATAGGAAATTTTAAGCCTGTAGAGTCATCCGAGGCCCAGCCGTCTGAAGCACCAGCCAAGCCCGAAGCAACAGAGACCCAATCAGAGCCGGAAAAGTCAGAGGATCAATCAAAGCCCGAAGCAACAGAGACCCAATCAGAGCCGGAAAAGTCAGAGGATCAATCAAAGCCCGAAGCAACAGAGACCCAATCAGAGCCGGAAAAGTCAGAGGATCAATCAAAGCCTGAAGCCACCGAGACACAATCAGAGCAGCAACAGTCCGAGGCCAAATCGGAAACCGAAACATCAGAAACGGAAACTAAGGCCAAAGAATAGCGTTAAACAAGGCAATACACTTGGGAAATATATTCTCAGAAAAGCAACGAAGACTTTTTATTATAAATCAACATATTACATTGGGAGGCCCAACAATGAAAAAATCAAATATCTGAATATTAAGTGTTCTTTTTACATTCATTATCAGTGCCATGGTTTTTGGATTTGCCATTCCGGCAACAGCGGACGAGCCCGTTAAGCAGCAGGGGCTTGTGGATAAGGCGCGTGTAACGCTTGAAAGCTTTATGGCAGATAATAATCAGGCATGGTTAAAGGAACACCTGAACCAGGCCAAAGCACTGATTATCGTTCCGAGTTTGCTAAAAGCCGGATTTGTTGTCGGGGGTTCCGGAGGCAGCGGCGTGCTCATCGTCAAAGACCATAAAACCGGACAATGGAGTGAACCGGCGTTTTACACCCTCGGTTCCGGAACCTTTGGACTTCAGATCGGTGCGGAATCAGCAGAAATTATCATGATGGTGAGAACCCAGAAGGCGGTGGATAAGCTGTTTACCTCTTCTTTCAAACTTGGGGGTGATACTTCCATCGCCGTTGGGCCGGTAGGTGGAGGCGCCAAATCCAATATCGTGGCTGACATTGTCTCCTTTACGCGAAGCAAAGGCGCTTACGCAGGTATTTCATTGGAGGGTTCCGTCATCAAGACCAAGGACAAATGGAATGAAGCTTATTATGGCAAAGCAGTGAGTCCCATCGATATTATTGTGAAACGCTCTGTGAGTAACCCCGGATCAAAGGCTCTGCTTACAAGTGTGGCCAAGGCTGCCGCTGGGAAATAAAATGACGGTGGACTGTGATATCTGTAGATCATTTTATTGATGATGGTTTAAATTGGTAGGGATTTATGTATCACCCTGATTGAGCGAAAGTTGAGGATGCCCCATATTCGAGGCATCAAGGGCGAAGAGCCATAGTCTGCTATTGCGAGCCCTTAATAACGCAGCTCGAAGGTCCCGCTTAAAGCAGGGAGGTGGAAGCCTCAGGCTCGACCTTGCTGACCGCTTAATAATATATGGTCTATCAAGGAAATAAATTTGATGATCTCGTAAAAAATCCTGAATTCAACATAGATGGCTAATTAAAAAGGTTCATATACAAGGCGTAGTATTTTTTCAGAAACGAGGCCATACAAGTAGTATGCCGAGTGTCTGAAAAAATACTACAACGCAGTAGATGGGACTTTTTACGACGCCATCAATCTTCTATCAAGAACTATTTGGACACAGGCCGTTACATACTGATTGAAATGGGAAAGCAAAAAGACCATTTATGGATGAACACGATAAGGAGGTTTTATGCCGGTCATCCAGACAAGCCTGTTTTCCGTTATAAAACGGTTCCCCGACTGCAAGGACATTGTCAAACGGCTTTTTAAGGAAAGTGAAAACTTTAAGGCCGTTTGTGAAGATTACCGGAAATGTTCAGAAGCACTGCATCATTGGGATCGGTCTGACTCAGAGGAGTCGTCTGTACGCAAATCAGAGTATTCAGCCCTTCTGCAAGAGCTGGAAGCGGAAATTTTGCAGTGCCTGACCGAAAAAATTTAATCAATTGTAACCATTAAAGTGATGAATACCACATTGATACAGCCGACAATCCTGTTCATGCAGTGGTCGGAAAATTGGCGTTTGAGATTCCGCAGCTTGCCTGAGGGCTTCTTCACTTTCGATTTTGAAATCACAGAAAAGGAGGCTTAGGAAAATAAAAATGGAAAAAAGCAAAGGTTTAATTCGTTTGTCTGGTTTGATAATGCTGTCTATTTTATTATTTACGGCAACCCCTTTCATTTCTTGGGCGGATACCGACGAGATTCTGGATGACCCCATTGAAGGCCTCGGGGCGACCACCGAGGTGTTCAGCAAGCCAGGTCTCACTGGAGACTGGGGCGGTCGGCGAACATCTCTTGCCGAGCGGGGTGTCGAGTTTTCGATTGACTTCACCAATACCGTGCAGAGTGTGATCAGCGGTGGGTTCGACGAAACAACACGCTACCTCGGATCGAGTGAGTTGATCATGGACGTGGATGGAGAGAAACTCGGCCTCTGGCCCGGCTGCTTTTTCCGCTTCGCGGCCGAGGGCCGTTTCGGTCGCAATGTCCTCGGCAAGGCCGGCACTTTTTTACCCGTGAACAACGACGCGGTTTTTCCGGCTGACCCGGATCATGAAAACGACGACGTGTTCGCACTTACCGAAGTAACTGTGACCCAGTTCCTCACAACCTGGTTCGGAATTTACGGCGGGCTGATGAATACCGCATCCGGTGATGCGAATGATTTTGCCGGTTTTGCCCGCAGTAATGAGCATTTTCAAAACCTCTCCCTTCTGATAAGCCCGGTTTCTACGCGGATCGTTCCCAATGTAACGCTGGGCGCCGGGATCGTTCTGATCCCTTCGGAAAAGGTGGTCGGGACATTGACGTTCATGAACACAGAGGAATCAGCCGGTTCCAATCCTTTCAATACCGATGAAGGTACAACAATGGTGACGGAATGGACCGTGAATCACGACGTGCTGAATCTGCCGGCAAAACATGTCCTCACATTTGCTTTGGGCTTCGACAACGACTTCTTCAAACTTGGCAGTGATCCCCGACTCGAATTCCCGCCGGGCGGCGGGATTCCTTCTGTGAAATTTTCCAGTAAGGATGAATCCTGGGCGTCCTGGTACAATGGACAGCTGACCTTTTGGACCCACCCGGACAACGAGGAGCGCAACGCAGGGTTTTTTCTGCGCTTCGGTTACGCTGATGACGAGACCAACCCCATTGAATGGAATATCGCCGGGGGCGTCGGAGGTGTCGGCCTGTTCGATAATCGTCCGTGTGACCGTTATGGGATCGGCATTTTCCATACCGAGCCCTCAGACGAATGGCCGTTGCCCCTGCTCGGGATTCAGGAAGAAACCGGGTTTGAGATGTTCTACAACGTTCAGATAATGCCGGCGATCGCCCTCACGTTTGATCTTCAGTATATTGATACCGGCCTGGGCGATGGTCTTCTCGTAACCGAGACGCCGGACGACGCCTGGGTCGGTGGTCTTCGACTTCGCATTGTCTTGTAGAAGCCACTTTGGAGGGCCGGTTGAACCTGAAAACTGAATTAAAAATAATCACGAAAATTACTTACCTAATTAATGGAGACAACTATGAAGACATCAAAAATCGCCATGTCCTTTTTAATGGTTTTTGCTTTGTTTATGTGCCTGACAATCCTGCCTAACACAATATCGGCCTACGAAGGTGACGGTGTCGTCGAATCGGGAGAAAGCAGCAATGAAGAGCTGAGAAGGGCAACTCAGAACCCCATGGCGGATTTGATCAGTTTCCCGATCCAGAACAATACCAATTTCGACTACGGACCTCTGGAGAAGACCCAGAATATTACGAACATCCAGCCTGTCGTTCCGTTTAAGCTCAATGAGGACTGGTTGCTGATTACGCGCACCATCGCGCCGCTCATCTACCAGCCGGAATTCTACGATGGCCAGGGTAGCGAATTTGGTCTCGGCGATATTTCCCTGTCCCTGTTCCTCGGCCCCAGCGAGCCTGGGGAGATCATCTGGGGTGCCGGTCCCGTCTTCACGTTTCCCACCGCGTCGGATAAGCAGCTGGGAACCGAGAAATGGAGCGCCGGGCCAGCGGCAGTGGCGCTGACGATGAAAGGACCATGGGTGTTTGGCGGACTGATCCAGAATGTGTGGGATTTTGCCGGCGACAACGACCGGGCCGATGTGAATCAGATGCTGTTTCAGTATTTTATCAATTATAACCTCCCGGATGGATGGTACCTCACTTCATCTCCCGTTATCACGGCCAACTGGGAAGCGGACAGCGACAATACATGGACAGTTCCTTTTGGTGGCGGTTTTGGCCGGCTTTTCAGAATTGGAAAACTCCCGGTGAACACACAGGTCCAGGCTTTCTACAACGTTGAAAAACCGGATGATTTGGGACCGGACTGGACGTTGCGTTTTCAGGTGCAGTGTCTCTTCCCCAAAAGCCGATAGTGAGTGCAGAGGAACGGTTGCAGTTGGTCAGTTAGTTTCCATCCATAAATGGCCCTTTTCCGCAATCTCGGCGTCAAACTGCGGGGTTGCTTGTGCGACGTACCCCGGTACGCCTCCGCGCAACTCCTTGTTTTCCTTGACCTTGAGGAAAATTGCTCATTTCTGAATTGGAAACTTACGCCTGTGCCCATTGAGTTTTTACGATTCGTGGATGGGCACCAGTCAATAGAATTAGGAACGTCATCAAGGCGGATTGCAGAGTTCGGAATGCGGAATTAAAAATGTAAAATTGCATTCCGAATTCGCTATTCCGAATTCCACATTGGAAGGATTTCGAATTCCCAATAAAAGGAGAAAAATAATGAAAAAATTCGGTTTAATATTGTCGTTTTTCGCGCTGGTGATGCTTTTCGGGTGCACCAAAGAGGAAACAACTGAAGCGCAAAAACAGGTGACAGCAAGCAAAAGCACGCAGGAATTAACACCTGATGAGGCAAAGGCCATTGCCAAAGAGGCTTATGTATACGGTTTTCCAATGGTTGTTAATTACAAGACCATGTACATGTATGTGGTGAATGAAAAATCACCGGAATACAAAGGACCGTTCAATTATCTGGGTTGTGATGCAAGGTTGTTTACACCGGAAGACAAGGCTGTGGTCACCCCGAATTCCGATACGCCATATTGCATGTTCTGGGTCGATCTTAGACAAGAACCCGTGGTTGTTTCCGTCCCGGAAATGGAGCCTGAACGGTTTTATCATTTTCAACTCATCGATCTGTATACTCACAATTTCGCATATATCGGCACATTGACCACGGGAAACGGCTCCGGGAAATATTTAATTGCCGGTCCGGGTTGGAAAGGTGAAAAACCTGAAGGCATAAACGACGTGATAAATTGTGAAACAAATATCTTTTTTGTGGTTGTTCGAACCCAGTTATTTAATCCCGAAGACATCGATAATGTGAAGAAAATACAAGATGCGTATGATCTTAAAGGATTAAGCGTCTACTTGGGTCAGGACGCACCACCCGCTGCCTCCAAAATTGATTTCCCGGAATGGAAGGAAGGGGAACAGTTTAACACGGGAGCATTTACTTATATCGATTTTATGCTGTCGCTTGTAACTCCCGTTGAGGAAGAAAGGGAACTTTTTGATCGGTTTGCAAAGATTGGTCTTGGCACTGACGAGACATTCGATATCAATAAGTTTTCTCCGGAAATCGCCAACGCTTTGGCGCAAGGCGCAACGGAAGGATTTAAAGAACTGGAGACATTTATAGAGAACGAAACAAAAGATCCGCTGGTTAGTGCCAAAATATTCGGAACCAGGGAATTTCTAAAGGAAAGTGCTGAAAAAAATTACAGCCTGCCGAATTTTTATATTATGCGAGCGGTGGCGGCCCATATGGGCCTGTATGGCAATTCCGGTGCAGAGGCGACATACCCCACCTACCTGGCGGATATGGATGGGGAACCTTTAAATGCATCAGAGAATAAGTACACCCTGACATTCAAAAAGGAGGACATCCCTCCGGTAAAGGCCTTCTGGTCGCTGACCATGTACGATGGTAAAACACAGTTGTTCATCCATAACCCTTTAGACCGCTACCTGCTGAATTCAAACATGATGGAGCAGTTTGTCAAAGAAAAAGACGGTTCCATTATTTTCTATATCCAAAAGGAAGCCCCCGGAAAAGACAAGGAAGCCAACTGGCTGCCTGCGCCGGACGGTCCCTTATACATGGTGATGCGTTTGTACGGCCCGGAATCCGTCGCCCTGGAAGGCAAGTGGACTCCTCCTGGTCTGAAAAAGACTAATTCAAATGCGGAATGAAGAAATCAGGTAAATAGGTAAAAGGTGGAAGGTAGATGGAGGACAGACTGAAGGTAGAAGGCCGAAGGCTATACGGAAGTTACTTCAGCCTACAGTCTAATTTCCTAAACAAAAGGAGAATGAAAATGAAGACAACACGAAATTTAGGAGTAGCGGTATTTGTCATAGCATCTGTCATGATGGGCATTGTCGAACCTGCGGTAACCTATGCCGAAACACCGAAGATGAAAATGACGACACCGATCCCGGATAGCATTACCACGCCGGACAAGGTGCAGAGCAGCTTGGGTGAGCTGACGTTTGTTGACGGCTTTCCAACCGAGGCGACGATCCAAAAAAGCTATGACTATCTGGATACCATGCGGGCGGTGGATGTCTTTTTGAATTCGATTCCGGTCGCTTCGCTGGTCGCCATGCGGGAGGGTATGAAATCCGTGGGCGTCACCGGCAATACCATCGGCATCTTTGAGAACCTGATGGATTCAAAATCGCTTTTTTTGACCCCTAACTCGGAAAGCATCTATGTTGGGGCATGGCTGGATCTGTCCAAGGGGCCTTTGGTCGTGGAAAGTCCGCCAAATACGCTGGGTATTGTCGATGACATGTGGTTCCGCTATGTTGCCGATCTGGGCAATGCCGGGCCTGATCAGGGACGCGGCGGCCGTTTTCTGTTCCTTCCCCCGGGTTATGATGGTCCGGTTCCCCCCATGGGGTTTCATGTCTTTCAATCAAAGACCTTCAACAACCTGCTGATCTGGAGAGGTTTTCTGGTTGATGATTCTCCCAAACCCGGTGTTGAGAGCATCAAAAAGCACGCCAGGATTTATCCGCTTGCAGACATAGCCAACCCGCCGAAACAGGAATTCATCAATCTTTCCGGTGTTGCTTTTAATACGATCCATGCCAATGATTACAGCTTCTTTGAAGAGATCAATATGGCAATTCAGGAAGAGCCGGTCGGATCGGGTGATCCCGAACTGCTGGGTCAGCTGGCAGGTATCGGCATCCAGAAAGGTGTGGAGTTTGCCCCCGATGCAAGGATGAAAAAAATCTTGACTGATGCTGCTGCAATCGGCAGTGCCATCGCCCGTGCCCATATCTTTGATACCCGTGACAAGGAAGCCTATATATTTAAAAACAGCTACTGGAAGACAGCATTTATCGGCGGAAATCACCTCTTTACATACGAAGACGGCGGCCGTCGTCTGGATGCTCGGTCAATGTTCTTTTACTACGCGACGATGATCACCCCGGCCATGGCCAACAAGATGGTGGGTGTAGGATCGCAATATGCGCTGGCCACGGTCGACAGTAAAGGCCGGCTGCTTGATGGCGCAAAAAACTATAAGCTGACCTTTCCGCCCGACGTTCCTGCAAAAGAATTCTGGTCAATCGTTGTTTACGACAACCAGACCCGCTCGATGCTGCAGACCGACCAGCAGTTCCCGAGCCTGAATAGTGAACGCGGCGTCAAGATAAACAAAGACGGTACGACCGATATCTATTTCGGACCCAAAGCACCAAAAGGCAAAGAGAGCAACTGGATTCAGACCATTCCCGGAAAAGGGTGGAATACCATTATCCGACTCTATGGCCCGCTCGAGTCCTGGTTTGACCAAACCTGGAAACCGGGCGAGATTGAGTTGGTTAAATAGGTGAAGAGGTAGAAGGTGGAAGGAAAGGCTTTTAGGTTTAACCTTCAGTCTTCAGCCTTTAACCTACAGTACTGATTTTCTTCACCACAGAGGACACAGAGAACTTTGAAAAAGTTATTTTAACAGGTTTCTGGTTTTATTTTGAAGTTCGATCCGCCTCGGGCGGGTTCAAGGTTGGCTTTTAACTTCTTTTCCTCTGTGCTCTCTGTGTCCTCTATCGCAGCGGGCCTGCCGCGGCGAAGCCTTTAGGTGAAGACAGGTGGTGAAATGTTTTTGAGTGCTTTTAGCCTTATACCAAATTATAGGAGGATAAATATGAAAACAGCGAATATGATATCTCGATACAGCGGCATGCTGGCATTGGCATGCATGCTCGCTATAACAGGATGCGCAGAATTAGGACGACCCGTTCGTCCGGCTGACGTATCGGAGATCCACCCGGGGATTTTGGCAGGGTATTTACAGCCCGAGACGCTTCCCAACAGCCTGGCACTGATTCCGCCGCCGCCCGCCGAAGGCTCTGCTGCCCTCGCATACGATGAAGAAGTCAGCCGCAAAAGCCTTGCCCTGCTTGGTACACCGCGCTGGGAGATGGCTGCCGAGGATGCCAAACTCATGTTCCCGGAAGCAGCTAACACCTTTTCCTGTGCCTTGGGCATTCCTATTACCGAGAAGGACACGCCGCATCTCTACATGCTATTGCGCCGGACCCTCGCCGATGCCGGGCTTTGTACCTACACGGCCAAGAATAATTACCAGCGTATGCGTCCGTTCATGGTGAACGACGGGCCCATCTGCACGCCTAAAGAGGAGGAGGGTTTGAGAAAAGATGGCTCCTACCCTTCCGGGCATACGGCTATCGGTTGGGCTTGGGCGCTCATCCTTACCGAGATTGTCCCGGATCGGGCCGATGCCATTCTCGCCCGTGGCAGGGCCTTTGGCGAGAGTCGTAATATCTGTAACGTCCATTGGCACAGCGACGTGGTAGAAGGACGTTTCATGGGATCTGCCGCTGTGGCTCGGCTGCATGCCGACCCTGCGTTCCTTGAGGAGATGGCGGCTGCCAAGGCCGAATGTGCGACCCTTCGAGCTAAGGGCCTCGAACCCGCGCGTGATTGCGAGGCTGAAGCCGAAGCACTGGCGGGTGGTTTGTAATACTACTCTACGGCGTTTTATCCCCTGGTTCGGTCAAACCCGGCGGCTGGGGAAAATCGAATGAATGCGTTAGGATTTCAACAGGACACAGAGACCACAGAGTGACAAAGTTACAGAGTGACAAAGTTGAAAATGAAGACTTATAGAGATTTGCTGGTTTGGCAGAAAGCAATGGGATCGCTTTTTGAAATTCAAACCCAATATGAAATAAGGAGGAAACCAATGAATGTGAAAAGCAAAGTTACACTCGTCTTGATGGGACTGGTATTGATATGGCCCTTTTTGGCATCAGGACAGGACAAACCGGCGGACACCATGAAGTTCGTCGTTGAGATGATCCGTGCCGACAAGAAGCTCTTTATCGCAGAGAACATGCAGTTCACCGAGACAGAAGCTAAGGCGTTCTGGCCTGTATATGAACAGTATCAGGATGAATTGTTCCTTCTTCGCGAACGCCTCGTGAAATTGATTGATGACTATGCGGCGTCCTATGAGAAGATGACCAACGATACTGCGAAGCGTCTGCTTGATGAGCTTATGACCATCGAGAGCCTTGGGTTGAAACTCCGCCAGGCCTACTTCCCCAGGTTCCGGGACGTTCTGCCCGATGTAAAGGCAGTCCGCTACTTCCAGATCGAGAACAAGATCAATGCGGCGCTGACCTATGAACTCGCTGCAAAAATACCGCTTATCAAATATCCAAAATAGTCAAACAGAAAGGAGGGTACGATGATGAGATACTTACATTTGACAACTATTATTTGTTTGCTTGTGTTCACTGCGGGCACATTCATGTGTCCCAATGACACTGCTGTTGCTTCTGCGGATAAGATTGATGCTGACGTCAAGATTTCCCTGGAGAAACTGTACGCGAAATCCACTGCAGCCAAAACGTTGGGAGAAAAAGCCAAAGGAATCCTTGTATTCCCAAGCATCACCAAGGGAGGTTTCATCGTGGGAGGGCAATACGGTAAGGGCGCTCTCCTTAAGGCCGGGAAGACTGCCGGGTACTACAACACGATTCAGGCCTCTTATGGTTTGCAGGCAGGGCTGCAGAAATATGGATATGCAATGTTTCTTATGACCGACTCGGCTGTGAAGTACCTCGACAAGAGTAGCGGTTGGGAGGTTGGTGTCGGCCCTACTATCACCATCGTGGACACAGGTGCGGCCGGGTCGGCGACAACGACAACCTTAAAGTCGGAGATCTATGCATTTTTCTTCGATCAGAAGGGACTGATGGCAGGCATTGGCCTGCAGGGTACGAAGATTACCAAAATTTCGCCGAAATAAGGTAGAAGGCTGAAGGAGACAGGTAGAAGGTGGAAGGCCGAAGGAAAGACTTTTAGGTTTTACCTTCAGCCTTCAACATAAACAATAAACATTACAAGACAAAACTTGAAAGATATGAGGAAAGGTACTCTTATTCCGGAATCGCACAATCAGACCCGGGCACTCAGAAAAGTGTGTATGTACAACCCTGATCTGGCTCGCTATGAACTGCACCGGGTCTGGACCAGGGAGTTGGAGGGTAATATGAAAAAAAGATCAGTATCTTTCGGATGGGCGATATTATTCGTAACATTGCTGGTTGCCTGTCATGGGAGTGGCGCAGGTGTCACCATGCCTGCGGCCGCTAATATTGAAGGTACGAAGTGGCTGCTGACGGAGGTCAGCGGCGCACCGGTTTCACCGATGGCCGGAGAAAAACAGCCCCATATCCTCCTGGACCCGGCACAGAAAAAAATCACGGGATTTGCAGGGTGTAACAATTTTTTCAGCGGGTATGAGCTCGATGGCTCTTCTCTGAAATTCGCCTCCGTTGGTTCAACCCGCATGTCCTGTCCTGATCTTCAAATGAGTCTGGAAACAGAGGTCTTCAAAGCGCTGGACAAGACAAGTGCATGGAAAATCAGTGAGGATGTGCTGCTTTTCCTTGATGGACGCGATATTCTTGCCCGGTTTGCCATGGCACAGGGAGATGAACGAGCCACAGACAGTGAACTGAAGATCACCGGTGCGGTCTGGCAGTGGGTGCAGACTCTCTACAATGACGATAGAAAGGCAGTGCCTGCAGATCCGACGAATTATACAGTGCAATTTCAGGAAGACGGCACGCTCAATGTGAAGGCGGACTGCAATCAGAAAGGGGGCACCTATTCCGCTTCCGCGGAGGAGAGGCGCCTTTCCATCGAGATCACCCACTCCACCATGGCCGCTTGTCCTGAGGGCTCTTTGGAAGATGAGTTTGTCCGTGGACTTACGGCCGCGGCAATTTATTTTATAAAAGACGGTGATCTCTTTATTGACCTGAAATACGATACAGGGACGATGAAATTTTCAAAATAAGCTGGGACTCCGATTTGCGGTGACCTTCCTGTTTCCGAAATTAAAAGGGTGCATTACCAGTTTGTTAATAGCTTTCCAAGACTTTTTGGTTTCAGGTGTCAGGAATGATGAACAGAGGCGTTGACACCTGACACCCGAGACCCGATGGCGAGGTTTTCGGTCAAATATAATTAAGTTAATGCGTGAGAACCATTTTAACAAATCGGTAATGCTCCCAATTAAAACGAGAGACAATATATAAGGAGAGTAGTCACAAGATACCGTCGTTTATCTTGTGATGGAAGGGATAGAATGAATAAAAAAAGAATTGCATTTTACATTGTTTTTTTTTCACTCTTTTTGGTATGCAGTGTCTTTGCCCAGAGTATATTGGTTTCTTCTGATAAGGAATTCGAGAAAAAAGTACTCACAATTCCCTATGCCTTCTATAATGAGGCATACGGTGCTGCCGCTGGATTTGTTTACGGAGTTACCGGTGCCCCGCAAAAGCAGTCAGTAGTGGTAGTATCGGCTGTTGCGGGAACGGAGGGATCCTATGCCCTGTTTTTGCTGGAAAGAAATATCCAGGTGCCCTTTATTAAGCGGCTGTTTATCGATACGGATCTTGTGCTGAGTGAATACGGGAACCTTGAAGTTTATGCAGACGGCCACCCGGGTTTTACTCATGAGCGTGCCGGAAGCAATGAATCCGATCAGGATAATTTTATTGAAGGCGATGGATCGGACCAATACATCAGGCTGAAGTTGAAATATCTGCTTCCTCTCGGCCACGGGAAAAATGAGATTATACCGACGCAGGTCTTAGACAGGGGCCTTCTCAAGTCCGGCGAAGTCGGAGCCACCTCCTGGAACCCGCTTGAAAGCGGGCGGACATACCTGGAATCGAGAATATACGTCAGGAACCAGGAAGTGAAAAGTGATTTTTTGGAAGAAGAAAAAGACAAGACCCATGCAGTTGAGTTGAGCCTTTATCGCGACAATACCGATCTGCCGATCAACCCGTCAAAGGGTAGCAGCCTCCGTCTAAGGTTCTGCAGGGATTGGGGAGGGTCCGGCAGTTCGGCTCCATGGACGGTGCTGGATGGAGAGTTCAGCAAATATCTTTCTCTTGGTGAATCGGAAAAGTTCCGACAGCGTGATGTCGCTTTAAATTTCTGGACAGCGGATACATTGACTTGGAATGACGCTCACGATGAAGATGGAATGAATGTTTTTCACCGCCCCCCCCCGTATGCGGGAGCCAGCCTGGGAGGCATCTTCAGGATGCGCGGATTTGCATCTTCTCGCTTCCATGACAAGGCGGCGATCTATTATGCTGCTGAATATCGTATGACACCGAAGTGGAACCCCTTCGACGATATTGGATGGGTCAAGAAATACTTAGACATCGCGTGGTGGCAATGGGTCCCATTCGTAGAGGTCGGACGTGTGGCACCATCATGGTCGATGAGCGAACTGCATTCATCCATGAAATGGGACGTTGGGTTCGGCATACGCGCGATGGCAAAAGGGCTCGTGGTGCGTGTCGATACTGCGGTGTCAAAGGAGGAGTTTGGCGTGCAGATGATGGTCGGACATCCCTTCCCGTTTTGATTCGCTAAGGAACTGAATACTCAACCTAAAAAAAATGGGGCGATGAAAACGACTGTGAAGAAGCATCCGTAATTTATGGCATTTGATCCACATTGTAAGCCTGGATCGCTGCAATAGGATTGCTAATGCTTGGCCGGCTTATAAAGGGGAAAGGATGAGTTTATGAAAATAAAGATTGTTATCGGATGGACGATGCGGGCGGCTCTTACAGCCCTAATCCTTGCTGTGCTACTTGCCGGATGCGCTGCCATCGGCCGTCCGACGGTTGACCGGGACCGGTTTGATTATGTCTCGGCAATTTCGGCGTCCTGGAAACGGCAGACGCTTTTGAACCTGGTCAAGACGCGTTACCTGGATGCTCCGGTATTCATGGATGTTGCGTCGGTGATTAGCCAGTATGCCTTGGAAGGTGAGATTGAGTGGGGCTTCACATGGCAGGATAGGAACACCCAGACTCTGGGTGGAAGGGGCACATACACGGATCGTCCTACGATCACCTATAACCCTCTAATGGGGGAAAAATTCGCGCGAAGTCTTTTGAGACCCATCCCCATCCCCGCCATTCTGCTCCTTATTCAGTCCGGGTATCCGGCCGACTATATGCTGCGAATTTGCGTGCAGGCCATTAACGGATTAGAAAACCTTAGAAGTAGCCCAATCGCGGTTCAAGAAGCCGATCCGGAGTTTTATGAATTGCTGGATGTAATTCGGAGTTTACAGAAGATGGACGGAATGGCAATGCGTTCTAAATCAATTGATAACAGGCAAACTATGGTGATGATCTTTAGACAGCCAAAAAACGAGGTTGCCGTCGGAAATTTAAAAAGGAGCATGCAGCTTCTCGGCCTAGACGCAGAACTCAGAGAATTTAATGTGGTACACGGGGGCTTTGCCTCAGATAATAAGGAGATAGCAATTCTTAGCCGTTCGCTGTTACAGGTTATGGTTGAATATGCCGCCTACATTGATGTGCCTGAATCCGATATTTCCGATGGCCGCGTTCTTGCCAATAAGCAGGAGGCTGTTGAAACGGAGGCCCGGTTACCGCCCCTGATCAGGGTGCACAATGGAACCTTAAAGCCCGACAAGGCTTTCGTCGCCGTTCCCTACCGTAACCACTGGTTCTGGATCAATGACCGGGACATCTACTCAAAGGCGATGTTCCAGTTTTTGATGACGCTGTTCTCTTTCACTGAAAGGGGAGAGAGCGAGCGGACTGCGCCGGTCATTACGGTTCCGACCAATTAATGGAGCGAAAAAATGAGGGATAGCCTTTCCATTGACAGCATAATCAATGCTCGGACCATCCCGTTTCACGGTAAGGTTTAATGGATTAATTAATAAGGAGGCGCAATGACAAAACATCCCGATGCGAAGATAAAGACGGCAGGACCCGAACATTCCCATTATAGAGTCGGCCTGGGAATCGTTTTGCTTGTTATCGCAAGCCTGGCTTTGTGCAACTGCGCCACATTACGTGTTCGTAATCCGGTGCCGAAACAATATGCTCAAACGGCGAAGGTCCGGGACATGCCGTTTGCGCGGACTTGGGGTGATGTGATCTCGGCTGATATAAAGGAACGCCTGTCCAGAGCCAAAAAACAGATAAAAGAATACAATCCGGATGCAAAGTGTCAGACAATCGATTATCTGGCACTCTCCGGAGGCGGTGCCAATGGCGCGTTCGGAGCCGGGTTGCTGATCGGTTGGACAGCGGCCGGCGATCGACCTGAATTCAATGTCGTTACCGGTGTCAGTACCGGCGCCCTTATCGCTCCGTTTGCGTTTCTGGGATCCCAACAGGATGCATCGCTCAAGAAATTTTATACCACAACTTCCACCAAAGATGTCATTACGGTACGGCCGCTTCTTAAAATCCTAACGGGTGAATCCGCGGCGAGTTCCGAGCCGCTCCGGAATACACTGGTCCAAATATTTGATGAAAAAATGATGGCGGCCATTGCCGCGGAGTATGCCAAAGGTCGTCGGCTGTTTATCGGAACGACCAACTTGGACGCCGACCGCCCGATGACCTGGGACATCGGCGCCATTGCCGCCAGCGGGCATCCCCGGTCGGCAGAACTCGTGGCCGATGTTCTGCTGGCGTCGGCTTCGATACCCGGCGTTTTTCCGCCGGTCTTCATTGAAGTCGAGGCCGGTGGCAAAAGCTACGATGAAATCCATGTGGACGGCGGCGCTTCCTCCCAAGTGTTCCTTTACCCGGCTTCGCTGGATGTACGCCAGGTAGGGAAAGATCTCGGCATAGAAGGCAAGCATCGAATATTTTTGATTCGAAACTCGCAGCTTAACCCACAGTGGAAAGCCGTGAAACCCAGACTGGCACAGATTGCCGGTCGATCTTTGGGCGCTTTGATCCGAAACCAGGGAATCGGTGACCTGTACCGGATTTACCTGGCTGCCCAGCGGGACGGAATCGAATACAATCTGGCGTTTATTCCGGAAGATTTTCAAATGGAATCCAAAGAGCAATTCGATCCGGAGTATATGAGCCGGCTTTTCGATTTAGGGTATCACATGGCTCAAGGCGGCTATCCATGGGAAAAGTCACCCATGGGCTTTGAACCGCCATGATCTGAATATATTTCTAAAGTCTTAAAAAAACCAAAGGAGTCGGGCAATGAAAAAAAAGGTTTTTGCTAACCGTTTTGACTCTTGTGCTGCTGTTCGGCTGCAGCCATTCAGATGCCGGCCTGGGTGGGATTTCGCATTAATCAAGAAATAGGAGAGAGAGATTTTTAATCTTTTAAAACCGCATCATGGAGGTGCCTTATGTTTCTTCTGTCTCTTCCGACAATCGTGAGTATATCAATTGCGAGTATAGTGTTTTCTTCGTTTTCAGTCGCTTTATATTATTTGATTCATCTGGGTCTGACTCGTGAAATCAGCCCTGAAACCAAAAAAACCGCAGATGTGGTTGCGACACGGATCGGTGTTATTCACGCAGTGGTGATTGGAATGATGTTCACCGGTGTCCGTATGGAATACAACGATATGATCGTTGCAATAGAGTCGGAGGCTTCGGCTTTAACGAGGTTGTATAACGCCATGGAGCGTCAGGGGGGTGAGGAATTAAGCGATACTAAAAAACAACTAATGGAATATATTCGTTTTGTCGTCGAAGACCAATGGCCGGCCTTAAGAGAAGTGAAATTTCGGCCAGGTGACCGTGAAGTTTTTGGGCGTACGGCTTTGGATCGCGTATGGAAGAATCTCAGTAAGATAGAGCATAAACCCGGCGATTTGAACCTAAAAGAGCTCCTTGATCAGGTCGAAGACTATAGGATTCAAAGACTGTTTGATGCAAAGGGGAAGCTGCTCCCTGTTTTCTGGTATATTGCCTTAATCGGCTACGTGCTCACACTTCTAACCCTCTACTTTCCTCCGCCCACCTTAAATCGATGCCTTCTGGTATGTTTTTACAGTATTATGGTGGCCGTGGTCTTATTGGGTATTTTTGTACTCACGCATCCGTACAGTTATGCGGCAGGGGTTAACCCGGATGTATTCCAGTGGTTACTGGATGCGTCCTCGGGATGAATAAAATAGATGAAACAAAAATAAGAGAGAGAAAGGAGGATTGTGGTCACGAATATTTGTTAGCTCGCTCATGAACAAACAAGTAGTTCAGTTTTTTGTTCTATTCTTTTTCTGCCAAACAGTTTTGGCTCAGAGCGTATTCGTTGGCCCCGACAAGAAGTTTGAGCAGAACAAGCTTCGTGTTCCCTATGCATTCTACAACAATTCGTTTGGAACAGCGGTGGGGTTTGTCTACGGCATAACAGGATATCCCCAAAAGCAGTCGATGGTTCTTGGAACCACCTGGCCGAAATTTCCTTTTGATGCGCTAAGGAGCTGAATACTCAACCTAAAGGAGGTGGTACGATAAAAACAACTGTGAAGAAGCATCCGTAGTTTATGGCATTTGAGCCCCATTGTAAGGATGGAAAATTTTTATAAACACGTTAAAAGTAGACTTTAAGAAGGATTTAAAATTATTGGAGGTGGAATTATGAGAAAAAAATATAAATTGAAGTCAGTTGTAATGATGGTGTTTTTTGTAAGCATGATGGTTGGCGTTTCTTTTGCGGCTGAAGATGTTGTTGAAAAAGAAAAGGTTTATGATGTCGTTATAACAAAAGAACTTATTAAAACGGCGGACAATTTCATTGTATTGTTTGATAGTTCAAGCTCCATGAAAGAACCATTTAAAGATACCGGACTGACAACATTAGATGCTGCCAAGAAATTTTTAAAAGATAGAAATGAGATACTTCCGGATCTGGGATACAATGCAGGGTTATATTTGTTTACACCCTTTAAACCCATTTACATGATGCAAAAATATGACCGGGATAAATTTGCTGCTGCCATTGACCAACTGCCGGCAAAGGCATCGGGAGCAACCTTACTACAGCAAGGGCTTCGTAAATTGGATGGAGTACTCTCGGGGCTTTCAGGACGAACCGTGGTGTTTTTATTCACCGATGGTTATTATAGTCGTATGCCGGGATCCATGAAGCCGGTGGAAATAGCAAAAGGTTTTGCTGATAAGTATAATGTTTGCTTTTACGTTATCAGTACCGCCAAAGGCGATCAAGAGAAAGCGGTGTTGAAAGCGGTTGCTTCTATAAACGAGTGTTCTCGGGTTGTCCCATTTGATCAAATGTATGAAAAACCCGTGTATTTAGCCGGAGCACTTTTTATCATTGAGACCAGGGTTGAAAAATATCTTACAAAATATTATCATCTCGCTGATGTTAAAATCGATAATATTCTGTTTGATTTTGACAGCGCCGAGATTCGTTCCGAATATACTGACGATCTGAAAGTACTGGGGGAATTTTTAAAGAATAATCTCAGTAAGTATGTGACCCTAACAGGGTTTACAGACAATACCGGTTCTTCTGAGTATAACCTTGGGTTGGCACGACGAAGAGCTGAAAGTGTTGCAGCATACCTGAACGCCGAATTTAATGTGAGTGTTGGCCAGATCGTCACCCAGTGGTACGGCAAAGATGACCCGGTGACTGACAACGATACCAGTGACGGCCGTAGCCAAAACCGAAGGGTTGAATCTATTGTCATGGGCTTTGATTAAAAGTCGACTCAATTAAGATGAACTCGTAAAAAGTCCGTTTTGCC
>Ga0164313_10001983_pt1 | contig 18374 bp, 17 predicted proteins | sample GuaBasSedimGuay4_FD_113735 | JGI IMG/M metagenome (GOLD analysis project Ga0164313, IMG submission 113735) | Subseafloor sediment microbial communities from Guaymas Basin, Gulf of California, Mexico - Guay4, Core 4569-4, 0-3 cm | ecosystem: Environmental > Aquatic > Marine > Hydrothermal vents...
ATTTCTGGTGACCTGTTCGATTTGGGGGTCACGGTCTATCAAGCCCGCCACCCATTCACAGCTTCCAGCAGTGACCACACAGCCCCGACCACGCTCGAATATCGCGATCATGCCGGAGCCTCGTTTGTAGCGATCTACCAGTTCCGGTGTAACTTCACCATGAATCGCCATGGCGGCGAAATTGGCGTCATCTGATCCAATGAACGGGGTCATTCCGTTATCGTGATCCGCCTCGAACACAGTGGACAATCCCATCGCGAGAATCAGCAGATTTTCAGGTGCGCCGTCCGCGCCGGTGGGGTAGGGCAGGCCATCTTTCACGACATGATCGACGCCGTCAACTTCATATCCGAATACCAGTGAGGGTGCACCGAGGATATCGCCATAATAGACGTCTGCATCTGCAAAGATCCAGTGGTCTGGTCGATAAATAGTAAAGCCGCCCGCGCCGCGTGGGCAACAACCTCCCCAACCCGCATAAACGCCGCGCGTGCCGCTGAGTCCAAAGGTCTCGGCGCCTGGACGGCCGGTTTCAGGCGCATCCCAACAAATGGTTGTGCGCTGGGATTGATCCGTGTCGTGCACCGGGTCCTGGTCCCGGGCGATATACTTGTAGCAAACCTGTGTGCGGCCCTCATCCTCTAGCCTGATCTGCCACATGAAGTTGCCGGCGAAGCGTGCGACATTGCCGCCGCCTTCTACATAGGTGTCGACGGTATCACGCATTTCCCACGACCAGTACTCGTCGTGGCCGATAAAAGTTAGGCAGCCGTATCCATCGACTACACCGGGTTGATACTGGAGATCCTGTTCCGAAACAACATCTACTACGTATCCAGCGTTTTCGAGCCAGTGGAGGTAATGACGTTCGTAACTGGCCCAGCCCGCCGAGGCGTATTTCTTCGAATAGCCGTTGGCGTAGGCCCACTCCATGTGTGGATAGCGCAGTGCCGCTCCCATTTTTGGTCGTTCACGCAGTGGTATACGCGGTGCGTCGATCGGTAATTTGACGAAACCACGCGCCCAGGGTCGATTGAGGCTAAGAACTGGAGAAAATTGATCGCCGCTTTCGCCGGTAATACCTTCGTAGTGATTGGACCCGCCCCAGTCGTTGTAGGCGGTCCAGGTTCCGGTTGCGGCAACCAGCAGCAGGCGCCCCTGTTTATGGTTCTCGCCGGGGCGAACCAGAAATACATGATCATACGTGAGCAATGAACCATCGATAGCGGTTAATTCGACCACGTAAGCGCCCGAGGCCCAGTCGGAATCAATCGAGATTTCCAGCGTTACGGGCCAGCCGCATCCGTTGACCGAACAGTCCGCGGGTGTTTGCTGAAAGGCGCCGGTTAATTGCTGTTTCTGGAAAACGACTTGCTGCTTCGCGCCATCCCGGTAGATCAGGATATCGAAAGTCGTGGCTGTTGTGCTGACATGCAGCTGTGCGATGCTGCCCGACGCGTAGGACAGATCATCCATGTAGCCCCATAACTGCGGAATTTTCGGATCATTATTGGCGCATTGATAGTAACAGTCGTGCACGGCACTGGGATTGCCGGTCCTGCTGTATCCGCCCCATAACGCTTTTTCGGTTAAGCCAGCGCTGTTGGTGTCTGTCATGCGCCTCGTCCCCCAACGCTAATGATATTTCTCACTAACTCAACCCTGAACTAATACAGTTGTTGTTTGCGTCTTTCGTCGTAATCGTTTGCGAAACTTGAACAGTATAGCGAGTCGGGTTGCCCGGCAATAATACCGGCTATGCCGTGTTTATATTTTTGTTTCCATTCAACCCGATTGGTTCTCGGATTGAAAACACCGGCGACACCATTTTTATATTTTTGTTTCCATTCGATTTCTTCGGTGAAGGGGTTGAAGACACCGGCCACATCACCTCTATATGTATCTCTCCACTCTATTTCTTTAGTCGTGGGATTGAAAACACCGGCGACGCCGCCTTTGTAATTTTCTCGCCATTCAACTTCTTCAGATTCAAGGTTAAAAACACCCGCTACCCCACTGTTATATCGATCCCGCCATTCGATTTCTTTAGTTACTGGATTGAAAACACCCGCTATACCGCCTTTGTACCTGTCGCGCCACTCAACCTGGCGGGTCGTCGGATTATATACACCGCAAATCCCGCCTTTGTATCTTAGCCGCCATTCAACACCACCTTCTGAGTAAATCTCGATGGAATCGCCCGAAAGCTCACTGTCTTCATCTGTTGCGGCAGCGACCGTGCCGGTAAATGTACTAGTAAATGTAATAGCCGCGATAAACAGGTATATGTACCAATACTTTGATGATTTGCTCATGGTTACCTGGTCATTTATGGTTTGACAGTCACACGCCGGTAATGCAATTCCTGGACAGATTGGTTTTAGCGGGTAATGAGAACCGAGCATTTGGCGTGGCGCACGACTTTAGCCGCGGTAGATCCAAGGAAATAGTCCTGTAATCCCGGACGGTGTGAGGCGATAATAATCAGATCAACGGCCTTTTCCTCGGCAACTTCCAGAATCGTTCTATAGGAGTGGCCCATTCGAACTTCGACCTCCATATCGATACCACTTGCTTTTGCAATATCATTCATTTCATCAACCGAAGTCTGATGCGATTTGTCGAGGATGCCCTGTGGTAACTCGGCTGCAGCCCAGTTTGGAATTTGTTCGACTACATTCAGCAGGATAATCTGCGTACCTTCGTTGGCATGCGCTTTGGCAACATCAATCATGGCCTTGCCTTTATCGAGATTAGCGATATCGATGGGCACTAAAATGGTTTTGTACATAATATTCTCTCTCCGTTGAAGTTATTATGAAGAGTAATTACCCTCCACTAAAAGTCTATGCCAATTGATTAAGTCAACTCTATATTACATTGTAACGAATTTGTGGATTTTCAATAGCCCGGGAGACTCATTATACGTGTTTGATTGATTTAGTGACAAACCGGGCAAATTTGTGAGTGTTAATGCCCCTCTGGCTAATAGAAATTGACTCTGGTCAATTCCATAGTCATTTAATTGATGATATCGTTAGCCTTTTGCCCGTGAGGGTGTCGTTAAAATAATGTGATCAACAGGAGATCAAGTATGCGAACATCGAGTTTAATATTGTTGACCTTCGGACTAGCGTTCGGAAATGTAATTCATGCCGGCGGTGATGTCGCCGCAGGTAAAGCTAAATCTGCAACCTGTGTTGCCTGTCATGGTGCAGACGGCAATAGCGCTAATCCAATGTGGCCAAAGCTAGCCGGTCAGCACGAGGCTTACCTGGCAAAACAAATCAAGGATTTTCGTGACGGTAAACGTAAGGACCCCATGATGTCAGCAATGGCAGCGCCACTTAGCGATGCGGATATCTCAAATCTTGCCGCTTACTTCGCCGCTCAGAAACAAATGTAATGCCGATGCAGGTTGCTGAGAAAACAGCAACCTGCGTTCATGCTGCAATTATTGGTTATCGACAGGCTATTTTGATCTGTTCGTAGCCTGGTTTGAGCCTGGCATTCTGGAATAACTCAGATCGGGGTTTTTCTTAGTTTCTCTATTGCTATTTCACGCATTCGGAATTTCTGTAGTTTTCCTGTCACTGTCATCGGCATTGACTCGACAAACCAGATAAATTTAGGCACTTTAAAGTGGGCTATTTTGCCTTTACAAAAGTCTTTAATTTCACTTTCAGCGCAATTTTCCCCGGCATGTAACTGAATCCACGCCATCACTTCTTCACCGTATAGTTCATCGGGCACACCAAATACGGCTACCTGGGCAATCTTTGGGTGGCTGAACAAAAACTCTTCAATTTCCCTGGGATAGATATTTTCGCCACCGCGTATGATCATTTCCTTGCGTCGACCGGTAATGCGTAGATAACCGTCGGTATCCATGGTGCCGAGATCTCCGGAATAGAGCCAGCCGCTTTCATCGATGGTTTCGGCGGTTTTTTGCATCTGTTCATAATAACCATGCATGACGTGATAACCGCGAAAGCAGATTTCACCTATTTCACCCAGGGACTGGGTGGCGCCGGTTTCGGTATTGATAATTTTTACTTCCTGGTGTGGTAAATTTTTACCAACCGTTTCGGTACGTCTTTCCATGGTGTCGTTAGCTGTGGTCAGATGCGTTAACGGTGAAGCTTCGGTTTCACCATAGCCGATTAAGATTCCCCGGCAGTGCATGTCTTCCATTACTCTTTTCATTAACGCTGCCGGGCAGGGCGCACCAGCCATGATGCCCGTGCGCAAACTGCGGAGTTCATACTGCTTGAAATTCGGATGATCCAGCTCGGCGATGAACATCGTAGGTACTCCATGAACCGCGGTACACTTTTCGGCCTCGATTGCGTGTAACACTGCAGGCGCGTCAAAATGTTCCGACGGAATCACCATGCAGGCACCAACGGAAATACATAAAAGGTTAGCTAACACCATGCCGAAGCAATGATAGAAAGGAACAGGAATACAAAGCCTGTCGGCTTCCGTAAAGTACATGGCTTTAGCTGAGAAATAGGCGTTATTGAGTAAATTGTGATGGGTCAGAACCACCGCTTTTGGAAAACCCGTGGTGCCGGATGTGTACTGGATGTTGATGGGGTCATCTCTATCACATGAATCAGTGACTTTGTTCAGCTCTGCCATTGATATCGTTTTAGCCGAGTGAATGATGTCTGGCCAGATCATTAATCCGGCATGAGCGCGCGAGGTATTCCCGGGGTCTACCGGATCGTAGACAATGATGTGGCGTAAGTGCGGGAACTCCGGGTTGTTGAGTTCAGTATTATTCTGGGCCAGCTCTGGTATTAACTCGACCAGCATATCAATGTAAAAACTATGTCGAAAAGCAGGAATGGTAAAAATACCCTGAATTTCCGTTTGCTTCAGTGCATAGGCTAACTCATGGGTGCCGTAGGCAGGATTAATATTGACCAGTATCGCACCGATACGAGCGGTGGCCATTTGTAACAACAGCCACTCAAGATTGTCAGTTGACCAGACGCCAATACGGTCGCCTTTGCCGAAACCAGTTGCTAACAGACCACGCGCTAACTCATCGACGGATGCAGAAAATTCCCGGTAATTTAAACGTTTTCCCTGCGGCAGCGAGACCACGGCTTCATGTTCGGGAAAACGCTCAACGATCCCGGCAAAATGCTCAGCAATAGTGGCGCCTAGTAGCGGTTCCTCGCCACCACGATGAAAGTAACTTTTTTTCCTGCTTGCCATTTTATTCAAGACTTAACAGGGAAGTATCAGGCAAAGCCAGGTGCTGTTGAAAATAGCGAGTAGCGTCTGTAGCTCATCGCCTTGTTAAGGCGTTCCAGCGCCAGTTCCATTCCTGCTTCACGCGGTGATATTTTCCTGGATTGAACGCTCTCCAGTACCAGGGAAGTATTTCGACGCAATTTTTCTTCAATGGTTTGCAGGGCAGCAGACTCGCTGGCGCCCTGGTATTCCATTGCGGCACAGATAACACCACCGGCATTTGCGATAAAGTCGGGCAGGCATAAGATTCCCTTTTCATGTAGTATTTTTTCGGCGCCGTGAGTAAAAGGAATATTGGCCCCCTGCACAACCAGTTTGGTATTCAGACGATGCACATTTCCCTCGTCAATTACGTCTGGTCGTGCCGCCGGAATCCAGATATCACATTCCACATCGATGACATCATCGCGCTGCATTTTTCTGGCATTGGCATATTCGGTAACAGACTTACCCTGTTGTTTTATTTCAAGTAGTTTGTTCACATCGAGTCCATCATCCTGATGGATGGCGCCAGCTGAATCGGCAACGGCAACCAGTATCGCACCCTTGTCGGTAAGGAAACGAGACACATGCTTACCAACAGCACCGAAACCCTGGACCACAAAGCGTGCACCTTTTAGCTCAAAATCACAATATTCTAATGCCACATCAACGGCATGACTTAAGCCCCAGGCAGTGGCACCGATTTCATCCAGAGGAATTCCACCTAATTCGCGCGGCAGACCGACCACACGGCCAATTTCATCCTTAACCCAGGCCATACATTCTTCATTGGTTCCCATGTCAGGAGCGAAGATATAGGTATCTTCATTGCGTAATGCCTGTGCCATCGCCCGGATTAGTTTTTCTTTTTCGGCGGAAGGCATTTTGGGGTCGCCAAACAAGACCGCCTTGCCGCCGCCATGTGCCAGTCCGGCGGCTGCGTTTTTTAAAGTCATTGCCCGTGCGAGGCGCATGCATTCTTCAACGCTGACATCCGTTGCCATGCGAACACCGCCAACCGATGGGCCTCTAGCTATATTATCGACGACCAAAATCGCTTTGAGATTTACCGAAGGTTCATATACATGAATGACTTTAAATGGACCGAGATTATCGGTGAATTTGTTAATGTCCTGCATAGGTCTCCTCCCAGTTGCTTATCTAAGCTGTGATAAATTATATTATTAGCAGCGTAGAGATGATATTGACATACATCAACAATACAGAGGGCTATTCACAATAAAATGAATTGGTTGTTAGACAGGACTTTTATCGTGTTATCAATGATTTAACTATCCGGGTAGCTTATGACCTTTATCACCGATATCGTTAATCTTAATGTGCATGAGGCACAGGTTTCAGCTATCAAGCAGATGGCGATGCTTAGTGCAAAAGTTGAAGGTGCTGCCTCTTTAGCCTGGGGCCTGCCTTCATTTCAAACACCCGAATATATACGTGATGGTGTGAGAAAGCTTCTTGAAAACGATAAGGACGCTGGTAAATACACTTTACCAGATGGCCTCGTCGAATTACGTCAGCTCGTTGCAATAATTCATCGGCAAAAGACAGGCGTCGAAGCTGATGCCGATAAAAATGTCATGATTGGCGCCGGTAACATGCAGGGTTTGAACACAATGTTTCACACCATGCTTGATCCCGGCGAGGAAATTATTGTGACTGATCCCTGTTTTGCATCGCATATTCAGCAAATCAAATTATTTGGTGGTGTGCCTGTTTACTGGCCCTTACAGGAAGACAACGGCTGGGCACTTGATGTTGAAATATTACCCTCACTGATAACGCAGAAAACACAGGCGATTGTGCTGGTTTCTCCATCGAATCCAACGGGCAGAATATTTAGCAAAGAAGATTTAACGAGAGTAGGGGAAATTGCTAAACAGCACAATATTCTGATTATTATTGATGACCCTTATAGTGATTTTTTATATGAAAACCGGGATCACTATTTCAATCTCGCCTCGGTTGACGCTTTTAAGCAGCACATAGTTTATCTGTATACCTTTTCAAAGGCTTATGCGATGAGCGGCTGGCGCCTGTGTTACATGGTGATGCCGGAAGAATTAAAACGCGAGGCGATTAAAGTCCATGATGCAACGATGATTTGTGCACCAAGAATTTCACAACTGGCAGGCATCATCGCTTTATCGCAGGAATCGAATCATAAACAGTTATTTGAACAGGTTCTGTCGTCTCGACGCAAGCTGATTGAAGAGCGTTTAAATAATGTGCCGCATGTTTTTGACAGCCAAAAACCCGAAGGGGCTTATTATGTTTTTCCGAGGATCATGAAGGAACATAAAAACTCGCAAGAGTTTTCTATTGAGCTTCTGGACAATGCAAAAGTAACCGTAACCCCCGGCGGTGCATTCGGTCCTTCCGGTGAGCATCATGTACGAATGGCTTATTGCGTAGATGAGGATACGATAAACCTGGCTTTTGACCGAATTGAACAATATTTTCCACGTTGATCATCAGGGATATTATATGATGGGCATCTCTGAGACTTAGCGTGAGCCGGGGAGCTAATGCGTGGGTATTAATGGCGGCGATGGTATTGCCGATGATGAATTCGATGCCGAGGATAATCGCGGGAATCTAATCGAGGTTTCGCTCGATGTTTCAAATGAACCGGTGGACGAACCTGGTATCGAGGTCCATCCATATCAACGCCTGACGCCGGACGCGGTAATCGAGGCGGTTGAGTCTACCGGGCGTCACTCGGACGCCCGCATCCTGGCGCTTAACAGTTACGAGAACCGGGTTTACCAGGTTGGTCTCGACGAGGCTGAACCGGTTATCGCCAAGTTCTATCGCCCCAATCGATGGACGGTCGAACAGATCCTGGAAGAACATCGATACACTCAGCAGCTTTACGATCTGGAAATACCGGTAGTGCCGCCGCTGGTGATTGATGCGGATTCGGCCGCGCCTACCTTATCCCGTTTTGACCTTTTCAAATTTTCGATTTACCCGCGCCAGGGCGGACGCGCGCCCGAACTGGATAATCTCGATCATTTGCACCAGCTTGGGCAGTTTATCGGTCGCATTCACGTGGTTGGCGCCAGTTTTACTTTCAAGCATCGTATCAGCCTGAGCGTGCAGGCATTCGGCCATAATAGCGTGGCCTATTTACTTGAAAATGATTTTATTCCGAGTGATATTCGACCCGCATATGAATCCATTACCGCTGAAGTATTGACGGCGATAGATCAAAACAGCCCGGAATCTACCGAGTTTGACCGTATTAGCCTGCATGGTGATTGCCACCCGGGAAATGTACTCTGGCGTGATGATCGCCCCCATTTTGTGGACTTCGACGATGCTATCACCGGCCCGGCAATCCAGGATCTTTGGATGTTGCTATCGGGCGATTATTCTAACAAACAACGCCAGTTATCTGAAATCATCGAGGGCTATGAAGTGTTTCGTGCCTTCGACCTGCGCGAGCTGAGATTGATCGAACCGCTACGCGCGATGCGGGTTTTGAACTACAATGCCTGGCTCGCAAAGCGCTGGCACGACCCGGCTTTTCCAATGAGTTTTCCGTGGTTTAACACACCGCGCTACTGGTCGGAGCATATTCTGGAGTTAAAAGAACTGCTCACCAGCCTGCAGCAGCCTTCACTAAAGATGCCGGACCAGGCTTAACCGGGTATGAATTAAAATTGTCACGACAAGGTGGTCGTTTGTAGTTTGCGCCGCAGCCTTCTTTTTTCGCCCGCGAGTAAGGCAATTCCAGACAATATGATTACCGCCGCTCCAGTTAGCATCAACATTGTCGGCGCCTCGCCCCAGACCAGGTAGCCAATGATGATGGCGAGCACGACACTGGTGTATTTAAATGGCCCGATAAACGACAGTTCTCCCATGCGCGTACCCACGATATAAGAAATATAACCACAGAAAATAATCGCAGCCAGAACCGGAAACCATAAATACCAGTCGGATTCGACAACCCCCCAACCCTGGTAAATGGTCAGCATGCCACCGCCTATCATGACTATCCAGGCGTTGGTGAATGCGACCTGCATAGATGGTATATCGTCAGGTACATAGCGGATGGCGAGGTCTCGCAGGGCAACCAGTATGGCGCAGATGACTGGGAATATAACAGCCCAGTTCATTTCTTCACTGAATGGATTGGTGATCATCAAGACGCCAACGAAACCGGATATTATGACCAGCCAGCGGGCCCACCCCACTTTTTCGTCGAGCAATATTGCGGCCAGAACCGCGAGAAATATCGGCGAAGAAAATCCCAGCGCCGAAGCGGTGGCAAGCGGCAGCATGGATAGTCCGGTGAGAAACGCGAAAGTCGCCCCCAGTTCCAGAATTCCGCGAATGATATTCCAGCGATGAAATGCGCGCTTTGAGATCACCGGTTTTTTCGATACCAGAAGAAAACCGGCAAATATTACGCATACCAATAGTCCCCGGATGAACATAATCTGGCCGATGCCGAAGGCCTGGGTGAGGTGTTTTACGATCGCATCATTGGTAGTAATCATCGACATCGCGACGACCACCAGTAATGCGGCTTTGAGGTTGTTATTCTGCACGCTAATGGGGTTCCCGGGGTTGTTGGAGCTAAAGATGTTACAGGCGCTGAAGTCCGTCCAGAATCACCAGTTTAGCATTGCTCAACTCATCGGCAATGGGTCGATTAAGCCGCGGGTGCAACCTTCATCGTGTTCGCCAGTTAACACCAGGCAGGGCAGGTAACTTCATGTAGCCAGATTGTGCAACAAAGAGAAAAAATTGACTAACGAAATTTATCCGAATCTCATGTTTCGGATCACTGGCCTATAGTTGTACTAAAAATGACAGCGTTAGCTGGATTTGATAACTTGTAAAACAGGGGATTGTCCTGGAATATGAGATTTCTTGAGGGGGTAAATTGAGTATTCGAAACGAAAACGTTTTTCTGCTGGCATCGATCAGTTTCAACCCGGATTCGATAGCATGATGAATTCTGCTTCGACTAGTTCATCTACGCTGCTGGCCTGCCAGGTAGCAGTTCCTTCGATACGCTGTGCCGGCGATAAACTTGATCATATTGACCGTATGATCGCCAAAATTTCGGCGCAGCTCAATCAGGCTTCGGCAGACCTGGTGGTATTGCCCGAGCTTTGTACTATCGAGTATTCACGACAGAGCTTCGAACGTCTTGCCGAGCTGGGTGAGGATCTCGATGGTCCGAGTGTGGAGAAGATGCGAGCACTGGCGACGAAGCATCAAACCGCCGTGGTTTTTGGCATGCCACGATGTAGCGGCGGCAAGTATTTTATTTCGCAGATCGCGATTGGAGCCGATGGTGATCTACTCGCCTGCTATGACAAGCTGCATATCTGCCAATACGGCGCCTCGATGGAGAAAGAGTTTTTCCAGCGCGGACAGTCTGTTAGCGTTTTTAGCGTGGCCGGGTTTCGGTTTTCTCCGATCATCTGCTACGACATTCGATTTCCGGAACTGAGCCGCAGCCTCGCACTGGATGAAGAGGTGGATTGCATTCTGCACTGCGGTGCCTACTACCGCGACGAATCGTTTGCGAGCTGGCATTCGTTTGCGACCACCCGGGCGCTGGAAAATCAACTTTATTTCCTTAGTCTCAACCGTGCCGGTGAGCTGTATGGAGATTCGATTTTTTGCCTGCCATGGATGGATGATCAACTGGCAGCGGTCCGCTTCTCGGCTCATGACGAAGATTTCAAATATCTCAAAATTGAACGATCCAAAATCGAAGCGGCCAGGGAAAAATATACTTTCCTTGAAGATAGATTGACCGACTACCGAAGGCGCTAAGAAACAGGTCATGCAAAACACGGCTGTTTTTTTACGATACTCAGGCCTGATTTGCAGCTAAGCCTTAAACAACTACGGTTGCTGTTGGTATCGCTCTATAGTCACGGCATCGCCCAGGGCTATCTTGATTTCGTCGAAACTTGGGTAATGCCTGCCTCTAAGGCTCGATTCCTTTACACAAAATAGTGAACGTACATCTGGTTGATCAGCTGATCGCAAGCGCATTTCAATGGTAAAAAATGTGTTACTGGGCAGACCATCTGCCGTCCACATGGTGGAGGCTACCAGGTTAAGCGTGTCGTTGAAACGATCGTTAGACTGGCGCACTTCGCGGACCTCGAAACGACCCGGTAATATTTCCAAAGCTGGCTCGCCAGGCACGTGCAAATTCTGCATTAAAAAACTGCAGTAGGTTGAAAATCTATCGAGACCGCTTCTACGAGCTATCGCTTCGCCATTCTGGATATAAATGCGAGCCTCTCCGGCGGGTATTTCTAAGGGCGTGTTAACCTGGACAACAGAAAGGGGGAGGACTGCAATTTTTTTAGAAAAGTCATAGCTGCTGCATGCCGTAATCAATACTGCCAGAATACCGATAAAGCTTGCACGAGTAGTCAATTTAACAATAGCCATCTCCTATCCTCCTGATTCAGATATTAGCATAAGACCTGCTTCGAAGCCCTGGGGTTCATTTTGTTAAAAATCAAATTTCTAATTTCTGTCGTTCTATAAACGATTTTAAATCTAGTATAGATGTTTCAGGCACCCTAAGGCCCTTTTTCGACCGCCGCCACAGTATATCTTCGACTGTTTCGGCCCACTCGTTTTCGATTAAATAGGTCACTTCGCGTTCGTATAAACCACCGCCAAAATTTTCTCCAAGGTCATTCATTTGAGAACAATCCCGCAGTAGCCGATCGATATCGGTACCGTAGTTGCGGGTATAGTCCTTTAAAACGGATTTTTCGAGCCACGCATATCGTTCCCTGCAGCGGACCTGAAATGCGGTGAAATCTGCATTTTCGATATTGCCGCCTGGTAGCACAGCGCTTGCTGTCCAGGCCGGTGTCCGAAATGACATTGGTTGCTTCAGCATATCGACGACCTGTTCCGACAACTTTCGGAAGGTGGTAATTTTACCGCCGAAAACAGACAGAATTGGCGGGCCATTTTCATCCAGTTGCAGCACGTAATCGCGTGTGACCTTGCTGGCATTTTTTGACTCGTCGTCGAATAAAGGCCGTACCCCGGAATAACTCCAGATTACGTCTTCACGTTTGACTGGTTTTTCAAAATACTCGTTAATCGCATCGATGATATAGGTTATTTCTACCTCATCTATGACGACGCTATTCGGATCGTCGCTGACCTCGATATCGGTGGTGCCCAACAGGGTGAAATCCTGCTCGTATGGAATCGCAAACATGACGCGGCCATCGGCATGCTGGAATATATACGGGTAGTCATGATCGAACATTCGGGGCACAACGATATGGCTGCCTTTGACCAGGCGTACATCGTTTTCGGTATGGGTAGTTAGGTCGAGGTCAAGCGTTTGCTTTACCCAGGGACCGGAGGCATTGACTACCGCGCGCGCCTGAATCTTTTTCACCTGATTGTTCCTGCCATCTTCAAGGGTCACAATCCAGTGGTCTTTTTGGCGTTCTAGTGTCGTGCATTTTGTCCTTGTCAGTATTTGCGCACCACGTTGTTGCGCATCGCGCGCATTGAGTACCACCAGGCGCGCGTCCTGTACCCAGCAATCCGAATACTCGAAGGCATAGCTAAATTTGGGTTTCAATGGTGCCCCGCCAACATGCTTGCTCAGGTCCACGCCCCAGGACCCGGGTAAAAGTTTGCGCCCGCCAATATGGTCATACAGAAACAAGCCCAGGCGAATCAACCAGCGCGGTCTGAGGTCGCTGTGATGCGGCAATAGAAAGCGCAGCGGCCAGATAATATGTGGTGCGCTTTTCAGTAATATTTCACGCTCCTGCAGGGCGTGTCGTACCAGCAGGAAGTCGTAATACTCCAGGTAACGCAGGCCGCCGTGGATTAACTTGGTACTGGCAGAGGAGGTATGCTGGGCGAGGTCGTCTTTTTCACAGAGCACGACACTGAGACCGCGACCCGCTGCGTCCCTGGCGATTCCGACACCATTGATGCCGCCGCCAATGACGAGGATATCAGCCGTTTCGAGCGGCTCGTTATTTTTATTTTCCATCACTATCTAGGTTGTAACGTTAAAAGAGCTGTAGATATTTTATCTACACCCATTTGAAGACAAACAATCCCCAGCCAATCGATATGATCAGCCCACCCCACAGCGGTGTGCTGAATGCCCATAACCAGGCCATGAATATAAAAGCGCTGCCGACCAGGGTAGTAAACAATCGATCGCCGCGGGTCGTATCAATCCTCAAAATACCGCGCCGGGGATTACCCCCGGGGCTATACTTCTCCCAGATGCCCATTCCCACCAGGCAGCCCAAAATAAACAGGAAAAAAGCGGCGGTGGGTCCGGTCCAGGCCATCCAGGATAAACCCATGTTCAAACCCTCCCCATGGCAAAGCCTTTGGCGATATAGTTGCGCACCCAGTAGATGACGAATGCACCCGGCACGATCGTCAGTGTGCCGGCAGCGGCAAGCAGCCCGAGTTCGTAACCGGCCGTGCTCGCGGTACGGGTCATGGTCGCCGCGATAGGTTTGGCCGACACCGAGGTCAGGGTTTTGGCGAGCAGTAGCTCAACCCACGAGTACATGAAGGTAAAGAACGCGGCGACGCCGATGCCAGCCACGATTGTCGGTATAAAAATACGGATAAAAAAGCGCGGGAACGAGTAACCGTCGAGAAAGGCGGTCTCGTCCAGTTCCTTCGGCACGCCTGACATGAAGCCCTCCAGGATCCAGACCGCGAGCGGTATATTAAACAGGCAGTGCGCGAGTGCCACTGCCAGATGCGTATCGAACAGTTCGACCGCCGAATAGAGCTGGAAGAAGGGCAGTGCAAATACCGCGGGCGGTGCCATACGATTGGTCAACAGCCAAAAAAACAAATGCTTGTCGCCGAGAAATCGATAGCGGGAGAATGCATAGGCCGCCGGCAACGCTACGGTTACCGAGATGACCGTGTTCATCACCACGTAGGTAATCGAATTCAGGTAGCCGTTGTACCAGGTGGGATCGGTAAAAATTTTAATATAATTTTCGAAGGTGAAATTTATCGGGAACAAGGAGAAAGTACCGAGAATTTCGTTGGTGGTTTTAAATGACATATTGAGCAGCCAGTAAATTGGCAGCATCAGGAAGAAGATATAAATGGTCGGCAATAACCAGCTTTTAAGTCTCATGCTATTGCTCCTCGTCACGCATCATCAATGTGTAAAAAATCCAGCACATTAGTAATACGACGAAAAAGTAAATCAGCGACATTGCCGCTGCGGGCCCGAGGTCAAACTGTCCGAGCGCAATTTTCACCAGGTCTATCGATAAAAACGTCGTCGTATTCCCGGGACCGCCGCCGGTGAGCACGAATGGTTCGGTGTAAATCATGAAACTGTCCATGAAACGCAACAGGATGGCGATCGTTAAAACATGTTTCATCTTAGGCAACTGAATACGCCAGAACACCGACCATGGACTGGCGCCGTCAATCTTTGCGGCCTGGTAGTAGGCATCCGGTATGGAGCAGAGTCCGGCGTAGGCGAGTAAAACCACCAGTGAAGTCCAGTGCCAGACATCCATCGCGATCGTGGTTATCCATGCAGCAAGCGGTTGCTGGGTAAAGTTGTAATCTATTCCCATGGCGTTGATCGTGCGCCCTAACAAACCGATGTCGGGCAGGGCGAAGATATTCCACATTGCGCCAACCACGTTCCAGGGAATCAACAGGGGCAGGGCCATTAATACCAGGCAAACCGAAACCCAGGGGCCTTTCTTCGGCATCGACAGCGCAACCGCAATACCCAGCGGAATCTCGATCAGCAATATGGTGCCGGTAAAAGCGAGCTGGCGCAGGAATGCCTCGTGAAATCGACTCGAGTTGAGTACCTGCTCAAACCATTTGACCCCTTCCCAGAAAAATACATTGTTGCCAAAGGTTTCCTGCACCGAATAGTTGACCACGGTCATGAGTGGAATCAACGCATTAAAGGCTACCAGAAGGACGACGGGAATCACCAGCAGCCAGGCTTTTTGATTGGTCGGTTTACTCATCTAGTTAACCACCCAGCTATCCTGATATAGCCGCGTATGCTGTGGGGAAAAGGAAATTCTCGGATTCTCCGAGGGGATAGGCGCGTCTTCGGCAATAATCATTTTTATCGCATTGTCGTTATGGCGTACCGCTACAATTTGATGGCGGCCTAGATCATCCACTTTCACAATCTCCACCGGAAAGCCGCTGTCGTCAAACTGGACGAACTCGGGTCGAACTCCGACCTCGAGATTGCCGGTACCGATACCGGGTAGTTTCGTACAGGCAGTTTGCAAACGGTTACCGGCAAAATGCGCCGCAGCATCGGAGATTTCGCAGGGTAGAATGTTCATGCCCGGGGAGCCGATAAAATGGCCGACAAAGGTGTGTGCCGGATGTTCGAACAATTCGACCGGTGTGCCAACCTGGACTACCGTGCCTTCGAACATGACGACCACGTGATCCGCGAATGTCAGTGCCTCGGTCTGGTCATGGGTGACGTAAATCATGGTTATGCCAAGTTGCTGATGCAGTTCCTTCAGCTTTGAGCGCAGTAACCATTTCAAATGCGGATCGATAACGGTTAAAGGTTCATCAAACATAATGACGTTGACATCCTCGCGAACCAGGCCGCGTCCCAGTGAAATCTTTTGCTTGCCGTCGGCGGTTAACCCCGATGCACGTTGTTTCAGCGAATGTTCCAGATCGAGCATTTTCGCCACCTCGTTAACCCGTGCCGTCACCTTATCCTCGGCGACCCCGCGGTTGCGTAATGGGAACGCGAGATTGTCGAACACCGACATGGTGTCGTAAACCACCGGAAACTGAAATATCTGGGCAATATGACGTTCTGCGGTTGGGATATGGGTGATGTCCTTGTCGTCGAACAATACCTGTCCCTCGGAGGGGGTTAACAGGCCGGAGATGATGTTGAGCAGCGTGGTTTTACCGCAGCCAGATGGGCCTAACAGGGCGTAAGCACTACCGTCGGACCACTCTGCATCGATTTGTTGGAGGGCATAGTCTTCTTTATTTTGCGGCTCGGCCAGGTAACTATGCCTGAGATTTTTTAGAGTAATTTTAGCCATGACTAACTCGCGACCAGGTTGCCATCGTCGTCAAAATACAGACATCTTCCCGTTTGCATTCGCAATTCTGTAGTTTCGCCGACCACGAAAGGATGTATACCCTGCGATTCCGATACCCATGGGTTACCGGCGATATCAACGTGCACAATACTTTCCGAACCGCTGATCTCGGCAACCTGTACGATGCCACTGATCGTGATGGCATCTCCATGACTGTGACCCAGACTAAGGTGGTGTGGGTGAATACCGAGGGTGTAATCACCGTCGGCCATGCTCTGGTATTTTTCCGCCACCGGCCAGCGGATATTGTCGGCTAACACGAAAGAGTCACCCTGTCTGCTCACACGCGCGGTATTCATCGGCGGATCGGAGAATACACGAGCGCTTACCAGGGTGTTGGGTGAACGGAATATTTTTGCGGTCTCACCATACTGGGTAATTCGACCCTCGTGCAGTGTGGCAGTGTGACCACCCAGCATCAGGGCCTCCTGGGGTTCACTGGTAGCATAGACAACGGTAGCACCAGTATCTGCAAATAGTTTTGGTAGATCGTCGCGTAATTCTTCGCGTAACTTGTAGTCGAGGTTTGCTAGCGGTTCATCCAGCAGCACCAGCGGTGCATTTTTTACCAGTGCGCGGCCCAGAGCGGTCCGTTGTTGCTGCCCACCGGAGATTTCGGCGGGCAAACGATCGAGCTGGGGAGTGAGCTTTAGCAATTCGGCAATGGCGCCGACGCGTTTTCGAATTTCATCGGCCGGCATTCGCGCAACGCGAAGCGGTGAGGCGATGTTGTCAAAAACGGTAAAGCTTGGATAATTGATAAAAGCCTGGTAAACCATCGCCACTTCGCGTTTTTGCACCGCGACGCCGGTGACATTTTTGTCGTCAAACCAGACTTCGCCGCTGGTCGGCGCCTCGAGCCCCGCCATCAGCCGCATCAGGGTGGTCTTGCCGCTGAGTGTGGTCCCGAGTAAGACGTTGAAACCGCCTTTCTCAAGTTCAAGATCGGTTTCGTAGATGTGCATCTCCGCGCCGACTCGTTTGCTAACCTGCTTGAGCTTTATTCCCATCGCAATGCTGCTTCGCTAACTTGTCGGTACTGTGGCAAGTTCGGGGCTGGTTACTTCTACCTGAACATCGTGGATACGACAAATATCCATAAACGCAGCAGGCGGAACCACGTCAGTGATAAAGTAATCCATGTCGCCGATATTGCCGATTCGAACCGGACACTCGCGCTGGAACTTGGTCGAGTCCGCCACCAGAATAACTGCACGGGCGTTCCTGATGATGGCCTGGGCCACGCGCACCTCGCGCACATCAAAATCGAGTACGGCGCCGTCGTTCTCAATCGCGGAGGCGCCGATGACGGCATAGTCGACCTTGAACTGGGCAAAGAATTCGGCTGTAGTCTCGCCGATAATGCCGCCATCTTCGCGGCGCACGGTACCCCCAGCGGTCATAACATCGATCGATTCGCTGGATCTCAGGGTATTGACGACGTTGAGGTTGTTGGTAATCACGAGTAATCCGGTATGATCTTTCAAATGTTCGGCAACTCGCTCGGTAGTAGTGCCGATGTTGATAAACAGTGAGGAATCGTTGGCTATTAACTCGCCTGCGCGTTTACCAATAGCGTTCTTTTCCTCGGCAGCAATTTGCCGGCGTGCCGCGTAGCCGAGATTTTCAACACCGTCGTGTACCAGGGCGCCGCCATGCACGCGTTGCAGCAGGCGCGCATCGCAGAGTTGATTGAGGTCGCGACGGATAGTTTGCGGCGTGACTCGAAAAGATTCCGCTAACGGGTCGACTTCAACTTCGCCATGAATACGGGCATGTTCCAGAATGGCTTTTTGACGATCGCTGAGGTTGGACGTTGTTTGTGCTTGATTCAATGTACTGACTGCCTGGTGAAAGAAAAATATCAGGAGGGCGTATAAACACCCTCCTGATACAAGGCAGGCCTAAGCCCCCAGAGGAAAATTGTCTTATTGTTGCCAGCGTTTTACCAGTTCA
>Ga0164313_10001984_pt1 | contig 18372 bp, 16 predicted proteins | sample GuaBasSedimGuay4_FD_113735 | JGI IMG/M metagenome (GOLD analysis project Ga0164313, IMG submission 113735) | Subseafloor sediment microbial communities from Guaymas Basin, Gulf of California, Mexico - Guay4, Core 4569-4, 0-3 cm | ecosystem: Environmental > Aquatic > Marine > Hydrothermal vents...
AGGGCACTATTTACCTCTTCAGAAGAAAATAATTCTGTGAAACCAATATTGGTTAGGTCTTCACGCATGGGTTTAACTAATTCTGGTGGATACATATTTTAAGATTTTTTTGTGTAACATATTTTGGCAAATATAACTAATATTAAATACCAAACTAAAAATCCATCCCAAAGTATCAGACCTCAAAAAGTAGATATTTTATAAATAATATTTGGGTTTTAGGGGTTGAGAGTTAAGAATTCTAATCCATTAAATTTATTAATTGCAATTAGGAGTTTAGTATATTTGCAAAATTATTTTTTAATACAGTTAATTTATGATTCGTTGGTTTGCCGCTATTATTGGCTATACTTTTTTTAGATTTCCAGGAGCCATTATTGGCTTTCTGTTGGGGAGTGTTTTTGAAAATTTCAACAAATCCAAAGGAGGTAGACGAACTATCTTTACTCAAACCAGAGGGACTGTTTCTCCAGCTGATTTTGAGCTAAACCTACTATCCCTTGCTTCACTTGTTATTAAGGCCGACGGAACCGTAAATCAGCCAGAATTAGATTTCGTTAGAAAGTATTTTGTACAAGCTTATGGGAAAGAACGCGCCAATGCCACATTCAAAATATTTAATGATGAAATAAAAAAGAAACAACTTTCATCAGCATCTATTTGTTCACTTTTTAAACAACAGATGCGTTACGAATCAAGACTTCAAGTTTTGCATTTTCTTTTTAGCATTGCAAACGCAGATGGTCATGTAAGCGAAGCAGAAGTTCGAGAAATTAATAGCATTTCTGGACACTTAGGAATTGGACATCGAGATTTTGAAAGTATTAAGGCAATGTTCTTTAGCAACCCAGACAGTGCCTATAAAATTTTAGAGATTGAACGATCTGCTAGCACTTCCGAAATTAAATCTGCCTATCGAACTATGGTGAAAAAATACCATCCAGATAAACTACAACATATGGATGAAGTATACCAAAGGGGTGCTGAAGAAAAATTCAGAAAAGTACAAGAAGCATACGAGCAACTTCAGAAGGAACGCGGGTTCTAGAGACGCGATTTATCGCGTCTCTGTAGCGTCTCTGGAGACGTGATGAATCTAATCGCGTATCTAGAGACGTGATGAATCACGTCTTTACGTAAGAATTAGACAAGCCTAAAAATATATTTAGGTAATTGTAAAAATTTGATTATTTTTGCCTTATGTTTTCATTAGCAGAAGAAAATTATTTAAAGGCTATCTTTCACTTAGACAAGGGAAGCACGAATGGTGTTAGCACCAATGCTATTGCTGATAAAATGGAAACGAAGGCTTCTTCGGTTACCGATATGGTTCAAAAATTAGCTGATAAAAAGGTACTTTCCTATCAAAAATACAAGGGGACATTATTAACAGAAAAAGGAAAGAAAATAGCTGCAAATGTTATTAGAAAACATCGTTTATGGGAAGTTTTTTTGGTTGAAAAATTAGACTTTCATTGGGACGAGGTTCACGAAATTGCGGAACAATTAGAGCATATAAAATCTGAAGAACTCATTACAAGATTGGATGAATTTTTAGGTCATCCAGATTTTGACCCCCATGGTGATCCCATTCCTGATAAAGATGGAATTATTAAATCAACTGAAAAGAAATTGCTTTCAGAATTACATAAAGGAGATAAAGGGGTATGTGTTGGAGTTGATGAATCCAGTGTTGAATTTCTTCAATATCTAGACAAGAAAAAAGTTAAAATTGGATCTAAAATAGCAGTTCTAGGAAAGGAATATTTTGATGGTTCTATGATGATTCAGGTAGGAGAGAGTCAATTTTTTATTTCAAAGGAAATTGCAAATAATCTATATATAAATACTATTTAAAAATGTTCGATCAGTTAGTAGAATTTGGGAAAGCAAACCCTATACAAGCCGCATTATATGCCTCTATATTTACTTGGGCTCTTACAGCCCTAGGAGCTGGGTTAGTTTTTTTCTTTAAAAAAGCAAATCGTGCAGTCTTAGATGGTATGTTAGGTTTTACTGGAGGAGTTATGGTAGCGGCCAGTTTTTGGAGTTTATTAGCTCCAGCAATTGAAAACAGCAAAGGAGAAGGGTTTGTAAAAGTATTGCCAGCTACTATTGGTTTCGCTTTAGGTGCTTTGGCATTATTCGGCATGGATAAAGTGATGCCTCACCTGCATATAAACTTTAAAAAGAGTGAAGCCGAAGGAATTAAAACCGAATGGCATAGAACCACTTTATTAGTATTAGCAATTACACTTCACAATATTCCGGAAGGACTTGCTGTGGGCGTTTTATTTGGTGCTGCTGCGACCTTAGTTGGAGTAGAACAAACCCAAATGGTAATTGCAGCCATTTCTTTAGCCATTGGAATTGGAATACAAAACTTTCCTGAAGGATTTGCAGTATCGATGCCATTACGACGACAAGGATTATCCCGATTTAAAAGTTTTTGGTACGGGCAATTGTCTGCCGTAGTAGAACCTGTAGCAGCTGTTTTAGGTGCTGTTGCTGTCGCTTTTTTCACACCAATTTTACCCTATGCTTTAGCTTTTGCAGCAGGGGCGATGATTTTTGTTGTTGTTGAAGAAGTAATCCCTGAAACCCAGCGAGATAAGTATACTGATATCGCAACACTCGGATTTATTGGTGGATTTATTGTAATGATGTCTTTAGATGTTGGATTGGGATAAGTAATTTTTTTGGCATAATTATTTCAGTACCTTTAACCTAAATGATTTTAAAAATGAAAAATTCAATTCTTATTTTTTTATTTCTCGTTTCAGCTTTTAGCTTTTCACAGGAAAACCCTGTTGAATCTCCATTGATTGCAGTCAAGATTCCCTTAGGTGAAACGATTCAGATTGGAAGTCATACGATAACATTCAAAGACGTTTTGGAAGACTCCCGATGTCCAGTTGGAGTGACCTGCGTTTGGGCAGGCCGCGCAAAAATTAGTGTTGAAATTTCTGATGAAGAAAACAAGCTAATGGAGAAAAATCTGATTTTTGGAGAAATCATGCAAGGGGAATCTAATGATATGGTTTTGTTTACTGAAAACAATAGTCAAGTAATTGGACTTAAACTGAACCCCTATCCTAATTCTGGAGAACAAGCCACTGAAAGATCCTATGTGTTGTTGGTTTATGTTGAAAACTAACGGTTTTAAATGAAAAAAAATTCAACAGTAAAAAGGATACTTTACGCTAGTGTTTTTATACTATTGTTTTTTTTTGGATTACAACTTATCCCCTATTTCAAAATAGATTCAATACCGATAGGAATTATTGTAGAATTGATTACAATTCCAATATTGATAGCATTGCCAATTCTATTATTTATAGTTATTAGAAACTGGAAGAGAGAAAAATGGAAATTAAGATCCAGTTATGCAATTTCATTTGCTTTGTTGATGATCACAATCCTTTTATTAATAGTTGTAAGTTTCTAATTGTTATTTTGAATTAGTGACAGCCACAATTATCATTACCACACTTTGTTTTCCCACCATCCAATGTTCCTGAAGACTTTCCTTTGGATTCAAAAATAGAATCCCAGACAAACTTCTTAAGCAGGAAACCTACTGCTAATAAGAATGTAATAATGACTAATATAGATTGCATATAATTATTTTAATAATTGATAAGCAGCTAAAGCTACAACATAAGCAACAGCTGTCATAGAGATCAACTGCCATAGAGGCCAACGCCAGGAGTTGGTCTCTCGTTTTACTATAGCCAGAGTACTCATGCATTGCATGGCAAAAGCGTAAAATAACAATAATGAGACACCACTTGCCATATTAAATAATGGTGTTCCTAAAACAGGATTGACTTCGCCTGCCATTCTATTTTTAATGGTTTCTTCGTCACCGTTTCCAACGCTATAGATAGTTGCTAAGGTGCCTACAAATACTTCCCTTGCAGCAAAAGAACTGATTAATGCGATGCCAATCTTCCAATCATAACCCAAGGGTCTCACGGCAGGCTCTATAGCTTTTCCGGCTATTCCTATATAGGAATGTTCTAATTTAAAGGATGCTATTTTTATATCAACTTCTTCTTGACTTAGGTTTTGTGAAACCGTTTGTTCTTGAATAATTTTTTCAGCATTATTAAAATCACCAGGGCCATAAGATGCCAATACCCATAAAATAATGGAGATGGCTAAAATGATTTTACCCGCTCCAAATACAAATGCCTTGGTTTTTTCTAGTACTGTAATAAGTACGTTTTTAGCCATTGGGAGTTTGTAATTGGGCATTTCAATTACAAAAAACGATTTACCCTTTACGTGCAAATACTTATCTAAGGTATAGGCTGCTAGAATTGCTGAGCCAAATCCGAGAAAATATAATCCCAATAATGTTAAGCCTTGATAGCTTAAAATACCTAGGACACGACCTTCAGGAATTACCAATGCAATTATGATAAGGTACACTGGAAGTCTAGCTGAACAGGTGGTAAAAGGAGTCACTAAAATGGTGATGAGTCGTTCTTTCCAATTTTCAATATTTCGGGTCGCCATAATTGCGGGTATTGCACAAGCAGTACCAGAAACCAAAGGCACAACACTTTTCCCACTCAATCCAAAACGGCGCATAATACGGTCCATTAAGAAGACCACTCTACTCATATACCCGCTTTCTTCTAGAATAGAAATAAACAGAAATAGAAAAGCAATCTGTGGAATAAAAATTACAATTCCGCCTAATCCAGGAATAACACCTTCTGTAATTAGATTTGTAAATTGCCCAGAAGGGAGGGTGTTTTTTAACCATTCACTTAATGAAGAAAAAGAACGGTCTATAAAATCCATCGGATAGGTACTCCAATCAAAAATCGCTTGAAAAATTACAAACAAGATAGAAAAGAAAATCACATAGCCCCATACTTTATGAGTTAGAACCCTATCGAGTTTAGCTCGTAAATCTTTTGCCTGTTCCTTATCGATTATAAGTGTTTCTTTTAGAACTTTATTGATAAATTGATAGCGAACAATGGTTTCTTTCTGCTTTAAACGTTTTAGATTTCCTATAGATTTGGTGCGAAATGGCACTTCTCCTTTTATGATATTTCTATCTAATTTTCCAAAACTAATATCATGGGTAATGACTAACCATAGTTTATATTGATCTTCATTAGGAAATGCTTTCCGTAGTCTTTCAAAATACTCTGGAGCAATAACAGATGCATTAACACAGGCCTCTTTTGAAAGTAATTTGTAATTAATTATGAGGTCTTTCAGTTTGTCAAATCCAATATTTTTCCGACAACTTACTAGTGCAATCTTAGTATTTAAATCTTTTTCTAATTTTTCTATATCTAGAGTAATGGCTTTACGTTTCATCCGATCTGCCATATTTATAACTAGGATAGAAGGAATTCCCAGATCTTTAACTTGAGTAAAAAGAAGTAAGTTTCGTTTTAGGTTTTCTATATCTGCAATAACAACAGCTACATCTGGATAATCCTTATCATTTTTATTCAGCAGCAATTCTATAACTACGTTTTCATCTAGGGAAGAAGCGTTGAGGCTGTAGGTTCCTGGCAGATCAATTATATGCGCTTTAAGATTGCGGTTTAATTTGCAATTCCCTTGTTTTTTTTCAACCGTAATTCCGGGATAATTCCCTACTTTTTGCTGAAGACCAGTGAGGATATTAAACACAGAAGTTTTTCCTGTATTTGGATTTCCAATGAGCGCAACATTTATTTGTTTAGCCATTGATGAGTTCAATTTCTATCTTAGAAGCCATTTCTTTTCTAATGGCAAGATGGCTTCCGTTTATGGTAAGGTATAAGGGATCACTATATGGAGCTGCTTGTATTAAAGTAACTTCGTTACCAGGTAAACACCCCATCTCCAGAAGCTTTAAAGGAACCACTTCCACAGAAAAATCTTTAATAATAGCACGTTGTCCAATTTTTAATGATGCGATAGAGGTCATAATATTATTTAGATTGATTTTAAACAACAAAAATAGGGTAACGATATGACATGAGGAAATGTATGGAAATGTTTTTAGGACTAAAGACCGTTTCTCTTTACGAATTAAAATGAATGCTAGTACGTGAAATACTGCTGTCTAATTATAACGGGCTTAAAATCACCCTCCCTTTTTAAGAATAGCAATATCCTTTAAAAGTTGCTCAATATCCTCATCTTTAGTGCCGTCATAAAACCCTCGGATCCTATTTTTCTTATCCACCAATATAAAGTTTTCGGTATGGATCATATCGTATTCATCTCCATTTCCGTCTTCTTTTACAGCTAAGTAAGATTTTCGTGCCAGTGCATAAATTTGTTTTTTATCACCAGTGACGAGATTCCATTTTTCATCAATAACCCCTTTCTCCAGTGCATATTTTTTAAGTTGTGCCACACTATCAATAATGGGAGTAACCGAATGTGAAAGCAACATGATCTCCTTATCATTTTTCAATTTTTCCTGTATCACGACCATGTTTTCGGTCATAATCGGGCAGATGGTTAGACAGGTTGTAAAAAAGAAATCAGCTACATATATTTTGTCCTTATAATTTTCCTGGGTAATAGTGATTCCATTTTGATTGATTAGTGAAAAATCTGCAATGGTGTGGTATTTTTTTACATGCTGAATAGTACTATCCACCAACTCAACATTGACGCTGGCAGGTTGAAATATTGGGAGCACATCTTTTGGTTTCAGGATTTGATATATAATCGTTATGATAATAGCTGAAAGCACAAAGAGTACAATAGCTAAAAACTTATATCTAGAAAAAAAATGAAGCATATTAAAACTGAAAATTAAAAGCACAAATGTAGGTGACAAAAATCATAAAACAACAGACTAATGTTTAGTATTTTCGTGCTTATTGAAAAAGAAAAAACATAGTTCCTTATTTTAATTCCATTTGTTATGAAAAAAATTCTAGTTCTCCCATTAATACTTCTTTCATTTGTTTTAACAGCACAAGATTATCTAAAAGATTTTTCAACAGTAGTTAAATCGGAAACCAGATCAGCAGAAAAAATTATTAATTATACCAGAAACATGAATACTGGAAACTATGATATAAAATACCATAGATTAGAACTAACTGTAGACCCTTCCGTTTCTTTTATTGAAGGGGATATTACTTCCTATTATGAAGCCAAGGAAAATATGAACGAGATTACTTTTGAACTCATTGATAATATGGTTGTTTCAGAAGTAAAGCAAAGAGGAAACACATTGACTTTTAATCAAAATAGCAACGATGAAGTTGTTATTTCTTTTCCTCAAACTCTTAATTCGGGCGTTATAGATTCTCTAACCATCAGTTATTCGGGGAATCCTGAGAGTTCTGGGTTTGGTTCTTTTGAGCAATCTACACATAATGGTGATCCTATAATTTCGACGCTCTCCGAACCTTATGGGGCAATAGGATGGTGGCCTTGCAAACAAGATTTGAACGATAAGATTGATGCGATTGACGTATTTATTACAAGCCCTCAATTTAATCCTTCTAACGAAGAATATTTTGCTGTTAGTAATGGATTAGAACAAAGTCAGGTAATAGATGGGGCAAATAAAACCACCCATTTTAAGCATCAATATCCTATACCCGCCTATTTAATTGCTATCTCTATAACCAATTATGAGATCTATTCGCACGTAGTAGATAATAATGGAAACCCTTTTGATGTAGTTAATTATGTATATCCAGAAGATTTAAGTTATGCCCAAGGGAATACACCTATAACGGTAGATATGATTAACCTTTATGCAGATTTATTTGAAGAGTATCCCTACTCAGACGAAAAATATGGACATGCTCAATTTAACTGGGGAGGTGGTATGGAGCATACTACCGTATCTTTTATGGGAGGTTTTTCAAGAGGATTGGTAGCTCACGAATTAGCCCACCAATGGTTTGGAGATAAAATTACATGCGGAAGCTGGCAAGATATCTGGCTTAATGAAGGATTTGCAACCTATTTAGCAGGATTAGTAATTGAAGATTTTGATGGAGAAGCCAGTTTTAAATCTTGGAGAGCAGGGGAAATAAATTATATTACATCTGAAGCAGGAGGCTCTGTTTATGTGCCCGCTGAGGATACTACAAGTATTGGTAGAGTTTTTAATGGAAGGCTTAGTTATACAAAAGGCTCCATGGTACTACATATGTTGAGAAATAAATTAGGGGATCTTATGTTTTACCAAGGCATACAAGCCTATTTAAGTGATCCCGAATTTGCCTATGCTTATGCGAAAACCCCAGACCTTAAAGCAAAGATGGAAGATGAAAGCGGGGAAGACCTAAGCGAATTCTTTAACGATTGGATTTATGGTGAAGGCTATCCAACTTATTCAATAGAATGGAGAAGAATGAATGCTTCACAAATTAGAATTATTGCAAATCAGACACAAAGCCATAATTCAGTGAGCTTTTTTGAAGCACCCATTCCCTTAAGAATATTTGGCACAGGGGGAGAAGAAATAGATATTGTTCTAGATAATACAAGCAATGGGCAAGAGTTTATTGAAGATGTTACTTTTGATATTGGGCTTATTGTATTTGATGCAGACCATCATTTAATTTCAAGGAATAGCTCTGTTGTTCTGGGAATAGGAGATCATACTATTGCTAATAATATCGTGATCTATCCAAATCCTTCAGAGGAAGTGTTTCATATTAATAAACCAAATTCAGTTGAAATAACAAAGGTTAAGATTTATTCGATTTTGGGGCAATTAGTAAAAGAGCAAACATTTGAAGAGACTATAAACATTAGTGAACTTTCTTCAGGATTGCATTTCATTCATTTGGAGACTAATTACGGAGAAATTCATAAAACTTTGCTAAAACGGTAATTAAGTTAATGTATGGCCTGTTTTTATCATTAATTTTCTATTTTTGTGCGTTAATTTTATGAACTATGAGTCCATTTGCTGTTAAAGCGATTCAGCTTTTATTAAGCCTTTCTATATTAATTATACTTCACGAGTTGGGGCATTTTATTCCTGCCAAAATATTTAAGACTCGGGTGGAGAAATTCTTCCTATTTTTTGATGTAAAATTTGCATTGGTCAAAAAGAAAATCGGTGAAACTACTTATGGTATCGGTTGGCTGCCATTGGGGGGTTATGTAAAGATTTCCGGAATGATCGATGAAAGTATGGATAAGGAACAGATGGCCTTACCACCTCAACCATGGGAATTTAGATCGAAGCCAGCCTGGCAACGATTAATAATTATGTTAGGAGGAGTTACCGTAAATATCATTGTTGGCTTTGTAATTTATATTAGCATATTTTATTTTACGGGTCAGAAAATTGTTACTTCAGATGAAATACCAAATGGTTTTTCCGTTTCTCAAACTTTTAAAGATTTAGGATTTAAGGATGGTGATCAGGTATTAAAATTAAATGAGGAAGATCTTGAAAACCTCAATAACCTTAACAGATATTTATTCCTAAGAGACGTTAACAGTATTACTGTGGCACACCTTAATGGTGACACCGAAATCTTAAGTGTTCCTGAGGATATTGGTATGACGATGTTTAAAGCAGGAGAGTTGCAACCTTTTCAGCCAGTAAGAACAACGGTATTGGATACTATTGTACCAGACCTTCCGGCAGATAAAGCCGGTTTATTAGTAGGTGATAAAATTGTTTCTATAGATGGAGAATCAATAACAATGTGGAATGAATTATCATCTATTATATCAGAAAACTCAAAAGCAACTTTAGATCTTGGTGTTGAAAGGGGTAGAGAACTAATAACGATTCCTGTAACGCCAAATGAAGATGGAATGTTAGGAATCAATAATTTTGGCAAAGAGTATGTAGGTGCATATAAAACAGTAAAGTATACTTTTTTACAAAGCATTAGCAGAGGGACAGCTTATGGTTATAATATTTTAAAAGATTATGTAAAACAGTTTAAATATGTTTTTACTAAACAAGGAGCCACACAGGTAGGAGGCTTTGGTGCCATTGCTAATTTATTTCCAGGCGAATGGAGCTGGATAGCATTTTGGCATACAACGGCCTTGATTTCAATTATACTGGCCTTTATGAATGTGCTCCCAATCCCTGCTTTAGATGGGGGTCATGTTGTGTTTTTATTATATGAAATGGTCTCGGGAAGAAAGCCTAATGATAAGGTTATGGAGTATGCTCAAATGATTGGCTTCTTTTTATTGATCGCTTTGGTATTGTTTGCCAATGGGAATGATATTTATAGGTGGCTGTTTAAGTAGATAAGACATAAGATCGCTGTCGCTTTAAGACAAAAGAAAAAAGACTTTTTGAAGATAATAGAAAATCTGCTTTTTAGGATTTAGAAAGTTTTTAATATTTTCATGTAAAGCACAAAAAATAAATTAAAAAAACAAAATAAATCGTTTGTTGCATATTAAAAATAAATTATATTTGCACCCGCTAAAGCAATAAAAGTATTTGATTTAGTAAATTGAAGTTCTTAAAAATACCTTTACAAAAATAAATTCCTCTTTACCTGCCTGCCGGCAGGCAGGGCTCAGAAACTGAGCGATGCAAAAGGCAGCAGAAGATTTTAACTCTTGATCTGAGGAAAATTAGAGTTAATAATTAAATTCCTCTTTAGCTCAGCTGGTTAGAGCACCTGACTGTTAATCAGGGTGTCCTTGGTTCGAGTCCAAGAAGAGGAGCGATAAAGTAGAGCAGAGCTCACTTTATCGCAGTGAAGTGAGCTTGGCTCTACTTCATTGCGAGATTAACATTTAAACCCATTCCCTAGTTATCTAAGGAGTGGGTTTTTTTATTATTATAATTTATGATATTACCCTATTGTGTTTATGTATTACAAAGTGAAAGAGATCTTCTTTTGTATCATGGATATACTACAAATATTGATAAACGAATACTAGATCATAATGCAGGAAATACAATTAGCACATCAAAGCGAAGGCCTTTAAAGCTAGTTTTTTGTGAATTCTATTTAAGCAAAAAAGACGCCATGAGAAGAGAAAAATATTTTAAAACTACTCAAGGAAAAAGAATGCTAAAGCTACTTTTAAAAGATACTTTTGTCCAGATTAATTATCCTAGAAGTAACACCTAAATTAGAAAATAGAAGCTCAATCAATTTATTTAGGTTAGTTTTTTTGTATTAAAGAAGCTTGGGTTTATTTCATTTGGGTAATTACCTTTGTAAATCAATAATATTTTTATGTCAGACTTTTGGTTTTACATTGTCATCGCCATCATCATTCTTCATTTTGTAGTTGGCTTTGGATATCTAATCTATAAGATGTCTCCCAGGAAGGAAGACAAAAACAAAGATAAAACCAAAAAAGTTTGTTAATAGTAACATATAGGGTATTTAATCGTCTACATTTATACTAGGCAACATTTATAGTCATTTGTTCGTCTTTAAACTAAAGAACCATTAAACCATTACTATGTCATTTTTAAAAATCACCCTCACTTTTTTCTTTGCCTTATTGTTTTCAGTTGGATCTGCACAGACCTTTTCAGCTAAAGTTATGGATCAAGATACTGGTGAGCCCATTTCGTATGCTACCATAGAAACAGGTAAGAATCAAGGGATTATCACCAATGAAGAGGGGGAGTTCACAATTCAAATAGATCAGATAAAACAGATTCAGGATTCTATTTATATTTCATATATGGGCTATGAAACAAAAGGAGTTTTTTTGGAAGCTCAGGAAAATTTGGAGATTGTTTTAATCCCAAAAATATTTGAACTTAAAGAGGTTTTTCTAACTACGGAAGTCCTAACGGTAAGTGAAATTATTGAAAAGGTACAAGACAATCTCGAAAAGAATTATACCGTAGACCTGACCAAGAAAAAGATCTTTTTTCGGGAATCTGATTTGACTAAAGTGAAGAAAATGGATTTCGGATTTAAAAAATCAAGTATTGAAGAACTCAACAAAGAGTTCATTGATAGTATTGCTAGTCTCATTCCAAAAAAATCTGCCTATTATAAAGAAGTGGTTGGTGACTTTTATGGCGATTATAGCCAGCATAAATTATTTATAACTAAAGCTGCCGAATTATACGATAAAAACAATGACCTTTCTGCAGAGGGAATAGGAAAAGAATTAGAGCGTATTTTTAATGAAAACGTAAAAAAAGACTCCTATATAAAAATTAGATCAGGAGTTTTCAGCACAAAAATGCAAGTTGATTCAATTATTAAAGAAAATGAAGAGGCTAAAGAAGAGATTGAAAAACAAGCAGAAAAAGGAAATGCCCACTTCCAAAAGCATATTAAAAACAGGATTTCAAATTTATACGAGCAATTATTCTTTCAAGAAGATTCAAAAATTGATGTCTTAGATAAATCCAATCGCTATCATTTCGTTCTTGAAAACTATACCGTGATCGATGAAATGTCGGTGTATATCATCCATTTTTCACCCAAGGGGAGTAAAGATTTTAAGGGGACTTTATATGTGAATACCCAAGATTTTGCTATCGTTAGACTGGACTTTCAAAATGTGAAACCGATTAGCAAATTCGGACTTTTAGGAATTACCTATCGCAATACTATTTACAGAGGGAAGATGCTCTTCGGAAAAGATACAAATGGCGCATACAGCCCTAAATATTTAGAAATAGAAGATGGAAGTTATATAGGCTTAGATCGGCCATTAAAAGTAATTGAAAAAAACAAACACGTTAAGGGAAGAAGAAAACAAAACGAGCTTTCATTAGGCCTAGACATTCGAATGAATCAGCTTACTAAATACGAATTGGTGGTTTTTGATTCAGAATATATTTCAGAAAATGATTTTAAAGATTCACCCGAAAACGATCGAGTAAAAGCTACTTATTTATCACAATACGACCCTACATTTTGGAAGGATTATACAATTATGGAACCCAATGATGCCATTGAATCTTTTAAGGTGGTGGAGTGAATGAATGTGAGAATGATTGAATGTGAGAATGTGAGAATGTGAGAATGTGAGAATGGTCTTCCCATCGGAGTTATTGCGAAAGAGGGTTTTTTTTAATGGTTTGAAATTAATTCCCCCTCTTTACAATTAAATAATAATCGTTATCTAAAGGAAGGTACCCCTGATCGTACAAATAAAAATAAACAGCACCTGCTTTAGTAGTATAAGTGCTGGTAAAAAATTCGAAGTTAAAACCAAGACGTAACAATCTTTCTTTCGTTGTTTTTGTTTTGTCTTTTGGATTTAACGATTCTAAGATTCGATAATTTTTCCGAAGCCTGTTATTAACGTTTCTTATCAGGTTCTTGCTGTCTTTATTTAGGGCATTGTTATGAGCGTTTCTGCAAGCATCACTACAGAACTTTTTATCGGCTCTACCAATAATTTTTTCACCACATTCTGGACATTCTTTGTTCATTATTGTAAATCTACAATTTTATTAGACACGAATTTCACTAATTAACAGGAATGTATTAATTTGAAATTTCACTAAACCAGGGATTAGTTTTCTAGATTCTTTTCAGTTTTCTCAAAATGAAGGCGATAAATAGCTTCAAACTTTATAAAAACACTTCCTTTAATATCGGGATTCAATTGGGTTCTGTCATCACCAAAATTGAAAGCAGATAGTCTGAAATCCAATTTGTCCCCCTGCTCATACACCTCATGAATATTGCTCGTATAACCAACTTTTGCACGTAGCAAGACACTTTTTTGAAGGCTGTTCAATTGGAAATATCCCGCAAACTCCAAGGGACTTTGTTCTATATAATATTCCGAAAATTCATCCTGACTAATATTAAAACTACGTCCAATTCCAAAATAATCAAATCCAATAGTAGTTCTTCCGAAGGTGTAATTCACATCAGCCACAATGGGTAGGGACGCATCTATTTCAAAACGTTTATTGGGGCTTTTATAATAAACACCTATCATAGGGGTTGCAAAAAGTCCAAATGCCTCCGTGGAGCCATACAGTCCAAACCGATAAATTAAATTTTCCCTTTTTTTAAGTTTAGCCACCGCATAAGCCCCATAAAAGAAATCATCTTCAGAAATATTCTTATAATCTGAAGCCATTTTAGGTAGAAAAACAACAGTACTACTCCATTTCTCAGAGTGAGTAGTTGCCAAGCCCAGTTTTAATATCGTACTATAAAGATCTGTGTAGATAGCATTCGGGAATAACTGAAGCGTATGGGCGCTAAAATTGGCTCCAGTAATAAACACATGTTTTTCACTTAAAACAACAGGGAATGTTAAACTCGTTTCAAAGCCTTTAACATCGGTGCTTTCATTAGTGCCTTCAAATTTAGCATCAAAAGTATGGCTATAGCCTATTTTTAAAATATCAACATATTCCTGTGCCCCAACCAAAAAAGGAAGAAACAAAATAAGTAAAACAATATTTTTCAAAGTAATTTGTTATTTCTATAAAGGTATAAAAAGAAATAAAACAAAACACTTTTTTTAAAAAACAAGCTATATTAGCAGCATAAAATTAGACCCAATGAAAATTATAAAATACCTATTTGTTTTAATATTGATTGTTTCATTAGCTTCTTGTAAAAGCGATGATGATACTGATACTCCATATTTATTAACCAACGAGAATTTTGCTGGAATATATAACCTCAATTATCTGTTGGCCAATGTGGAGACAACTGGAATAATTGGAGGCGTTCCATTTACAGTTCCAAGTACTTCTGAAGGAAGTGTTTTTCAAGTGGAAACCTCTTTTAATCAAAATGAGACCTATTCCTTAGTGGGACAGTTTTTATTAACAACCAATGTTGTAGGTTCCGGAACAACACAAGAAATTATCGTTTTAGATGAAAACGGGACTTTTCAATTAAATGATGCCGCCAAAACGATAACTATTACAAGTACTTTAGACCTACTTAACGGAACTTTTGATGTTACCTTATTTACTGAAAATGAACTTCGAATGATAAATGAGAAAACTACAGTTGACGGAAGTATCACCACAGAATCGGCAGTCGAAATACGATTTACCAGAGATTAAAATATTTTTATTTAATTATTAAGCATTGTCTATAACTGGCAATGCTTTTTTATTAGCTTAATTTTAAGCTAATAAGCATTGTTGTATCTCAACAATTCCTTAATTTCGCATCTGGATTTTGAAGAAAGTTAAAACTCTCTGAAAGACAAAAAATATGAGCACAAAATTTAATACATATAAAGGTTTAAACCTTCCGAAACTTGCTGAAGAAATTCTCGTTTTTTGGGAAAAAGAAAGCATTTTTGAAAAAAGTGTTTCCAGCCGAGAAGGGAAAACTCCTTATGTTTTTTTTGAAGGACCCCCTTCAGCAAATGGTCTCCCTGGAGTACACCATGTATTGGCTCGTGCTATAAAAGATATTTTTCCTCGCTATAAAACAATGAAAGGCTTTCAGGTTAAACGTAAAGCCGGATGGGATACACACGGACTCCCAATTGAACTTGGAGTTGAAAAAGAATTGGGAATTACCAAAGAAGATATTGGCAAAAAGATTTCGGTTGAAGCCTATAATGATGCTTGTAAAAAAGCCGTATTGCGCTATACAGATGTTTGGAATGACCTCACGAAACGAATAGGATATTGGGTGAATATGGAAGATCCTTATATCACCTATAAGTCCAAATATATGGAAACTGTTTGGTGGATCTTAAAAGAAATTTATAATAAAGGGCTGCTTTATAAAGGATACACTATTCAGCCTTATTCCCCAAAAGCAGGAACAGGTCTTAGTTCTCATGAGCTCAATCAGCCTGGGACCTATCAAGATATTACTGATACAACAGTAGTGGCCCAATTTAAGGCTGTAAAAGAAACCTTGCCCAATTTCTTAAAGGAAATTGATGGGGACATTCACTTTTTAGCTTGGACAACCACTCCTTGGACTTTGCCATCTAACACGGCATTGACCCTTGGAAAAAAAATTGATTACGTTCTTGTCAAAACATTCAATCAATATACCTTTGATTCGATTCAGGTAATTTTAGCTAAGAATTTAGTTGGAAAACAATTTGCAGGGAAATTTGAGGAGGCAGAAACTGAAACAGAACTACAAAATTATAATCAAACCGATAAAAAGATTCCTTTTGTTTTTCTGAAAGAATTTAAAGGATCCGATATACTGGAAAGTCGGTACGAACAATTATTACCCTATGCCCTGCCGCATGATAATCCTGAAAATGCATTTAGAGTAATTTCAGGGGATTTTGTTACTACTGAAGATGGTACCGGAATCGTTCATACTGCTCCAACCTTTGGTGCTGATGATGCCATGGTAGCCAAACAAGCTGATCCAGAAGTCCCACCTATGTTGGTGATGGATACTGCTGAAAAGTTAGTTCCTTTGGTAGATCTGCAAGGAAGATTTCGATCAGAAATGGGAGAACACGCGGGGAAATATGTAAAAAATGAATATTATTTAGACGGAGAAGCTCCTGATAAATCAGTAGATGTAGAGATCGCAATAAAATTAAAGATCGAAAACAAAGCCTTTAAAGTTGAAAAATATACCCACAGTTATCCGAATTGCTGGCGAACAGATAAACCGATATTATACTATCCTTTAGATTCATGGTTTATTAAAGTAACCGATTTCAAAGACCGGATGCATGAACTTAATCTGGGGATTAATTGGAAGCCTAAATCTACAGGAGAAGGCCGTTTTGGGAATTGGCTGGCAAATGCTAATGACTGGAACCTATCTCGCTCCAGATACTGGGGAATACCATTACCCATTTGGCGTACAGAAGATGGTACTGAAGAAAAAGCTATTGGTTCTATTGAAGAATTAAAAACCGAAATGCAGAAATCTGTTGCTGCCGGATTCTTGCAAAAAGATATTTTTGAAGATTTCGTTTCCGGAGATTTTTCAGAAGAAAATTATGACAAAGTAGACCTTCATAAGAATATTGTTGATGAGATCGTATTGGTTTCCGATACTGGAAATCCAATGAAGCGTGAAGCTGATTTAATTGACGTTTGGTTCGACAGCGGAAGCATGCCCTATGCACAATGGCACTATCCTTTCGAAAATAAAGAAAAGGTTGAAAACACATGGCGGAAAGCCGATTTTATTGCTGAAGGTGTTGATCAAACACGAGGCTGGTTCTATACCCTGCACGCTATTGCTACGATGATCTTTGATGATGTAGCTTATAAAAATGTAGTTTCAAACGGACTGGTTTTAGATAAGAATGGTCAAAAAATGTCCAAAAGATTGGGAAATGCAGCAGATCCATTTGAAACAATCGACACATTTGGTCCTGATGCTACTCGTTGGTATATGATTAGCAATGCCAATCCCTGGGACAACTTAAAATTTGATCTTAGTGGTATTTCAGAAGTGAGAAATAAATTCTTTGGAACCTTATACAACACCTATAGTTTCTTTAGTCTATATGCAAATCTGGATAATTTCAATTATGAAGAGGCAGAAATTCCTCTTGCAGATCGTCCAGAAATAGACAGATGGATTCTTTCTGAATTGCATACTTTAATTAAAAAAGTGGATGAGTATTATGGGGATTATGAGCCAACAAAAGCCACCCGAGCGATATCAGAATTTGTTCAGGAAAATTTGAGTAACTGGTTCGTGCGATTGAGTAGAAGACGTTTTTGGAAAGGAAGTTATGAAATGGATAAAATTTCAGCATACCAGAGCTTATTTACTTGTTTGCTTACCATATCGAAGTTAAGTGCTCCTGTTGCTCCATTTTTTATGGATAGGTTGTACAGAGATTTATTACAAGGAACTGTTAAAACTGATGAAATTTCTGTTCACTTAAGTAACTTTCCGCAGTTTGATTCGTCATATGTGGATACTGCCTTGGAGCATAAAATGCAAAAAGCTCAAACAATATCTTCATTGGTATTATCGTTACGTCAGAAAGAGAAGATTAAAGTTCGACAGCCTTTGCAAAAAATAATGATCCCGGTTTTAAATGAAGCACAACGAGATGAGATTATAGCTGTTTCAGATTTAATTAAATCGGAAGTGAACGTTAAAGAAATTGAACTGATTGATGAAGGGTCAGGAATTTTGGTCAAGCAAATAAAACCCGATTTTAAAAAGCTGGGGCCCCGTTTTGGAAAAGCTATGCGAGAAGTAGCTCAATGCATAAATAATTTCGGACAAGAAGAGATTTTAACACTGGAAAAAGAAGGGGAAATTAGTGTTTTAATTAACGAAAAAAGAACTACATTGTGCGTAGATGATGTGCTTATAAGTTCTCAAGATATTGAAGGATGGTTAGTTGCAAACAGTGAAGGCATAACAGTTGCTTTAGATGTTTCTATCAGTCCAGAATTAAAGAGTGAGGGAATTGCCAGAGAGTTGGTAAATCGCATTCAAAATATCCGAAAAGATTCTGGTTTTGAAGTGATGGATAAAATTGAAATTACCCTCCAAAATG
>Ga0164313_10001985_pt1 | contig 18359 bp, 14 predicted proteins | sample GuaBasSedimGuay4_FD_113735 | JGI IMG/M metagenome (GOLD analysis project Ga0164313, IMG submission 113735) | Subseafloor sediment microbial communities from Guaymas Basin, Gulf of California, Mexico - Guay4, Core 4569-4, 0-3 cm | ecosystem: Environmental > Aquatic > Marine > Hydrothermal vents...
CACGAGCACCACAGCGGTGATTCCCGCGATCAGCCACTTGTACTCCCTAAGCACGTGCACGACCTCACGTAGGTCGAGTTCCGGTGCCTCCTCTAGGGATTCAGTCTGTTCTTTGTGTTCTCGGATGGCACGCCCCAACGACTAGCGTTCTCGATCCAGGCGAAACGGTCAAGGTATGGACTGCTCAGCTGGCGCTTCCCTAGGTTCTTTCGAAAGCCGGGCCTCCTGAGCGCACGCCGGCCCAGCCGGCCGACGCGTGCAGAGCGTCCGATAAAGGCGGCGCGCGCGTGTGGTTCTTCCCGACTCCAGGGCAAGCTCGGCGGCGTATCGCAGCGCAGGCGTACCACCGTGCGCGATGTCGGCAGCTGTGTACGCGGCCAGAGCTTCGTCGATGTTTCCTAGTGACGCCTCGAGCTCGCCCTCGACGATAAAGGATGCGGCGACCAGGCGGGCCTGGCCCCGAGATTGTCCGCGGAGGCGGGTGATTGTAGCGCGCATCTGGTCGCGTTGGCCCAGCGCGGCTTCGACGCGCGCTTGGGACTCGGTCAAGGATCGACTATCGAGGCCTCTCGACCTTGCGACGCTCAGCGCCGACCTTGCGGCCTCCACATCCTCACCGCTCAGATGCACCCGGATGATTGCAACCCAGAGGCTCACGTTGCTCGGGTCATGGTCGATAGCCCTCTCGAGGAGAGCCTTGGCCTGGTCGGATTGCTTCTTCGAAGTAAGACGGCGCGCCTCGCGAAGGACCGCTGCAGCTAGAGCCGGCTCACTCTGCAGAATCGCGGCGTCGATCTCGGCCCGCAGCTCAGCGGGCAACCCCGGGCAGATGGTGGATCGGTCGAGGTACGGAACGCGCAGATCCGCACTGGGCGCAGCTCGCGTGAGGTGCTTCATCAGCGGAAAGCGCGCCAGCACCTCGCACAACACCTCCTGAGCGCTGCCCGGGTGTCGCTCTTCCGCCTCGCGGATCTCGAGCAACGCTTGGTCCAGCTGTCCTTGCTCGAACAGCCATCGTGCAGTCACCGCATGCGGCCCTCCCCAACCTGGCGCTTCCTCCATTGCGATCGAGAGCCAGCGCGGCGCGTCGCCGTATCCTTTCGATCCGGCGTACGTTCCGGCAAGGAGCGCGAAGGCTGGCTCACCCGGGTGAAGCGCAAGCCCCCGGCGTAAGGTGGCCTGGAAGTCGCCTTCGTCGTCGGACTCCATCGCTCGCGTCAACTGATCGACGATCGACTGCGTGTCACTTTGGAGCACACGGGGGCCCAGGACCCCAAGCACCACCGCAAAGACGACAAAGACGGCCGCGGGGAGCCGTAGGGGACGTTCCGGGTGGGACGTGCTCGACGCGGGCAACAGCGCGCCCAGCAGTGCAGCGATGACGACGACGATGCCGGCCATCTCGAGGCTGAAATCGACCAGGTTCTGAAGGCTCAAAGCGAGGACCGCGATACAGGTCGCGGCAACCAACGGCTCCTCGGCCGTACGGAGTCGCCTCCACAGCGCCAGCGCCAAGATCGCGAGCAGCGCCACCGCGACCGGCACCCCCCATTCGGTCGTCCACTGAACCAGGATGTTCTCGGGATGGGTATAGCGGCCCAACGATCCTTCCTCGGCCACGAACGCCGAAGAAAACGCCCCTCGACCGACGCCGAGCCACCATGCGGAGCCCTCCAGCAGCCGAAAGCCACGCGCCGCGATCACGAGCTTGTCGAGACCTTGTACCTCGAAGCGGCGTAGGATCGGTTCGAGGCCTGCAAACGCCAAGGTGCCGGCAATCGCGGCACCCACCACTGCTAGGGGAACTGCTGCACCCCGGCTGTCGGTTCGCTTGCTCCCGGTCAACCAGACCGCGAGCAACACGAAGCCAAACAATAAGCCCCCAATCGCGCCACGGGAGAGAGTCCACGCGACGGTCGTCGCGCACAGGACCGATGCGGCAGCCCAAATACGCCTGGATCGCCCACCTCGTTGCGCGGCGAGGCCGGCTGCGATCAGCGCGCCCACCAATGCCAAGCCACCAAGGTGGTTGCTGTTCATCAACGGCGTCAGCAACTGGGGTTCGGTGAACCGCGTGGAGTAGATGCCGAATACGGCCTCTGCGTTGGCCGCTCGGTGAGCCAGGCCCTCGAGACCGAGCAGCAGGGCGGAGGCAACCACGGCCATGGCGATCGGTTTCAGTCCGGCTGATCCGCCAAGCCGCGCTGCAAGGAACGTCGCGAGGATAACGATGCCAATCAGGATCTGGAGCTGAGTCGAACCGGGGTCGTACGAGATCGTCGACGAGATGGTGCCCGCCCACGCGAGGTCTTGGAGGCGCTCAGCGATTTCGACGGATTCCAAATCGAGCGCATGGGCGACCCTCGAGGGCAGCGGAACGACCTGGAACCAGGTCCAAAGCCAAGCCACGCCCATTATGATGAACAGGCCATCGACGACCGGGCTCGGCGAAGGCCGCCGCAGCCACAGCGCCACCGCGAGAGCGATCAGCGAGAGTCCCGCAATGACGACCACCGACCACGGAAAAGCTCCTCCGAAGAGCTGCGGTGAGATGATCACGAGCGCGCAAAGGACGGCAGTGTCCGGCGCGGCCAAGAGCTGCTCGCGAAGACTCCGATTGGAACCGAGCTCACGCGCCGAGGTCATCGTGTTCCTGGTCCTCCACTTCGGTCGCGGGAGCACGCCGCCCAACCGCAGTCAGCCCCTGTTCGTATAGGAAGTCGCCCCAGAGCCGGTTCTTGAGCACGCGCGTGGCCCCACTCAGCGCTAGGATGCCCAGCGCGACCGTCGTGATCAAGATTAGCACTGGCGGCCAGCCGAGCGTCAGAAGCCAGCTTCGTCCAAGCGCGGCAGTCGCCAAGACGATGACGAACCCGAGCGCCGGGCGAGAATGGACACGAATGAACGACCACGCGGATGCGCCGCTCACCCGAGCCGTCAGCGCGTACAGCAGCACGTAGAAAACCAGCAGTGCCAGTAGCGTCGCGATCGCGACGCCAACGATTCCCCATCGCGTTCCGAATAGTGCACCGCTGACGATCAGGATCCCGTAGATCCCCTGGCACACGGACAACGCAAACACATGACCCGTGGCGAAGACGATACTCGCGGCGAATCGGTACCCGGAGCGAAAGTAGACGCCGAGCGACAGGACCTGGAACGGAATGACTGCCTCCTCCCAGCCGGGTCCCAGCAACACGAAGATGATCTCCGGCCCGAGGACCAAACCCCACGCGCACAAAGGAAGCGTCAATGCGGCTGTGGCCTCGGTGCCGACCAACAAGGCATTTGCGAGATAGCCCTTGTCGCTTTGAGCTCTCGAGAACGCAGGAAACAGCACCATGTTGTGTAGGCGGCCAAGCATCCCGGGCACGGTGGAGATCAGTTGATATGCGCGGCTGTAGAATCCGAGGGGCTTGGGGCCGAGCACACTGCCGATGACGACGTAGTCGCCGTGGAGTGCCCAGAAATTCAGCATCAACGATAGCGTGCCGCCGACCCCGAACCGAAGCAGACCGTGAGCCTCTTCGCCGACGCGGGGGCGGACGAAGCTGGGGCGGACCAGGAACAGCGCGAACAACGCTCTGAGAGCCAGGTCGAGGTAGTATCCAGTCACCAGTGCCCAGACGCCCCAGCCGGCCGCGGCGGCCACAATCGAAGCGAGCGCGGCAATCGTGGAAGAGAGCAGGGTGAGGATCGAAAGCTCCCGAAACGCCAACTTGCGGCGCAAGACTGCGAGTAACAGCCCAGACATCGCAGCGAGAGGTCCGGACAACGCCAACGCGATCAGCAGGCTCGGCACGTCAGGGTCGTCGTACAGCAGGAGAACCGCGTCCGCGCCGAGAGCGATGGCCGCCGCAATGACCGACGAGAGGCCGAGCGCGAGTACCGACGCAAACGCAATGCTTTCCGTGCTCAGGTTTTTACTTTGAACCAGCGCATGGTCCATCGAGAGCGTACCGAGTGGACGGACGAACTCGATGACGGTGACCGCCGCGGCGAAGAGCCCGAATTCGGTCGGCGTCAGCAGCCGCGCGAGGATGGCAAGAGTGCCCAGGCGAACGGGGAGGCTGAACAGAATCTCGGCGCTCGACCACTTGGCGCCAACCTTCAGTCGCTCTCCGAGATTTCGAGGTCGCGTCGCCAAACGTCAGCTTTCGTAATCAGGGCGGCGCGTGAGGTGGCCGATCAATACTTCCGCGGCGCGTTGGCTCGCCCGCCCGTCCCAGAGATCGGGAATGGCGCCCGCTTTGCCGCGACCGGCGAGCACCTCTCCTACGGCGTCTCGGATCATCTGCGGGTCGGAACCGACGACGGTGTTCGTCCCGACCGACACGGTCACCGGACGCTCCGTGCGCGGGCGCAGCGTCAGACAGGGAATCCTGAGCACGGTGGTCTCTTCTTGTAGTCCGCCCGAATCGGTGATCACGAACTTCGAGCTCGCGGTAAGTGCCAAGAAGTCGAGGTAGCCGAGAGGCTCGCTGAGCCTGAGATTTGGCAACGCGTCCGCCCTCTCGCTCAAGGAGAAGTCCTCGAGCCGCTTCCTCGTTCGAGGATGAAGCGGCATGACGACGGGAATCCTTTCTTGAATCCATTCGAGTGTGCCAAGCAGGGACTCCAGAACGGCGGGATCATCCACGTTGGAGCGGCGATGCATCGTCGCCACCGCGTAGGCTCCAGGTGCCACCCCAACGGAATCGAGGATTGGGCGCTGTTTGGCGAGATCCAGGTGAGTGAGAAGCGTGTCGATCATCACGTTGCCAACGCGATGGATCGAAGTAACTGGGGCGCCTTCGGCCAGGAGGTTCTCATCGGCGTCGGCAGAGGGCGTGAGCAGTATGTCAGCCACTCGGTCGGTGACGATACGATTGATCTCCTCCGGCATGGACCGGTCGAACGACCGAAGGCCGGCCTCGACGTGAGCGCATGGCATCCGGAGCTTCGCCGCCACGAGAGCTCCTGCCATGGTCGAGTTCACGTCGCCCACGACGACCACGCAATCGGGTCGAAGCTCGGCTAGCACGCGCTCGAGCTCGATCATCATGCGGCCAGTCTGGGCGCCCTGGAGACCCGAGCCGATGCCGAGCTTGACGTCTGGAGAAGGAAGGCCGAGGTCATCGAAGAAGACCTCCGACATCTTTGGGTCGTAGTGTTGACCCGTATGAACCAGCAACTGCTCCACATTGCTGTGCCGTCTGAGCGCGCTCATGATTGGCGCGATCTTCATGAAGTTTGGTCTCGCACCGACGACGTGAACGAAGCGCATCCCGGCGCAGGCTAGACCATCTGCGTCACCGACTCAAAAGCCCCCGTTCGTTGGGGGTGCCAAATCCCCTAGTTGCGGCTATCTTCGAGCAACCGTCAAGTCGCTGGACGTTTGGGGGACGACGAACCGACATGTGCGGGATAACAGGACTATGGTGCGCGGGCTCGGTCACCGAGGGTGACGTCCGGCAATGGCTCGAGGGAATGACGGCGACGCTGGTCCATCGTGGCCCAGATGCCTCAGGAATCTTCTTCGATCGCGACAGTGGCGTTGGTTTCGGGCACCGAAGGTTGGCGATCCTCGATCTCAGCGACCGAGGGAGACAGCCCATGTGGTCCCACTCGGGTCGCTACTGCATCTCCTACAATGGCGAGGTCTACAACGCGCCAGAGATTCGCGCGGAGCTGGAGCGCCAGGGCTCAGGGATCGCCTGGCGGGGCCACTCGGACACCGAGGTCGTGCTGGAGGCGATCGAGGCTTTGGGCCTGGAGTCCGCGCTCGAGTGTTTTCACGGGATGTTCGCTTTTGCCCTTTGGGACAGCGAAGAGAAGCGCCTGTCTCTCGTGCGAGATCGCCTTGGGATCAAGCCACTGCTCTATGTGCAAGGCCCTTTTGGCATTGCGTTCGCCTCGGAGCTCCAGGCGCTCTACGAGTTTCCCCCGTTTCAACCGCGTCTCAATCGCTCCACTCTGGCCTCCTTTCTTCGATACGGCGTCGTTCCGGGCGATGAGTGCATCGTCGAGCGCGTCCGCAAGGTGAAACCAGGAACGATCGTTCAATTTGACGACGCTCAGAGCGAAGGCGTCCAACACGATTTCTGGTGCGCCGAGGAGGTCGCGCGCGAGGGGTTGAGCCAGCCGTTCCAAGGAACCGATCAAGAGGCGATTGAGGAGCTCGAGCGCCTGATCCGACGCTCGGTCGCTCTCAGGATGCGCTCCGACGTGCCTTTCGGCGCGTTCCTCTCCGGTGGCATTGATTCGTCCACCGTCGTGGCCCTGATGCAGCAGGTCGCTTCCAAGCCGGTCAAGACTTTCTGCATTGGCAACACCCTTTCCGGGTACGACGAATCGGGGCATGCGGAAGCGGTGGCTGCCCATTTGCGCTGCGATCATCACACGCTGATCGCGGATCCCTCGGACATGTTGGCCCTAGTCCCGGAGGTGGCCCTTCACTGGGATGAGCCATTCGCGGACTCCTCGCAAATCCCGACCTTCCTGGTGTCGCGACTCACCCGGAAGCAGGTCACGGTGGCACTCTCCGGCGACGGTGGTGATGAGCTTTTTGCGGGCTACAATCGCCATGCTTGGGCTCCGCGGCTATGGGGCTTCGCGAATCGTTTCCCCACGAGCATGAGAAGGGTGTTGCGCGCGCTGCGGCTCGTCCGGGTCGACGATTGGGATCGGGCGTTTCGTGCCTTGCGGTTGGGTGATGCGGTCAGACTGCCGGGCGACAAGCTCTACAAGATCGCTGCGCTTGCGGACGTCGACACACCGCGAGAGTTCTACGATCGGCTACGATCGCACTCGGCGGATCCAACCCAGGTGATGGCCGGTGTCCGGGATCTCGAGCCGCCAGCGCAGACCATTGATCTTGATGCCCCATTTACGGAACAGATGATGTTGTACGACCTCATCCAATACCTGCCCGACGACATCCTCACGAAGGTCGATCGTGCTTCGATGGCCGTGTCGCTAGAAGCACGGGTCCCACTGCTGGACCACGAGGTGGTCGAATGGGCGTGGCGGCTCCCGCTGAGCTGGAAGATCCGGGGCCGAACTCAGAAGTGGATCTTGAGGCAGGTGCTCGCTCGACACGTTCCCGCAAGCCTCTTCGACCGACCGAAGACCGGTTTTGGGGTCCCGGTGGGACAGTGGCTTCGTGGGCCGCTCGAGGACTGGGGGGCCGATCTGGTCAACGAGAGCTCACTCACCAGCGATGGCATCTTCGACCCCGGGGCCGTCGCCAGCATTTGGAAAGCGCATCAGACGGGGCTCGGAAACCACGAGCACCGGCTCTGGGCTATCCTCATGTTTCAGTCTTGGTGGAGAGCCAACCGACAAAGCGTCGAGGCGTAGTGTGTCTGGTCTCGAGTTGACGATGGGGCGATGAACGACGTTCTTCCTGTATTGCTCGTATCCGTAGCTGGCGCGATGTTGGCCATGGCGTCCTCCGCCGGGCTCTCACGGCAAGAGCGGAAGTGGGTGTCAGCCTCGTTTCTCATGCACGTGGGCTTCGCCTGTGCGCAGGTGCCGATCGCCTACAGTTTTTACGGCGGTAGCGACGTGTTCATGTACTTCAGCTACGGAGAGATTCTGGCGCAGATGATGGAGCGCGACCCGCTCCACGTCATTCCGGAAGTCACGGCGCTTCTTCTTCACAACCCACACCGTCTCCCAATCAACATCATCGGCGCCGGAACGGCCACGGGCAGCATGTCTGCCCTCGCAGCATGGTCGTTCTACCTCATCGGCCCGTCCAAGTACGCCGCTGGCATCGCTTTCGCGATGTTGTCTCTGTGCGGAAAGATCGCATTGTATCGCGTCTTTCGCGCAAACGTCGATTCCGACTTCCGTTGGCTCGTGGCGATAGCGACCCTCTTCGTACCGTCATTCGTCTTTTGGTCGTCAGGACTGATCAAAGAGGCGGTTGCAATTGCCGGGTTCGGATGGGCTATCTTCGGTATTCATCTGTGGATTGAGGAGGGGCGCGCGATTCCGGGCTGGTTGCTCATGGTGGCCGGTGCCGTTCCGATCTTGCTTTTCAAGGCCTACATTCTGTTTCCGCTCGTGCTCGCGGGAGGCAGTTGGTACTACTGGGCCCGTAGTCTGAAGCGAGGCAGAGTACGCATTCGCCCCGCCTACGTCGCCATTGCTGGGGTTTTGGGTGTTGGTGGCATCGCCCTGCTTGGCCAGTACTTCCCCGAGTATGCTCCGGACACCTTCAGCGGTCGCACCTATGCGCTCCAGGAGATCGGACGCGGCATGGGTGGTGGTAGCAACTATGCGCTGAGCGGCGAGATACCGACCACGTTCGCGGGTCAGCTCGCGTATTCGCCGGCGGCGCTCCTGACGTCGCTTTTTAGGCCCGCCATCTTCGAGGTGCGAAATCTGTTGATGCTAGCTAGTGCGGTCGAGACGACGGTGCTCACAGTGCTGTTCGTGCGCATTCCTCTCACGCGTAGCCTCAGGAGCGTTCGTCGTCAGATAATGGACGACCCCTTCCTCGTGTTCTGCGCCGTGTTCGTGATTGCCTTTGGCATCGCAGTTGGGCTCACGTCTACCAACTTAGGAACCCTGTCGAGATATCGAATCCCCATATTGCCGTTCTTCGCGGTGTTGCTCTTCGTGTTGGGGCGGCCTCATCGCGCTCGGTCTCCTGCGAAAGACGTTCGAAAGGGCCCGGAAAGGGTGCTAGGCGCCGCCTAATGTATGAGTTCCGCCGATCGTCGAGACTCTACGCGAAAGAAGACGTGCAGGATGAAACGCGGCTGCCGAGTTTCGTGTGCGTGGGTGCCCCGAAGTGCGCGACCACTTGGCTGTTTCGCTGTCTGAGCGAGCATCCCGAGGTCTTCGTGCCGGACTTCAAGGAGATCAACTTCTTCACTGTGTCCCGCTGGGGCGACGACTACGAAAGCAAAGGCATCGACTACTACGCAGAGCTTTTCGCCGATCCCGGGCCGGGACAAATCGTGGGCGATTTCTCGCCCAACCTGCTGCAGGATCCATTTGCGCCGGAGCGTTTGCGAGCGCTGCTTCCGGAAGCGCGCCTCGTGGTGATGATTCGAAATCCGATCGAGAGGTCGCGCAGCCACTACCACTACGTCCGCAACCGCACTCACTACCGCGGCTACTCGTTGCCAGAAATCCTAGAGGACCCTTCGCGCGATCCGGCTGGCTTTCTATCGCAGGGGCTCTACGGCGAGCAGCTGGAACGTTGGCTTGCGCACTTCCCGCTCGACCAGCTGCTCGTGATCACGACCGAGGACGTGCACGACGCTCCCGAGCAGGTCTTCAGGCGTACGTGCGAGTTCATTGGCGTGAACCCGAATTTCGTTCCGTCTTCATGGCGGACGGTCGCCAATCCAGCCAGGTCGCTGCGCATTCCGTCGCTGTATGGACTGAATTTGCGCGTCAGTCGGCTCTTGGCGACCCACGATCTCGATCGAGTTCGGTTGCTCCTCAAGCGTGCAGGGATTCCGCGGCTGATACAGCGACTCAACGAAGCACCTGCTGACAATCCCCCTCTCTCATCGCAAGAGTCCCATGACTTGGCGGCCTTCTATCGCGAAGACAACGCGCGTCTGTCCCAGCTGCTTGGCCGGGACTACTCTAGCTGGCTCGAGGTGACGTCCGGTGACTAATGCTGCGCTTGATTTCCGCGCGATGCAGCATTCCGAGGCCGACCTCGCAGCCTTCAGAGAATGCTTCGAGCGCAATGGTACTCCACGGCTGCTCGACGCGCTTCGTTGGCAGTACTTGGACAACCCCTCGGGAGAGCTGTTCGTCGATCTGGCACTTTCCGACGAACGGATTGCGGCGATCTATGCGGTGCAGCCCGCTCTCGTTCGGGTTCGCGGAGCTCGAAGGTTGGCGGTGCAGTCCGTCGATACCTTGGTCGATGCGGATTTTCGGGGCCGCGGCCTGTTCATCAAAATGGCGCAGAGCGTGTACCAGAGGGTTCGAGAGCGTGAAGGGGCGTTCGTATACGGATTTCCCAACGGGAATTCAGCACCCGGCTTCTTCAATAAGCTCGGCTGGCTGTCGTTGGATCCGGTTCCGTTCTTGGTTCGGCCGCTGCGCACTGGGTTTGTCGCGTCGAAGCTGCCCCTTGCACGATGGCTGCGCCGGCTACCCGATTTGCGTCTCCCGATTGGCCGGACGAAGCTGGAGGCGGCTCAAGAGCTTCGCCCGGTGAGCAAGTTCGACCCAGCTCTGGGCGCCCTTTGGGAGCGGTTCGCCTCCGATGTGGTGGTGGCGGTGGAACGAAGCCCCGAGTATCTGCGTTGGCGGCTCGGGAAGCCGGGAGAGCGGTATGAGTGCTTGGGGGTCTTCGAAGGGACGCAGCCCGTCGCCTTTTGCGCGTACACCACCGTCGACAAACACGGTGGGAGGATCGGCTATGTCATCGAGCTGCTCCACGACCCGGGCTGTCATGCCACAGGGGCGGCGTTGCTTGCGGAGTGTCTCCGTCGCATGAGCACCGACGGGGCAGACGCGGTGTTGGCCTGGACCTTCAGGCATGCCCCGAATGCAAAGGCGTATTCTAGGGTCGGGTTTGTGCCGCTTCCCGAGAGGCTTCGTCCGGTCGAGCTACACATCGGTGTTCGACCGCTGGATGAGTCACTGACGGAAGTGCTGAGCGATCGACGAAACTGGTATATCAGTTACTGCGATTCGGACACCGTCTAATGACGCAGGGCAGCTTCATCATCTCGCTTGATTTCGAGCTTCATTGGGGAGTCAGGGACGTGGTGAGCGTTTCCAAGCAGAAGGATCACTTCCTTCGCGCAAGGGACGCCATTCCCGAGGTGCTCCGCATCTTCGAGGAACACGACGTGCATGCCACATGGGCGACCGTCGGGTTTCTTTTCGCTCGCGACAAGGGCCACCTCTTGGAGCACCTGCCTGAAGTTCGCCCGACATATATGAATCGCAAACTCGATCCCTATTCGTTCTTGGACGAGATCGGTGACGACGAGCGCAGCGACCCATTTCACTACGCACCTTCGCTCCTTCACGCCATTGCGGAGGTGCCCGGCCAAGAGATCGCTTCGCACACCTTCTCGCACTACTACTGTCTCGAGGAGGGCCAGACCGAGCAAGCTTTCGAAGCGGATCTTCGCGCTGCGGCGATGATTGGCGAGCCTTTTGGCAAGGTCACTGAGGCGCTCGTATTTCCGCGTGGTCAATACAACCCCGCTTATGCCTCAGCTCTAGCGCGACTCGGCGTTCGGACCTATCGCACTGCGCCAAGCTTCTACCCTTACCGACCCCGCCGGGCCGACGAGGAGAATCTCACGCAGCGGGGTTTGCGGTTGCTCGACAGCTATGTGCCCATTGGGGGGTCTCACGCCGATACTCCAAGCCCTGACCCGAGCGGCGCGGTGCCGCTTCGCGCGGGCCTCTTTCTCCGGCCGTACTCGCATTCGCGCCGCCAGCTCGAGCCGATTCGTATGCATCGGCTCAAACGAGCAATGCGGGAGGCGGCCCGGCAAGGGCGTGATTTCCATTTGTGGTGGCATCCGCACAACTTTGGCTCGAATACCAGTGAGAACCTGGCGATGCTCGACGCGGTGCTGGCAGAGCACCGCTCTCTCAGGGACCGCTACGGGTGGCCCAGCTGGAATATGGGTGAAGCAGCCCGTGAGGCGAAGGGGCAGGCATGAGTCGACAGCCCAGGATCTTGGCGCTGGCCACCTACCCGGAGCGTTCAGCCGCGACCCGCTTTCGCCTCACGCAGATACTGCCCTATCTGCGCGCCCGCGGATGGGATGTGCGCTTCGAGCCATTTGTCGAAGACGATTTTCTCAGCGGCTTCTACGCAGGGGGGAACAGACTCCAGAAGGCCTCGTATCTCGGGGCCCGCTCACTTTACAGACTTGCGTCGGCCGTCAAGGTCAACGACGTCGACGTCGTTTTCATTCAGCGCGAAGCCGCATTGATCGGCCCAGCCTACACTGAATTCATCCTCCACTCCCTGAAAGGGCTGCCGATCATTTTCGATTTCGATGATGCGATCTGGCACTACGACTTGCCGAGGTCGACGCATCCAGTTGCCGCACGCTTTCTCAAGAGTCCGGCCAAGTGCTGGTACACGATGCGCCGCGCTTCCTGCGTCATCGCGGGGTCGAGCTACCTCGCTCAGTGCGCAGGCGAGGTGAGTTCGAATGTCGAGGTCGTGCCTACCGTTGTTTCTTCCGCGGTGTGGACGCCGTTTCCCGGTCGACTCGACGGGGCGCTCCCCAGGGAAGCCGCTGTGCGCATCGGATGGGTGGGCTCGCACTCCACGGCGCACCAGCTCGAGTTGGTCGAGCCAGCTCTGCGACAACTTCGAGCCGACGGCTATGACTTCGAGATTCATGTGGTCGGGGCCGGCGATGACTTCGCCCTGCACACGGTAGAGATGGAGTCGCGGCCCTGGCGGCTCGACTCAGAGCTTCAGGAGTTTCAACGGCTCGACATTGGGCTCGCGCCTATGCATAGCGAGCTGGTGTACGAGGGGAAGTGTGGTTTCAAGCAGATCCAGTACATGGCCGTCGGCGTGCCGTTCGTTTCTTCGTGGGTGGGCGGTGCTCGGGACTTCGTCGTGGATGGCGAAAACGGGCTCGTTGCTCACCGCGCGGAGGATTGGTACCGGCAGCTAAAGGCGCTCCTCGACTCCCCAGAGCTGCGAAGGAGGCTTTCTCAAAACGGTCGGAGGCTCGTCGAAAGACAATACTGCATCGAGCGGCAAGGGCCGCGGGTTGCTGAGTGCTTCGAAGAAATCCTGGGGCATGCAAGAGCGTCTTGATAGCGTTTACATTGTCTATTGGAGCCTCCTCGACCCCTTGTGTCAGAGTCAGAGCCTTCCCTATCTCCTGTCGTTGGCTCGTGACGGGTACAGGGTCGGCCTGATCACGTTCGAACAACCGCGCTGGCGGATGGCGGCGGCCGACCGTGAGGCGAAGCGCCGTGAGCTCGCGGCCCAAGGCATCGATTGGCATCCCGTGAGCTATCACAAACGGCCGCCGGTGTTCTCCACGCTCTACGACATCGGTGTGGGGAGCTTGGTGGCGGCCACGTTGGCCAAACGTTCGCGTGCAACGGTGGTTCACGGACGCTCTTCGGTCTCGAGCGCCATCGCTGCCGTCGCGGCAAAGCTCACCGGAACCCGTCTCTTCGTGGACGCCGACGGACCGCTTTCAGAGGAGTACGTCGACGCCGGTGTATGGAAGAAAGGATCGCCTGGGCATCGGCTCACGGCGTGGGGGGAACGCAGGGCGATGGAGCTGGCAGATGTGGTGGCCGTGCTAACCAATCATCGCAAGTGGGAAGTGACACCGTGGTTGTCCGGAACTCCTCTGTACGTCTTGCCCTGTGCGGTGGACCTGAATCGCTTCCGACCCACCCCGGAAAGTCGCAAGGCGCTGCGCGATGAGCTCGACTTACAGGGTACGGTCTTCGTTTACGCGGGCAAGCCCGGCGGCTGGTACGACATCGAGCGCATGGTGGCCTTCGTGGACGCGGCCAAGAAGGTGTTCGAGCCACTGACTTTGCTCGTGCTTACCGGCGAGGACCCGGTGGACTTCGCGGAGTTGTGCGCGCGTGCGCAAGTGCCATTGGTGGTGCGCGCAGTCCCTCCGGCGCAGATGCCCGCATACCTGAGCGCCGCCGATGTGGGGTTGTGTTTCTTGCGGCCCTTTCCTTCGAAGCTCTCCTCCTCACCGATCAAGCTCGGAGAGTACCTGGCTTGCGGTCTTCCGGTCGCGGCGACTTCCGGGTGCGGTGACTATGACGAGCTCATCCAGAGCGAATCGATTGGCACGGTGGTCGCGAACTCCGAGTGCGATACGTACCCAGCGGCGGCTAGAGAGCTAGAGCGCCTGCTGAACGAGCCTGCCATTGGTGATCGGTGCCGCGACGCAGCTCGCCGCGGCGTGGGGTTGGATGAGGTGGTCGTCCCGCGCTACCTGGAAATCTACCGGACGCTCACGTCTTCCCGGGACTAGCTCGGCTCGGAAACCGCGGAAATGCCTTTACCTCGATCGTCAGCCACTTTGTAAACCGACTCCGCTCGTGATACTGCGCGACATGGCAAATTTCGCCCTGCTGGGGGTAGGCGGATTCGTTGCGCCACGGCATCTCGCCGCCATTCGGGACACCGGTAACAGGTTGATCGCAGCCTGCGATCCTCACGACTCCGTGGGGACGATGGACAACTACTTTCCAGATGCTCGATTCTTCACGGAGATCGAGCGTTTCGATCGGTTTCTCGAAAAGCGGCGCCGTGAAGGCGTGGCAAACGCGGTGGACTACGTCAGTATCTGTTCACCGAACTATCTTCACGACGCTCACGTACGACTGGCCCTGCGCGTCAATGCACATGCGATTTGCGAGAAGCCACTGGTGATCAATCCCTGGAACCTGGATCAGCTTCAGGCATTGGAGCAAGAGTACGAGAAGGGGATTCGGACGATCTTGCAGTTGCGCCACCTCCCGGCCGTGTCTGCGCTCAAAGAACAAATCCGGCAGAACCCGCCTTCGACGAAGAGGGACGTCGTGCTGAGCTACATCACGCGCCGAGGACGCTGGTACCACAACTCATGGAAAGGCTCGGAGGAGAAATCCGGCGGCCTTGCAATGAACATCGGCATTCACCTCTTCGATATGATGCTCTGGATATTCGGTGGCGTATCCCACTTGGAAATTCATGCACGTGAACCCGAGCGGGTCAGCGGTGTGATGGAGCTCGAGCACGCCACCGTGCGGTGGTTTCTGTCGATCGACGAGAGTGATCTTCCAGAGCACGTGCAGGCTGAAGGCGGGCATGCGTTTCGTTCGGTGCTGATGGACGACAAGGAGATCGAGTTTTCGACTGGATTTCGAGATTTGCACACTACGGTCTATCGCGAAACCATGGCGGGACGCGGTCACGGCATTGACGACGCGCGTCCATCAGTCGAGTTGTCTTATCGCGTCAGAACGCAGCCCGTCGTGAGACCCCGTGACTCCGTCCATCCCTCGTTTCATCCCTGAACAGTGTCAGGCCCACGCGTACTACTAATCTATCCTGTACGAGACGACTTCGAGCCGAATCGCGGCGTTCTGAACAAGATGCGCTACCAGGCCGATGCCTTGCGCAGCTTGGGGCTCGACGTCACCACCGTCGTCGGACGGGAGGAGGGCGTGGTCTTCAATGGGACGCGGGTCGTGAAATATCGGTGGACTGGAGGCCGCCCTCGGCGCGTCGTCAACCACTATGCATGGTTTTGGAGTGTCATCGCGCGACAGTGCGCCGCAGAAGACTATGACGCAGTCTACATCCGACATCCGGGAAGCAACCCTGCGTTCCTGGGTTTCCTCGCTCGGTTGAAGCGCCGCAATGCCCGTCTCCGCATCGTGCTGGAGGTTGCGACGTACCCGATGACCGGTGAGACCGATACGCTTGCGCTGAAACTCATCCTAGCATCGGACATGATCGGCAGTGCCCTTCTTCGCAGGTTCGTGGACTATGTGGTCACGTTCAGCGACTACGATGAGATCTACGGCATCCCGTGCATTTCGAGCTCAAACGGGATCGATGTGGGCGCAGTACCCATGCGCCGTGCCCGTGAGGCCGATCGCAACGCACCTCGGCTCTTGGGCGTCGCCGCCTTGGCGAAGTGGCATGGCTACGACCGCGTACTCCGTGGGCTTCGCCAGGCCCTCGACGACGGTGGCGCTGTGACCCCCCACGTGAGTTTCGCCGGACAGGGCCCAGCGGAATCGGGGCTTCGAGAGCTCAGCGCGACGCTGGGGCTCGATGAGCACGTCACCTTCCATGGCATGACGACAGGCAAAGCGCTGGATGAGCTGTTTGACCGAAGCGACATTGCCATTGCAAGCTTGGGCATGCATCGGATCGGGCTTGAAAGCGCGAGCTCGCTCAAGACACGGGAGTACTGCGCGCGAGGGATACCATTCGTCGTGGCCGGCAAGGACAGGGGTTTCGACGAGACGTTTCCGTTTGCCCTGCGAGTACCGGTCGGAGACGCTCCGCTCGACTTCTCCAAGCTTCTTGACGACTTCACGAACGTGGTCAGCCGGGTCGATGATCCTGCCGGCAAGATGCGGGCCTACGCTGCCGCCAACCTGTCATGGACGACGCGCATGTCGGAAATCATGCAGGTTGCACTCGGATGACCATGGACGTACTGACCGTAGTCGGCGCCCGTCCACAGTTCGTCAAAGCCGCGATCGTGTCTTCTGCCTTGCAGCGCGGAGGACTCGTCGAGTCGCTGGTCCATACTGGGCAGCACTACGACGACAACATGTCAGACGTGTTCTTTCGCGAGCTAGGCCTGCCGGGTGCAAGTGAGAATCTCGACCTTGGGGGTCTCTCTCACGGCGCGATGACCGGGCGCATGATCGAAGCGATCGAGTCGATTGTGCAGCAGAAGCGTCCGGCAGTCGTTTTGGTGTACGGAGATACAAACTCGACGGCGGCAGCGGCGATTGCTGCGGTCAAGCTTCACGTGCCCGTTGCGCACGTCGAGGCGGGGATGAGGTCTTTCAATCGACGCATGCCGGAAGAGATCAACCGAGTCATCACCGATCACGTGGCGACCTACCATTTCGTGACGAGTGAAGCCCCAAAGCGGCATTTGAGCGCGGAGGGCATCGTAGATGGAGTGCATGTCGTCGGGGACGTGATGCGCGACGCCTGTGTCCGCTTCCTGCCGACGGCGAGGGAGCGCAACACCTTGTCCGAACACGCTTTCATGGATGGGGCTTTCGCCTTGGTCACGTTGCACCGACCCGAAAATACCGATGATCCGTCGAGGCTCGCCGCTCTCATCGAGGGCTTGAGCCTCGTGTCGACAGAGATTCCGTTGGTGATTCCCCTCCATCCCAGAACCAAACGCAGGCTGTCGGCTTCTCACCTGGCTCTTCCTGAGTCCGTTCACGTCATCGAACCGGTGGGCTATCTCGACATGCTGGCGCTAGTGGATCGCTGTGCTCTCGTCATCACGGACAGTGGGGGCTTGCAGAAGGAAGCGTTCTACCTTGGTCGGCCGTGTGTCACGGCACGGGACGAGACCGAGTGGACCGAAACCGTGGAGCTGGGCTGGAATCGATTGGTCGGCGCCGATCCAGTTGCGATGCGGAGCGCGTCAGTCGGATTTCTCTCAGCTGCGCCTTCGCAGAGCCGAGAGGGTGTATACGGTGACGGTCATGCGGCGGACCGGATCGCCGAGATTCTCGTCGACGCGATTCGTGCAGGAGCGCGCGCAAGTGATTGAGGCAGACTACTACGAGAGGGCTTCGGATTGGGGCCTGGAGCGCCATCTCGAAAACCGAGACGAGTTGCTGCGCTTCGAGGTGACGACGGCGACGATCTCGCCGAAGACCGAGCGCCTGCTCGATATCGGGACCGGCAATGGTGCATTCCTGTCGTTTCTGGAGCAACGTTCTGTGCCGATGGACCTTCATGGGCTCGAAAGGTCGAAGGCTGCGATCGCCGCGTCGCGATGCCAGGCGAAGATCACCGAAGGCTCGATCGACGCGCTGCCGTTCGACGATCGGTCCTACGATACGGTCACCGCCCTCGAGGTCATCGAACATTTGCCGTACGCGATCTATCCCAAGGCTCTCGCCGAAATGGCGCGCGTGGCGGCGTCTCAGATATTGCTTTCGGTTCCCTACCGCGAACGTCGTCTCATGGTCGTTTGCCCGGAGTGCAAGTGTCGCTTTAGCCCGATCTTTCATCTCCGCTCATTCGATGAAGACACACTCGAGGGTCTAGTGCCGGGTTTTCGCTTGGCGCAGTACGAGTACGTCTCGACGAACGTGCATTGGCTGTTGACGGACTTGGCGACCCATGTTCGCGGCCTGCGAGACCGGGTGAAACGCGTCGTCCCGCGCGCAACGACCTGCCCGCAATGTGGGTATGGTTTGCAGCCGCAGAGTCGAGACACGTCATCCCCTCTGGCACCAGTCGGTGACTCCCCCAGAACGCTCCGCTCAGCGTTGCTGTCATGGGTTCCCAAAGTGAAACGCGCACACTGGATCGTCGCTTCTTATGAGCGCATAGTGTGATTGCGTAGCCTGATGATTTTCTTGGCCGAAGTCGGCCTTTTTGATAGGGTGGTGGCCATTATGGGGTGGAATCGAGCGTTAGTAAGCTGTGTGCTTGTCGGCGGCCTTTGTATCGTCGGCGTGGGTTGTTTTTCCAGTAGCGGTATCCCAATAGGTGACGCCGGCACCGGTGGAACCGGTGGTGACGATGGCGGCATGGGCGGCATGGCTGGCGACGGCGGCATGGGTGGCATGGCCGGCGACGGCGGCGCAGGCGGCATGGCTGGCGGTGGCGGCGCAGGCGGCATGGCTGGCGGTGGCGGCGCAGGCGGTGTTGG